>Ga0114922_10000190_pt1 | contig 58226 bp, 49 predicted proteins | sample AartaG_FD_100975 | JGI IMG/M metagenome (GOLD analysis project Ga0114922, IMG submission 100975) | Deep subsurface microbial communities from Aarhus Bay to uncover new lineages of life (NeLLi) - Aarhus_00045 metaG | ecosystem: Environmental > Aquatic > Marine > Oceanic > Sediment | place...
CCCAGACGATCCGTCGTTTCAAAATCCCTCAGTTCATTGACTGACATTGGCAGATATCTGCTTGTTTGTCCGGCACCTGCCTGAAGGCCCCGATCCGCCGAGGCCACCTTCGGCAACAAGCCCAAATCTTGACATTACCTTCAAGCCTCATTGCCGCGGGAAACGACTTGTCACGATGCGAGTCAGTCATTAGATTACTGCCGAGAGGTCACAGCATCCGGCGGCTTACAACACGGGAGAGTCTGGTGAACCATACAATATATATAGCAACTCTGGCCGTTGTGTTTTCTCTTGCTTCGGTGACCGGAGCGCAGGCGGACAAAAGCGGGGATTCCATCACACCTGCGAACCTGAAGGTAGCTGACTCGGCCGAGACGCAGATAATTACCACCAGGGACGGCTCCGAACTGTATGGGCGAATCGTGGCGATTGTCGCCGATACGGTGGAGTTCGAAACCGATTTCGCAAAAGTATCCATCGCTATCAGCAACATAGAGACAGTCAGGATTGTGTCGACTGAGAACATAAGGGACGGGAGATACTGGTTCCCCAATCCGAACTGCACCAGGCTCTACTTTGCGCCGACGGCGAGAATGTTAAAGCAGGGTGAAGGGTATTTCGCCGACTACTACCTGTTCTTCCCGAGTTTGACGTGGGGGATAACGGATTACATATCCTTTGGTGGCGGCATGTCACTGTTTCCCGGCATAGGGTTCGGAAATCAGCTTTTCTATTTCACTCCCAAAGTTGGCGTGAGCGCCGGCAAGGACGTCAGCTTTGCCATTGGAGCGCTGATCGCCAGCATTCCCACAGAGGGTTTTGACGACGATGATGACAGATCCACATTGGGTATCGGTTACGGTGTGTGGACTTATGGATCACCTGAACGTAGTGTCACTTGCGGCTTAGGATACGGCTTCTCGGAGGGCAAGTTGGCGGACAAACCGATGGTAATGGCCGGCTTCGACTACCGGATATCGCGGCGGTCCGCCTTCGTCTCTGAGAACTGGATGATACCTGGTGTTGACGGCATTTTGATATCGTACGGCGCCCGGTTCTTCGGCGAGGGACTGTCGATCGACGTGGCGTTTGTCGGCAGAGTCGGCGAGAAAATGGTCTTCCCCGGTGTCCCCCTGATAGACTTCGTCATCAACTTCTGATCTGCCGGCCGGATAACTGTTGCTTCACCTTACGCTTCTGCTTGACGCGCAGCGAAAGCCGCTGCAAATTGCCGGCAGGAAAACACGCGGCAGGACTCGGTGAAACGCCACGAACTTATAGAGCACACGGCCGACATCGCCATCAAGGCGTATGGCGACAATCTCCCGGAGGCGTTTGCCGCCGCGGCCGACGGCCTGTTCGAGATCATGACGGGCGGGGTCGACATTGAAGTAAGACGGAAGGTCCGCCTCGAGGTGGAGTCGATCGATCGGGAGGGGCTGCTGGTCGGTTTTCTTTCGGACCTGCTGCTGCAGTTTGAAGTGGAGCAGTTGGTGTTGAAGGATTTCGAGGTTACCTTCCCGCGGAAGAACTCCCTGACGGCGACGGCGCACGGAGAGAAGTTCGTCGAGAGCAGGCACGCCCACGGCTACCATGTCAAGGGCGTGGCCTATCACATGATGGAGATTGTCGACGGCAAAGGTGCCGCGCCAAGTCATGTGCAGGTGCTCTTTGACATTTAAGCCGGTTGTGTTAACTTGCCGTGAAGATGTATATAGGACGACCTGTTAGCAAGGTAGGTATGTGGCTATGAGTTGGGAAGGTCCTCTCAATAGAATAGACGATTGCCGGTATGAAATCCCGGTGTCTTATCAAAGCGAAGCGATGAAGCGCCTCGGACTGCGGATGCGCGTGCCCGGTCTGATCTATGCCGACGAGAAGTTGCTGGCGCTGGTCACCCGGGACAACTCGCCCGAACAGGTGGTCAACGTGGCTACTCTGCCCGGAATTGTCGGCCACTCCATCGCCATGCCGGACATTCACCACGGTTACGGCTTTGCCATAGGAGGTGTGGCGGCTTTCGACGCCGACGAGGGAATCATATCCCCGGGCGGAGTGGGATACGACATCAACTGCGGGGTTCGCCTTCTGCGGACCGACCTGATGCTTGGAGACGTCCGGCCGCGTATCGAATCGCTCGTGGATACGTTTTTCAATAATGTGCCATCGGGGATAGGCTCCAAGGGTAAAGTTCGCCTGTCGCCGCGGGAAGTGGACGACGTGCTCCGCAATGGCGCCGCGTGGGCCGTGGGTCGGGGCTACGGCTGGCCGGAGGACCTGTCTGCCATGGAGGAAGGCGGCTGTATTGATGGCGGCGATCCCGACCTGGTCAGCGACAACGCCAAGAAGCGCGGCGCTCCACAATTGGGTTCACTCGGGGCGGGGAATCACTTCCTGGAAGTCCAGCGGGTGGATGAGATCTATGATCGCGAGACAGCGGCTGCTTTCGGGATCACCGAGCTTGACCAGGTGACGGTGATGATTCACACCGGCTCGCGCGGCTGCGGCCACCAGATTTGTACCGATTATCTCGATATCATGCGGCAGGCAAACAGGAAGTACAAGATGCCCCTGGTGGATCACGAACTGTCCTGCGCCCCAGCCCCCTCCGACGAGGCGCAGGCGTACTTCTCGGCGATGAAGTGCGGGGCGAACTTCGCCTGGGCCAACCGGCAGATGATCGTCCACTGGATACGGGAGTCGTTTGAATCGGTGTTCGGCAAGTCCGCCCGGGACCTGGGACTGACGCAGATCTACGATATCGCCCACAATATCGCCAAGCTGGAGGAACACGAGGTCGAAGGTCGCCGGCGAAAGCTGTATGTCCACCGTAAGGGCGCCACGCGGGCCTTTGGCCCCGGCCACCCGGAGGTCTCACAGCGGTATCGCGCGGTCGGCCAGCCGGTGTTGATCCCCGGCGACATGGGCACGGCCAGTTATCTGCTGGTTGGCACCGGCGCGGCTATGCAGGAGACTTTCGGATCCTCCTGCCACGGTGCGGGAAGGATGCTTTCCCGTCACGCCGCTCGGAAGCGCCTTCCCGTGGACAGGGTCATGGCTGAGTTGAAGCGGCAGAAGATTTACCTGCGGGCCAAGAATCGCAGGCTGATATCGGAAGAAGCCCCCGATGCCTACAAGGATATCGATGCCGTAGTTGAGGTATCACACAACTCCGGCATCGCCAGGAAGGTGGCCCGTCTGAAACCGATAGGAGTGGTTAAGGGCTGAGCGGAACAACGCCGCCTGCCGTCACTCGGTGAAACTCAACTCGGCGGCTCTGATTCTGCGCTGGGCCTCCAGCCAGTCTTCAGAATCCTTACCGTGGCCGTTGCCCCGCTGCTCGTAGAGAGAGTAGGCTACTCTGCCCACGAGTTGGTTGTACAGGCCTTCGTCTCGCTCGCCGTTCAATTCGATGGTCGCCGCAGTGCCGTCCCCGGAAATCACGGTCAACTGCACGTCCCTGCCGTCATCGTCCTTGTTGAGCAGCACTTTCGACGGTTGCTTGATCGACACCACCGGTTCGTCGATCGAATCCGCGCAGCCAAGACCAGCAAAGAGTTGGATCCCGTCGATCAATCGGCCCTTCTTTTCGAGCGCGACTCCCAACAGGGCCGCCTGCTCAGTTGCCGGGGTGCGGTCGCTACCGTCCGCCGCCACCCTTATCGTGGTCGGACGGTACTGATTGCTGGAACTGAATTTCTTCAGGAACCGTGACCAATTATTACGCTTGATTTCGCTGACCATTGCTACCTCCTTGCCGTCATGCGTCATGCGTCATGCTCATGATGGTACCCTACGTCCGTGAGATTCCCAACCCGCGCCATATTATATACTTCGGAACCGTCCCGGATCGACTTAATCCCCTTATGAGTCTCACAAGCACGAGTTCGTGACACGATTGCCGTGGTCAGAATATGATAGAGGGTCGTAAAACGGTCACCGTAGCGGATATTCACGCGTGGCAGGACGCCATGAGGCGGTGTCCGCTTGAAAAGGGCAGGGGAAACCCCGAATCCCTGCGCTGGTTAGGCGCTTCCGCATGGCAGAGGTGATCCTTATATATCTGATAGGCGTCGGCCCAGGCCGGGGAAAATGCGAACCTGGAGCCTACACTTCCGGCGGCTCCATGTCCATTGACGCCCAATCCTCCTTGGCCGGACCGTAGAGCGAGGGCACCTTAATTCCAGCCTGCCGCATCAGGATCGACATCTGCCCCCGGTGGTGAACCTGGTGCTGGATCAGCGCCTGCAGACCGAAGTCCCGTCTCCACTTCTGGCCGTACATGTCCACCTCGGTTTCGAGAATATCGTCGTCCCAGTCCATTTTGATGCGGTCGATGAGCATCCTGGACTGCTCGAGATAAGCCTCGGCGATCTCTCTGGCCGTTGCCGGGACGGGCGCCTTGAGGTCGAAATCACCCATGTTCAGGCCCATCTCCTGCGCCATTTCGGGGATCGTCACGACTATGTGCCAGGCTATCCGCCCCAGCGTGCGGTGGCCTGCGGTGACTTCCTGCTTCAGCGATTCGTCGGAGAGGGCGTGCAGTGTCTTGGCCGTTAAAGTGGAGTCCTGCCCCCAGGCTTCTTCGAATTCCTTGATCGTGTGGTACATCGGTGTTCTCCAATCATGATTATTTGTTGTCTTCCAAGGGCGGATATACGGTATCATCCGGGATACCGTTGGAATCATATCCGGTTATGAGAGCAAAGTGCCAGCCGCTTCCCCATCTCAAGACATCGTGAATTGATTGCAGAATGTCTCTGTAATTCGTCTGCTCCCCGAACGTTATATACCGCAGGGGATTAACAACACCGGCGACAATCCGGTGACTGTCGGCAGAACCAACGTCCTTCAGTTGACGCTTCTTTGCCTGTACTCGCGTAAGAAAAGCTTCGTGAAGGTGCTTCTTTATTACAGTGAAGTTGTAGACTGGTGATATCCCTTTTCTGCTGGGTAGCACAAGGGCAGGCTCTATCTGCCTGGCTGAAGGGTTGTCCGTCGTAATACAGAATACCTCTGCATAATAGCAGTGCTTTCCCCGTTTCGCATGGAAATCGGGCTTAGGCCCGTTGCCGGACGGCACTCGCTTAATATCATGGAATCCCATCCAATCAAGCCAGACAGCGAACCGGAGTTCCGCAAGAAAGGCGTCAATCTTACCCAATCCGGTGTCGTTAGTCTTAAACTCATACTCCAGGCAGATCTCCTCTGGCACGAGTCCCATCACCTTTGATACTTTTGCGAATAGCTTGTCAATCTTCTGGAGAGTATCCTTCCATTCAGGTTTGCACATTGCCCTACCAAGAGGTTCATCCACATTGCCTTCGTGCACGTTCCTTAGGTATTTCAGGAGGTCTTTCGGTATATTTGCGAGCTTGTCGAACTCGGCCGATTTCTCGGCCATGTTGAATATGGCGCTCATTGCGACCTATACAGTCTCTCCGGTCGGGTCATTGTCCAGAATATTTTCAATCTCGTTAAGCACATCATGCGTCAGTTTCACACCGGAGGCAATCACATTTTCCTCCACCTGTTTCACGGAGGTAGCACCGGTGATGGCGCAGCTTATCTCAGGTCGCCTCAGCACCCAGGCCAGGGCCAGTTGTGAAAGGCTCAGGTCAAGCGACCCGGTCAGCTTTTCCAGTAGCAGGGCCTTGTCGATATTCTCCGTCGTGAGGTCGTCCTTGAGCCAGTCGGTTCTTTCGCCTCGGCTGCCTGCGGGAGCGCCGTTGCGATACTTGCCGGTCAGCAGGCCCTGGGCCAGCGGTGACCATACCACCAGCCCCATCCCGTACCGGGCGCAGGTGGGCATAATCTCGGGCTCTATGTGCCGGTCGAGCATGTTGTAACACGGCTGTTCCACCGACGGCGGATAAGCCAGCCATTTCCGGGCGTCGCCGATAGCTCGCTCGATCTGGGCCGCGTCCCAGGCGGACGTCCCCCAATACAGGATTTTGCCCTGGTGGACCAGGTCGTCCATGGCGCGGACGGTCTCCTCGACCTCCGTTTCCGGGTCAAAGCGGTGGCAGAAATAGATATCCAGGTAGTCGGTTCCGATTCGCCGGAGTGATCTCTCGACCGATTCCATGATATGTTTGCGGCTGAGTCCACGGTCGTTTACGTTCTCCGACATCGGCCAGAACAATTTGCTGGAGATGACCAGGTCGGAGCGACGCAGGTCTTTGATAGCCGCGCCCACGATCTTCTCGGCCGTGCCGCGGGCGTAAATGTCGGCGATGTCGATGAAGTTGACCCCATGCTGAATGGCCGCCTTGATGATATCCCGCGCTCTTCTCTGGCCGACACTGCTGCCATACGTCAGCCAGGCCCCTATGGCGATCTCGGAGACTCTAAGACCGCTTGCGCCTACCTGTCGGTAATTCATGACACCCTTTCTTCTTCAGTCCACTCGACAGTGGAATATAGTACCCAATAAGGCGGGCGTTGGCAACTCTGTTCCTGCCGCTTCGAACAGCCTTGATCGAATGGATACTCGGCTGGATTCCGGTACTTGAATTCGACCGCGAAAGAAGTATATTCCTTAAGCTCCTCAGGGAGTCCGGCGTTGCGCTGTGCGGCCGGAAAAGCAAGGGAGACTTGCGTGTCACAGGTGAAAGGAAATCCGCCCCCGCTCGACTGTGACCGGTCGATGACCAGGACCGCGCCAGCTGGACCTTCCCGGCGCGAGGCCTGGAGGATGTTCGACCGTATCTCCCGCAGGTACGATCTACTAAACCGGCTTCTCTCCTTCGGCCGGGATGTTTCCTGGCGAAACCGGCTGGCAAGCTACCTCCCTCAGGGAACGCGCGTGGATCTGCTGGATCTGGCGACCGGCACCGGGGACGTACTTCTCACGTTGCGTCAACGATGCAACACTATCGCTGCCGCCGTCGGACTGGACCTGGCGCCGCGAATGCTTCAGCACGCCCGGTTGAAAGCGTCCCGTATGAATATGCAGCGTGATGTTTATTTCGCACGCGGCGACGTCTCCCGTTTGCCGTTTGCGGCAGGTTCCTTTGACGTGGTGACCATCGCCTTCGGCATTCGCAATTTCATCAGCATTTCCGAAACCCTGCAGGAAATCTTCCGGGTGCTCCGACCGCAAGGCCGGCTGGTGATACTCGAGTTCTCACTCCCGACCAAGGCGGTGCTTCGCGCCTGCTACATGATCTACCTGCGTCGCATCGTGCCGCTGATCGGGTGGGCTGTGTCTGGGGACTCGCAAGCATATCGCTACCTGGACGAAACCGTGGAGACGTTCCCATACGGTTGGGCGTTCCGTGAAGAAATGGCGAAGGCCGGATATGTGGAGGTCACGGCGTGCCCGCTCACGTTCGGTGTGGCGACAATTTACGCGGGATACCGGCCATGAGTGTCATCGTCACCGGCGTCAGGGCGGCCAAAGGCGGTTGAGGAACTGATGTCAACCATCTTCGAACAGGAGACCGTCCCCGAGGTCAGTCTGGCCGCGCAGGCGATGGCGGACAAGATCGCACGAATTGCCGACAGTCCGCCTGACCTGCAACACCACAGCGAGAAAATCCTCCGACTTCGCATCGGCCTGCCGGATGTTGAGTTACTGCCGTGGCTGGACAGTCAGGGCGACGCCGTCAAGGTATTCTGGTCGGACCGCCGGGACGAATTTGAAATGGCCGGTGTCAGTGCGGCGGATACTATCACCTGTGCTGCGAGCGAGGGCATCCGGGAGTTGTTCGATACCGTGCGCCGCCACCTGGGTGACGAGAACCCCGATTCCCGCTACTACGGTGGTTTCAGATTCGACAGTAAAGATGCGCCACGGGAGAACGCTCTCTGGCGCGACTTTGGTTATGGCAAGTTCATCCTGCCCCGGTTTGAGTTGGGCCGGGACGCCGGGGGAACCTACTTCGCCTGTAACATTGTCCCGAAAAAGGATTCCGGCCACCTGGACGAAATCCTCAGGAGCCTGCAAATGGTCAGGTTTGGGCGTTGTTCCGAGCAGCCGCTTCCGGTGCTGAGCGGTCGGCAGGAAACTCCCGGGCGAGAGGGCTGGGATGCGATGGTGAAGTCGGCTCTCGATGCAATAGAGCGGGGGGATCTGGGTAAAGTCGTCCTGGCGCGGCAAACGACAATCGAGTATGCCTCTCGGCCGCGACCGGCCTACCTGCTGGGCCTTCTCAAGGCGCACTCCCGGCGCTGTTTCCATTTCTGTTTCCAGTTCGGTGAGGCATCGGCTTTTCTTGGCGCGTCGCCGGAACTGCTCTACCGCCGCCGGGATCGGCAGATCGAAACCGAGGCCGTAGCCGGTACCCGTCCGCGCGGAGAGACGGACCACGACGACCAACGGCTCGGAGATGAACTGCTCGCGAGCGCCAAGGAGATCGCCGAGCATCGCTTTGTCGTCGACAGCATTGTTGACTCGCTCGGACGCCTGTGCCGTTCCCGGGACTTTGAAAGCTGTGCTCCGCGGCCGGTCAGACTGCTGAAGTTGGCCCGCGTGCAGCACCTTGTAAGCTGTTTCACGGGGGAACTTGCTGACTATGTCGGTGATGCCGAAATCCTTGACACCCTGCATCCGACGCCCGCCGTGGGAGGGAGCCCGACGGCCCGGGCTATGGAGATGATCCGCGACCTGGAGCCGTTTGACAGGGGCTGGTACGCCGGGCCGGTGGGATGGATAGGACGCGATGAAGCTGATTTCGCCGTCGCCATTCGTTCCGGATTGATCGACGCGTGCAGGCTGCACCTGTATTCCGGCGCCGGAATAGTGGCCGGCTCGACGCCGGATGGGGAGTGGGAAGAAACCGAAACCAAGCTGGATAATTTCGTCGCTTCTCTGGGGTAACTATGGCTGTGGGAACCGGAAGCCTGAACCTGAAATGGGGCCATCTCATTATCGAGGAGTTGATACGCAACGGCGTCGATTATTGGTGCCTTTCCCCCGGATCGCGCTGCACGCCGCTCACCTGTGCCGTTGCCGCCAACAAGCGCGCGGTGTCCCGGCTGCATTTCGACGAAAGAGGAGCAGCCTTTCATAGTCTCGGCTACGCCCGCGCAAGCGGCCGGCCGGCGGCGCTGGTGTGTACCTCCGGTACGGCCGCAGCCAACTACCTTCCGGCCATTGTAGAAGCATCAGCGGACACGGTTCCGATGGTTGTCCTGACCGCTGATCGCCCGCCGGAGCTTCGCGACTGCGGCGCTAACCAGGCTATCGACCAGGTGGGGATGTTTGGGAAATATGTCCGCCGGCAGGTTGACATGCCCTGTCCGGATGAAAGCATTTCGCCTGAGTTCGTGCTGACAACCATAGACCAGGCGGTCTATCGGGCCATGCGTCCCCCGGCGGGTCCGGTCCATATCAACTGCATGTTCCGGGAACCTTTCCTGCCCGATGACGCGCCGACGCATCCTTTTTCCGGCGACGAGGGCAACGACCGGTGGCGACAGGGCCGCGAGCCGTTTACCGGGCACACGTTGCCGAAGTCGATTGTGGATTCCGACCGGCTGAGCGAATTAGCATCGCTGTTGAACCGAACCTCGGCCGGCCTGTTGGTGGTCGGCACTTTGAAGAACGCCACCCAGCGTGCGGCGGTGCAGCGGTTGTCCGTCAAGCTCGGTTGGCCCACTCTGCCCGACATTGCGTCCGGACTCAGGCTCGGCTGCGAGAGTCCGAACACGATACCGTATTATGACCTGCTTCTGTCGAGCGGAGTGTTTGATCGGGCCGGAAGGCCGGAGGTGGTGCTCCATATCGGCGACCGGATGGTCTCCAAACGATTGCCGGCGTTTCTTTCGGAACTGTCGCCCCGTCATTACATCATGGTGGCCGATCATCCCCGAAGACATGATCTTGTGCATCGCGTCACAGACCGGCTCGAAAGCGACTTAGTATCCTTCTGCGATTCGATTGTGTCCGGTATTGAACCGCGACCGGATCGGCAATTCGTGGAAACACTGAAAAGGGCGTCCGACGCGGTTGCGGAGACTCTGCGCGCGAAACTTGACGAAACGGAGAACCTGACCGAGCCCGGCTGCGCCAGGCTGATTTGCCGCCACCTTGCCGATAACTCAGGCCTCTTCCTGGCCAACAGTATGCCTGTCAGAGATATGGACGTGTTCGCCGACACCGGCGGTACGGCGGCACCGCTGGCCTGCAATCGCGGCGCCAGTGGCATTGACGGCACTGTCGCCTCTGCCGCCGGATTCGCGGTCGGCCTTGGTCGTCCGGTTACGCTTCTCGTGGGCGACCTGGCCCTTCTCCACGATTTGAACTCGCTGGCGATCTTGAAAACGGTGACGGAACCGGTCGTGGTAGTGGTTATCAACAACAATGGCGGCGGCATTTTCTCTTTCCTGCCGATAGCGCGCCGGAGCGAGATATTCGAGCCGTTCTTTGGCGCTTCGCACGATCTTACATTCGAGAAAGCCGCCGCCCTGTTCGATCTCGATTACCACCATCCGCGCACCGCGCCGGAGTTTGCGTCCTGTTACCGGCAGGCGCAGGCCGCAGGTTGCCATGCGCTGATCGAAGTCACGACCGACCGCAGCGAGAACCTCACACTGCACAATGACATTCTGCGGCAAGTGAGCAATGCGCTGGCGCACTTTTGATACCGGGGAAAAGTTGTACCGGTTTAGCTACACAGAACGTGGCCCGCGCAGCCGCGACCCGATGATGCTTCTTCACGGATTCATGGGCAGTTCCGCAGACTGGGCGGACGCCGACAGTGTACCCCTAATCTCAGGGGAGCGTCATTCTATAGCCGTCGACCTTCCCGGCCACGGCGGAACAGTGGTGACCGGCTCAGATGAGAGTTTTCGGATGGAGAACTGCGCCGCCGGCCTGATCGATCTGATGGATACGCTGGGGCTTGACCGGTGTGACCTTGTCGGCTACTCTATGGGTGGCAGGCTGGCGTTGTTTCTGGCTCTGGAGTATTCCGACCGATTTCGGCGCGTTGTCCTTGAGTCGGCCTCACCCGGTCTGAAGACGCTCGATGAGAGGAAGGCGAGAATCGCTCATGACGAGAAGTTGGCCCGACGCCTCGAGACACAGCCTTTGAAAGATTCATTGACCGACTGGTTTGATCAGCCGCTGTTTGCCTCCATGAGATCCTCCCGGGCGAGGTTCGACGCGCTCCTTCGGCGACGTCTGGAAAACGACGTGTCGGACCTCTGTCGATCGTTGCGGATGATGGGTACGGGAGTTCAGCCGTCGCTGTGGCCTCGCCTGGATCGGTTGAGCCTGCCCTTGCTCTTGATCGTAGGCGGGAAGGATGCTAAGTTTCAGGCGATTGGTCGTGACATGGTTGCTCGCGGCAAGGGCGTGGCAATGGATATTGTCGACGGCGCCGGACACAACGTCCATTTTGAGAAACCGCTTGCGTACGCAGAGTGTGTGGAACGTTTTCTGAACGCATAAAGACGGGGAAGACTATGACAACAGCGGACTGGGTAGAGTCGGGACAGTACTCGGACATCAGGTATCACAAGGCTGACGGGATGGCAAAGATCACCATCAATCGCCCGGAGGTGCGCAACGCCTTCCGGCCGCTGACCGTCAACGAAATGTCGAGGGCTCTGGCGGACGCCCGCGAGGATCCCCGGGTGGGAGTCGTTATTTTAACCGGGGAAGGGAACCAGGCGTTCTGCTCCGGGGGAGATCAGAGGATTCGCGCCGAGGCCGGTTACGCGGACGACCAGGGAGTGAACCGACTGAACGTTCTGGATTTCCAGCGACAGATACGCACCTGCCCCAAGCCGGTCATCGCCATGGTGGCAGGATATGCCATCGGTGGGGGCCATGTCCTGCACCTGATGTGCGATCTTACCATAGCCGCCGACAACGCCGTGTTCGGCCAGACCGGGCCGCGGGTAGGCTCTTTCGACGGCGGCTACGGGGCATCCTACATGGCACGCATCGTCGGCCAGAAGAAAGCCCGCGAGATCTGGTTTCTCTGTCGCCAGTATGACGCCAGGCAGGCCCTTGAGATGAGCCTGGTGAACGCTGTCGTGCCGTTGGCGCAACTGGAAAGCGAGACGATCAAATGGTGTCGCGAAATCCTGGCCAACTCCCCCACTGCCATCCGGTGCCTGAAAGCGGCGCTCAACGCCGACTGTGACGGCCAGGCGGGGTTGCAGGAGCTGGCGGGAAACGCCACCATGCTGTACTACATGAGCGAGGAAGGTCAGGAGGGCCGCAACGCCTATGTCGAAAAACGAAAACCGGACTTCTCCAAGTTCCCCCGTCGTCCCTGACCTGATGTATTGAGTGTGCCCCTGTGGCTGACTCCGTAGTGTACATCTGGTGGCTGGCGGCGCGCCCGAAAACGCTCTGGGCCGCGGCTGCGCCCGTGGTTATAGGCACGGCTATGGCCTTTGCCGACGGCGGCGGCGTCTGGCTTCCAGCCGTGGTGGCCCTTTTCGGGGCGGTCATGATCCAGGTCGGCACCAATTTCGCCAATGACTATTTCGACTACAAATCCGGTGTAGACAAACACGACCGCCTGGGGCCGATTCGTGTCACCCAGTCCGGGCTGGTCAAGCCGGAGGCGATGAAGCGCGCCACAGCGATTGCCTTCTCTCTGGCAACCATTGCCGGCGTCTATCTCGTATGGCGCGGCGGTTGGCCGATTGCCCTGATCGGGATTGTGTCCATAACCTGCGGCGTTCTCTACACGGCCGGGCCCTTCCCGCTCGGCTACAAAGGTCTGGGTGATCTGTTCGTGCTCATCTTCTTTGGCCCGGTGGCGGTCGGCGGCACTTACTATGTCCAGACGATGGCAATGGATACAACAGTGCTGTCGGCTGCTCTGGCGCCCGGTCTGTTTTCGGTCGCCATCCTTACCGTCAATAACCTGCGCGACATCGACAGCGACCGGGCCGCCGGCAAGAAAACACTGGCTGTTCGGTTCGGGCGGCCTTTCTCGAGGCTTGAGTATCTGGTCTCAATCGTTGCGGCATCATCCGTTCCAGCCCTGCTCTACATAGTGAACGGTCAACATCCGTGGGCGATGCTGACGCTTATCGTACCGGTGGTAGCGGTTCCGGTGATTCGCCGTGTCTTCACATCGCGCGAGGGTCCCCCCCTCAACGACGCCCTCGCTGCCACCGGCAAGCTGCTCCTGCTCTATAGCGTGCTGTTCTCCATCGGGTGGTTAGCATGAAAATCTCCGGCGTCAGCGTTTACTCGTATGCTCTACCCTTGAGGAAACCTCTGGCCTTTGGCCGGGAGAACCTGTGCGAACGCAGGGGTTTCGTACTCGAAGTGAGAGATGAGAGAGGCAACGTCGGTCTGGGCGAAGCGGCGCCGCTGCCGGGATTCAGCCGGGAGAGCACAGATACTGTCAGGGGTCAATTGAACACGCTGCGCTCGCAGCTACCGGGCAGCGACATCCCGATTGGTTTGGAGAAGCTCTCGGGGCAGTTTGAGGACTGGCTTGGCAGATACGGACCGGCGCCTTCGACAAGATGTGCAATCGAAACGGCAATCCTTAACCTCCTTGCTGCTGAGCGGGAGATTACGCTGAGCCGACTGATCTCGGACGCACCGCGTTCCCGGATGAGTGTTACGGCGCTGCTGAGCGGTACGGAATCAGAACTGATCGACAGGGCGAAAGCGCTGAGGGCGGAGGGGTTCATCGCCTTCAAATTGAAGGTCGGTCGGCTGCCTCTGAGTGAGGAGATCAAGCTTGTTCATAGTGTGCGTCGTGAGATCGGTGATGAGGCCCTGCTTCGTCTTGACGCCAACCGCGGCTGGAATCTCGATGAGGCGCTGGCATTTGCCTCACGGGTGGCTGCCTGCTCTATTGATTTCATCGAAGAGCCGGTAGCGTCAACCGCGCTGCTTCGTCAGTTCATAGAAAAAACCGACATGTCGGTGGCGTTGGACGAGAGTTTGCAGGAAATGTCGCCTGAAGATATCCCGGCCATGCCGCACGTAAGGGCTGTGGTTCTCAAACCGACGCTTTTGGGATTCGAGCGAGCCGTGCAATTCGCTCGCGCCGCGGCTGAGGCGGGAGCTGTCGCTGTCGTGAGTTCCTCGTTTGAATCCGCTCTGGGGATGACCGCACTGGCGCACATGGCGGCGTGCGTGAACCAGTTCGATGTCCCGATTGGTCTGGGTACGTTCGAATGGTTTGCCCGTGACCTGTATCTTGAGCCTTTCCCTGTGAAGAGAGGTGAAATCATGCTCGCCGAACTGCCTTGCAGCGTCGACGCCGTTGACCGCCGTCTGCTGACGGAGACAGCCCGTGAGTGATATCCCCTGTCCTCTTGCAGAGACGGCCGGAATCCACGGCGACGAACCGGGCCTGGTTTCCGATCGCGGTATCATCACCTACCGGGAATACGAGAGCCTTGTCCGCCGGGCGGCCGCAAATCTGCATGAGGCGGGCGTTGGGAAAGGACAGCGGCTGGCGATTGTCTCAGGTAATTCGCCCGACTATGCAATCCTCCTGTGGGCGATCTGGAGACTGCGCGCGGTGGCGGTGTTGGTGAGCACCAGACTTCCACAAGCGACGATAACATCACAATTGCGCAGGATCGGTTGCCAAGCTCTGCTTTGCCCGGGCATCGCCCATGCCGATGACAATACACACCAGCCCCGCGTAATCACGATTGACTGTCTCGGCATCCGGGACGATGCTTCAATCCATGATGCGTCGGGGCCGTGCTCGATCGATCCAGACGGCGATGCTACCATTGTCTTCACTTCGGGGAGTTCGGCCGAACCCAAAGCTGTGCTGCACACGTTCGCCAACCACTATTTCAGCGCCCTGGGATCCAATGAGAATATGGCCGTCGCGCCGGGAGATCGCTGGCTCGTGTCGCTTCCGCTCTACCATGTCGGGGGATTGGCGATTCTGTTTCGGACAGTCCTCGGCGGCTGCGCAGCTGTGCTTTCGGAAGGCGGCGGGAATCTCACCGAGGCAATTGACAAATACCGCATCACGCACCTTTCCCTGGTGCCGGTACAACTGCGTCGCCTGTTGGATCAAGACCTTTCGCCGAGCAGCAGGGACAGGTTGAAAGCTGTTCTGGTGGGCGGAAGCAGCATTCCGCGTTCTCTGATCGACGAGGCGCAGAGGCAGGGGTTGCCGCTCTTCACTACGTACGGACTGTCTGAAATGGCCTCTCAGGTGACGACAACACCGCCGGAAGGTGCGACAAACCGGTTACACACGTCGGGCAAGCTGCTGCCGTTTCGGGAAATGAAGCTTGACAGGAACACGGAGATACTGGTTAGGGGAAAGACCCTTTGTAAGGGGTACGTTGATGGTGATCGCCTTGCAGCACTGCACGACGGCGAGGGCTGGTTCCGCACCGGCGACACGGGAACTCTCGACAGCAGCGGCTATCTGACGGTCACCGGGCGGCTGGATAATATGTTCATAGCAGGGGGTGAGAACATCCACCCGGAAGAGATCGAAGACCTGCTTTGTCTCTTGCCAAAGGTGCGGGAAGCGGTCGTGGTGCCTGTCCCCGACGACGAATTCGGCTCCAGGCCGGTTGCTTTCATTCTTGTGGAGCGGGACGCAAAGCTGATGCGGCAGGACCTGGTCGCACACCTGGAGAGACTCCTACCGCGTTTCAAGGTGCCGAAGCAGTTTTACCGGTGGCCCGACGTCGACGCCGGGAAGGGGCTAAAACCGGACCGTCACCAATTGAGGAAACTCGTTGTGGAGGGTGCGCCGGAGCCGTTTAACTGATGCTCTGAATGCCGTTGCGTACCTTCTCCGGCAGCGGAATCTTCTCTCCCGTTTTCTTGTCAACCGCCACATGAGCGGTGCGCACCGTCACGCAAACGTCGCCGTCGGCATCCCTGATCAGGTAAGTCAAGGCAAATGAACTCGTCCCCGCGCCGGTGGCTTCGACGGATATAGAAACAGTATCTCCGAGCAGAAAGGGGCGTTTGTAGTCGGCCTCGGCGTGGACGATCAGGATAAGAAAGTCCGCCGTTCTTACCATGTAATCCACACCGCACCCGACGGACTTCATGAAAGCCTCGAAGGCCGTGTGTGCGATCCGAAAGTAATTGGCGAAGAATACAACGCCGGCGGCGTCGGTGTCGTGAAGCTTCACGTTGGTCTGTGTTTCAAACATTTGCGTCTCTCCGATTCGTGCCCTTTTTACGTGGCTCGAGGCAACCAATTGCCTATATTACACGTTCCTTTATGAAGTGTAAACAGCAAATTGGACAACCGACCATAAACAGAGAAGGAGAATGGATGAGGACGGTCGCACTACTAAGGCTGCCCCTGATCGTACCAGCGCTCGTTATCTGGGCTTTTGCCGTCGCGTCGGCCCCGGCCGATGAGGACGGCGGTGTTCCACAGCGGAAGGATATCGACGACAAGTACAAATGGCGGGTCGAGGATATCTACGAGACCCGGGCCGACTGGGAGAAGGACTTTGTACTGCTCAGATCAAGCCTCGGTAGTTTCGAGCAGTACCAGGGTCACCTGGGTGATTCGCCGGAGACGCTCCTGGATTGCCTGAGGCTCTCCGACAGTCTGGACATCATCACCGGCAACCTCTACGTGTATGCCTATCTGAAGCTTGATGAAGACAATCGCCGCAGCAAATTCCAGGAACTGGGAGGGCGTATCTCGGCGCTCAACGCAGAGCTTGAGCAGGCGGTGGCATTCATCGAACCGGAGATTCTCACACTGGATCCGGTTGCCCTGGAGTCCTCTCTTGAGCAGAACCCAAAACTGGAACTCTACCGGTTCTACCTCGAAGACCAGATGCGGCGCAGGGAGCACATCCTGTCGACCGAAGAGGAAGCCATCCTCGCCCTTGCCGGTCCATTGGCTGCTTCCCCGCTGAGAATTTTCACGATGATCGATGACGCCGATCATAATTTGGGGACGATTGTCGATTCCACCGGCAACAAGATCGAACTCACCCGGGGGCGTTACTACCGCATCCTGGAAGGTTCCGACCGCGAACTCCGTCGGCAGGCCAATGACACCGTCCAGCAATCCTGGCTGCAATACACAAACACCCTGTCGGCCACGTTGGGTGCATCTTTGCAGCAGGACCTTTTCTTCACCAAAGCGCGCGGATACAACAGTTGTTTAGAGTCCTCCCTGGACCAATACAACATCCCGCTGTCCGTGTTCCACAGCCTGATAGCGGCGGTTAATGAAAACCTTGAGCCGCTGCACAAGCTGACGAGCCTCCGAAAGCGTGTCCTCGGCTACGATACGCTTTTCACCTTTGATCTATCCGCCCCGTTCCTGCCGGAGTTCGAGAGGGAGTACACCTACGAAGAGACCAGGGCGACTATGCTCAATGGCCTCAAACCGTTGGGGCAGCCTTATCTTGAAGACCTTGAGGCGGGGCTCAATTCCGGATGGGTCGACGCTTTTGAGAATGAAGGCAAGGGTTCCGGCGCCTATTGCTGGGGGACATACACATCACATCCCTACGTGCTGATGAACTTCAACGGCACCCTCGACAACCTGTTTACGCTGGCCCACGAAATGGGCCACGCCATGAACAGCTTCTACGCCAACCGGAGCGAGCCATATATCTATCATGACCAGTCGTTGTTCACGGCCGAGGTCGCCTCGACCTGTAACGAAGCGATACTGATGAAGTACCTCCTGGCCAACACCACGTCCAAAGAAGAAAAGATGGTTCTGCTCAACCACTATATCAGGCAGATTGACGGGACCTTCTTCACCCAGGTGATGTTCTCCGAATTCGAACTGGCCATTCATGAGCGGATCGAGGCCGGCGAGGCGGTTTCCGTTGACTATTTCCGGCAAACCTATCGGGACATATTCCAGAAGTACTACGGCCCGGATTTGTATATCGGCGAGAACAACGACTTGGGCTGCCTGAAAGTCCCCCACTACTATCGCCAGTACTACGTATACCAGTACGCAACCAGCTATGCCGCGGCCCAGGCGCTGTCGCAGCAGATAATGTCGGGCGACCGGCAGGCGCTGGAAAGATACATGCAGTTTCTGGCCACCGGTTCGTCCAAGTACCCGGTCGATATCCTCAAAGACGCCGGGGTTGATATGACCGGCCCGGAACCGGTAAGACGCACGATTGAGCTGTTCGGCGAACTCGTGGATGAAATGGAACGGCTTCTCCTTAGCGAGAGTTGATCAAGCGTCCAACTCGACCCTCAAGCGGTCGGTGGCGCGTCCTACCGACCGTTTTTTTCTGCAAGTGTGCTGTTTCAAAGCCCGTCGCCCGGCCTTTACCTCAGGTACTCCAGGCTCAGTTTGCCTTCGGACAGTTTAGCGTAGCTGAAGTGAGTGATGAAATCGCCCGTGTTGACATAGACACCGTCGCCAAACCCTTTCAGAGTCGGGATGTGCAAATGTCCGATGGCCACGATGTCATACCCGCCAGCAAGTCTGTTCCGAGCGTATGTTTCGTAGTCGGTGGCGAAAGACTGATCACGACTCGAAGTATAACTGCGCGACGACCCTGAAACCTTTCTGGCCAGCGGGATAGCCCAGTCCGGGGGGAGCTTGCGGTAAAGCCCGATATTGAACCGGTTGCGCAGGATGCGTTTGAGGAGACGATAACCCCGATCGCGCCGGGCCAGGCCGTCGCCATGTATCAGGTGCAGCCGCTGGTCGTCATATTCGAGGTCAAGCGTGTCCCGGTGCACCGTGATACCAACCACGTCCGTGAAGAAATCGCCCATCCAGAAATCGTGGTTGCCGCTGACGTAATCGATACGGATCCCGTGCCGGATCAGGCCATCAAGCAGGCACAGCATCCGGTGGTGCTCTTTGGGGATGGTGTACTTGTACTCGAACCAGAAATCGAACAGATCGCCTAAGATAATTAGCCGGTCACCGTCGTTGCGAATCAGTTCGAAAAGGGAGGTTATTTTGGCAAGCTTCTCAGCTTCCTTCTCGGGTGAGTCCGCCCCGAGGTGCGCGTCGGAAAAAATGTAAAGCGCCACAGGATTAACCCGATCTTATCTGCCGGGCCGGCGGGTGGGAGCCCGCAGACGACACAGTGGATGTCTCATAAAGTTCATAAGTGCCATTCAGGACACCTTGGAAGTCGTGCTGAGCGCAGTCGAAGCATGACTAAATACTTGCCACTCAGTCGCCATCCTTCGACTCCGCTCAGGATGACGACTTTCGATGCCTTGAGCAACTTGCTTTTGAGACGGCCTCACACACCCCTGCCGGCACCGCAGGCGAATCGAGAGCCGACATCAACCGACCTTCTCCATAAAAGCGGGCATGCTCTCAAAGAACGCCGTCGACAACTTCTCCAGCCCGACATCAATCCAGTCATTTATTTTCAGACTCGACCCACCGACCGTACCGATGCGTGTACAGGGCAGTTCCAGTATCTCGAAGAAACTGCCAATAGCGGCGGCATCGTCCTGCGCGCAGCTTATCACAACCCGTGACTGGCTCTCGCCGAACAGCAGGCAGTCCGCTCGGATGGAATCGGACAGTTGGATCGTTGCGCCTATCTGTTGTTCCCGGTTGGAGATGCAGGCCTCCGCGAGAGCCACCGCCAGGCCGCCCTCCGAGACATCGTGCGCAGAGCGAATCCAGCCGCGCGTGATTGCCGCCAGCAGTCCGCCCTGCAGGCGCTTCTCATACTTAAGGTCAAGCGGCGGCACGTCTCCCTTTGTCTCGCCGAAAATCGTGTGAAGATACTCCGAGGCGCCCAGGTGCTGCTCGTTTCTGCCAAGCAGGAAAACGGCGTCACCCTCGCCTTTGAACCACTGGGTGGTAATGTGCTCCAGTTTCTGTATCAGGCCTATCATACCGATAGTCGGGGTGGGGAAAACGGCTCGCTGCGGGTCCTCATTATAAAATGACACGTTCCCACCCGTAACCGGGGTCTTGAACATGCGGCAGGCCTCTCCCATGCCGGCCACTGCCTCGGCGAAACTGTAGTAGATTTCACCCTTGTAAGGATTGCCGAAATTCAGGCAGTTGGTGATCGCCAGCGGCCGACCGCCTGAGCAGACAATGTTGCGGGCAGCCTCGGCCACCGCCGACTCTGCTCCCCGGCGCGGATTAATGTAGCAGTAGCGCCCGTTGCAGTCGGTAGTCATGGCCAGTGCTTTGTCGGTCTTGCGGATTCGAAGCACAGCCGCATCGGAGCCTGGACCGACCGCGGTGTTGGTGCGCACCATCGAGTCGTACTGATCAAAGACCCAGCCCTTGTGACAGATATTCGGCGCTGCCAGAAGCGCCTCAAGAGTGTCGTTCCAGTCCCGGTCCAGGGGATAGTAGTTCAGGTCTATCCTGCTGATCTCATCCATGTAGGCCGGGCGTTTGGTGTCGCGATTATAAACCGGCGCGCCGCCGCCGAGCACCAACACTTCGGACGGCACCTGAGAGACGATCTCACCGTTGAGGCGAACAGTCATCAGACGGTCGGAAGTGACGAGGCCGATAATCGTTGAGTCCAGTCCCCACTTGTCAAAGACATCCCGGACGGCGTCCTCTCTGCCCTTCCTGACGCAGACCAACATCCGTTCCTGTGACTCCGACAGGAGAATCTCGTAGGGAGTCATGCCGGTTTCCCGAACGGGGACCTTTTCAATGTCGATCAGCACACCGGAATCGCCTTTGGCCGACATCTCCGAGGAACAGCAGGTAATCCCGGCGGCTCCCATATCCTGAATACCGACTGCTAGGTCCTCCCTGATAATCTCCAGGGTGGCTTCCAGAAGCAGTTTCTCGGTGAACGGGTCGCCGATCTGCACCGAGGGTCGTCTCTCTTCCGACTTTTCGTTCAGCACCTCCGAGGCGAAAGTGGCGCCGTGGATACCGTCGCGGCCGGTTTTGGAGCCGACGATCATAAGCGGGTTGCCTTCGCCTTTGGCGACGGCCGAGACGATGCCGTCGGTTTTGACCATACCGACCGCCATGGCGTTGACCAGGGGATTGCCGGTGTAGGCCTCATCGAAGAAGACCTCCCCGGCCACCGTGGGTACCCCAAAGCAATTGCCATAGTCACCGATACCGCGTACGACACCGTCCACGAGATAGCGTACCCGCGGGTCTTCCGGAGGGCCAAAGCGAAGCGAATTGAGCGAGGCGATCGGGCGGGCGCCCATTGTGAAAATGTCCCGCAGTATCCCGCCGACGCCGGTGGCCGCTCCCTGGTAGGGTTCAACCGCGGAAGGGTGGTTGTGCGACTCAATCTTGAACACCACCGCCAGGCCGTCACCGATATCCACCGCCCCGGCATTCTCCTCGCCCGCTTTGGCCAGCAGGTGCTCTCCCTCCCGCGGGAGCGTCTTGAGAAGGGCGATGGAGTTCTTGTACGAGCAGTGTTCGGACCACATTACCGAGAAAATCCCCAATTCCGTGTAGGTCATCTCGCGGCCGAGGATATCCTTGATGCGGGCGTGTTCTTCTTCGCTCAATCCATGAGCCGCCACCATTTGGGGAGTTACGGGAGGCTGTATGTATTGCGTCGCCATCTTATCTCCTTCAGCGTGAGATGGGAATATAAGACAGCCGCAAAGAGAGGTCAATCGAGAACACGGGGCGGGCACGCTTTACCGACTCAGGCCGCGGGTACGCGTTGTCGTGTTTTCCTCAGTACGGGTAGAACACAAAAAACAGAGCTGAAAGACCGCCTAAAAACCACATGCCGCTCGGCACCTCCCGGACTCTCCCGGCAAACAACTTCATCAGCGGGTAGAGGACGAAACCGCCGGTGATGCCTACCCCGAGGTTGTACGTGAAACTCATCAACACGATGACGCCGAAAGCCGGAATGGCTTCCGTCAGGTCGTCGTACTTGAGGTGGACAATGGGAGAAAGCATGAGCAACCCCACAACGATCAGGACCGGCCCGTAGGCGCAGGCCGGGACGGACGTGAGAAAGGGCGCAAAAAAGAGCGACAGCAAAAACAGCATAGCTGTAACAACGGAAGCGAATCCGGATTTTCCCCCGGCCTCAATGCCGGTAGCCGATTCGATATATGTGCCCGTAGTAGTCGTCCCCAGCAGAGCAGCGACAATCGTCGCCAGCGAATCGCAAATCATCGGCTTCTCGATCTCGGGCAGGTTGCCTTTCTCATCGAGCAGGTTCGCTTTGTAGGCCAGGCCGAGGAGAGTGCCGGTAGTGTCGACGAAATCCATGACCAGCACGGTCAGAATCACGGAAAAGAAGCCCCATTGTAGCGCCCCTGAGATATCAAGCTCAAGGAATATCGGTGCCAGGCTGGGTGGCATGCTGACCCACTCGTCCGGGATGTCAGCGATGTCCGTGATGAAGGCGGCCACGGCGGCGAGAAGGATGCCGATCAGGAGCGCACCCTTCACCTTTCGTATCAAAAGCAGACTGACCAGCAGGAAGCATCCTATGGCCAGCAAGACCTCGCCGCTCTGCAGGTTGCCGACATGCACCGGCGAGTTCTCCACGCCCAAGACCACAATGCCGGTCACGTTCAAGCCGATAAATGTGAGAAACAGCCCGATGCCGACCGCGAAGGCAATCGCCAGCGACGGCGGGATTGATTCTGCCAGCCAACGTCGAACGCCCAGCACAGTGATGGCGGTAAAGAGGACGCCCCCGATGAAAATCGCCCCCAGCGCCGTCTGCCAACTGTAACCGAGCACCTGAACGACAGTGTAGGCGATGAAAGCGTTCTCGACCATATAGGGAGCTATGGCGAACGGACGCCGCGCGTAGACGCCCATAGCCAGCGTCCCGAAAAAGGCGGCCAGAACAGTGGCCACCATCGACGGCCCGAACGGGATACCGGCCACTTCGAGGATTTTCGGATTGACCACGATGATGTAGGACATCGTGACAAACGTCGTAGCGCCGGCGATTGTCTCCTGCCTGAAGCCGGTGCTCGACTCCGCGAACCGGAAGTACCGCCTGATCGAGTCAATCACTACCGGACTCCTCACCTGCGGCGCCCTTCACCGGGCAGCGGTTGTTACTGTCGTGGCGGCCCATTCCGGCTACCTCGTGTGCAACAGGTCCTCTTCGGGGATCGACTCAACCTGGATTCCCTTCATGGCGCCGCCCAGCCCTCGTGACGCTTCCGCCACAATGGCCGTGTCACGATAGTGAGTGGTGGCGGCGACAATCGCCTTGCCCCGTTTCTCCGGGTTGTCCGACTTGAAGATGCCGGAGCCGACGAAGACCGCCTCGGCGCCGAGGTACATGCACAGGGCGGCGTCGGTGGGTGTGGCCAGACCGCCGGCTGCGAAATTCGGCGCCGGCAGCTTGCCGGTCTTGGCAACCATCCGAACCAGGTCAATCGAAACCCGGTGTTCCTTGGCTGCGCCATAAAGCTCGTCCCGGGGGAGAACCGTGAGAGCTTTCATGGCGGATCCGATCTCGCGCAGATGCTTGACGGCCTCCGATACGTCGCCCGTTCCCGCTTCGCCCTTGGTGCGAATCATCGCCGCCCCTTCCGAAATGCGCCTGAGTGCCTCGCCCAAGTTGCGGCAACCACAGACAAACGGAACCTTGAAATCCCACTTGTCCACGTGGTACTTGTGATCGGCGGGGGTGAGGACTTCCGATTCGTCGATGAAATCGATTTCCAGCGTCTCCAGCACCCTGGCCTCGGCGAAATGCCCGATACGGCACTTGGCCATGATCGGAATTGTCACCGCCTTCTGGATTTCTTCGATAATGTCCAGATCGGCCATGCGCGCCACGCCGCCGTCGGCCCTTATGTCCGAGGGCACGCGTTCCAGCGCCATGACCGCAACAGCCCCGCACTGCTCGGCAATCCTGGCCTGCTCGGCGGAGATTACGTCCATAATCACACCACCCTTGAGCATCTCGGCCAGGCCTACCTTCACCTTGTGCTGCTTATCACCAAAATCAACCATCTCAGGCCTCCTAAAATAACTCCTTCATTGTCTTGAACACCGCCAGGCTACCGCTGGTTGCAGCCGGCGCAAACGAGCCGGCGGTTATCTCAAGACGGACATGAGGCCCGGAAACCCTCCGGCCTCACCTTGCTCGTTTTCCAGAAGGAATATAGCACAAGAATAAACGGCGGCACAAGCCCCAAACCGGCATCAGGCAGGTGTTTGTCAAATGAAGAATCGAGGAGAGAAGTGAAAATCTCAAAGATTAGGATGTCGACCAATTGTGATGCGCAAGAAGCGTAGAAGCTTCGGCTAAATCCCGAATTCTGGCTACAAATTAGCCGATATTGGTTATTGACATGTGTTTCGCGTAGAGTATATTATGACTAGGTATCATACCTAATGAGGCTACCGAGGATGATCAGATTCAAGTTCGATGAAGAGAAGTTTGTGTCGCTGTTGCAGTACTTCTGCCGGCAGTTTCGGGATGTAGATAAGCTTAAGGCTGTCAAGCTCTTATACCTGGTTGACAGACAATACTTATTGGCTTGTGGCAGGCCGATACTGGGAGATACCTATATCAACATGGAGTTGGGGCCTGTTCCTTCGAAGGCATATGATCTACTCAAGCAAGTTGAAGACAATGCTCTTCCCGGCTATCCTGTTTTCGCTGACACGTCCTTTCGATATCCTGTCTTTCGCACCTCGGATGATGCAAGAATGGATGTATTCTCTGAGGCCGAAATCGATTGCATCAAAGACGTCTCCAAGAATTTCGGCAGTCTGAGCAGCTTAGATCTAGCCAAACGGACTCATGAACACCAAGCCTGGAAAGGTAGCACACGTAATCAACCTATCGACTATGATCTGTTTTTCGCCGATGAGCCAGACGCCCATAGAGAAGCCATGGAGGTCATGCGCCTCGAACAGGAAGATCGCGATTTCACGGATAGCCTGTAGCGCTGGATGATTGAACTTCCCCCCAATCTACTACGTGATCAGTTTCACAAGAGATTCATTCCTGGGGCCGTCTTCTTTTGCAGGAACTATTATATCTGGGAGTCAGTACCCAAGGACAAGTTTCTATTGGTGCTGAACGGGCGGGACGAGCAGGGATACGCTTACTACTTTCTTCCGACCTCACAGGTTGAGCGGGTTAGGTCGAACTCAATATGGTCAGCTGCTCTCTACGTCATACCCGGTGGCAGTATTGGCTGCTTTCCTAAGGAAACAGGGATTATAGTCACAGACATTCACAAGACAACTGCCGGGCGACTTGAAAGGAAATTTGTTAACCCGTCCACAGACGATCGAATTGAGTTCCGGGAAATGATGCCAGAGAAGATCATGGACGAAATCTATGTTATGATCCGTGCATCCCGAGAAATCTCGCTCGATAGCAAAAGAGCCGTATTGCCCTCGTCTTTTTTTTCGGTGGACTAGGGGCAGCATAGTAGTAGGCCACAACGGCCGGACACTGCGCCGGTCAATCCCCAGGCATCGCTGTCGAAGTCGTCCGGTCGGTGTCGTGCCCTACTTGCGACCTCTTCTGAACTTGCCAAAACGCTGCCGGGCGAGCGCCTTCTTGAAGTTCCTTTCCTGTGCCTCCCAGAAGCTGCGCAACTCGCAGGTTTCGTAGAATTCGCAGCGGCAGCCTTCAGGCTCGGTGCACAAGTTGAGATGGATCGGCCCGTCAATGGCCTCGATAACATCCAGGAAGCTGATTTCCCGTGGCTCGCGAACCAGGGTGTAACCACCCTTGACACCCTTGTATGAGACGAGGATGCCGCCTCGGGTCAGGTCCTTGAGGATTTTTGCCAGGAACTCACGTGGAATGGATTCGCTTTCGGCAATGAAACTGATGGAGCCGAGCTGGCCTTTCGGCAGAATAGCAAGGCGCCTAACGGCTTGCAGAGCATAGTCGGATTTTCGCGATAACTTCATGACTGGCTTCCCGTTATTGGGGTTTGTGTTTACGTCCAACCAAATAAAGATAGGAATAACCTCCCCATCTTTCCATCTTTGCCAAGTATACCAACACCGGCACCAATAGTCCATAGGAAAGTTGACCTGATCGGGCTTTTTTTTGGGTGGAGACGCCGGCCTCTGAGGCAGATTAGGCGGACCTTCCGGAATCGCCGATAAAACAGTCGGTCGCTTCTGTCGATAATCGTAAGAGTAGTGCACAATTACAAGGAGTCATGCTCTTGCCCCCGATCAGTCCCCGTGACGGCTACTCGCTGATAGAGTTGCTGGTCGTTATCGTCATACTGGGCATCATTGTCACCGTTGCGGTCAAATCATTGACCGGTGTCAACGACGCCGTCCGCATTGAAGAAACCAGACAGGAGCTGGGACAATTGGCCCGGGCCGTTGCGGGACGGCCGGAACTGGTGTCGGGGGGACAGAGAACCGACTATGGTTACGTCGGCGACGTCGGCTCCCTGCCCGTCAACTTAGATGCCCTGGTGCAGAATCCGGGCGGCTACAGCACGTGGGACGGGCCGTATATCCACGACGATTTCTACTCCTCCGCGGTTGCCTCCGAGACGGAGTTCCAACTGGACGCCTGGGGCAAAGCCTACAGTTACTCCGGCGGTGTGACCATATCTTCCGCCGCCGGCGGTTTCATCCTGACACGTGTAATAGCCAACTCGTCGGGCGATCTCCTCGCCAACGTCATATCGGCGGTGATAACGGACCTGGACGGCAGTCCTCCCGGCGCCGTCTACAAAGACTCCGTGAAGCTCCTGTTGACGCACCCCAACGGCGTTGGCGGCACAACAACCAGGAGCAGCTTCCCTCGTGCGGACGGGTTTCTCGCGTTTGACTCCGTACCGATCGGCCTGCACACCCTTGCCGCCGTCTATATGCCGACAAATGACACGATCAGGCGCCTGGTTAATGTTGATCCGGGAAGCAATCACTACGCCGATATCCAATACTACGATGATGTCTGGTGAGTCCCGCATGAAGCGATCACGGCACAGAGAAGGCGGTTTCGGCCTGATGGAATTGACGGTGGTAATCATCGTGGCGGCCGTCCTGATGGCAGTGGCGATGCAGTCCATGACGGTGGTTGTTCAGCATGCCCGCCAGACAAAAACCGAGCGTGAGATGGAGATGCTGGCCAGGGCTATCGTGGGTGATCCGTCGCTTACCAGCGGTGGCCGCCGGTCGGACTTCGGCTACGTCGGCGACATCGGCGCTTTCCCGACCGACCTGCAGGCGCTTTACCGGAATCCCGGCGGGTATGGCACCTGGGACGGTCCCTATATCGACCCCGGGCTCCTGCATGACTCGACCGGTTTCAAGATGGATGAATGGGGCATGCCTTACACGTACACCGGCGGGCTGACAATCACTTCCACCGGCAGCGGCGGCAGCATTACCGGGAAGATAGCCGACGCCGTGACCGACTACACTCTCAACACGCTGAACGGAACGATCACCGACGCCAACGACTCCGTCCCCGGCACGGTCTACACTGATTCCGTCGATATCAAAGTCACAATTCCAAACGGCAGTGGGAGCACCATCACCAAGACATACTCGCCGGATTCGTCCGGGTCGTTCACGCTCGACTCACTACCGGTGGGGACGCATCCGCTCAGGCTCATCTACACGCCCAACGTCGACACGCTACTTCGATACGTGACAATTCTGCCGAGACATAAAAGCACTGTCAGCTTTAAGTTCGCATCTGCGTATTTCTCCGGTGGCAGCGGAGGCGGTGGGGGAACCTATACGTTGCGCCCCGACGGTTCCGGCTGGCGGACCAACCTGACCAGGTCCGGTTGTTCCAACAACTGGCAGTGCGTGGATGAAATCATAGCCGATGATGATGCATCAAGGGTGATACGCGCCTCGAATCAATGGGCCGCAGATTACTATACTCTCGACGATCCCGGCGGCACCTCAGGCTCGATTACAAAGGTGACTGTCTGCGCCAGGGCTAAGCGCGCACATACTCAGGGTGGAGTGAGGCTCTGCGTATTCACGCACGGAAGCCCTTATCAGGGAACCTATCAGGGACTGTCCACATCATATGAGATCTATAGCGAGGAATGGACCACCAACCCAAATACCAGCGCGGCCTGGACATGGACAGAAATCAACAACCTGCAAGCCGGCGTACGGATGAGAGGTCAGAACTCCAGCTTCCCGGCGTATTGCACTCAGGTCTGGGTTGAGGTCGAGTACAGCAATTAACGATCGACGGATTACTATATGATGCGAAGATTTGTTCATAAGATTAACGGCTGGTGCGGCTTCACGCTGATCGAGGTCATTCTGGTGGTTGTTATCGCGGGCATTCTCAGTACCGTGGCGCTCAGATCAGGGGGAATGATTGCCGACACGGCCCGGATCGAAGAAACAAAACAGGAACTGAACGCGCTGGCATTTGCCATTGTCGGCAATCCGGAGCTTGAGAACAACGGGGTGCGTAGTGATTTCGGTTATGTCGGTGACATTGGGGCGTTGCCGCCTGATTTGGACGCGCTGGTGCAGAATCCGGGTGGCTACTCGACCTGGAACGGACCGTATATCAAGCAGCGCTTTTCACAGATTACCGACGATCATAAGATCGACGCTTTCGGGAGAGAATACAGCTACGAAGCCGGTGTCACCATCACATCGCTCGGAACCACGACCGGAGGCGGTGGGTGCGGTGGACCGGTAACCACCGGTGAGATTGTAAAGAAACTAGCCAACACTGTTTCCGACCTGACCGTTAATCAGGTGAGCGGTAACGTTTATGACCTCGACGGCAGTCCGCCGGGTGTGGACTACAAAGATTCGGTGATGGTGCGCCTGACCATTCCCAACGGATCGGGTGCCACCCAGACCAGAACGATAACCCCGGGCAAGGACGGATACTTCGCCTTTGACACCGTTCCTGTAGGTGTCCACGATGTGGAGATCATATACACGCCGAACAACGACACTCTACGGCGATTCATTACTGTCCTGCCGGATTCACGCCCCCACACCGAGTATCGCCTAAACAGCAACATCCCGATTCCATAGGTGACAGGCAATGGCAGGCCCATCCAAAAGCGCAGACGGTTTCACACTTGTCGAGCTGATTATCGTGATCATGATTGTCGGGATACTGGCCACCGTCGCCGTACGCAAGCTCGGGACATCATTGGAAACAGCCAAGTATGAGCACACTAAGAAAGAACTCGATGCTCTGGCTGCGGCCATAGTCGGCAACCCAAACGTGTTTGCCAACGGCGCCCGAACCGATTTCGGCTATGTGGGCGATGTCGGCGCCCTGCCGCCGAATTTGGACGCCCTTATAACAAAACCCGGCGGCTTTGCTACCTGGGAGGGGCCGTACATCAACCGGGGAGTTGATCTCGGCGGGTTCAAACAGGATGCGTGGAATGTGGCTTACACCTTCGTTGACACCCTGCTTCGCTCAAGCGGCTCCGGCACAAACATCGACAAAATCATCGCCCATTCCACCGCCGCGCTACTGGCCAACAGTGTCCGGGGAACAGTGGCCGACGCCGACCGAGACCTACCGGGAACGGCGTACAGCGATTCCCTGATTGTCCGGCTCACTTTTCCGGACGGTTCGGGGAGCATAACCACCGCGTCGGTCAACCCGGACGAGACGGGCTATTTCTCCTTTGCCGGTGTCCCCATCGGGAACCAGACGCTCAGCGTCATTTATATACCTGATACCGACACCGTTTCGTACCGGGTTTGTGTAACCCCCGCCAGGGTAATGAAGTTGGATATTATCTTTCCGGCTGATCTGTGGTGATGGCCCATACGCCGGTTACGTGGCAGGGGACAGATGCGGGATGGCTCCGGCCCTGCGGCAGCCCCGCGTCGCTTGCGTTCTCAATACTCCTTTATCACTAAGTTGATCCCTCGTTTTCTCAGGTGCCCGATGAACATTCCCGGCTCGACCACCCGCTCCTGGGGCTGACAGCCGCGCTGCGTGACTTCACCCGCCGCCGCCATCCAGGCCACAATGGCCGCCGGGAACGAGGTGGTCCTCATCATGGCCGTGAGTCCCTCTTTGCTCTCCTGGCGGTCCACGATTTCGTAGATGACCGCTTTGTCCCGGTCGTCCTTGCGCCCCTCGGCTATCATTCTTACCAGGACCAAATCCAGATCACCGAAACTGAGGTTTTTCTCCAGCAGGGCCGAGAGGACCGCCCGCGGCGGCACTGTCCGGTCGCCGATATCGAGCTCCAGCCGCGAGGCCAGGCCTATTTCCAGCATCGGCCGGAAAAGCTGACAATGACCCGGATAGCGGATCGTCTTGTAGTCTAGGAAGTCGATCCTGCCCTCGTAAGTGTCCGGCAGCGTTGAGGTGCCACCGGAGGTGTAAAACGCTTCCAACTTGCCGACTCCGTCAAACTCCAGCAATTCCAGGCCTGTCATCGGGTTGACGGTCTTTTTCTTGCCGTCCTCGAGGATGACACACGGTTCCCAATACTCGTTGATCAGACCCTCGGCTGAAAACACCATCTGGTAGTTCAGGGGTGGCCGCGGTGATTGAGGCAGCCCGCCGACTCGTATTTTCAGTGAATTGACATGATCGAATCGCGCCACGGCGTCCGCCGCCAGAACAGCCACCATCCCGGGAGCAAGGCCGCAATCAGGGATGACAATAACGTCGGCCGCCACAGCCTCGTCATTCATTTCAAGTTGCGCCCGGACTGCGTCGTTGTTGCCGCCGAGGTCCACCAGGTGGCAGGAAGCCCTTATGGCTGCCCGCGTCAAACCGGGATTGTGCTGGTAGGTGACACAGGATACGGCGGCGGCGTATTCCTGCATAAGTTCGGAAGCCGCTGTTTCGTCGGAAGCGTCAAGCCGACCGGCAATTCCCTTGCCGTAACCATACGTCTCGGCGACAGCGGTTGCAACGTCCTTCTTGATATCGAAAACACCCACCTTCCGGACAGTCTCCTGCTGGGCCAGGTCGTAAACCACCGCCCGGCCCATCAATCCGGCCCCAATCACGGCTATTCTCATCTGTTGTCTCTCCTGTTGTTCCTGAGGCCACGAAGATACGCTACCGATCCTGGTTGGAAAAGGAATATGTGACTGCCACAAGAAATCAAGCCATTCCGGTGATGAGTCCGCGGCAGGTTACCGAGAAGTATAAGAGACTCTCTGCTACCGGAGCAGCACGCAAGAGGAATAACTGATGCAGACGAAACAGGCAAGTGACATCGTCGTTGATGACAAACTGAAGGAAGAGCTTGCCCTTTTCCGGATCCTCAGACCGTATATCGGGCATTGCCTGGCCCTCAATCATGATATCAACAACCCCCTGGCGGGGATTATCGGGTACTCTGAGTTCATGCTGAGCGAAGCCGATCAGTTGACCGAGTCACAGAGGGAATCCGTCGAGCAGATTCTTCACTGCGCTGAGCGAATCCGGCAGGAGGTCGAGGACCTTGGTGATGAGAAAATCGCCTTAGCTGAGAAAGTGGATTTGAAGATGCTTTCGGGATTGTACCGGAAGAAAACAGAGAAATCAGATTAGCTGATTCATCTTTCTCACCAACCACTCCAAAGACAGAGCCGCGATAAACACCAGCAGCAGCCAGAACCTGCCCCACAGGACGAACTCCCGCTGCTCGCGCACTTCAACCGGAGTCAAATCCAGGAAGGCAACAGCCTCGTCAAACTCCGTGGCGGTGAAGTATCTGCCCCCAGAAAGCCTTGACAGTGCCGCCAGGCCGGCCGGATCTCCAGCCTGGTCGTATTCCTCCAATGAAAACGACTCCACGAGAATCGCGCCCTCGTTTTTCTCCAGCATTTTGCCGTCCTTCCGGAAAGCACCCTCGTACCGATAGTTGCCGGGCGGCAGGTTGAAGAACTCGGCCTTGTACTTGCCCTCTCCCAACGGAACAACATCGATCTCATAACTGCCGCCACTGCCCTCGGCAGACAGTTTGATCGTCCCGGAAACAGCCCTGATGGGCCGGTAGCCCAAGTCGTAGGCAAAGCCGTCGAAGCGCACTGTCTCTCCACGCGTGAAGACTTCCCTCTGCGGAGCCAGGCGTATGGGATCGAAATCATCGCTGACCGTCAGCCAACTGACCACGCCCTCGATAAAGCGGCCGTAATAGGCGCCGTCCTCGCCAAAGCCCATGCTGACGAATCCCCATGGCCAGTAGGGCAATGCCGCCGACATAAGAATCTTTCCCGGTCCCATCCGCTTATAGCCGATAATGGGCAGTTTTTCGGCCGGAGCCACCGACCGCGGCGCCCAGGCCAGGATGGCTGCGTCCGGGTCGACTATGTTGCACGCGACCAGCGACTTGAACGGAGGCAGTTGGGACCACGTCTCGCGGATGGACGACTGGTCCTCCGCCAGCCGGACAGCCGGGTGATATAGGTTGCCCTCGGCGGGCTCGGCCTGAAACTCCACCTGTCGAAGGTAGGCCGGGCCGGCAGGGTGGAACGGCAGCAAGCGGCTGGACCATTCGCTGGACCCCGAGGCTGCGAACTGTCGCCCGGCCAGAACCCACATGGCCCCTCCCTTCTCAGAGAGGTAGGACTCGATAATCTCCCGACGCGACTCTAATTTATGGGGATCCGGGTCATGTAGAACGACCAGGTCGTAGCGATTCAGTTCAACGGCGCGACTCGGAAAGCGGCCGCCCAGGTTGCCCGCCCGGGGACCGGTGGCGCGCAACTCCACCTCGTATTTGTCAGACAGGCTCAGAAACCGCTTGAGGAAGCCGACCTCGTGATCGGGGTGATCCGACACGATGAGAACCAAAAGACGGCTCTTGAGCGCCTTCACGGCAAATGAATGCTGGTTATTGTCGGTGGATTCTTCGCCTTCAAGCGGCGCGATACGCGCCTTCAGTATCTGCCGCCCGGACCGGGAAGGAACGTACTTGAGAGGGACCTCACCGAATTCGCCTTCGTCGCCCAAGCGAAAACGCCTACTGTCCAGGATTTGATTCCCGCTCAGAAGATCGATCTTCACGTTTTGATTTTGGCCGTGGCGCCAGTTAAGCCTGACCTGCACGTCGGTCGGCTGATCGACAAAGACAACCGGATTGTAACTGACATCTGCTATACCGACGTCGAAACCACCACCACCGGCAGACATGTCTATAGCTACGATCGGCGTGCGCAGTCCGGCCGCAACGTCCCGCGGATCGCGACCGGAGTTGGATTTGCCGTCGCTGAACAACATCCAGTAGTCCGATGGTGCCGCTAGTTCGTTTTTTTCAAGTTCATAGCACACGTCACCTAAAGAAGTCCGGTCGCGGTCGACCTCATCCTGAGCGCTCACGAGATTGCCGCCGTAGTGGTAAGTTGTCAGGTCCGTGATCTTCCCCAGCTCGGCAAAGGTATGTGAAGAAAGCAGTGAGTCCATGCGGGCGGCTCGTGTGATTCCCGATCCGGATTTGTCCATGCTGGCCGAGCGATCCAGAAGCAACGCCACCCGTGGAGATCGCCGATATGCCCGGGTGAAACCGACAACCGGCTCCATGATAGCCAGAAAGAGGGCCACAACAGCTATTATCCTTAGACCGGCAAGGAGAATCCTGAGAAAGGCTGTCAGCGGCGGATTTGTCCTGTGATATAGGAACACGGCCAATCCCAGAAGCACTACCAGCGCCGGCCAGGCCAGATATGGGATGTCCGTCAGGAACTTGATTGAGACGTCGCTCAGGCCAAACATCACTTCTTATACTCCACCGTCACGGATGCGGCTTACCTGTGGAAGATACAAAACCGAAGGAACAGCACCGGCAGAAGGCCCTCAGGACACCCGTAGCGTGGCAAATTCGACCAGGTTAGCCAAGCTATCATAATAGGCGGAGTTCCCGACACGCGAGATTGCTTCCAGGCCCTGGTGGCTCAATTGACCTGCCTTGTCGTACGCGTAGTCAATGCCGCCGTTCTCTGAGATAAAAGTAAAGACCTTCTCAAACGACGCGTTATTGTCACCGTCCTTGAGGTATTGGGACACCTCCCGACGCCCGGTGTTTCCCGCTTTCTTCAACGAGTAGATCAGCGGTAAAGTTACTTTTCCGGTCATGACGTCGTTGCCGGGTTCTTTGCCGGTAACTTCGACCTGACCGACGAAGTCTAGCAGGTCATCCGCTATCTGAAAGGCGGTTCCGATCTTTTCACCGAAGCGGGCAAACCGATCTCGCTCGCCGGCCGCTCGTCCCTTGAGGATGGGTCCGGACTCACAGGCCACCGAGAACAGGGACGCTGTCTTGTCGGCGATGATCGACAGGTACTCCTCCTCGGAAAGATCATAATTGCCTGTTTCCTCGATCTGGCGCAACTCGCCCACCGAGACGCGCTCTGAGGCTGTGGCGATGGCGTTCATGAGCACTATGGACTCAGCTTCCAACAGGATCCGGAAAGCCTTGGCGAAAAGGTAATCGCCCATAAGCACGGAGATAAGGTTCGTCCACCGGGTATTGACCGTCTCCTGGCCGCGCCGTATGTGCGACTCATCGACCACGTCATCGTGCAGCAGCGTTGCCGTGTGGATCAATTCTATGGCCAGCGAAGTGGCGACGGCATGCTCGGTGAAGTTGTCCGCGGCCCGCGAAGACAGAAAAAGAAAGGCCGGGCGGATACGCTTGCCCCGCGACTTCAGGAGGTGGCGGGCAATGGAGCCGATGAGCGGCGATTCTCCACGCAGGTAATCGGTAAGCTTTCCTTCAAACTCATCCAGGTCGCCCCGAATTGGCTTGGTGTATTCCTGAAGACTGCTGGCGTTTAGCATCTGTCAGTCGGTCTCGAGATCAAGTGTAACTTCAAAACGGGAAAATACAATCTCGCGTCCGCACTGTCAAATGATAAATACCGACTGATGAACGCGTGGTTTCGTCGATTATAGCGTGCCAGCCGCAGGATTGATTCAATAATATGTCCCCTCCCCCGAAAAAACGTGGCTGGGCTTATCCCCCCCGCTGCGGCGGGCCTTTGGGGGGACGCCTTGCTGCCGAGCAGTTCGCCACTGCCGTACATACATATATAGGCCGCTTCCATGACTGGCGGAGGTGGACTACCCCTGAACATCTACGCTGTCAACTACGCAGGATCAGCCATTTCGGCGGACAACAGCTCACCTGCCCAAGAAAACGAGGCACTCACCTCAAAAGCACCATCTTCTTGCTCTCAGCAAAATCGCCGGCGACAACTCGATAGAAATATACACCACTTGACACAGGAGTTCCTGAATCCGATCTTCCGTCCCAGACTACTTGGTGCTCACCAGCAGACTTTGTACCCTGAAACAACACACGAACCCTCTGCCCCAGAATATTAAGGATTGATATGCTTACATCAGACCGAGTTGGTAGGCTGTACTTGATAGTGGAAGATGGATTGAATGGATTTGGGTAATTCTGTGATAACTCATACTGGCCAGGGAGATCCGGGTACCGGCTCCCATCCGATGCATACGTACTTGGTGTTGACATTCTCAAGACAGAAAAACCGACCTCTCCCACGCTATGGATATATTGATCCTTCAAATCAGCCCAGATTAAATGTTCACCTATGCCGTAACTGCCGACGACCGTCGGATCAGTAGGGTTAGAAATATCTATCACGCTTAAGCCGCTACTACCACTAGAACATATAATGTAGCTGCCACGTATGGTCATGCTTTTTAGTCCACGTTCGTGATCTAACCGCCGACAATTGCCTATACCTGAAGGGTTTGCTGGATCGGTGGAGACGTCAAAGACAAATAAGCTATCCCCCGTAGCGGCATAGAGATACCCGTTGTTCGCAACAACATCGTAGTAGAACCTGTCATCAAGAGTCTGCGCAAGAACCATATTTTCTGGTTGGGTAACGTCCAGTATCATGATACCGGCTTCAAGCGCTAGGTAGACGTAGTCCCCTGCAACCGCGACAGATTCCTCATCAACCAATACTAAGAAAGTGTCCAACGGAATTGGGTTAAACGGGTCTGAAACGTCAAATGAAATTAACCCCTGGTTGTCAAATGTTACATATACCACTGAGTCTGATATGGTAAATCTTCCCAACCCAGTGTCGGCGTAACTCCCTACCAGTGCGGGTGATAGCAAATCAGCGACATTCGCAATAATCAAACCATCAGACGAACTTGTCATGTAAAGCAAACTATCAACTTTGATCAGTTGTTTTATAACCCCTTGGCCGACAGAATCAAGGTGAGCTACTACCGACGGGGAAGCTGGATTCGAAATATCTACTATATCAATAGCACATGGTCTGTGATCCACCCACTGTCTGTTGGCAACATAAGCGTAGTCGCCATCTACTACGACAGCGTTCAACGAGCCATCCATGTCATAGCTACCGGCCAAGTCTAATGAGGTTGGGTCCGACACGTCTATTACCTTGAGACCGATGGACTGGACTATCGAGAATACGTGGTCGCCATTGATCTCAACACCGCGCACCCTTGCATTGGGGTCAAGACTGAACACATAAGACCTCAATGTATCCGGATTGTCCGGGTCTGAGAAATCAATCACCCTCATGGTCGAACCATATCCAACATACGCTTTTGTTCCCAGGGCCGCTACATCCATTATACCAGACTGAGGCGGCCCCACGTATAAGTCTATACTCCCCCTGCCCAAAAGTGTAGCAGGATTGGAAATATCTACTATTTCGACATACCCGCTTCCCCATACCAAGGCATAACTGCCTTCCAATTCGACACCCCCGATCCTATCTGACTCATACACCCCGGTAATCACAGACCCACTGTGTGCAAGGGCTACCATCCCGAAACCGGAAAATACGGCGTAACACATCCCACCAGCAACTGCGACGTTTGCTACACGACCGGTAGTATCAAAACTGGAAACGAATTGAGGGCTGCCAGAGTTTGATATATTGAGTGTGACTATTCGGTCATAGCCTTGTGCTTCCGGGTAACACGTGTCCACTGCAAGGTATGCATAGCTGCCCTCTGCTGCTACGGAGCGGATATAATGCCCGGCAGCTGGCTGATAAGTACCGGCGATGGCCGGATTTTCCGGACTGGAAATGTCTACAAGATATAAGCAGTACTCATCAACACCAGAGGAGTCCTCAACCGCTATCAAGTATGCCAGATCGTCTGAGATTCTGATCTTGGTTGCTCTGCTGAACTTGAGCTTTGAGACATATGCTGGTGAGCTGGGCGTGCTGATATCAAGAACATAAAGTCCGTAGCCCATAGCGCAATAAGCGTAGTTCCCGCTTATGGCAACGTCGTTTGCTTGCTTCCATAATGTGCTGCCAACGTATTCGATCGTGATGTCGTCTGCAGACAACAATGATGATGCCGCCAGATTGATCAATGCGAAAAGTAACACAAGAAAGATACGATAGCTGTCTGACATGTCATCTCCTTTTCTGATCACCATGGGATCATTAATAATTGATTAGCATAAATAAACATACCAATACCACGTCCAAGAATCCACATTTTTCTGATTGAATTCATTGGCGATGAGTATGACACTGAGCACTCACGCCTCATCCCCCGCCGGGAACTGACCGGTAACAATATCTCGGACAGCCTCAACATACGACGGGTCGCACAGGTAGTCACGTTCGTTATGGCGGCCGTAAAACGGCACGAAACGTTTCGGCTTGCGGGCGCTGTCGAAGAGTCTGCGGCCCATCGCAAAGGGAATGATATCATCCTCAACGGAATGGGTGACCAGAATGGGGCAACCCACAGACGGAATTTTTCTGATGGAGTCGAACTCATAGCGAAGAAGGTACCTGACAGGAAAGTAAGGGAAGATCAATCTCGCCATGTCGCGCGCCGAGGTAAATGAGGATTCCACCACCAGCGCACCACAATTAACCCGGCCGGCGAGTTCGATCGCTACCGCACCCCCAAGCGACCGTCCAAAGACAACAATATCCTGCGGCAGGACACCCTTCTCACTTAGCAACCAGCGATAGCAGGCCTCGGCGTCGGCGTAGACTTTTGACTCACTCGGTGATCCGTCCGACCTGCCGTAGCCCCGGTAATCGAACAGGAGGATGTTGACTCCCAGCCCGGTGATAAACTCCGCCGTCTCTAATCGATGCGAGATATTCCCGCCGTTGCCGTGACAAAAGAGCACGGTCTTGGCCGCGCCGGCAGTCTGGGTAGGATCGCTCGTTTCAGTTCCCGTAGAGCCGGCAGGTAAATACCAGGCGTGAACCTTCTCACCACCGGCAACGTCGACGTATACTTCCTCAAAGGAAAGACCGAGAGAGGAGGGAGTATCCGCGAGTTCCGTCGTCGGGCAAAAGACCATCCTGTCCTGCCGGAAGTACAGATAGGCGCCGAAGAGCAGAAAAGCGCCAGCCACTATTATTATGACCGACAGAAGCATCCGGGGAATTGTCACCTTCGTATTGCGTATCCGGGAGCGAACCATAGTGCAACCGGAGTTGTTCGCCTATCCCCCGCAGCCATCGGCGAGGCACCGCCGGATGCTCCTGACAACGGAGCGGCGGTCTTTCTCACGGGGGGATGGGGCCGGTGTCTCACTCCCACTCGATTGTGGCCGGAGGTTTGGAGGAGATGTCGTACGTGACGCGGTTGACGCCCTTAACGTCCCGAATTATGCGGTTGGACACGTGCGCTAAGATGTCGTAATCGATCCGTGCCCAGTCGGCGGTCATGGCGTCGACCGAGGTCACCGCGCGCAGGGCGACCACATTTTCGTAGGTTCTTTCATCACCCATCACACCGACCGCCTTCACCGGCAACAGAACAGCAAAGGCCTGCCAGATGTCATCGTAGATACCGCTCCGGTGCAGTTCCTCGATGAAGATGGCGTCTACTTCTCCAAGAAGACGACACCGTTCCCTGGTCACCTCACCTAAGATGCGGACAGCCAGACCCGGTCCCGGGAAGGGATGCCGACGGATGAACACGTCGGGAAGTCCCAGAGCGCGCCCCACGGTGCGAACCTCGTCCTTGAACAGTTCTCTCAGTGGTTCCACCAACTGCAGTTTCATCCGCTCTTTCAGCCCGCCGACGTTGTGATGCGACTTGATGGTCGCCGACGGCCCCTTGAACGAGACCGATTCGATCACGTCCGGATACAGTGTCCCCTGGGCCAGAAAACCAACGCCGCCGATTCTCTCGGCTTCTTCCTCGAAGACATCGATAAAGGCGCCGCCTATGATCTTTCGCTTTTGCTCGGGGTCGGTCACACCGGCGAGGCGGCCTAAGAATTTCGCCGAGGCATCCACCGGGTGAAGATTGATCCCTAACTTAGTGAGCACCGCTACGACATCGGAGAATTCGTTTTTTCGCAGGACGCCATTGTCGACAAAAACCGCGTGGAGATTGTCACCGATGGCTTTCGTCAATAGCATAGCAGCCACCGTGGAATCGACGCCTCCGGAAATAGCCAGCAGAACCCGGCTTCCACCGACTTGCGCTCGGATACTCCTGACGGCGCTGTCTATGAACACCTCCGTGGTCCAGTTGCCTTTCAGGCCGCAGATATCGAACAGGAAATTGTCGAGAATGGACCGGCCCTCTTCAGTATGATGAACCTCGGGGTGGAACTGAAGACCGTACAACCTCCGATCGTGGGAGGCGATGGCAGCCACATCGAGACTGTCCGAGGAGCCGATCACCGAGAACGAATCGGGAAGCCGGACTATGGAATCGCCGTGTGACATCCAGACCTGGCTCCGTCGGGGGATACCGGAAAGCAATCCCCTGTCATCGGTGACCTCAAGGTGAGCCCGGCCGTATTCCCGCGATTCCGATTGCATCAATTCTCCGCCAAAGCGGTCAGCCAGCAGATGCATGCCGTAGCAGATACCTAAGATTGGAGTGCCGCTGACGTAGAAGCTGTCATCGAGGCGAGGAGCGCCCGGCTCCTTGAGCGACGAAGGCCCTCCCGAGAGAATGTAGCCGCGGACGTTCCTGTCGGTATAAGGAGCAAGATCGGCGTTGAAGGGGACGATCTCGCAATAGACCTTCGCTTCCCGTACCCGCCGAGCGATGAGCTGCGTATACTGGGAACCGAAATCGAGAATCAGGATCATTTCCTGACGGGATGGCTGGTCATCGGGCATCGCGTTGTTTTCCTTCAATCAGGGTGTCCTTGAGATACTTGTCGCTTGTGCCGGGGTAGTCCTGTAGACAGTGCAGCCCGCGCGATTCCAACCGCCGCAGGGCGGACTCAACAATCAGTTCGGCGATGGTGGCCATGTTTCGCAACTCCACCACCGCGTAGGTGGCTGGGGTGGCTAGGTAGTACTGTTCGATGCCTTCCTTGATCTGGCGAATCTTCCGCCAAGCCAACTTGAGATGATCGACGGTTCGCACAATGCCCACAAAGTCGGACATCACGCGCTTGAGTTGACGAAGGTCGTGGGCAATGAGAATCTTCTGCCGGGGCTGATGCAGCGAGGAATACGGCGCATTGTCGATCGGCACGGCGCTGGGAAAGTGCACCCGTTTGAGATAATCGGTAGAACTGGCGGCAGCGAACCTGGCCATAGCCACCGCTTCCAGCAGGGAGTTCGAGGCTAGGCGGTTGGCTCCGTGCATACCGGTCATGGCTACTTCGCCGGCCGTATAAAGGCCGGGCAGTTCGGTTTCACCACCAATGTTGGACACCACGCCGCCGCACGAATAGTGGGCCGAGGGTACTACCGGGATAGGTCGTTCGGTCATGTCAAAGCCACGCTTGAGGCACTGGCTGTAGATGTTGGGGAACCGGCCCTTGATGAACTCGGCCTCGAGATGGCTGACGTCGAGAAAGACAAACTCCTCCCCGGTCTCCTTCATCTCTTTGTCGATGGCCCGGGCGACTATGTCACGGGGAGCGAGATCCTTGAGGGGATGAGCCTCTTCCATTAAGTAGCGTCCGTCAATCGACATCAACCGCCCTCCCTCGCCCCGCACCGCCTCTGATATCAGAAACGGCCAGCGTCCGGGACTGTATAGCGCGGTCGGATGAAACTGCACAAACTCCAGATTCGCCACCGTTACGCCGGCCCGGTAGGCCAGCGCCACTCCGTCCCCGGTGGCGATTTTGGGATTGGTGGTATGGTAATAGACCTGGCCGAGTCCGCCCGTGGCCAGCATCGTCACCGGGGCGTAGAAGAACTCAAAAGTGCGCCCTTCTTCCGAGAACACGAAAGCACCGCCGCAGGCCTGCCGCCCGCCGTCCTGGTAGGTTATCAGTTCGAGCGCCAGGTGGTCGCGCAGGATGTCGATGCGGTCTTTTGCTTGCCGGCAGGCTGCCAGCAGCGCCCGTTCCAGTTCGCGACCGGTGAAATCCTTGGCGTGCACCACTCGCGACTCCGAGTGACCGCCTTCGCGACCCAGATGATAGTGGCCGTCCTTCTCGGTGAATCTGACGCCATAGGCTTTCAATTCCTCTATCAGCGCCGGGCCGAACTCGATTACCCGCTCGACAACGTCCCGGTGGCAAAGCCCTGCGCCTGCGGCCAGCGTGTCTTTGATGTGCGTCTCGAAACTGTCGGTGCCTTTCAAGACGGCGGCGATGCCCCCCTGGGCTCGGTTGGTGTTGGAGTCCCGCTCTCCCTTCTTGGTAACAATGGCCACCCGGGCGCGCGGATTCAACTCGGACATCTTAAGAGCGTAGAAGAGCCCGGCGATGCCGCTGCCGATGACCAGAACGTCGTAGCGCCGCTCCATCAACTCTCCCGCTTTCTCAGATCAAGTCTGTCAATCAGGTATTCGACCAGTTTCTCTTCTCCCGGATCGAGGTCAGTTGACTGCGCAAGATAATATATTTCCCGACCGAAGGCAAAGTCCGGCAACTTCACCCAGTCCTTGCCGGTGGTGATGATGACATCGGAGTCATGACGATCGGCGTCCGTTTTGATGCGGTTCAGGAGCCGCTCGTCGTATACCTGGTGGTCCGACAGTTCCAGGGCGTCATCCAGATCGGCGCACCGGGCCGCTACCTGCCGGCGCAGGGGCTTGAAATTGCCCACCCCGGCGAAGAGAAACACCGACTTGTCCTCAAGATATTTAAGCGGCAAGCGTCGATCGCGCCCCCGCAGTTCCGCGATAAGGAACTGCGAGCAGTAAAGCTGCGCCCGGGGGCTCAGGGACTGCAGTTCTTTCTTGAGCACTCCCAAGTCTTCTGCAAAGTTCGAGCGGGTGGCGATAACCACATCGGCACGCCGCAGCGAGGACATCGGCTCGCGCAGGAGTCCGGCGGGAAACGACCGGAGCAGTCTTCTGTCGATGGCCGCATCGAAAGTCACAATGTCAAGGTCGCGAGCCAATCTGAAATGCTGGAAACCATCATCAACCAGCATAAGATCGACAACACCGGCCACCGCCAAGTTCACAGCCGCTCTGGCCTTCACCCTGTCCACTGAAAAGAAGGCCTCCGGCAACAGGTTGGCGAGAAGCTTCACCTCATCGCCGGTCTGTGCCACCGGCATTTTCTGGACGCGGTAGCCGGGTTCAACAAACGAGCGTTCGCCGCTTCGCCCGTAGCCGGAGGAGACAATCCCCACCCGCAGTCCTTCTTTCATGAGAAACCGGGTGAGGAATTCCACCATTGTGGTTTTGCCCGTCCCGCCGACAGTGATGTTGCCGACACACACCACCGGGATGTCCACCTTCACGTCGGCCCTCACGGCTGCTTTCTTAAATCGGAAAAGCAGACGGTAAACGACCGAACAGAGCCACAGACCCAGCGCCGGTATGGCCCACGGTGAGAAGGCCTTACGCCTGATGATCTTTTTCCAGATCCGTTCTAACATTGGTCAGTTTTTCCAGAATATAGGCGCCGGCCCTCGCTGTAGCCGAACCGGCCAGGTCAGTCTCGGTTTTGATCGCAAAGGCAGTCTTCCCTGAGCAGGCTTTTTCTACCAGCGCTGTCAACTCGTCCGCGGATTGAACCCTGGCTCCATAATTGTGGCTCAGTATGTAGTCCGCCGCCTCGTTTACGTTGTCGAGATGAGGGCCAAAGAGAACCGGGGTGCCCGCCCAGACCGGCTCGAGAAGGTTGTGACCGCCGACATCAACCAGCGTTCCCCCGACGAAAGCGATATCTGCCGCAAGATAGAGATCGTTCAGCAGGCCGACCCGATCGACCAGGACGCAGGAGACAATGTCTCCCTTGTCGGCTCTGGAGCGCTGCTCGAAAAGTGCGAAGCATACATTACGGTCCTTCAGCAGGGCGCCGATCTCGCCCGCCCGTTCGACATGGCGCGGCGCGATGATGAGTCTGAACTTATCGTCCCTGGCACTCATGGCCTGCAGGAGGTCCAGCATCATCGCCTCTTCGCCGTTCCGGGTGGAACCGGCCACCATGAAAAAATCATCCACCCCAAACCCGGCCCGACGGCGGATTTCACGAACCCTCTCCTGGGAGCGTTCCGGCAGGGGAGCGTCGAACTTCATATCGCCGGCTACCTCGCAGCGTGCCGGAGGAATGCCGAAGAACCGGTAGCGGTCGGCATCGGCGTGGGTCTTGACGAAAAACCGGTCGTACCGGCCAAGCAGGCGACCCAGAGAGGTCCGAAAGATACGGTATCGCCCGAACGCCTTTTCGGACATGCGGCCGTTTATCAGGATCAGGGGAAGGCGTCTTCTTCCGGCTTCACAGATCAGGTTCGGCCAGATTTCGGTTTCAGCGATGACGATCAATCGCGGTTGAATCATATCAAGAGTCCGCCTGACAACGTGGGCGGAGTCGATCGGGAAGTATGTTATGCTTACGACGTCGCCCAATTGCGCCGCGGCCGTCTCGTATCCCGCGGGGGTCATGACGGAGACATGAATCCTCAGCGATGGATTCGCCCGTTTCAGGTAGTCGATCATGTAACTGATCACACGGACTTCGCCGACCGACGAAGCGTGGATCCACACGCTCACGGGGCCGACCTTGTCGATCAGGCCCAGCCGACCCCGCCATAGTCTGCTGCCGCGAGCCGCCCTGAAGCGCCCAAAAGGGTAAAGGCAACAGAAGATGACAAATGAGACTATCTTGTACACGATTAGCGTCATGTGATGTCAACCTGAGTCGGGCGGTTTTTCACCCCGACTGCCCTGCTCGCGACTACTCCCGGCCCCTTCAGGCCCCACGAATCCCGCGATATGACCGGCGGCCCGCGCCGAAGCTCCTTCGCCGCCAAGCAACTGCGGCAACCGGTTCAGCTTTCCCCGGACAGACTCGTAGCATGTTTCGTCGGTCCAGAGCTTCTCAAGTTCACCCACCATACGTCTCGGCGTGGCTGCACGCTGTATCAGTTCCGGCACGCACTTCTCACCGAGAACCAGGTTGACCAGGGCGATCTTGTCAACCTTTATCAGGCGGCGGGCAATCTGATAGGTGACAAAGCCGGTCTTGTACACCACCACCATCGGGCGACCGATTATCCCTGTTTCCAGCGTGGCCGTTCCCGACGAACACAACACGAGGCTGCTGTCGAAAACAGTCTTGCGTGGGTTGTCGTAGGCGACCGAGACACCGTGCGTCTTGAAGCGCCCGGTGTGCCTTTCGTAATCGAAAGCGCCCTTGACCGCCGCCACCACCGAACGCACACCGTACCGCTCATGCAGCACAGCAGCGGCTTCAAGCATGGGGAGCAGCATTCGCTCAATTTCCTGGGGCCGCGACCCCGGAAGCAGAGCCAGCGTGCCTTCCAGCGGCGGTGGCGAGGCGATGTAATCGGAGGGGATATCTTCCAGCAGGTAGTGTCCGACAAACCGGCTGTTGACACGGCTCCGTTGATACATCTCCTTTTCAAACGGCAGGATCGACAGCATGAGGGACACGGACTCTTTTATCTCGTCGAGCCGCTTTCCGCCCCACGCCCAGACCTGTGGAGAGATATAATACACGATCGGAATACCCAGGTCTCTCACTTGCCTGGCAAGTCGCAGGTTGAAGCCGGGATAGTCAACCAGGATCAGGCAAGCCGGGCGGTGCGAACGAATCTCATCTACGGTTCGCCGGAGCAGCTTCCGGAAAAATCGGAACCGCAGGGCCACCTCCCAGAATCCCAGCACGGCCAGATCGCCCCCGTCGGCGAGTTGCCGCTGGCCCAGTTGTTTGAGTTTCGGCCCCCCCAGACCGAAAAGGGACAGACCTGGATGGAGCCTTCGAAGTTCGGTCACCAGCCGACCGGCGGCGTTGTCACCGGAAGGATCCCCAGCGCTCAGGAAGAACTCTGCCGGCGCCATTCAGATCGGTCCTGTCCCCAACATCTTGTATGCTGACTCACTGCCTATCCGCTCGATTTCCAGCGCCACCCGCAGCGCCTCGGCCCCGTCGCGGATGGACACCGCCACTGGCCTGTCGTCGAATATGGCCTTCAGGAACGCTGCCAGTTCCAGTCGGAGCATATCCTCACCATCATCACTCTTCTTCAGATAGATGATGTCCTTACCTGATTTGCCCAGCGGCAAGCGCATCCCTTCCGATGGTTCGTCGGGAGCGGCCATGCGGTACAGATCGGCTTGCTTGGCGGCCAGGTCAAGCGAATAATAACCGGACTTCTGAAAGATACGAAGCTTGCGCATGGCCTGAAGCGAGATACGTGAGGCGGTAAGATTGGCAACGGCGCCGTTTTCAAAAGTCAGCCGGGCGTTGGCGATATCCGGCTTGTCGGAGACAACCGCCACCGCCGACGCCTGGATGTTCACGATATTCCACCGAATGAACATCAGCGCCAGGTCGATATCGTGGATCATCAAGTCCAGGACGACTGCCACGTCGGTGCCGCGGGGATCAAACGCCGCCAGGCGGTGGGCTTCGATGAACGACGGCCGGATATCCAGACCTGCCAGCGCCCGCACGGCCGGATTGAACCGCTCGATATGGCCCACGGCGAGTTTCACTCCCCGGCCGGTCGCATGTTTTTCCAGTCTGAGGGCATCTTCATAGGTGGAAGTGACCGGCTTTTCGACCAGGCAATGGATGCCCTTCTCGATAAGATAAGATGCGACCTCATAGTGAGCCGTCGTCGGAACCACGATCGAGACGGCAGCCGCCCGCTCGGCCAGTTGCTCAAGCGAATCGAAAGCGGTCACATTATACTCAGCAGCATACCTGGCGGCCTTGTCGCGGTCAATGTCGTAGAGGCCGACCAGGTCAGAGTCAGGCAGTTGCGAATACCACTGTAGATGGTGGCGCCCCAGAGTGCCGACACCGACCACAGCAGTTGTTGTTTTTCCCACGGGCTCCTACTCTCAACAGGTTTTTTCCGCCCTTGTGCACATAGTGAATTAAGATACGGTGTGGCGGCTTCCCGATCAAGTGCGCCCCTTCCCATTTTGAAGACCGATCTCGTGCCGCGAATCAGAGTGAGGCGGAGGTCCAACCACACTCGCTGGTTGGGAAAAGTATCCGGATAGCCACAGACAGCGAAATGAGAGTAAGGCGGGGCGAGATCAAATTCGAAATGACCGAGGGTGTGGTCGCGTCGGTCAGAGGGGATACTCTCTTTCTCCACACCATCGATTCCATGAGCCTGATGGCTATCCCTATTAGTGGCATTCGCCGACTCGAAATCCCCGAAAAAACCCGCGCCAAAAATATCGGGTGGGGAATCACTATCGGCGTTGTTTGCGGTGGAATACTCGGTGCATATGCGGCGACCGATGTCTTCAACGAAGGTTATTCGGAGTATCGGGGAGCCGGGATTTTAGTTGGTGGCACTCTCGGAGCCACGATAGAGTTGTTGATTGGTCTGGCCTTACCCGCTGCCGATAGCTGGAAACAAGTACCGCCTCGAAAAATCCTGATTGGTTTGGGCCGAGGCCCCGGGGAGCGGTTTCAGACTGGTCATATCAACAACCTTCTGACGAAATCCGGTTACAGGCTATCAGCAATCCGCACTCCCTTTTTGACGTTGCATCGGGCACAATCGAACTCTATCTTTCGGTCAATCAATGGAATGGAAGCATTGTGATCGGCCTAATGAGGTAACCTGGTCATGGCGGTAGATGAGTCACATGATGATCGGACACAGTCATTCGTTGCCCTGACCAAGGGCACGATGGTTTCGCACTATCGGATCATCGAGAAGATCGGTGCGGGTGGTATGGGTGAGGTGTATCTGGTGGAGGACACCAAGCTCAATCGCAAGGTCGCGCTCAAGTTCCTGCCCCCTCATCTCTCTCAAGATGAAGAATGTCGCAAGAGGTTCACCCGCGAAGCGCAAGCAGCAGCAAAGCTCGACCACCCGAACATTGTTACCATTTATGAGGTGGGCGAATACAAGGGCAGGCCGTTTTTTGCAATGCAGCACGTGGAGGGTCAGTCGCTGCGTGATGTTATCAAAAGCAAAGAGTTAACCCTGAATCAGGCCATCAATCTGGCTGCCCAGATCTGCGAGGGATTAAACAAGGCACATCAGGCAGGTGTCATCCACCGGGATATCAAACCATCCAATATTGTGATAGACACCGATGACCGCGCCAAGCTGCTTGATTTTGGCCTGGCGACAGTAGCGGGGACAAACAAGCTAACCAGAACCGGCTCAACTCTCGGCACCATCGGCTACATGTCCCCGGAGCAGGTGCAGGGCAAGGAGATTGACCATCGCAGTGACCTGTTCTCACTCGGCGTGGTTCTCTATGAACTAATCACCAAACATAACCCATTCAAGCGCGACAGTGAGGCGGCCATCATGAACGCCGTGCTCAACGAAGCCGTCGAACCACTGTCGCGATACAAGAGGGAAGTGCCGGATGTGCTGCAGAATATCGTGTCGAAGCTTCTGGAGAAAGATACCGAATTGCGCTACCAAACGGCGGCGGGGGTGATAAGCGATCTGAAGCGACTGGAGCGCGACTCCGATACGTCGATCGTGACTCACGCACCAAAATCACGAATCAGTAAGACCACCAGGTTACTGATTCCAGCCGCGGTGATCGTCATCGCGACGACAGCGCTAATACTGAAGCCGTGGCAGTTTGAAGTGCGCCCCACACAGGAAGCCGTGGCAGACGGCAACCGTCTGGCCATCATGTATTTCGACAATTTGGCCGACCCGCAGGACGGCCGAAGGCTGGGAGAAATCGCTACTAACCTGTTGATCACCGATCTGTCCGAGTCACGCTACGTACAGGTAGTGTCAAGTCAGAGACTCTATGACATCCTGAAACTTCTCGGACATGAAGGAGAGAAGAAAATCGATCCCGGCGTCGCCTCACAGATCGCCAAGAAAGCTAAGGCCAAATGGATGCTGCACGGAAGCATTCTCAGAACCGATCCGCAAATAGTCATTACAGCACAACTGTTAGACGTGTCCTCGGGGACTTCCGTGGCGACGCAACGAATCAATGGCGAGCCGGGTGAGGATATCTTCACTCTGGTGGATAAGCTGACAGTGGAGATAAAGAGTGACTTGTCACTGCCTGAGGACGCCCTGACCGAGCCGGACCGTCCGGTGGCCGATGTGACCACCCATTCACCCGAAGCCTACCGCCATTACATAGAAGGCGTTGAACTCGGGTTCAAACATTATTTCGCCGATGCCGAACGTGCCTTGAGAAAAGCTGTTGAGCTGGATTCGACCTTTGCCATGGCTTATTATCGGTTGGCTGGACTTAGGAGCGGGGCTGAGCGCCGGGAGAGTGCGGCCAAGGCGCTACGGTTCTCCGAAAACGTGAGCCATAAAGAGAAACTCACGATTGAGGGATTTCACGCCTTCACCAACGCTGACCCGGTGACAGCCATTGAGAAGGTCAAGGAGATTGTCAAACGCTATCCCGACGACAAGGAAGCGCATCACAACCTTGGGTACTTATACCGTTATGGCTTGCGCCAAACGGATTCTGCCATCCAGTATTATACTAAGGCCATAGAACTGGATTCTCTGTACGAGTCTGTGTACAATCAACTGGCCTACAGCTACAACGACATCGGCGACTTCGAAAAATCGATCTGGGCGATTAACAAATACATAGAGCTGGCGCCGGACCAGGCCAATCCCTACGACTCTCGAGGAGAGCTCTACGCCTCCGGCGGAAAAATCGATGAGGCGATTGCGTCGTTCCGAAAGGCGATCGAGATAAAACCGGATTTCTACCCGTCGTGGGAGAGCCTGGGACACATGTATGTTTTCCAGAGGCGATACGAAGAGGCCGAGAAATGCTACGAGGAGATGATCGGGAGCCCTCGCAAATCGACCCGCTCTAATGGACGCCTGAACCTGGCTCTGATCCAGGTACACCAGGGTAAGCTTGACGAAGCGCTGGCTATCCTGGATCAGGGTATCGCAGCCGACCGGATAGAGAAAGCGGAGGGTTGGGACAAGCATCTCTTTGTAGCCATGATTCAGGCCGAACTCGGCGCGATTGATGAGGCCCTTACGGCGATGCGACAAGCGATGGACGACTACGCCGAGAACCGCGGCCCGGTGGTGCCCTTTCAGGATGGCTACATCCAGATGCTTGCTGAAAACGGCCGCTTGGCGGAAGCTGAAGAGATGCTGTCGGCGTGGAAAAACACAATCGAACAGAACGATACCACCTTTATGGCCTTCTATTGGATCGGCGCCGGATGTGTCGAGCGGGCGAAGCGGAACTACGACGTGGCGATCCGGCATTTCGCCCGGGCGGTGGAGGGACTATTGGACCGCGATTCTCCGTATGGCTTTGGAACCCGTTTCATGCTGGCCAGATCGCATCAGGATAACGGCCAACTGGGTGAAGCGGTGGACGAGCTCGAACAACTCCTTTCGAGTTACAGCAAGGGCCGCATATGGTGTATCGAATCGGTGAAGCTCCATTACTATCTGGCCATGGCCTACGAAGAATCGGGTTGGACCGACAAAGCGATCGAGCAGTATGAGACCTTCCTCGATATCTGGAAAGACGCGGATGAAGGCTTGAAATCAGTTGAAGATGCCAAAGAACGCTTAGCGCGTTTGAAAAGCAATTTGTAATTGGCGCGCACTAATCATAAGAACGCAGGAGAACCCGCATGACAACTGTGATTACTATCTTCCTTTTGCTGGCTGTACCGCTGTGCGCGGCGGCACAAACCGATACGGCGAATTCTCTGCCGCCGGGAGACAGCCCCCCGCCGACGGCGTTCGACCGGATCAAGAACACCGGAAGTGCCTCCGATTTCGACAGCGCCGCCTACGTTATCGTCTGCGATTCTACGGTCAACACCGTAAACGCATTAGGCATTGCCTACACCGACAGTTACATCCTGTACAAGGTGCTGACCGAGGAAGGATGCAGACGACTTGCCGTGGGCAACTGGCACTATGAGCCGCTGAGCAGCTATATCGAGGTGCGCGAGGTGAATATCATACGCGACGACGAGGTAATACCGATCTCTCTTGAGAACGTGCGCGATTTGCCCGCTCCGCAGTCCGGTATCTACTGGGGCGACCGGATAAAGCTGCTTCAGCTTCCACGGCTGCAGGTAGGCGATGGTGTCGAGATCGAGATATTCCGCAAGGGATACTCCTACGCCCTCCTTGAACCCGGCGCCGGGGAGCCTGACGATGAGCGTTACATTCCGCCCATGCCCGGGCAGTACTTTGACATTGTGCGCTTCGAAGCTACGGTGCCGATCGTAGAAAAGAAATACGTGCTGCAACTGCCTGCAGACAAGCGTCTCCACTCCCGGATATACAACGGCCCCATGTTCTCCAGTACCGGCTACGCGGCGGACACCACTGCTTACACGTGGTGGGTAAAGGATATGCCCGCCTGGGACCCGCAGCGATATCGTCCGGGAGCATCTGATATAGTCACCAAGGTCGTGGTAGCTACGGTGGAGAGTTGGGAGGCAAAGAGTCGATGGTTCTTTGATGTCAATGAAAGCCAGTTTGCGGTCACCGACGCCGTCAGGGCGAAAGTGGACGAAATCCTGGCTAGCGCCGGTGTAACCAACGGGACCGAGGAGGAAAAGGCGTTTGAGCTGCTGCATTGGGTGGCCCAGAATATCCGTTACAGCGGCCAGACTATGGGCGAGGGCGAAGGGTACACCCTTCATTCCGGCGCGATGATTTTCGAGCAGCGCAGCGGCGTTTGCAAGGATATTGCCGGCATGCTGGTAACGATGATGCGGGCGGCCGACATGGATTCCTACGCCGCCATGACGATGGCCGGCAGCCGCATCGAGGAAGTCCCGGCCGACCAGTTCAACCATTGCGTGGTCGCCCTCAAAAAGAAAGACGGCAGCTTCGTCATGTACGATCCCACATGGGTTCCGTACAACAAGGATATCTGGAGCAAGAACGAAGCCGAACAGCACTACCTGGTCGGCTCTTCCATGGGAGAGTCCTTAAGCCGGATACCTTACAGCCCGCCGGAGGAATCGCCGATGCGGGCGACAAACACCGGTACGCTCCTTGCCGACGGCACCTTTGAGGGGACGCTCGAACTGCTGGGGGATGGCACAGCGGATGGTCGACTTCGATCCATACTGTCACGTCGGCGTCTCTCGGAAATCCGGGGTTATCTGGCTAACTTGCTTCACTATGTCAGTGATCGCGTTGAACTGATCGGCTACGAGCATGGTGACATACTGGATTTCAAGACCGGCATGTGGTGGAAAATCAACTACCGCATCCCCGAATATGCGTTACCTGTTGACAGCGGTTTGGAATTCAAGAGTCCCCTGATGCAGATAACCTCAAAGAGCCGCATGCTGTTCGGACCAGTAACGTATGACTGGCCGGAGAAGCGTCGCGACGATGTTTTCTTCTACACTACCCAACTGCTCATCGGCACCGAGACCATTAGGCTGCCTAAAGGATTCAAAGTGACCGAACCACCGAAGAGCGACGAAGTCGATGAAACGTATGCTTATTTCAAGGGCGAAAGTGAGATGACCAAGAAAGGGTTGGCCATATCTCAGAGGGCGGAAATCAAACGCCGGCAAATCCCACCGGACGGGTATGACTGCCTCCGGAAGGCAATGAAGGAGGCCAGGAAGTACGCGGGGACTGTCTTTCGCGCCGAGAAAGGGGGTGCGAAATGACACGCCGCACGAAGAACCTGGTTCTTATCGCGGTCATTGTCGCCGCTCTCGCGGTGTGTGTTTCAACTGCACGGGCGCAGAAGTCTGTCTCCGGGAAGCAGGATATCTCAGCTCTCCTTGCCACCGCCGAAAAGACGTTCAACTTCCCGGAAGAAGATGCCGTCCTGCTGTTCGACGGTCAGGAGTCACACTGGCTTCCCAACGGATGCCTGGTAAGGCATATCCATCGTATCATCTGGATCAACACCAATGTCGGCATGCGCCGGTATGGAGATCATCGCATCCCGTACGATAATGCTCACTGCACATTGAAGGTTACTACCGTGCGCACCTGGCGCGATGATCAGTGGTGGGAAACCGGAGCGACCGGCATTGTCAGCACTCTTCCGCGCTCGCTTAACCACGCGTATGACTACACCAATATGCGGGAGACGATGTTGCTCCATAACGGCGTCGAAAAGCCCTGCATCCTCGAGGTCGCCTATGCCATCGAGGACAGAGAGCCGTTCCGACCTGGCGCGGAAGGGCTCTGGACATTTGCTCGTGACGAGCCGGCCGTGCAATCGGTGTTCACGCTCGGGCTGCCTGCGGGACATCCGCTCCATGTGTCTGTCTCGGAGGGTATCCCTGAACTAGAGATGGAGACCGATCGGGAACGGGGACTGGACATTTATTCGTGGAAGATGGGGCCGGTAGATGCCATCCCGCGTCCACGCACCGATGATCCGGCGGCGCATGTTCCCCACATTGTCTGGTCAACCTGGGACAGTTGGGAAGATTATGGCGATTACCTGAGCCGTGTTTTCAAATCTGCAATGACGATTGATGAACCCCTTAGGAAATGTCTGGATTCGCTTCTGGAAGACGCCCGTACTGACGGTGAGAAGGCTGATCTCATAGCCGGCTTCATCGATGACAGGACCTCGTTCGTGCGCTACCCGGAGCGTTACTGGAGGTCCATCCCGCGCGAGGCTGCTCGCACTTACGCCACTGCGTACGGGCATCGCCTGGATCGCGCCGTGCTGGCTGCGGCCATGTTCAGGGAGGCGGGGCTCCGGGCAGACCCGGTGTTCCTTGGCCGCGGTTACGACGCTGTCGATGAGGGGATTCCGACACTGGCCCGGATGGCCGGAATCAGCGTGGCCGTGTCGGGAGAGAATCTCGAAGCATATTACGAGCCCTCCAGCAGCACGATTTCCAACGGGGTCTCTCGCATCTACGGTCGTACCATCTGGCTTCCCGGACATGGAGACCGGCCTGGTGTGACTCTCGGCGGCGAGAACGAACAGAGTATGCTTGACGTTCGACTCAGCCTGTCGTATGACAAGAAAGCGGAGAAGTTCACCGGCACCGGTTACTACTATGCGGACGAGGCTCTCAGTGGGTACGACCGTATGGTCGGTCTGACCGGGGAGGCAAAGACGTTTCTCAACGCGGTTGTCTCCGGTCTGCTCGACGGCGCCAAGGTCGTCGGTTTCAATCCAAGCCGGCTTGATCGTCTCGGGGTCGTGATGGGGTTTGAACTAGAGTTGAAAAAGCCGGAGCCGGATGACCTCGGTCGTCTGCGGCTTGTACTGGAGGACCCATCCGGGGGCATCTTTGACCAGTTGCCCGATAACGTTCGTCTTTACCATCAGGAACGCTCCTCCCATGTGCAAATGGCGTCCTTAATGAAACAGAGAGTCCGGCTCAGACTGGATTTGAGCGGGCTGGATGTCGTTTATTGTCCATCCGGTCAGACTATGGAGAATGACGCCGGGCGCTTTTCTATCACAGTCGACAGGGTGGAAGATCGTATCATCATCATGCGCGAGATCGAATTAACGCAGTCGCTCTACCAGCCTGAGGAATGGCCGGCTCTGCGGGCGCTGCTTCTCGCCAATCACCACGAGCGAAACCGGACCCTGCTTGTGAAAACGGCAGGAGACGACGGCGAGAACGGAGGCGATGGCGAGAATGGAAAGGAGGTGGCCGACAAATAGACCCGGTGAGCGGTATGGCCTTCCAGAGAACGGAGCCGGCACCACCCGGCACCGGCCCCTTGTTTCGTGATGACCTGCGCAGCTCCCCTACTCCGCCTTGCCCTTCACGATGCAATTGGGCTAACACTGCTGACTTTTCTTGTTGACACCAGCACATGAAATCATAAACTGATCAGCGAACCAATAAACCTGATTCGTTCAAGGAGGAAGCGTCATGGCAGTTCGGAAAGCCAAGAAGAGAGTCACCAGGAAGAAAGTAACGAAGAAGAAGGTGGCCAAGAGGGTCCGCTGTATAGGCAAGACCAAGGCAGGCAAGAGGTGCAAACGGATGACGACGTCGCCATCCAAGAAGTGTCACCTTCACAGGAGGAAGTGATAAGACCGCATCTCCTTCTGAAAGTCAAGGGGCAGCACTCCGCAGCGCTGTCCCTTTTCTCATTCACTGACTATACTCTCCCCCACGCCGCCTCGCCCATCTTCGGGCAAAGCTTCAGCTGATCGATAGGGTATGACCCGCCGGCTACGGGAATCTTCCCTGTCTTCGCCTTGTGGTCAAACAGCTTCTGAATCTCCTGCTCCAGTTCGAACGGCCCTTCCCGCTAATCACACAGCGTGCGAGGGCACTGGTCTTGTGTCATTTTAGGCCTCTTGGAGCCGTTTGACAGTGTAGAAACACCGACGTTGCCGTTGCCTGTACCGTCATGGGCAAGCTCCTCAAAGGCCGTCATACTGACGTTAGTTGCAAATCAAAACGCCCTTGCTACCGCTCTCGTTGGGGAGCGCCACGGATTTCAGTGACATCTTACGCACAGGGGAATTCTTGTTGACAGACAGAGTCAGTATCTGCAGTATTTCTATAGAATAGTGTTGTATACCAAAATCGGCGAACAGGCGGACTCTGAAATGGTTGGACACTCTACCCATAGGAAGGTTAAAGTCCTCGTTGTGGACGATGACGTCGACGTGTGCGAGCATCTCGAGAGCCTTCTGACCACCAAGAACTACATTGTCAAGTACACGACTGACCCAGGCGTCACCGTTTCCATTCTCAAGGATGAGATGTTCCAGATCATTATCCTGGACCTGATCATGCCGAAGATCAGCGGCCTTGAACTACTGAAACGTATACGGGAAGTAGACAGCGACGTCTGTGTCATTATCCTGTCCGGCTATCCCACGTTTGACAGGGCTGTGGCGGCATTGCGGGGGTTGGCGTTCGATTTCCTGACCAAGCCGTTTGAGGAGGATGAATTGACGTCAGTACTGGACAAGGCCGTCAGACTGCGCGGATTGCGAACAAACCTGAACCAACAGGCGATCGAGAGAATCGCCGAGGAGATTCGCCGCCTGCGGACCAGCCACAAGCTGACGCTGAAGCAACTGGGTAATCGCAGTGGACTCTCGCCGAGTCTGATCTTCCAGGTGGAGCATGCTCAGACCTCTCCATCCATCGCCACCCTGTCGAGACTTGCCGCCGCTCTCGACGCCCGCCTGGAACAGTTCTTTGAAGGGCTTTAGCAGTCAGCATTTCGGTTGTTTATCCTGCGGGCGTATTACGCACACGATGGCAGAGAGCATCAGGCAACACATTGATGACAGGAAGCGCAACACATAAAGACTCGAAACAAGGCGGTTTTGCGACATGAGACGCACGCTGAACATCGGCTTTCTTGCTATCACTCTGCTACTCACGGGAATCTGTGTTCACGCAGTGCTGAATAGTCTCGCCATGCAGGAAACCCTGACGGATCAGGAACGTAATGTCGTTCCCGGCGCGCTGACTATGAGCGAAATGAAACACCACGCTGCCGAGATAAGAATGTGGACATTGACCTACATTATAAGAGGCAATGTGACACGAGGCGGTAAGACGACAGAAAAGTGGTTGCTTGAAGAATGGACGGCGCTCGAGACGTGTGCCAGAGAACATCTCGAGCTTGGTCACGAAGTTGTCCCGAACGAGCGAGCAGTCGCCGAAATGATATTAGACCTGTCACAGAGACTCATAGTCGTAAGTGCCAGGCTTGTTGATCTGAAGGACCAGGGCGCCTCAAATGACGAGCTGTTTGATGAACTTAGAGAGGAGTTTGGTCCCCCGCTGTTCTATCCGTTGCGAGAGATGCTTGACGAACACGCAGCGGCACATCTAGCAGACGTAACAGCAGTCAACATCGCCATGGGTAACAGACAGAGTACCAACGTGAGACGCACCGTAGCTCTGAGCCTCACCGGCATAATCATCGCCGTGATCGTTGGTCTTTACACCGACAGGCTGTTTGTGCAGTTCCTTGCCAAGCGCAAACGCTCCGAGAAGGCCCTGGAAGAGGCAAGGCAAAAGGAGGCCTGGCAACAGGTCCAGCTTATGCATGCGGACCGACTGACGACCGTAGGGCGACTCGCGGCTGGTGTGGCTCATGAGATAAACAACCCGCTCGCTGTTCTCTACGGGACCATCCAGAGAATCGACGCCGGCTCCATATTGATCGACGTCGTTGACCAAGCGGCTGTCGACAGAATGCTGCGCGTCAGCCGCAGGATAAGAGATATTGTCAGCCATCTCCTGACGTTTGCCAGACAGAGAGCCAACGAGAAAACACCGTATGATATCAACAAGCTATTGTCCGAAACCCTCACCCTGGTCTCTTCCCACCTGGTGAAGAGCGGCATCAAGTTGACCATGAAGTTGAGTGAGTCTGTGCCGGTCGTCAGCGTGGACCAGCAACAAATCCAACAGGTCTTTCTGAATCTGACATTCAACGCTACTGACGCCATGCCCGACGGCGGCGAGTTGACGATCGCAACAGACATCGCCGGCGATCAGATCGCCATATCATTTCAGGATACCGGCTGCGGCATCTCCCAGGAAAACCTGGGCAGGCTCTTTGTGCCGTTCTTCACAACCAAAGAGGTAGGTGAAGGAACCGGTCTGGGCCTTTCCATCAGTCACGGAATTGTCCGGGCGCACGAAGGCGAAATCGAAGTGAAAAGCACACCTGGCCAGGGGGCCAGGTTCGATATCCTCCTTCCAGTTGACGGAGTCAATCCGAGGGGACAGGACAATGAAAGCACTGATCGCTGACGATGATACTGACTTCAGGGATTTCCTGGAAGGACTGTTGACGGAGCGAGGGCTGGACGTGACCATCGCCGAAGACGGCAAACGAGCGATTCAAGCCATCGAAACAACCCAGCCCGACCTGCTGGTTCTCGACTTGAACATGCCTGGTGAAGACGGAATAAAGGTCCTTGAGCACCTTGCTCAGTTGCCCCAAAGACCGCAAGTGGTGATCTGCAGCGGTTATGTCCGGTCCTATCTGGCACGCCACGGGCACCTCCTGACGAAGGCCAGAATCCTGCCAAAACCGTTTGATTTACAACAGCTTGACGAGCTGTTGGATAAGCTGGGGGTGCACTAATACTACATATATCTGTTATTAATTAAAGTCTTTCAATCGTCCTCCGATAAACCTCCCAAAAGGGAACAGATCGGAGGATTGCCTTTGCGGAAAACCACCACCAGTTTCAGGTCAAAAGGGGCTTGATTCAAGGAGCATGCACTCTGTCTCAGGGTTCATGTAGGCCGCTCCAGGTCGCACCGGTCTTGTCCTGCGGGCTGGGTGCCCACCGGCACCTGACAGGAGAGATGCCCAAGACTGAATTCGTGAAGATGAAACCGGAAGGTAGGAATATGGGGATATGCGAGTCAATAGATAGCTGGACCAACTGGAGCAATCCGGCCAAGGGCTCTCAGGGCGACGAAGCTCCGGCCACCCCCGGCAGGTGCCGGCGACACGCCAGCCAGGTGCAGAGATACCTTGAGGAGCTGAAGCCGCAGTTGGAGGATTCCAAAGCAATGTCGGATAGTGAAATGGAGCGCCTGTGTCAGGTATTCGAATCTCAGATTGACGGCTACCTGCTCAGCCTTGGCTACGCTCTTGCCGGGCTCACGGACTTCGACCTCGACGATCCCGAGTCTTCCCGGCAGTTCTATGCTTACATGGGGAAGGCCGATTGGGATGCGTCCAGCAAACAATTGGAGAGAATTGCCGCCACATATGAGTCTCTGCCTTGCGCTGTGAGAGACCGGATGGATGTCCCGTTCTCCGCAATGGAACAGATGGGGTTGCTGTGCAGCTATCTGTCGAACTGTACGGCGGGATTCAAGCGATCAGCATCGCTCGAAAACATAGCGAATTCCCTCAAGGACGGGGCGAGTGGGGTGCTCCGGCAGGGTGCTTGACTGAGCAGAAAACGGACAGTTGTTGACCGGGGTTGAAGAACGGGACTAGGCCAAGAGATAGCTTCCCGGGAATCAGATACACCGGGCACTTATGGCTCGGCGGGCGAAGCCTGATCGGCTGCGTCGCTTATGGCAATGAGACTTGAAGAGATAGAACCTGAAAAGTGGGCCTAAGGAAAAAGGAGGCACCCATGAGGAAAATTTTCGTTGCGGTATGCATTGTGGGTCTGGTGGCAGTGATGCCGACCGGAAGCGTACCGGCGCAGGACTTCGGCCAACTCCTGGA
>Ga0114922_10000191_pt1 | contig 58001 bp, 46 predicted proteins | sample AartaG_FD_100975 | JGI IMG/M metagenome (GOLD analysis project Ga0114922, IMG submission 100975) | Deep subsurface microbial communities from Aarhus Bay to uncover new lineages of life (NeLLi) - Aarhus_00045 metaG | ecosystem: Environmental > Aquatic > Marine > Oceanic > Sediment | place...
CGGGCCGTGCAGCCGGATCTCGGCTGGCCCAAAAGATATATCATCGATTCCGCCACCCTGAGAAAGTACGGTTTTGATTCGATGCACCAGTTCCGCAACTGGCGCTGGTATAAGGGATTGGGAGGGGGGCCCATCGTGGATCTGGGTTCCCATCAAATCGATATATTTAACTGGTTCTTAGATGCACACCCCAAATCCGTTCTTGCCAGCGGCGGAACCGACTATTACGAGAAAGCGACCCACGAATGGTATGATACGGTACTCGCCATATATGAGTACGAGACCAAACAGGGTATGGTGAGAGCTTACTATCAAACATTAACGACCAACAGCAGCGAAGGTTATTTTGAAAACTTCCTGGGCGATCAGGGGACGCTCCATATTTCCGAGTCTGCCAATAGAGGCGGTGTCTACCGCGAGCCCACAGCACCCCAATGGGATAAATGGGTTTCCTTACACTATCTCGATGCACCGCAGAAGGCGGGATCAGAGAATGAAACCGGTGCCGTCCTGGATGTTCGGGAGACGATTGCGCCGGACAGACACAATCTACCGGTACAGTTCAATGACCCCTATCACAAGCCACATCTGGAAAATTTCTTCAATGCGGTACGGGGTCTTGAAAAACTGAACTGCCCTCCGGATATTGGCTATGAGACGGCAGTCACCGTACTTAAAGTAAACGACGCCGTGGAAAAGGCTCGAAAACTCGATTTCGATCCGGATGAATTTGCAATTTAGTGGAGTCGAACAATGTCAATTGAGTCGAAATATACCCTATGGCAGTTAACCGCATTGCTCATCCTTAGGGTACTGATTGGCTGGCATTTTTTATATGAAGGGATTGCCAAACTGATGAAACCGGGCTGGAGTGCCGCCGGATTCCTGCTCGAATCTAAATGGATTCTTGCCGGGTTATTCAAATGGATGGCGGGAAATCCAACCGTTCTTTCCATTGTGAATTTCTTGAACATCTGGGGATTGATCTTCATCGGACTGGGTTTGATTTTGGGATGTTTTTCACGAATCACCTGCATAGCCGGAATGGGCCTTATTTTATTGTATTATCTCTGTAATCCACCACTAATTGGTCTCTATTATTCAATACCCTCCGAAGGGAACTATCTCATTGTGAACAAGAATATTGTCGAGATGGCAGCACTTTTTGTACTGCTATTATTCCCAACAGGCCGGATCATTGGATTGGATCATCTCATCCATAAATTGTTAGTAAGGAGATCATAATGTCCAAAAAAATGATTTTCATCGCTCTTGCGCTCTTTATTGTGTCTGCGGCCTTTGCAGCATCGCAAGACGGACAAACCAAATCAGAAAAATTAGTACCCATAGAGATAAAATTGCCCAAACCCATGTTTATCGGCACACCCCAAAATCTCGGCGTAAAGAAGCTGGAAAAACCATTGGGCAAACCCCGCCCTCCCTTTTTAGCCCCGGAAGGGTCCAAAAATGTGGCCCTGGAAAAACCGGTGTCCAGTACCGATGAGGAACCCGTGATCGGAGAAATCGACATGATTACAGATGGAGATAAAGATGCTGCAGACGGCTCTTTTGTTGAATTGGGTCCATTTCAGCAGCATGTCACCATCGATCTGGGGAGTAAACACGATATTTATGCTATTGTGATGTGGCATTTTCATAAACAGGCCAGGGTTTACTTCGATGTCATCGTACAGGTCGCCGATGATCCCGATTTTATCACGAATGTAAAAACCATTTTTAATAATGACCTTGACAATTCCGCCGGTCTGGGTGTCGGCAAAGATTATCACTATGTAGAAACGGCCGAAGGCAAACTCATCGATGCCAAAGGCGTACAGGCCCGATATGTTCGACTCCACAGCAACGGCAATAATAATAACGACCTGAACCACTGGATTGAAGTGGCGGTTTATGGGAAACCGGTCAAATAACAGTAGCAGCCTCTTTCTCATCCAATTCTTAATCATCATCTTTCTTGGCTTGACGCTGCGTCTCCCCAAATTGGCGCAGCGTCCGATGCATACCGATGAAGCTGTTCACGCCATCAAGTTCGCCTCTCTCCTGGAAGAAAATCGATACAGATATGATCCCCGGGAGTATCACGGCCCCACCCTCAACTACCTGTCTTTAATTCCGGCCTGGCTTTCTTCCGCCGGGAAAATCACAGATGTGAATGAAACGACATTGAGAATCGTAACGGTCTTCTTTGGCATGTTTCTCATCTTCTGTCTCTATCTATTAAAAGGGAGTTTGAGCCGACCCGTTCTATTAATGGCTGGCCTGTTCACGGCCATCTCACCGGCAATGGTTTTCTACTCCCGGTACTATATTCAGGAAATACTGCTTGTGTCATTCACGTTCTCTGCCATCGTTTCCGGATTCCGCTATGCCAGGACGAAAAAGGTTGCCTGGGCAATAATGACGGGACTTTTCCTGGGATGCATGCACGCCACCAAAGAGACGAGCGTCATCGCCTGTGGAGCGATGATTCTTGCACTTTTTTTCACCAGGATTCTCCATACCCTACAACGTTCAGTCCCTTCTCGTTTTACCAATAAAATGAAGATGGGACATATCCTCATAATTATCGCATCTGCGTCGATTGTTTCGATACTGTTTTATTCGTCATTTTTTTCCAATCCCCGGGGCATTCTCGATTCTTTCCTGACATACAAAACCTATCTCCACAGAGCCGGTCATAAAGTCTGGCATATCCATCCCTGGTTTTATTATTTTAAGCTGCTTATCGGCTCCAAACAGGGCGGATATCCCCTCTGGAGCGAGGGATTCACAATGCTGCTGGCCCTGATCGGATTCATGACCATTATCAGGCGTAAACACAGGGATATCCCCGAGACCCATCTCCTTCGGTTTATCGCATTTTATACGGTTATCATGACGATCGTCTATGCCTCCATTCCCTATAAAACCCCCTGGAGTATGCTGGATTTCTATCATGGGTTGATTCTATTGGCTGCGGTGGGTGCATCCTTTCTATTGGAGCAGAAATCCAACAAATGGGTGCATGGAATTTTCATTTTGTTCATAATCGGCGGTGTGGTACACCTCGTGGTGCAATCCAATCTATCGAATTTTAAGTATCATTCGGATCCTTCAAATCCATACGTCTATGCCCATCCCACCACCGATGTCTATGAAATAAGCGACAGGATTCACGAGATCGCCGATATTCATCCCGACGGAAAAAACATGTTCATCGAAGTCATCTATCCGGGAGATGATTATTGGCCCCTGCCCTGGTATTTCCGATCTTTTCCCAATGTCGGCTGGTGGAACCATGTTGATTTATCCGTTCCGGCCGCACCGGTCATTCTTGCATCTCCGGACATGGAGTCCGATCTACTCGAGAAGCTCTATGAGCTCCCTCCTCCGGGAGAGAAGACCCTGTATGTGCCTCTTTTTGAGTCCTACACCGAATTACGTCCTCAAATTGAAATACGTGGTTATATCGTAAAGGAACTCTGGGATAAAGTTCAGCAACAATGACAGACCTTTTAAAAGACATCCCCATTTTACAAATTCAGGGAAAATCCTATCACGAGGCTCTCCGCTTTTCCCATTTTGCCATGGCCACCGTCTTCGAGATTTTTATCATCCATGACGATGCCAGATATGCCCAGCAGGCCGTCCGGGAGGCATGGCAGGAGCTGAAACGCCTGGAACAGGAACTGAGTCGATTCATCGAGAACAGTGACATCTCTCGTATCAATCAGCTCAGGGCGGGTCAGTCCATAGCCATCGGATTGGATACTTTTGAATGTTTGAGGCAATGCACGCAATTACACAAAGACACCTCCGGGGCCTTTGATATTTCTATCGGATCATTGCTGAAATGCCGGTCAGACAGGAAACATCCTCCATCCCCAAAATTACTGAATCGTGCTCTTCGGAACAAGGGCATGGATCTATTGGTACTGGATGAGATCCACACGTCGGTAAAGCGATCGACCGACTCTCTATCCATCGATCTGGGAGGATTTGGCAAGGGTTATGCCATTGACCGAATGGCCGACTTACTGAAGGAATGGGAAATCGATTCGGCCCTCATTCACGGCGGGAAAAGTACGGTTCTGGCCCTCGAGGCCCCTTCCGGAGAAAAAGGATGGGATGTCACTCTGAGCCATCCGGGGGGAAAAAACGAGATCCTGGCTCATATGCTCTTAAACAATCGTGCTTTGAGCGGGTCCGGCATGCAGAAAGGTCAGCACATCATCGATCCCCGCACAGGACACCCCGTCGAAGGCAGACTCGCGGCCTGGGCCTCTGCTCCCCCCGGAGCAACGAGTGATGCGCTATCAACGGCCCTTATGGTCATGACCCCGGATGAGATGAAAACTTTCTTTTCAAAGGAACCGGACATGCAGGGGATGGTTATTTTTCAAGATATGGAAGGAAATGAAGAAAATGTTTTAAAATGGGGTGAGTGGTAATAGAACAAGAACTATGCCATTTTTCAATCGGGGCTGGTCGTGAGGGGGCGATTGTTCAAGCTTATCTTTTATATATCCATTAGTAGAAAACTTACTTCTGAAATTATTCAAGCATTCTGTTACCATTTATTCAGACCTTTCAGGTCTCCGAGACCTCAAAGGTCTTGAGGGAAGGCATGAATTTCCCCGATCCTTCTCCCCCAAACCCCGGGTGTCCATCTTTCTCGGACCCCGGGTGTTTCCCCTCTTCATCAAAACACACAATATCTCTCCCGCCAAATCCGGATCGACAGTAAGGATTCACACTCCTCTTATCCTGTTACTTTACTATAACCTTTCCTTTTCTGTGAAAATCCGTGTAATCCGTGGTAAATATTTTATAACTAAAAAATATATCACAAGCAAACCATGAAAAACATTACTTCGTCTCATTGATCCTTTCGATCAGCCCTTTGGCATTTTCCCGTAAGTCTTCATTTGACGAGGATTGTACGATCCTATTGAGATAAGGGAGAACCTCCTCTCCATGTTCCTCCCAGACTCTCCGGGAGATCCTCACCACGGCCACCTCTGCTTCCTGAGTTAAATCTGAATCATCGAGGCATTTGCCTGCCATTTCCAGGGCTTTGATCGATTTTAAATTTGTCAGACCCGATAATACCATCCGTTTTTCATTCAAATCTGACGACAGTTTAAAGGCTTTCTTATACAACTCGGTTTTTTCATCGGCGTCCTTTTCCTCATCGATGCCGACGAGTCGGATATATCCGCGAAGGGCCAGGATCTGGCTGATCTGATCTTTGGAGGTTTCCGCAATCTTGTATAGATCCTCGATGGGTTCGGCCGTCGGCCAGTCGGACAGGGCTCTTATACTTGCTTTTTGAATTTCGATATTCCTCGCTTTCAATGCCTTACGAATCTCTGGCAGGGCATGTGCATCTCCGATTTTTCCCATTACATGCAATAATGAACATTTTGCTTCGAGCCTTTCGGCATCGGGCACGGCCGCAAGAACATCTTTTGCCTGATTATCGGACTCTTCGATTTGATGTGCCAGGGCGGTGACTGTTATTTCAGCCTCTCTACGCTCCTCGTCCGTTTGGGCCTGGATGAGAAAGGTGATCAAATCCGGAAGAATGTCGGGTGTGCCGATGAGTCCCAGTGTTTTTATGGCCTCCTGACGGACCCCGGGATTGGAATCTCCGGTATGGCTTAACACCGTTCGTGTTGCGAATTTCAAATATCTTTCTCCGATACTCGCAAGAATTTCGACTTTCACATCGGATCCGGCATTGGTGAGTTTTCCAATAATGGCTCGATCGACGTCCTCGCCAGGAAGTCGATAGAGGGTCTCCCGGGCTGCATCTTTTTCCGGCCCGCCTTCGACAGCGATCTTTAACAATAAATCGACGATAGATGCATCTCCGATGGAAGCCAGTGTCTGGATAGCGGCAATGCGTACTTCCACATCATTGGAAGCGGTTGCATGAATAGCCGTTGGAAGCACCGAGCGATCGCCCCGGTCGGCCAATGCCATTAAAAGCTGTATCTGCTGTAAACTCCGGAGGTTGGGGAATTCTTTGGCGAATTCGGTCAAATTGGTTATTTGTGGCATCCGACCGATATGCCTGATGGCGACCGATTTTAATTGGACATCACCGCCTCTGAGAGCGTCCAGGACGATTTTTCCCGCCTTATCGGGCTCTGCCTGGATCATCCCCGTCAATGCGGCAGAACGAATGGCATCGGGAATCAAGAAATGCCTGTAGATCGATTTTGCCTGAGAGATTCTTCCTTCTTTCACAAGTTGATCGGCGCATTTGAGATAACAATTCAAGGCCGTTGATTTTAATGGACCCGAAGTCTTTTTATATGCTTCGGATAAGGCTTCGGTTGCATTTTCATCGGCAATATGTCCCAATGCAAAAAGGGACGCTTTTGCGATCTCTGAATTTTGATCATAGATGAGATTTCGCAGCTTGTCCACTGATTTTCCATAACGCCGGATACCGAGGGTGTTTATCAGACCGAGCTTCTTTTTTCCTTCAGACTTTTCCATTGTCTTCAGTACGATTTTATCGACATCCTGTGAGGATATTTTTTCCAGAGCATACAGGGCCATGTCAAAGGTCTCATCGGCTTCGAGCATTTTCGCCAATGTTGATACAGAGGTTTTCGACCCAATGAGGCTCAATTTCCTGCAGATGAACTGTTTACCGGCCAGTGTGGCATCCGTTTTGAGGAATGCAACGAATTCCTTCTCGACCAGCTTACATTTTTCCGGAGAATTCAGGGCCGCTCTCACGATTTCATCGATATCCGAGAGAGGCTCCCGGCTCTGGCCATATTCGTATGCCGATGCTGCAGGCAGGCTTTTTTCGAGACGTCGGGCTAATTCTTCCATTAAAAAGACCTGAGGAGATTGCTGGGCCTGAATGGAGCTGAAAATGAGAAAGCAGAGCCCCATTACTATGATGGTGAATTTTGACATTTTTACCATTTTTTTCTCCATATTTTTTTACCGATGTTCATCCTGAAAAATCCGTATGCCTCCAAGGCACAACGGAACCACAGGATCTAAATGGCATTCACTTCCGAATAATCCGGATTATTCTACTGAGAATATCAAAATCAAATATGCCATGGACTCCTCATGGGTGTACTGAGCATTTTCGAGGCCGTCGGGTCATTCAATATCTCTTCGGTATCGGGATTAAAACGAATCTTCCGTCCAAGAAGCATGGCAATCTGTCCCAGATGTCCGGGTATCTGAGAATGATGAGCAACCTCACACGGTGTGATGGATTCCTTGCGACTCTTGACACAATCGATAAAATTGCGCTGATGATTCGTAGACTTATACAACCGGACATCGTTGGGACCAAACTTTTCTTTCAATAATCCCTTGGGATTCGCGTCTATTTCACCGCGTTTCACAAATACCCAGCCTTCCTCACCGATCCATTTCGATCCCATTTTGATGTCCTCATGCCCACCGGAAATGATCAATTGAATGCCATTCTGATATCTGGTCGTAACACGATATTTAACTGCCGTATCCCAGGGACCGTCTTTGGGATACTCTCCATGACCCTCGACCTCAATTGGAGCATCATAGTCCATATCCAATCCCCAATGGGCAATATCCACATGGTGACCAACCCAGTCCAGCATCTGGCCGCCGCCAAAATCTAACTGCCATCGCCAGTTCCAGTGGGTTCGTGCCGGAAAATAGGGTGCGTAAGGGGAAGGGCCGAGCCAAAAATCGTAATCCAACTCTTCAGGCGGCTCTTGAATAATGAGATCAGCCTTGGATCCATTGATACTGTGCCCCTCGGGAAGGCCTACATGAACGGTATGGATTTTGCCAATCCGTCCGTTCCGTACCAATTCACACGCAAACCGGAAATTGGCAACAGATCTCTGCCAGCTTCCGGTTTGCCAGATACGGTTGTAACGCTTTACAGCGTCACACATCGCCCTTCCCTCGGCGAGACTGTGAGAAAGGGGTTTCTCCCCGTAGATATCTTTACCGGATTCTGCCGCAGCAATGGCAATGGGGGAATGCCAGTGATCCGGTGTGGCAAGAGAAATGGCATCAATATCGTTACGAGCGATTAAATCACGAAAATCGCGGTAGGTCTTACAATCCGAATTTTTGTAATGCTCATCTACCATTTTCTTGGCATCATGAAGATGATTTGCATCTACATCACACACGGCTACGATGCGTACATCCTCGAATTCGAGGAATGATCGCATATTACCCGTACCCATTCCACCTACTCCGATGCATCCAAGGACGACACGGTTGCTGGGTGCAACAGCACCGTTTTTTCCCATAGCCGAAGCAGGGATGATCATTGGAAAAGTCAAGGCGCCTGCAGAAATCGCCATTGAGTTCTTTAAAAATTGACGTCTACTCAATTCATCGTTCTTCGCCATACTCGAACCTCCACGTCGTGTTTGCTATCAAATAATGATCTCACGCCTGCCTGACAGGCAGGTTGTTGCAGAACGTCACTTTTGGGCTAAAGCCCATATCTTTTTTAATGATGACCGATACTATCCTTTTTCTCCGTGTCTTTCCGTGTAAATCCGTGGTGACTCATTCAGTATCGTTCTATTCGTTCTCTTTTTTTACTCCTATCTTACCAATGAACAAAGAAATAACGACCAGAATACCAGCCATGACTGCGGCAATGGGTAAGCTCTGCTGTACACTGGATCCAACACTTAAATCGCCAATGATTTTAGGTACAAACGTTCCACCCAGCAATCCCACGGCAAAAATAATACCGAATATACTGCCGTAAAGACTGGAATCAAATTTTGCAAACGTCACACCAACGACAGTTGGAAATATAGGTGCGAAAGCCAAACCCATAAAAATAACGGCGACGATGGCCAACACCGGACTCTTGGTGATAATCATGAGGACGATGGCTATGAGCGAGACCAGGGACATGATTGCGATGACTTTTCCTCCGATAGCGGTCAAATTCTTTACTCTCGATGCGGCAAAACGGCCGACCATCATGGCCACGCCGAAAAAACTAAGCACCAACGCTGCATTGGTCGTTGCACTCGTACTCTCTGTAAAAAGTTCGGTCATCAAGGGTTTGATCCACGTTGCCATGGTAATTTCGAGAGAGATATAACAAAATAAGGCGAGGGCTGCTATCAATACAGCGGCCTTCCCAAGAAGCTTGATAGCCATGGAAAACTTGAATCCTGTAGCCACTTGTGGATACTTTGTGATGAGTGCAAAAATGAGGAAAATAATGACCAGAAAACCAAAGATCGACACGGCTGCGCTATAGCTCATTGCTTTTAAAAAGAATATAAAAAGCAAGGGTGTGAGAACATAACCGAGTCCGAAAAAGGCATTACCAAAATTGCTGGCACGGGCCGGATCTTTGCCTTCAAAAAGTACGACGGGTATCAATGTATTGCCAACAGTATTGAGAGACATGGCACCAATACCCAGGAGAATGCAAGCGACCATCGCAGAGGAAAAACTTGAGGCAAAGGCTAATAAAAATATGCTCCCGCTCGTAACGACAAAACCAACAACGGCCAGAGGTTTGTAGCCAAACTTATCCACCAGGGGACCGATAAACAGCTGCACAATGCAACTCGTTAAGAATAGGCCCATAACAAGGGAACCGAACATTCCTTCATCAATAACCAGCGAATCCATCAATTCCACCGAAATTGCTCCAAGAATAATGAAGCATATGGCCAGTGTAAAAACGGCCATAAGAGCCACAACTGAGGTCATCTTGTTCATTTTTCTGCCTCCCTCTCTGTTTTTAAATTTTTTATCACGTATAGAACTTGAATTTTTAGTCAAGTTTCCCTGAGTACAATTAGTGTTAAAGTTATAATGTTTCTGGCTACTGGCTGCTGGTTGCTGGAAAACAATTCATACTGATTCTCTTTTTTAACCAGAAACCAGAAACCAGAAGCCAGTAACCAGTTTAGCCGAAGCTTCGCTCGTTGATTGTCTTCCCGGTCCATAAATCCATGCCACAAAGACACATTAATATCGATCAGGCTAATATTGAATATCCACATGCCTCCTTTTTTCGGCCGATTCCAGGATGGCGTCGCAAACCACGGCCGCGCGATAACCATCAGTAAAGGTCGCCCCATAGGGAGCTACATCTTTATCATTCACGATACAATCTAATAAGTGGGTTATCTCATGAACAAACAGATGTTCCCACCCTATGATATGGCCGTGGGGCCACCAATTTTCCCACCATGGATGGTACGCTTCAGTAACGAGCACATTATGAAATCCCTGGGTCTCCCTGGGTTCCTCGCCAATCCAGAAAACCTGAAGCTCGTTCATCCTTTCTAAATCGAAATAGAAGGACCCCTTCTCTCCGTTGATTTCTATGATCTGATGATTCTTCCGGCCCCCGGCAAAACGACTCGCTTCCAGGGTTCCGATGGCACCATTTTCGAATTCTACAGTGGCCACAAAAGCATCGTCCACATCGACTTTACCGGTACCATCTCCTTCCGGTAAGGGACGTTCCTGTATGAATGTACGGGTTACCGCACTCACGCTTTTCATCTCACCAATCAAAAAACGGCCCAGATCGATAATATGCGCTCCCAGATCCCCCAATGCACCGCTTCCTGCGATTTCCTTATCCAGACGCCATATTCTGGGTGTGTTGTAATGAGGCATAATCCACTCTTGTAAATACTGCGCTCGATAATGGTATATCTGCCCCAAAGCACCGCTGTCAATAAGATTTTTGGCCTGACGAATGGCCGGCAGAAATCGATAATTAAAGGCAACCATATGCTTAACATTCGCCTTTTGGACAGCATCGAGCATGGTCATGGCTTCTTCTGCATTCCGCGCAAGAGGTTTTTCGCATATGATATGCTTGCCTGCCTGGGCTGCCGAGATGCAGGGATCGGCATGAATGTTGTTTGGTGTCCCATTGTCAAACAACTGAATACGGTCGTCTTCGAGCATCTGATGCCAATCGGTGTAATACTTTTCATACCCATAACGGCGCGCAGCTTCTGCGGCTTCATCTTCAACAAGGCCACAAATACCGATTAATTTCGGTATGGCAGGAGGCGGATACATCATGTAGGGCAATTTTTTATACGCATTGGTATGGGCCTTTCCCATAAATGCATAACCCAACATGCCAACCCCTATTTCTCGGGCCTCACCCCTGGCTTTCTCTCCAGTCATGGTGGTAAAACCGGTTTCTTCGCTCATCGTGCTCCCTCTTTTTTTTACTTCAACATATAGCGAATATGTTTACACCTATTCAAAATGAATTTTAAACCACGGAGATCACAGAGGACACAGAGAGTGTATTTAAAATTAAATATTCCTTCTCCGTGATCTCTGTGTGCTCTGTGGTTATTTTATTTGGTAAGAACTTACTCCTTTCCAAAGGCCTCATGAAATGCAACAGCTGATGGCGCAAAATCCATCCTTCGAAGGAATTCCAGAGCTTCCCGAGCACCGTATTCACGGTCCATTCCTGAGTCCTCCCATTCGATGGAGAGTGGTCCCTGGTATCCGATCCGATTGAGGGTACGTACGATGGGATCCCATTTGACATCCCCCCTTCCCGGTGAAACAAAATCCCAGCCCCGTTGCGGATCGCCGAAATCCAGGTGAGAAGACAGGATACTGTTATGCCCGGTGAGTTGTAAACGGGAGTCTTTCGCATGAACATGAAAAATTCTGTCACGGAACTCCTCAAGAAAAAAAACAGGATCGATGAATTGATGGATGAAATGACTGGGATCAAAATTGAATCCGAAATTTGGATGCGACTTGACTGCATCCAATGCACGTTTTGCCGTGATGATATCGTAGGCGATTTCTGTAGGATGGACCTCGAGGGCAAATTTAACTCCCTCTTTCTTGAAGATATCCAGGATGGGCAGCCAACGATCTGCAAAATCTTTAAATCCCGCATCGACGTCATCCTGGCCTGTCGGCGGAAAGAAATAGAGTTTAGACCACACGTTGCTGCCTGTAAATCCATTCACTATATCGACACCGAAGCGTTTAGCCGCAGTGGCTGCATTCTTCATATCTTCTGCACACCTCTTACGGACCCCCTCCGGATCTCCATCCCCCCAGAGACGCTCCGGCAGAATGGATTGGTGTCGTTTATCGATGGGATCGTCGCAGATACACTGGCCCACCAAATGGCTGGCGATGGCAAAACACTGAAGATTGTATTTATCCAGACATTCGCGTTTCGCCTTCACATAACCATCATCTTCGAGGGCCTTGTCGATCTCAAAATGATCGCCCCAACAGGCCAATTCCAGACCGTCAAATCCCCATGAACTCGCCATTTCGGCGAGCTTTTCCAACGGCAAATCCGCCCATTGTCCTGTAAATATGGTAATTGGTCGCGCCATATGTCTTCCTCCACGTTAGGAATAATCTCGGCTAACTATAAACCGCCTGAATCCAATCCTCTTTTGGATGATATTTACTTTCACTTGCCCAGAGAATACCCCGTTTGGTGATTTCCAAAGCTTCCGGAACACTGAAATCGGTTGAAACATGGCCCAGAGTTGTATAAAAAATGCGTCCATTCCCATACATTTTCTTCCAAACAACGGGAACGACACAGCCCTTGATCCAGAAGGCATGTTCATCGCTAAAAGTGGTCGTGGCAAGGACTTTCACATTGGGATCAACGTGCATGTAATACTGTTCGGAGTGCATCTTAAAATCCGGAATCCCTTTTGTAATTGGATCCTCATGATCAACAATTGTCACTCCATGATCGATTACACCTCCGGGATGCGCCACCCACTGCCCCCCAACCATGAATTGATATTCCGTATTCTGACGAAATGAATCGGCGAGCCCCCCATGCCATCCGGCAATTCCAGCACCCCTTTTCACTGCCCCAAGCAGCGCCCTCTCCTGATCTCCGGTGATTGACCCCATCGTCCAGACCTGCACGATGAGATCGACTTTTTCCATCAACTTTTTATCGAGGTAGGCATCCAAAGTATCGAAAATGCTCACTTCAGCCCCCTGTTCTTCAATCCAGGGCGCAAAAATATCGATACATTTTTTTGGTTCGTGCCCCATCCAGCCTCCCCACACCATAAGAACCTTTTTATTTTTTAAAAACGGTGTCGGTGTCTGTTGTTGCCCGTTCTGTTTTGCGACACATGATGCCAACAACCCACCCATACCCAGAGTAATCGTTTTTTCAATAAAAACCCTTCTGTCGACAATACCCTGACTCATCATCTCTTGCTTTTTTTCTTTTTCCTTCATCCTTTTTCCCCTTTACTTTGACTTCGCTTTCTCTAGTAATTCCCGAATCCATATATTCCTATACCGAACCGGATTGCCGTGATCCTGGAGCTGTATGGGCAGTTTATCCGGATGCACTTTATATGGAGGGCGCTTTTTGTATTCCGTCGGTCCCGTTAATTCAACATTATCTTGAACGAGGACGCCGTTATGCAATACCGTAAAACGGGCAGGAGATAAAAGTTTTCCTTCTGCATCAAAATGGGGCCGATGAAAAATAATGTCATAAGATTGCCACTCCCCAGGCGGACGGCAAACATTAACCAATGGTGGATACTGCCCGTAGACTGCGGCCGCTTGTCCATCGGCATAGGTTTGATTCCGGTAGGAATCGAGGACCTGGATTTCATACAATCCCATCATAAAGACTCCACTGTTGCCCCGCCCCTGCCCCTTCCCAATGACCTGAACGGGCGAGGCCCATCCGATGTGCAATTGACAGTCACCAAAGGCCTGTCTGGTCTCGATGATTCCGGTTTTCTTCACCACTACCATGGCGCCATCCTCAAGCTTCCATTTAGGCGGTTCTCCACTGGCCATTTGCCACTTCGATAGATCCTTACCATCGAAAAGCACAATGGCGTCGGACGGTGGATGTCCGGGCTTACCATCAGTGCCGGCCGTTCGAGGCTCGAACACAGGCGGCAGCGGCCTGTCTTCATCGTGGATGTTCCACTGATGAACTGCCTGCATCGTTTCTTGATTTATAGTTCCTGCACAAGCAAGACCAATGATGGCCGCAAGCAGTAAATGTTTAAGGAGAAAAATGAGACCGTTTTTCCTCATGTTAAAAACCTCCGGCTGTGACCGCCGTCAGGAACGGTGGCTAATCATTTTTTAAAGTTGGAACAATTCCTATATGTTAGATTGACTCCATGTATTCAATTATATCCAAAAATAAACAGAAAAAACAATATACTATCAAGGGGATCCTGAGACTCTCACCAGCCATAGGCTCAAATCCGGGATATAAGTGATGATGATTAAGCTGATCAAAAGAATGATGAGAAACGGAATGGCGGCTAAATAGAGTTTCAAGATCGGTTTTTTAAAACGAAAACTTGCGATGAACAGGTTGATACCGACGGGTGGTGTGTTATACCCAATTTCCAGATTTGCCAGGAAAATGATCCCGAGATGGATCGGATCCACACCGAAACTCGTTGCAACCGGAACGATTAAAGGAACGGTTACAATAATTGCAGAGAAGATGTCAAGCATACATCCCAGAATCAGCAGAAACACATTCAGCATGATTAAAAATAAAATTTTACTATGCACATGCTGCTGCATCAAATCGAGAATTTTCATAGGAATTTCTGCATCGATCAAGTAGTTGGTTAAACCGAGAGCCATGCCCAGAATGATTAAAATCCCGCCTACCAAAAGCATGCTCTTTCTCATGATTTTTGGAACATCCCGGAATAGGTGTATTTCTCGATATAAAAATACTTCGACAATAATGACATATACGGCCGTGATTGCAGCAGCCTCTGTAACCGTAAAGAATCCCCCATATATCCCACCGATAATCAGAAAAGGCAGAGGAATCTCCCAGATGGCTTCTTTGAGTGAATTTCCAACGTTACGCCAGGAGAAGGCAACAACGGGTAATCGTATTCTTTTACCGATAGACACACTATAGATCGTCAATAAAACGATCATGAGAGTACCCGGCAATAATCCGGCTAAGAATAATTTATCAATACTGATCTGGGCAACCAGACCATATAGTATGATGGGCAGACTGGGAGGAAACAACAGACCCAGGCTTCCGGAAGAAGTCAGTAATCCCAATGAGAACTTTTCAGGATATTTTTCACTAATCAATGAAGGGAACAGCAATCCACCCAACGCAATGATTGTTACACCCGAAGCACCCATGAATGCAGTGAATACGGCACAGGATATAAGCGAAACGACTGCCAGACCACCGGGTATCCATCCCAGTAAAGCCCTGGATAGATTCACCAACCGTTTTGGGGCATTACTCTCCGAGAGGATGTATCCGGCAAATGTAAACAGCGGAATGGCCATTAAGGCCGGTGAATTGGTCAGACGGTACATTTCAATGATGATTGCCGAACTATCAATCCCCACATTGTAGAAACAGAGTAAGCCAATCGCGCCAATAATGATGAATAAAGGAGTTCCCAGTATTGCCATCAAGAAAAAGAAGAGACCGAACAATACGATTTCCACTCTATTCCCCTACAGAGATATCCTGATTCCAAATAGAAGGGTAAAAAACTTTCAATAAAAATCTGAATGCCATCATTACAAAACCAATGAAGATGATAATCATGAATAACCAGGCAGGAATTCCAAGAAAAAGTGTCATTCCTGATGCACGTTCATCCCGAACAAAGACATAGGCCGCTCTTATCAATAATACACATATAACGGTAGAAAAAAGGTTGATCATGAAATGAACCCGTCGTTTCCAAGCTGGACTGAGTATCCGTGATAGCGCATCGATGCTTATGTGTCGATTTTCTCGAGTGGCTAAACTGGCCCCCAAAAATCCCACCCATAAGACCAGATGGCGGAGCAGGATATCGCCCCAGATAATACCCGAAGCGAAAAAATTCCGCAAGATAACCTGAAGGAATGCGAAAAATATCATGCTTCCAAGAATGATGATTAAAATGGCGGATTCAATTCGAGAAAAAATGCTATCAATCCGCTTCAGGAATGACTCCCGGGGCCTTTTGGGGTCCGGATTATCCACTATCGTTGATTCCTACTACTTTTCCGATATTCTTCCAATGCCGATTCCACCTTATCTAGAAGATCTTGCGAATAAAATCGGCCCACCATATCTTTCCGTGTCGAGGCACCCAACCTGTAATAATTTTGTAGAGTTGCTAAATCTAACGGAGGTACGACGGTTATCCCATTTTTCTTTAATGTTTCAATCGCAGCCGTATTATCCGCCCTGCTCAGTTGAGTCAACTTAGCCAAATATCTTTTTGCCAATCCATTCAGAATTTCCCGATGCTCTTCGGGTATTTTATTATACATTCTTTTTGATATGAGTACCCCACCTGTACCATTGGTAAGAGGAATTTCCATCATATATTTCACTTTCGTGAACCATTGGAGAGCAATGACTGCAAGGGGGGATGTATAGACACCATTGACCATATTCGTTTGAAGCGCAGTCATTACATCGAGCACAGATAGAGGAATGGGATTGAGTCCGAATGATTTAAACGTTGCCTCTGCTACCGGTTCACCCTCCCAGACCCACATTTTTACTTTACGCATGTCTTCCAGATTTTCAACCGGCTCCTTGGTGAATACATAAACAAAGCCGACTTCAGCCCATCCCAAGAGCTCATAACCCTTCTCTGAAAAATTTTCGGCATAATATTCGCCGAACTTTTCAAAGATGAAATCGACTTCTTCAGTGTTTCGATATAAAAATGGCGTTTCCAGAAGATGAACAATGGGTAGAATATGTCCCATACCCAGGCCTGTAAATCCAGCCGCATGAAGCTGACCTATTCGGATTTTTCGCATAACATCCGATTCATCACCCAAAACACCTCCACCATAAATCCTGAAACCCACTTCGCCATTAGTCTCGAGTCTCAATTCGCGGTCAAACTCACGCATGATGTTCATCCAGGTCGAACCTTCGGGTGCGAGTGTGGCGAATTTAATCGTATATTTCTGTCCCCATGAAATGTTGTGCAGAAATAATAATCCAAAAAATACAAGTATAAAACAATATTTAAATCTGGTTTTCATTTAATGTTCCTCATCAGAAAAATAGTTCATCCGCATAGCCGAGATATCTCTCTGCATTTCGTTTGGCCAATTGGTTAGCAAGACTTTGTTCCGGAAAAAGATCGCGAGGTGCGGAAATAATTTCACGTAACGTCTGTTCGAAACACTCCCGGTCCTGAGCTTGAACGGCATAGTATTTTGCCAATAGAAATTTAGGCATCAAATATTTACCTCGACTGATCTCAATGGCCCTTTCAAGATGCTGTTTTGCCTTTACAGGATCACCTCCCAATATCTTGGGACGGCCTCCGTAATAGGCACCATAAAACATATGGGCCCCACCAAAGAAGTAGTTTTCATCCAACTCCATGACACGCTGCATGATCAGCTCAACATTGGGCAATTTCGCAAGTTTATCGGGATCATTGGGTTGCAGATTAATGAGGCTTACCCAGGCATATGCAGTCCAGAATAATGCCGGAACATGTTTCTTCTTGAAGACTTTTAGTTCTGATGATAAGCTCTCAAGATCCTGCTCGAAAGCCTCCGGGAATGTTTTTCGGGTCTGTGCAATCAATTTCAACCCGAATCCTATTGCTCGTTCATAATAATCATTGGCCCGGATTATAAGTAAATCTTTCTTTTCAAAATCATATTGCTTATCGGCAATATCGATCTTTTCATCAACAAACCCGGATGCATAGAGTGTGTAACTGTAACAAGCTAAAAACAGAAGGTCTGGATTATCGGGTGTCACTTCGAGGAGAGCCTCGATCATTTTCAGGTTACTCGGGATTGCCTGTGCTGCCAATTCTAAATCGGTCTCTCTCTCGTAGACAACAATGGCTTCCAGCATGATGGATGCCGTTTCATTGACTGCCATTTTTGTTATACTGCAACCCGACAGTATTGCCCCCAAAAGGAAAGTGAAAGCTTGGTATTTTAATCTTGGCATAGCGCCTTAATTTTAGAGCTGTTTGAATTTCTAGTCATAAGTATAACGGATTTATCCGATTAAATCAAGTGTTTTTCATCACAATGAATTTCTCTAAATAAACCACAGAGCGCACCGAGATCACAGAGAAGGAATATATTAAATTTAAATATCACTCTTTGTGTCCTCTGGGATCTCCGTGGTTTAAATCTCATTATAATTAAGTGTAGGCATAAATCCAGATCGCCAAACCTATCAGGTCATTTCCCACTGCTCGCGTAACAGTTTTGCAGCAGCAGGTATCGTCTCTTTCTTGTCCCCGATAGAACCACATTCAAGACTGACATAATCTTGATATCCAATGATTTTCAAACCCCGGAAGCCATCAACGTAATTATCCCCCTCATCCTCACCAGGCACCTTCCTTCGCTTCCGACTGGCGATGTGCATATGATGTAGATACTGTCCTCCTGAGATCAAACCACCCATATCGCTGGTTTCTTCCCAGGTCATATGCCAAAAATCACCCATGCAGGCAATACCCGGATTGTTGACATCTTTACAGATGGCGGCAGCATCTGCCACCAGTCTCAGGAAATACGTCTCTCTCCGGTTCAGAGGTTCCAGAAGAATGCGTGATCCAACAGCTTGGGCAAAATCTCCCAACTCTGGGAGGAGTTTCAGCAGCATCTCCCTCGACTCTTTATGGGGTAATGAGGGCTGTCGGTTGAAGGCCGGAACGATGATGAGACCCATTGCGTTAAGAGCCCCTGCAGCCTTCAGGATTTCCTTCATAGACTGCATGGCAAGTTGCCGTGTTTCTTCTTTATCCGAAATGATAACTCCTTCGAATCCGGCACAGATGGCACTGATTTTTATGCTTCGTCCCCGGAGTGCGTTCTGAAGGGCTTCAACTCGACTTGTGAGATTGCGCCCACTCACTTCCAATCCGACATAACCGTGCTCTTCCAAAAAGTCGAGTTTCTCATTCAATGCCTCGCCAGGAGCCACCCCTTCCTGGCATGAAAGTTTGAGGACAGCTTTTTGACTGGATTCATCCAGTTGAAAGGATGTTTTGGTACAACCAATGGTCGATGCCACTCCCGCAGCAGCCGAGATCTTTAAGAAATCACGACGACCAATTCGCATTTTTGACCTCCTCTCTAAAAAACACTCCAAATCAAATTTTAGTTAAATGGTAGTTGCTATGCATAAATATGCCATTCTTTTAATTCTAAATAAAAATCATTCTAAGATGGTTTGTCCTCGGTGCCAGGCACGGGAACCTGCACTTTCATATTAACACGGCCCATCTTGTACTCTTCCGGACCCAATCGGAAGTCCGACGCCATCATCTCGCCCCATGTGACTTCTTTTCCTGTATACGCGGAAATACGGCCCATGATGGCCACGAGGGTTGAAATTGCCGTATTTTTGGCTTCGTTGAACGGCGTGCCCGTACGGATGGCTGTCACCAGATCTGTATGTTCCTGGACATAGGGACTTTTCTTTTTCGGCTTTTCCTCTCCATCTTCGGTGATTTCCATTGGAGGCTCATATTTCCAGGAAACAGTTCCATCTTTCCTGAATATTGTATTCTGACAATTGCTGGATCCTTTTGTCCCAACGATATATTCGGAGACATTCCTCTCAGAACCGTTGATCTGTCGGCACATACTGTGTACATGCAATCCGTCGGGCATCTCAAAATCGATACTGAAAAAATCGTACTGGTCACCCGTCACTCGTCGCATGCGTGCGCCAAATCCGACTGCCTTGACCGGATGCATACCGGTGAACCAGTTAATCACATCAATGTTATGGACGTGTTGCTCTACAATATGATCCCCGGAAAGCCAGCACCAGTTTACCCAATCCCGGATCATCCACTCCATATCCGACCAGCCCTTCTTCCTTTCGTGAAACCAAAGCTGCCATTGATTCCAGTAACATCTGGCAGCGACAATTCTGCCGATTGACCCATTTGCGATACGCTTGTAAGTCTCCACATATTCCTTCTGGTGGCGCCGTTGGGTTCCTGTGACCACGGTGAGACCGAACGCTTCTGCCTTGTCTGCACTATCCATAATCGATCGGGCACCCACAGGATCCACGCACACGGGTTTCTCCATGAACACATGTTTTCGCGCCTCCACGGCTGCGGCAAAATGCTCGGGCCTAAAGTGAGGCGGTGTCGCCAAAATGATGATGTCGACATCGGAATCGATGACTCGCTTGAATGCATCGAAACCAAGATAACAACGGGATTCCGGTATTTCCTGTTTTCCCTTTTCAAAAATGATTTTTCGTGCCTCATCCAGGCGATACTGAAATACATCCCCCAGGGCGGTCACCCGGACATTGGGACTGGATTTAATGAAATCCATAGCAGCCCCTTTTCCCCGTCCGCCGCAACCCACCAGTCCGGCCTTCAGTTCGGGACCATCTGGTGCCTCTTCCAACATCGGAGGAAGCGCCACTTTGGGTGGAGCCTCATTTTGAGAACAGGCCAACAAGACCGTGCCTGCCGCGGCCATGGTACCGATGAAATTTCGTCGTGTGACATCTCTCTCTTCTGACATTTTCTTCCCTCCTATTTAAACGGTTATCAATATAAAATCTTGAATCATGCCAAAGGCAGATGCGCCTAGGCGCATTTTGAGTCAATCATATCAAATCATACTGATTCTCTTTATTTAACCAGAAACCAGTTTGGGCGAAGCTTTGCTAGTTATTATTCGCAACACTTTGTTTCCCTTTATATTCACTTACAACTCGAAATCCCACATCATAACAATCCGAATACCACCATATACTCTTGGGGGATTGGGGATCGCTCAACAACCATGCATCGTGACGCGTATGATCCCTGGCCGCTGAACGAAGTTCTGCCCCATCACTCTGAAAGGATCCGCCCCGGATGACGTGTTCTCTGCCCGTTCCTGGGCCTTTGGGATCGACCGGAAGATCCTCCGGCCCCATTTGCGTGTATGCATCCGGACTGTACCAGTCGAGACAAAACTCCCTCACATTGCCCAGCATATGGAGAAGTCCAAAAGGATTCGATTTTTTAGAATAGGCTGGATTGGTTTTCCCCTTACCATTCAATGCAAACCAGGCATATTGATTGATCACCGTCGTGTCCACACCAAAAATCCTGTTCACCCACCTTTTCCGGGTAAACTTGGATGGCTCGCCTTCGAAAAAGCAAGGTGTCGTCGTACTGCCCCGGCAGGCATATTCCCACTCGGCTTCCGTAGGAAGCCGGTATTTATCTCCAGTCACCAGGGACAGCCACTCGCAATACTTCATGGCCGCATGGTGCGTCATAGTAATGGCAGGCCTCGATCCCCTGCCCCATCCCTGATCCGGTGCACCATAGGGTGGTGTGGGACCAGTCACTGCATCAATGTTCGGATTATTTTCGATGGATGCATACTTACCACTGGTCACATTTTCTCTGTAGTAAATTTCCCATTCGTCCCAGCTCACCTCAGTCTTACCCATCCAAAAGGGACTTACCCGCACTTTATAAACCGGCCCTTCGTCTTCCCGTCTGTAGGATTCTGAGTTTGAACTTCCCATTTGAAATGTCCCGCCAGGTATGGCAATCATTTCGAAAACAACATCGGATCCCGGAATGCTCTGGGCATAATCGATGAAGACCTCCGGTGACTCGGGTTTGGGAGGCAATGTCGTTTTTCTCGGTTCCGGTTTCGGAGTCGTTAAATCCACTTCAACAATCGCTTCTTCGCTGTAATGTCCGACACTCAGGTGACAATTGATGCAAAGCACCTCTCCTTTTTTATGGAAATAGTACACATGTGCATCGACACCCTTTTCGGATAAATCCAGGCTGAACAACTCCGCATGACACCGTACACACGATTCATCATATGTAAAGGAGCGAGCATACACTACTTTCCCCTTTGTCTCCCAATCGATTTTCGAAACATCTTTAAACACAGTACCATATACATCTTTTATTCCCAACCGGACTTTTTCGGTCAAATATGACCATCCCTCGGGAGGGAGATGACATTCGACACAGTGAACCACGACCCCACTCTTATTGACGTAATGTGTTGAAGCCTTCCAGGATTCGGTAACATGGGGATGTGCATGGCAAAGATCACAGAAACGGTCAGTGGATGTATATTCAATAACACGATGCCCAATAAAGACAGCCAATATACCAACTGCAAAAAAGAAAAGATTTTTATTCATTGCCCTTTTAAAAAATGGTAACAGCTTTCGCGACATTCTCTCCTTCCAACCTTCAGTGGTTTATTTGGCAATGACTCCGAACACTGACTGTATATTTGTTAGGGCACCCAAAGCGACAACGATAATGGCAATCAACATGGCCTCCAATATCCAACTATTTCAAGGTCAACATTAAATTTTGATCAATATTTCCCTCATTTTATCCTCATCCACTTCAATCCCCAAACCGTTACCTTTCGGAAGCTTCAATTGTCCATTTTTCGGAATAAGTGGACTCTTCAAAACACTTCTACTGATAAATTGGGGTCCGTTCAGCGCAGCAGGCAGTTTATAATTGAAAGCCCCATAAAGGGCCAGCGTGGCTGCCAGAGAAATATCCGGATCAGTAAGACCACTACCGAGAAAAATGAGACCTGCATCTTGCAGGATTTCGATTTGACGTTTTGCAGGAATGAGGCCACCGCAACGGGCCGGTTTCATGGCAAGTCCGTCCAACATATTGAGTTTAATGAACTCAATCAGCGTGGAAGGCGAAACCACACCCTCATCCATGAGAATTGGCAGTGCACCCTGTTTTTTCAGGGACTGATACCCGGAGATGTGATTGGCACGAAGGGGCTGCTCCAGTACATCCACACCGATATCGGCTAATTTTGGTGCAACTTCCAACGCAGTGGCCAGGTCGTAGCCCCCATTTGCGTCGGCCCACAAAAATGCCCCGGGCACCCGTTTCTTAGTATGTCTGCAGAGTTCAAGGTCAAATTTTGGATCCGGAGATACTTTCACATTGAAATGTCGATATCCCTGATTCCATCCTTCGTCGATGAGGCCATCCAGATCATCGATTGTTTTCGGATTTAAGGTCCAGCTCAGTGTGACCTCATCCACCGGATCTTTTCCCCAGGTCTGAGGAATCGGCTGTTTGATTATTCTCCCAATGAGATCGTGTAAGGCAATATCAATGCTTGCCTGGGCCATGGGTTGTCCGGTGGAAAAAGAAGGGGCGATATTTCTGTTCATGATGCGGTGGGTGCCTTCCAGATCAAAAACATTATGGCCGATGAGTTCCTTGGTATAATAATGTCGAATCGTGGTTGTAACCGTCTCCAGTGTTTCATAGCTCCATTTAGGGATGGGAACACTCTCGCCCCATCCCACATTTCCGTCCTCTGCAGTTATTTTGACAATTACTGCTGATCTTCCCTTCATGTGACCCTGGGGTCCCTCAAAAAACTTAAATCGGCCCTTCATAGGGTAAACAACGGGAAAAACCTCTATTTTATCTATCTTTGGGGACTCGAATTTCAAGAAAATTTCCGGGATGTCACCGAATGCCAGAACCGAACTACCCAAAAATATGTTCTTTAAGAAAGATCTTCGAGATGAATCGAATTTCTCAATCACTTCACATCTCCGGTTTTTAGACAGGATTTACAGGATTGAATTCTTATTTCTCATTTTTTTTCTTTCTTCTTTTGTTGTTTTTTAATCCAGTCAATCCTGTTGATCCTGTCAAAATTTTATTCACCAAGCTTCGCACTGGGCGTGTTATCACATTCCAGATCTCCCAGGACGAACTGCAACCCATCGAGCAGATGTTTTAGAATAATTGGATCCCAGAAGATATGTTTCTGATGCCCCAATGCACAGTAAAAAATGCGACCCTTCCCGTAATTCTTTATCCAGCTAATGGCAAAATCCCCATCGGTCCGATGGACATTTTCTACTTCCATGTTGGTTCTGCTGGTATCCACACTGAGAAGCACTCTCAATTTCTCTCGAGAGTATGTTCCTTTCATTTGATAGATCTCATCTGTCACATCAAAGGTTTTAGCGGGAAAAGCTTGAAGAATTGGATGATCCGGTTCTTCCACTTTTAACGTGACTGTTGAACCTGAAACCCAGGGATGATTATCGAAACGTGCGCCTATAATCTCACCAAATTCCGGCCATAGGCGAAAGCTTGCCACACCGGCGTGAATCACCGCCAATCCGCCCCCGGCGGTGAGAAAATCAACGAAACTCTTTTTCAATGATTCATCATACGCCCTGGCTTCCGACTGTTCTTGTGGTGTAAGCTCATCAAATTTTTCAGGCAGGAAAATCTCGTTGTTTGTATTATTAAACACCACGGCGTCGAATTGGCTTAGATTCCGAGGTTCAAACATCTCCACATTATCGGAAACGACGATCTCGAATGCTTCCGTTTTTTGTGCCATGATTTCAAAGGCCTTGATCCCCCACGGAATGACATCATGTCTGTATTCCCATGCCAGAGAGAATACTAAAAGTGTACGGGAGTGTTCAGGTTGAACAGAAGGAACCTCGGGTACGGCCTCAGAAATTTTTTTAATTTCTTCAACTGTTGGTATCTTACTCTCAAACTCCATTCCGCTTTCTTGTGTTTTTTTGCATGCAACGAGAGATAATAGTACAACGAATAGAAATATGACTAACTTCATACGCCTTTCCTCAACTATTTTATCATTAAAATATTTGCAGAAAGCACAGACAAATTCATCAATCTACATTCTAAATTCAATATTCGACATTTTCATGAATTCGTTTTATTCTTTCCCCTCACAGCTTCCACGGACTCCTGTAAGGCCGCGCAAGCATTCGGTTCGATGCAACATCATCCAGGAAAACTTCTTTTTCCGGATTCCATCTCAGCTTGCGGTTCAATTTCATGGAAATGTAGCCCAAAATACAGGCCGATCCCGAGCGATGGCCGATTTCAACCGGTGCGATGGGTTCCTGACGATTTTTTATACATTCAATAAAATTACGCTTGTGGTTATTACTCTTGTATAATTGGATCTCATTGGGACCAATTTTCTCTTTGAGCAGGGACTTGGGATTCGTATCGATAAACCCACGCTTTACATATACCCATCCCTCGGTTCCTTCAAAGACAACGCCCTGTTTATTCAATTCATTGTGTGTACAAATGAGTTTCACACCATTTGCATATGTGTATTCGATTTTAAAACCGCCGTGTACATCCCAAATTCCAGATTTCGAAAACTCCGCATGACCATCGATCTCTATGGGCCCTGTATACTCGGTTCCCATCCCCCAGTGCGCGCTGTCTACGTGATGAGAGCCCCAGCCTGTGATCATTCCACAGCAATAATCATCTGTCCGTAACCATCCGGGACGCGTGTAACTCTTCAGTGGATGAACGCGTTCTTCAATGTATGGGACATAGGGTGCCGGACCCAGCCATGTTTCATAGTCCAATTCTTCAGGCACGGATTTGACAGGATGAAGTCCGGTAAAAGGATCTTTCCCAAAACCGACTTTCGCCGTATGCAACTTGCCGATACGACCATTTCGTACCAGTTCTGCTGCGAAACGGAATCGGGCATCGGAACGTTGCTGGCTGCCAACCTGAAGAATTCTTTGGTAGCGGTGCACTGTATCACTCAATTTTCTTCCTTCGGCAATGGTGAGGGTCAATGGCTTTTGCAGAAAAATATCTTTGCCGCTCCGGGCTGCTTCTATTGCAGGCATGGCGTGCCAATGATCCGGCGTACAAATCATCACCGTATCAATGTCACGACGTGCAAGGAGTTCCCGATAATCGCGATATGGTTCACACCCTTTATAACTGTTGTTTTTTTGTTTTATGCGGTAGTGGTCCTCTACCTGCTTTTTGGCGTTTTGAAGACGCCAATCGTCCACATCGCATACGGCAACCACCTGGACATTTTGATAACCAAGAAACTCCGCTAGATCACCCTTGCCCATTCGACCCATACCGATGCATCCCAATGTGATTCGATTACTGGGAGAAAATCGACCAAACACAGAGGAAGGTACGACATGAGGTGCAGTCAGGATTGCAGAAGTCGTTATCATCGATGTTTTTATAAAATGCCGACGCGATATTTTCTGATTCGATTCACTTTTTTCCATGTTGATCACTCCTTATTTGCTGACCCATTCCACTTCGATCCTTGGGGGATCTGTGAATGCCTGCCAGTATTTTTCAATTTCGTCGGCTGTGAGTTTACCGTCATATACGAGGACCCGATATCGTCGAACATACTCGTTGCCGGGCATCAGTTTCCAATCGGCATATACCACCGGGCAGAATCCGAAAAAAACATCGCCGCTGGGCCAGATGCGCATGGGTTCCGGATGTTCATGATTTTCCGTATGGCTCAAAAATACGACTCCTGCCGGGCCTGCATCTGTCTGTCCATACACTTGGCACCAGCGGGCACGGGTCCCATTCCCGTCTGTACGGTTTTTCCCTTCAGAGGTCAGATAATCGCTATTATTTTCATTCCAGTCAGAAGTCCCACGGAATCCGAAACCTCCATATCTATATTTCAATAAAGTCAGAGGTTCATCCGTTGCACAACTCTGTTTGGTGGTAAAATCCCACATCCAAATGGTTTTATCACTGCCACTGCAATTCCAGAGACGAACATTCCATACTTCATGCAAGACAACTTTCTCTCCCCCGGGTGTTGTAAAATCGATATGTTCATGAATGGCTTCAAATTGGGCAAAGACAGGGCCGCTGTCCAGTGATGTAAATCTCACAAATCGAACGGTGCCCTGACCATCACCAAGATTCCAGAAATCCACATTACGTCCTTCGAATTCTGTCTTTGTCCAGGGTAGCCAGAAACCCAAATGATGGATATGGTCACTGGGATGAATACGAGTCATTACTTTTCCCTTGGGAGTCCAGATGGGATGAACAAAACCACTGCGTGAATACAGTGAGCTATGTGATTCCGGTGGCGGTATTACTCCATAATTATAGCGTAATGCCTTTGCCTCACCCAATGAAAACTCCAGTCCCTCTCCATCCATGCAGGATTCAACAAATGGCATTGAGATCTGTTTCCCCTTTTTCAATTCAAAGATCCTCTCGCTCTCCGTTGAAATCTCATCGGTCAGAATCCACCAGAATCTCGACGGATTCCCCTTTTCTAATTGAAGGGGTACAGGAATACGCTGGGAACCTCGAATCTCTTCCAATCGTAGAGAACTCAATGTTAATAATTCCGGAAGATCCCCCAATGCAATAGAACCGGGTGTTTCCACCTGAATTCGATTACTCCAAATTACTCTGATTTTAGCGATGGATTCTTGGGCAAATAGAGTAATCGGTAAGATCAAATTGAGCAACATCAGAATAGTCGCTATTAATGTTGAAAAAGCTTTCATTTCGAAAAATGAATCTCCATTCCCCACGATTCTCTCCAAATAAGGTAGTCGTAAAATCACAATAGGCAATATATTTATTATGATAAGTTCTACATTAAAAGTCAAGGGAAAAATAACTTAAAATATCGAATATGACCTATAAAAGGGATATATCGATCTTCATATCTTTTAGTGTCGGTTTTAACATGATAAGATTGTGGAGTAGTTTTGTTTTGTTCAATTCCTTATACTCTTTAAAAAGTTCGTGAAATTCTTCTACGCTTATGATATTTTTTAAATCCAATACCTCAATGATAAATTCTTTAAATATTTCAAATTGGTTTGCCTGATAGAGAAGTAAGTTAAACAGTTCTTCGGGTGTCATAGAATGTGTATATCTGGGCTCAGACATATTTTTCTCCCTTCCTTTAAAATAAATGGTCAAATCCACCGTTTTACCCAGGACTCTATCCTGGCAGCCGATTTCACCATGATCAACGGCTTTCTACACTTTCGGGCAAAAATTTCCGGGATGGATTCATGAGTTACCTTATAGATAAATGGCCTGCGAGTACATCCCAATACAACCAAATCGTACTGCTCCGATTCTTCAAGAATCGTATCCACAACAGACAGAGAATGAACACTTTTAATACGAATTATTTCAGGATTGATTTTTAAACGCTCCCTATGGGTATTCACAAAATTTTCAAGATTGAACTTATCGTGACCTCTTTTCACCGTAAAAGCTGTAATTTCACCACCTTCTTTTTCAGCAAGAATATTCGCAACATCGAGAGCAAATCCGCCATTGGGTCCGCCAGCAAGGGGAACCAGAATGTGTTTGAAGTCATGCTTTCCGCCATCCCGTAAAATGACTACATTACAGGGTGCGCGTTCAATAACCGGATCGACAGTACTGCCCAGGCGAAATGCAGGTGCCTTTGGTTTTCCATGCCATCCAATGATTAACATGTCGATCTTTTTCTGTCGGATTGATGCTACAATCCCACGGGCAACATTTCGACAATAACGTATGGTTGTGCTGATCGGGAAACGGGGTCTCAGGTAAAGCATGGCTTCCACAATGGCCTCTTTCCCTTCCCACATATACTGATCTGCATCCGATATAGGAATTTGTTCCGGTACAACCACCATATGTAGAAGTTCGATTTGTGCGTTCTTGGCCTTGCACAACTCTCGTGTTGTATTGACCATCCCAAGGGCATTCTGTGGATTGGCCACGGCCACCATGACCCGATAATCCTGGGCGTCCGGAGTTGTTTCTTCCTCGATAATATGGATTTCATCCTTTGTCGTCACTGTATGTGATTTGGAGTAGAAATGATATATGAGGACACCTGCGATAATCCAGACAGGGGAAATAATCCATGCAATGAGGCTCATATGGATTAACCATACGGCAAGGATTGCCTGACAAACGATGGCAATGATAGGAAGATAAGGAAAGAAAGGCATTAAAAAGCCATAGGTCAGTTCGTCACCCATATTGCCTCGGACCCTGATCACACAAATATTTACTAAAAAAAAGAGCAGGATGAACATCATACTGGCACTGGAGGCCACGTCTATTGTTGGCAACAGGGTCACCACAACAATCAACAGGATTCCTGTAAAGAGCAGAGAGACCCATGGGGTTTTTTGTTTTCTTGAAATTTTAGAGAAAAATGGAGATACCATACGATCGCGGCCCAGGGCATACAGAGCCCTTGTGGCAGAATAAATGGTGGCATTCAGTGCTGAAGTGGATGCAAAAATGATGGCCAAAGTCAGAAAAAGATTCCCCATAGGGATGAGTCGGGAAATGGCTTCGCCAAATCCCATTTCCCGAAATTGACCGATCCAGTGCCAGGGTGCGCCCTCCACACCGGGAGATCCGGCTTTCACCGCAATGACAGCCGCAAAAGAAACCACGACATAGGTTATTGTAACAATAAAAACCGAATAGAGCATGGCTTTCGGTAAATTCCGTCTGGGATCTATGGCTTCGTCTCCTGTTTGGGCAATGACTTCGAATCCTTCGAAGGCAACATAGGTAAAACCCATAGTCACGAGAAGTTTCGACCACCCGTATGGAAGAAAGGGTTTAAAGTTTTGTAAACGGGAAGGATCTTTGATAACGACGATAAACCCAATGACTCCAATAGCGATTAGAAACAGGGTCTGACCAAACGTAAAAAAAGCGCCGACCTTTCCCGTCTCAGAGGCACCTCGATAATTGATGTATAAAAATAATAGGGCGATCAACACTCCCATGCTTTTTTCTACAAAGTGTTCGGGAAGGGGTACCCAGCGAAGCAGTCCTAAAATTTTAAAATAACGAGTGATATAAACGGCAAAAGTCACCGCATAAAGACTGCCCGCCACACTCGAAGCGAACCACTCCATCCAACCGGCTAAAAAACTTGTCCCACGTCCGAATCCGACACGGGCATAATTATAAGCGCCACCCGTATGGGGAATAGCGGAGCTGAGTTCTGCATAGGAACATGCGGTCATGATGGCAATCACGCCATTGAGTACAAAAGTTAATACAACACCACCCGGACCTGCCAAGAATATGGAATTCCCAATGCCGAGGAAAACACCGGCTCCGATCATCATGCCCAGGCCCATCATCGTAATTTGAAAGAGGGTCAGTTCCCGAGATAGCTCAGACGAAATTTGAATTTTATCGTCCATTTTAAATATCCTTGAGTATTTCACGCATCGATCGGGAACTTTTTTTCGCGATACGTTCGATAATTCGCCGACTCCAAAATGTCAGATATGTAATAAAACCCAGTCCACTGATAATGAGGAGGATTCCGATGAGAGCATTTTTTTCCATATCAACTATTCCTGAACAAATAATTCAATAATTCATCCCCATTTGAAAAATCAGGTATTAATATATCGCAACCTGCATTGACTAAGCGGTTGATTTTCTCTTTATTCCAGCCCTTTCCTTTCACTTCATCGGAAGCAACGCCAATGGCCATGGCTCCGTTGGATTTGGCATTGCGAATCTCTACGGGACCGTCGCCAAAAACGATGAGTTCCGAACCATGAAGATCGTGATTATTAAGAATCTCTTTAATAACTTTATCTTTAGAATATTCTTCAACCGTACCGATCGCACCATAAATACCACCTTTAAAATACTTAGTTGCTGTTATTTGATCAGACTCATTACGAACATCTTCCTGGTCCGTACCACTGGCCAGATACATGATGATGTTACGATCATACAATTTCTTACAGAAATCTAATGAACCCTTTAACGTAAAATCATCAACCTTTTTTAAGCCTCGGTCCAATTGGGATATACGTTCCCTAACAAGCACCATGAGACGATCGTTGTATAGCTGTTTATATCCCCAACAATCGAGAATTTTTTCCCCGGGTAAAAGACCGTATGCTTTCACCATCTCCACCAATCCCTGCATCTGAAGAATCGTTTGAATTCCGGTGGTTTCGTTGATATGTTTTTTAACATGTTCGATGATTTCACGCGTCGGCTCTCGATCGCCGCAGATGCTTTCAATCATCACCGGTTCCATTATTCTCTCCCAGCCCTCGCGAAGCAAGGAAATCGTCCCATCAAAATCAAAGACAGCATGTTGAATTTTGCCCTTTTCAATCTCATCATTTAATATTCGAATTTCTGACCCTGGCAGGACTCTCACGGAATATGAAGCCTCTTTTATTCACACGACTCTTTTTCCTGGGGAAAAAACATTAACCTCCTCCCACAATATCTACTTCATGAATTCTTTCAATTTCCAATAGAGATGATGGAGAAAAACACGATTATCCTCTGTTACATAACGAGTCGTGCCGCCCATGCGGTAAAATGACTTCAGGAAACGAAGGTAGTAATCTGGGGAATTTCTTGGTGGTTCCCCTCCCTCCCAGTTCCAAAGCGATTTTTGAATATCATTGATAAGAATATAAAAGCCACTGATTCTTCCGCCTGTTTGAAGTTTAATATTATTTGCAAAAGAAAGGGCCTTTTCAAATACTTGGGGTGCCATGATAGCTGATCCAATGGAAAGAAAAATCCCATCGGAAAGATTTGAAACAGAATTAACTAAGATTCTAAAATCAATATGTCCTCCCCTTCCCAGGGCGCCGCCATTTGCGAAGGGATGATTGTAGATAATGTCGTAACCAATACCCGGATGAACGGTCACCGGTATTTTCAAACGATACCCGTTAGCAAAAATGGAATATTTTTGAAAGGGATGTGGGAGTTTCAAGAACCCATTTTTCAGGTGATATCTTTTGATTGTTTCCAACAATTCAAGCTTTGCCTGTAAAAACTTACCCCGCCCTGTAAGCCCCTTTAATAGTTCTTTATTCAACTTATCAGAATCCGGGATTTCCAGACCTTCATGATGAATCAACGCACCGATAGATTCCCCGTATCCTAAACCCTTCACAGCACCGACCTGAACTGCCAGATTGATATATTTCCCTGTCTCATCCCAGGTTCCAAAAGTACCATCCGCCACATTCGCCCGTACATCCTCCTCAGTTCGTCCGTGATAGGCAAATTCCCAATCGTGAATACTGCCGGCTCCCTGCGTTGCCAGATGTGTAATCCAACCATTTTCCATGAGCTTAATAAGAATCGGACCCGCACCATTTTTCACGAGATGAGCTCCAAAGGCAAGAATCACAGAAGCATTCCGTCCCTTGGCTCTTAATAACCGTTCAGCGACTTCTAGAATCGCTTCCTGGATATCAGGAGCAGGAACTGGAGGTGAGTCAGGATCGAGAGCAATGTCCTCAATACTTGTTTTGCTTCTTCTCATTTTCAACGGGCGTATTTTCAGACGGTCAGGATCAACTGTTGGATAAGGCATATCAATAAACCCTTCATTATTTCTTTGTGTTCCCGGTGATCTCCGTGGTTCATTTCATCTTTTCGTATCAATTACAGAATATTCAACAATTCCCGTAGTCTTTTCAGCGTCTGAATGACGGCCCTCACCGTATGATAACTGATTTTCCACTCATGCCCCAGATAATCCCATTTGACCGTGCCATCGCGTTCCAGCAATGCGTACCATTCCCCAATTTCATGATTTATACATTTGTTCCATATGAAGTTAAACATGTTTTCGAAGGCATCCCAGTACTTTTTTTCTTTAAAAAGAAGACACATATCGATAAATCCTGTCATTGCCTCGGCTTGCTGCCAGAATTCTTTCAAAGTCTGGGTCGCAGGACCGTGATTTGGACCTTCAACGAAAATACCTCCATGCTCCCAATCCACACCGAATTCATAAGCATGGTTGGCTATTTTTTTTATGAGAGACTTAACTAACGTAATATCACAATTTAGTAGATTAAATGCATGAATTATTAACCAGGCCATTTCGATATTATGTCCGTAGTTTGTATTATTTAGGGGACGAGCCTCACCATTGGCAGTGCGATCACAACCCCAAACATCATGAAACAGGATCGCAGGTAGAGGTTGAAAATGTTCGTCAAACTGGGCCATTCCTGTGCCAAACTCGGGATCGAGCATTTTTTCGGTCAGGATTCGAATGATTTCCTGTAGTTTCCGTTTATGAATGGGCTGAACTGTCATCTCGTAAAGGGTTGTAAAGGCTTCCATGAGATGCATGTGTACATCCAGGGTTTTACGATCCCCCCCGTAAACACCTCCCTGTTTCAGAGACCAATCCCGATAAAACATCTCCCAGTAGCCACCATTTGACGTATCTGCGGCATTTCGTTGAATGATGTCAAATGTCTTCTCCGCATATTCGCGCCCTGCAGGCTCCCCTGAGGCCAATCCATATTCTGCCATGGCATATACGCCGAAGCTCTGGCCATACATGATTTTACTGTCATCCAGGACTTTTCCCTGCCGATCCGTAATCCAATACCATCCCCCATATTCTCTATCCCGGGAATATTCAATGACAAATTCTAAGCCCTGTTTTGCAGCTTTCAGACATCGGTCTTCTCCATATCCGGCACGGTATGCACTCGCCATGGTGAAAATCATCCGAAGCTGGCAGATCAACGTTTTATCCGTTTTGCCTGTGGCTTTTCCATTCTTATCGAAATAGCTCAAGAAACCGCCGTATTTTTCATCGATGGAATTTTTCAGCCAGAATGGTAGGAGTTTATTCTTTAAATAAGGTTCAAGGCGGCTTATGATTTCTTTGACTCTTTTTGGATCAATTCCAAGGTCCAATCTATTTTTAGTTATCATGATTCGTTCACCTCAAGCTTGAAACATTAATTGAACGTCACAATTCCTAATTATATAAAGGAGAAGCACCTACTTCCATGATCTCCCCGGGAGTCGCCGTTCCGGTTTGACCCATTTTTGTTATGGTAACAGAAGCCACATAATTGCCTATTTGGGTGGCATCTTCGAGGCCCGCTCCGCAGGCCAGAGATGCAGACAACCCGGCCAAAAAACTATCACCCGCACCGACAGGGTCGATCTGTTTCATCACATGGATTCCAGGTACTTTCATGATCCCATCGTCAGTACAGATCACACATCCCTGTTCACCCAGCGTTACCACTACGGGACGACCCATCCTTTCAAAAATGATTTCAATGGCCTTTATCACTTCGTCTGTTGGGACAATGTCCGTGGTGTCTTTCTCTTTGCCGTATAACCTCAAGGCTTCGTGAGCATTTAACTTTAACCATACATCTCTGTAAGTATCCTGAACCTGTCGGCCGTCATAAATAAAAACCTTATCCTTTTTCTGAGTGATCAGGTTTCCCAATTGCTCCCGTAAAAAAGCTGTGTGTATACCACTTGTCACCTGTTGGTTTATGATGATGATATCGAAAGAGGATACTTCTGCAGCAAGCCTGCCTATTAACTCCTCTGATATCGTGTCTGGCAGCCGGTTAAACTGTCCCATGTCCAAGCGCTGACATTCTTCATCGCCTTGATAGGGTTTACAGTAGGCCAGAGTCTGCCAGGATTTGACGTTTCTGACCAACAGATGATCACAATTGGACTTTTCATTCAGCAACGAAAGCATTTTGTGACCAAACGGATCATCACCCACGATTCCAAAAACATGAATTTCCCCTACCCCCAACTCGTAAAGATTCGCTACAACATTTCCCGCGCCGCCCAGAGAATACCGTTGTTCCTTCACCGGACGCGTCATCTTACGAGTCTCTAAGGAAGGTTCACTCATGCTCATGTCCAGAATCCAGTACACATCCAGACAGAAATCGCCGATTACCGCAATTCGGACATTGGGATAGAGGTTCAAAATATTTTTCAAACGTTCTTTCGAAAGTTGATGAAAAGTTTTGCAGATCATGAATGCTCAATGTTTTTAAACCGTTTATGACACCCCTCCTTAATACAGGGTGTTGCAAAACAGCACTTTTGGGCTAAAGCCCATATCTTTTTTGAAATTTTTTAATCTCCGCTCTGAAGAGCGGAGTTAGTCAAGTATAATAATGACAATTGACTAACTCCGCCATTTATGGCGGAGGTTATTGAGTAAGCTAAAAACTATCAGGCACTTTAGTGCCTAAATTAACTATTTAGCAACAACCTGTAATAGGTGGAGGACTCCCAATCCCACACACCGGACATCCTCATAACACTACATATTTTTTCTTTGTCTCCCCATGGCTCCTGTGGCAATTTGACTTAATCCCTCGAAATGTTTCCCTCTTAACCATCACAGGTTAAAGGTATAAGTGTATTTCAACATCACTGCCCGATTGCTCGTAACAGGATGGATCGGAATTTCCTGGTAGCGGTCTGTGTTTAATCCTTCGTCATAGACCAGGTAAAAATCGTTACCTTCCCGGGGATTATAGCGGAATCGGATATTGGCAATAACCCTATCGATGATGCTGCTGTACTGGAGGAAGGTCGCAATCGACAATTCGACATTTAACATGACTAAAGCTTTTAGTCTTCCAACGTGACCGAGAAGCGATTGATCCCTTTTCCCAAACATCAGCTTATTGAACTGATAAAACCCGCTCACTTCTAAATGGGGGGAGACATTCCATCGGGGCGTTAATCCCAGAGTCACGCGCCATCCGTCATAAAAGGTACCGGTCTGGAGGCTTGTGGTAATGCTGTAAAGCCGTCCTTCGGATGTCGTTATACTGCTCTCCAGGCCGTAAAAGGTGTACTGTCCCGTGGGTACCTCGATATCGTCCCAGAGCTCAAAGGGTTCCAGTAAATCCTCATAGTAGAGCTTGGCTGCAAACCGACCATTAAAACCGGACTTCATTCGGAACTCCCAACCCGGCCCGAATTCGGCCGATTCTATGGAATTGTCATGGTTGCGCAAAAATAGAAAGCCTTCGGTGAAAACATCGTGACCCTGCATAGCCGAGTGTTCTCCTAAAAGCCATCCGTACAACAGGCGACTGTTGAACCGTGTATAATCATCCCGGCGTTCATATCCCATCTCGGGATTATAGGCCTCCCCTGCCCTGGAATAACTCATATTGTATGCAAAACCTTCGATAGAACGACGCTCCCAGATTGCGTATAGTCGTGAATTTTGCAACGAAACAGGGTTGTTATCCGCTCCATCCTCAAAAGTCTGTGCCCAACGAAGAGTGAGATAATCTTCACCCTTCAGATTGAATATGCCAAACAGTCCGTAAGCTGTATTGTAGCCCCCATTCCAATCCATACTATTGGTGATGATGCCACCGATGTATGTACTGGGATTGATGACCTGGCGTCGCAGACTGAGCACGGTGAAATTCTCAGAAGAAAGATCCTCTTTGGGTGCGGTCTGCATATTTAAGAATCCAAGATCCCAGGGTCCTGCACGGCCCACGATTCGTCCCCCGCCATAGATACGAACCGGCTTTTCATCATAAATTCCGATTCGGCGACTGTGGAAAAGACGATTCGATTCATCGAAGTTAAAATCGAAGTTACTGGCGCGTTCCTGGAAAAATAACCGTTTTTCAGGAAAAAACAGGGAGAAACGGGTCAGGTTGATCTGCTGGTCATCGGCTTCGACCTGGGCGAAATCGGTATTCAGGGTGACATCGAGGGTGAGGTTGTTGGTGAGTCCGTACTTGACATCCAGTCCTAACTCAAAGTCCGGATCGTCTTCCCGGATATAGGCCGTCTCATCATCATTGAGATCAAAGGTTTGACCGAATCCGCCGAGGATGTAGGGAGCCACGTAGAGTGGCCTGCGACTGGCGATTCCCTCAATGACAATTTCGTGGGTCTGGGAAGGCTTGATAAAGCCCCAGAAACCGTGTTTGAGTTCTATCGCGGGGAAAATGGCCATTTCAAACTTATGCGGAATCCATCGATAAACAGTGAGGCCCATAACCACACGGCCGTCCGTGCTCTGAAACCGGAGGCTCGAGAAAGGGATGCGCATTTCAAAAAACCAGCCGTCATCATTCATGACCGCCTCCACATCCCAGAAGGTATTCCAACTCAGATTGAGGTTGGTTATAGGAGCGCCTAACGCATCGTTTTTTGTCGTCGCATCGATCCGCAGGCCCGAAGGTGTCGCGACAAAGATCATTGCGTTTTCATTGTCGTTGAACGTGTCGATGATGACACCGATGTGGTCCAGGCTGGTCTTCCAGTCGTCCCGTTTCGTTGCAGTGGATTGGATCTGGGAAGGCTGACTATCGTAGAGGCGACCCGTAATGTACAGGTAATTATCATCATAACCGATACATATCTCGGTTCTCTCGGATGGTTCATTACCGAAATCGGGGGATCGCATGATAAGATGAAGCGGTTCTATTCCCTTCCACGCCGGTTCATCGCTCAGGCCATCTAACTTGACCAGCCCATTGACACGCTTTAATACGATCCGGTCCTGTGCAAATGCGAATGGAATCTTAATTAAAAAAGAACAAATCAGTATCGTCCAAAAGAGTGATAAGCATTTCAAATGGTTCCCAAGCATTTTTCCTCATTAATTTGATTTTTGCCTTCCGAAGGTTTTCCTGCCTGTTTGTTCACACCTGTCAATTTGTTACATGCACTACTGTAAACCTTCGGAAGGATACCGTATGCCATCACAGTGAACCTTCGGAAGATTACATGTTCACTTCCCTCCCTCCGAAAGCTTCTGAAACCTGGGATGACTTCGCAGGGGGATATATCGAGGCTCGATTTTTATGTACTTTCTCGACAGAGAGAATGGAATGGAGAGTAGATATTCGATCTGATCTAAGGCTGCATCGACCTCACCTACTGTTGCATATATCCAGGACATGGTTTCTACGAATACCGGACCGTCCTCTGCATCCATCGAGACCGGACGCAATTTCATTGCCGTCTCCCCTTCGTGGATCGCGTCTTCCCTGAGGCCGAGATCGGCGTAAACAAGGCCGAGTGTACTGTGAATTGTTGGATCACCGGGTCTCACCTTCGCCTCTTTTTCGAAAATAATACGGGCCGAATCAAGATAAACACGGGCAAGCTCTTGTTTGTTCATCAACTTAAATATAATACCGCTTGCGTGAGTCTTTGAGAACAATACTGTACCTAATTCAATAAACTCCGTAGGTAATGAAGAAATATGCTTTAACGCCTGATCATATTGACCATCAGCCACATCCATAAGAATCAATGACCAGATTGAATAAGGATGGTTACTCTGAGGGATCTCTTTAATGACTGCCCGTGCTCTTTTTGTCGCACCGTCCCATCGTAAATAGAATGATGCCTTCATTAAGTAGTAAAGCGAAATATCGGGGGCCAGAGAATTTACACGATCATAATGGAACTCTGCTTTCTCGTATTGGCGCAGATTATCATAAATTTCTGCAAGTTCAACGTGGATCAGGTAATCTCGTGGATCGAGTTCCTGTGCCATCTCATAATTGGCAATTGCCATTTCCCATTTACCCTGTATATGTTGAATATCCCCAATGCTTCGGAGTGCATATGTGTTGCTTGGCTGGTGTCTGTTGACAATTAAAAATTCCTCGAGAGCTCTTTCTAAGTCGAGGCTACACCACATATGGTACCTGCCCTGTGCCAGATGGACTTCGGTATGATCCGGATCGAGCCTTACAGCTTCATCGAGTGCTTCTTTTGCTTTAGGCAGATCGTCAACTTTTCTAAATAACCAGTACAACAAAGAGCGTGCTCGTGCAATACAGGCATAGGCAATCCCGAAGTCAGGATCCAGGTCAACAGCTTTTTCATACAATCCAATGGCTATCCTGGTATTTTCCTCTGAGATACGAAAATAGTAGTCATTGCCTCGAAGAAGGAACTCATACGCTTCCACGTTATCGGTGGGTTTGTCCTCGAGCATACGGCGTTCCGGTTCGAGAAGGGTGATATCCAATGCCTGTGCCACCTGTTCGGCGATGTCAGATTGAATTCGAAAAACTTCACTCATATCCTCTTCATAACTATCCGCCCACACATGCCTATCTTCAGGACCGCTTATGAGCTGGGGAATTATTCTCACCCTGCTCGCAGGATCAGACGGCCGTTCACGTTGTACCGTTCCTTCAAGGATATAGTCTACACCCAGCTCTTTAGCGATTTCAGGGGCTCTTTTCTTGGTATTTTTGTATTGTATGGCAGTTGTACGTGAGATAACACCCAACCCCTTGATAACGGCGAGTCGAGCGGTAATGGCATCGGTCAGACCATCGGAAAAATATTCGTCATCCGGAGATCCCAAATTCTCAAAAGGAAGCACGACGAGCTTCTTTTCAAAGGGTGAAGATGCCTTTTTATTCTTAAAATATAACCAGCCGGCAACTACAACGGCGGTCAGCACAATGGGTGCAGTAAATAGGATCCAGCGTTTCCTAAAAAACACCGTCCTGGCAGATAACGGTCTTTGGCCGGTTGGTGATGGCATTTCACTTTTAGCGCTGCCCATCGATTCAATACTTGTAGTAAGTTCCACTTTTGTCGTATCTCTTTTAAGCCGACGCAAATCTGAAATGAGGCCATCCGCATGCTGATATCGTAGAAAACGGTCTTTTTCGAGACACTTATTGACGACATTCTCTAACGAAACCGGTACATCGGTACGAATACCCGTCAAAGGTTTCGTTTCCTCGTTCATGATAGAATACACCACCGCTTGATCGTACTCTCCGCGGAAGGGTCGTTGTCCCGTAATCATTTCATATAAAATCACTCCCAGCGACCAAATATCCGTACGGTGATCCACATCTTCACCCTCTGCCTGTTCCGGTGACATATACGCCACGGTTCCCAATGTCGTCTGTTCTTTGGTCAACTTTGTTTTCCCGGCTAACTTTGCCAGACCGAAGTCCAGGATCTTGACCACCCCTTCTTCGGTCACAATGATATTGCCGGGCTTGATATCCCGATGCACGATTCCTTTCCTGTGGGCCATCTCCAATCCCTGTGCCATTTGAATCGTCAAGTCTATGGCCTCATCGATTTTAAAGGGACCCCGTTGGATTTTATCCTTCAGGATTTCACCTTCATAACAGGCCATGACAATAAACGTTTGGTTTCGATTTTCGATCGGGATCTCGTCAATCTCGTGTATGTTACATATATTATTATGTTCCAGGGCCGAGGCCGCCTGTGCCTCGTGAATAAAACGCTGCTTGGCGTCAGGATCACAGGTCAGCTCGGGAGGGAGAAACTTTAAGGCGACGAACCGTTTGAGCTTGGTGTCTTCGGCCTTGTATACCACACCCATCCCTCCCTCACCCAATTTTTTTTAATATCTTGTAATGAGATACGGTTTTACCAATCATGTAATCCCCACGTTTTTAAAGAATGAGTAGGACCGAAGCATTCCGTGTTGAGTCTTGGGCACGAATGATTTTAGCAGGATTAGAATGCTTCGTCCCTACTTTTCACCATAATCATCCTCATCCCTTCGGTTTCAGAAACTCCTGAAAAGACGGATATTTTCGCAGTTCCTCCAAATCGGGATCATAATGATAATCGACTCGATACGCATACCCATGATTAAAAGCGTCTTGAAAGAGCGTAACAGCACGATCGTATTCCCCTAAGATCGCGGCAATCTTTGCCTGCCATGCAATGTTTCGACCATACATATACTTCCGGTCCTGATCTCCGAGCCATTGGAAGACCCTGAGTGCTTCATCCCGGTTACCCAATCGTGCGGCCAAAACACCCAACCGTCCCTGGCCTTCTATATCTTTGGGATTCTCTGAAGTAAGTTCCTGTGCCAATTGCTTCAGCATATCGATCCGTTCTTCCCGGACTGATCCAAATCGGATCTCACCTGGTTCCCTATCGACATCTGTGCGACTGTCCAATTGGCCCTCATCCCAGATGACCGAACAATAAAGCGCATCATAGATATAATCCTGTAATTCTATTATCTCTTGATCAGGACGGCTTCTGTACCATTCAATGGCCTGTTCCACCATTTTTCCTGCTGCCTCGATGTGTCCGTGCGCACGAAGCACCTGAGCTGCCAGTTGTATGCTATTTCCATGAACACCTCTGGTAATGGTAAGGCCTTCTTTGATGGTCTCGTCCAATTCATCGGTCCGGCCCAGAGCCGCAAGTGCCCGAATTTCTGAATTCAATGTTAGCCTTCGATCGGGCAAATTTTCCCGACCACGTCGTGCGACCATCAATTCGCTATCGTGATCACCCAACATGTGCAATGTGTGGGCATGTTGAATCCAATGATGAGCCCAGTTTCTCGAAATGGCACTCTCGTCCGGATTGACTTTTTCAAAGGCTTCGATTGCTTCATGCAGCTTGTTCGTACGCCGTGCAGTCAATCCCCTTAAGTATTGCCATGTTGAGATCGGATAATTTTTCGCTAATTTTCTGGCCTCTTCAAGGGTACCGATACTATCACCTCTAAGCAGGGCCTGCAACCATTCATATATCTGACCTTCGTAAGGAGTCAATTTTTCAGTGGATTTTCTTATTATGTCACTGATGGAATCGGCCTCTTGAACCCTGTACATGTTCCAATGTGCTACTGCCATCGTTAATCTAGGTCTGAAAAAAATTGAATCAAGGGAAATAGCCTTCTCAAATCGTTCAATCGCTCTGTCATATTGACTTCGCGAGAAAAGGTCAAACCCAGCCACCCATTCTGTGTATGCATCGTACTTGGGTATTCTTTGCGGATCAGCGAAAGTTTCAAACCTGGATTGAAAGAGAACAGCGAAGGCGCCCATGACTTTCTGACGTAATGTTTCAATGGGTATCATGGGATCCCCAAGCGATTCATTGATATCGAAGGATTGCATAATAATCCCATCCGAGGCATCCATTATTTGTGTGTGAAACAGAAGATTTTCACCCTCTTTATAGAAAACACCCGATACCACGATATCCGCGTGGGTCAGCCTGGCCAGACGATTCACGAGATCCGTGCCGTGAACCGTTTGGTCTTCCGTATCGACGGGTGTGACCGGCATCACCAGGATAAGTTGCGTTCTGCCTAATCCCTGTGTGATATGCTCCGCCGCTATGCGGCCGATGTGATCGAGGGCCGGATCGCCCGTCTGGTTTTCGAAGATAGCCACGGCAACGCGTTTTTCAGAAAAAGGAGATTCCTTCCTTAGGATGAATAGATAGAAGACTGTAGCTAATGCGACAATGACGAAAACCGCAGCAAAGGGGAGAATTATCTTTCGTTTCTTCGGAGCCGCCACATCCGCACCCATGTCTTCCTTTTTGCTTTCCGTAAGAGGTTTACGCCCAACCTTGCTCGTGTCTCTCTTCAGTCGGCTCAGATCGGCCATAAGATCATCCGCATGCTGATATCGGAGAGAACTGTCTTTTTCGAGGCACTTACCGACGATTTTCTCGAGCTCGACGGGAATGTTCGTGCGCAAAGCAGTCAGGGGCTCAGGTTCTTCGTTGATGATGGCATAGAGCACGGCCTGGTTGTATTCTCCCCTGAAAGGACACAATCCGGAAAGCATCTCGTACATGACCACACCCATGGCCCAGATATCCGAACGGTGATCGACTTCTTTTCCCTCTGCCTGTTCCGGTGACATGTATGCCGTTGTACCGAGAGTTGTTCCATCCTCGGTGATCTTAGACTGACCGGCTAATTTGGCCAGGCCGAAGTCCACGATCTTGACCACCCCTTCTTCGGTCACAATGACATTGCCGGGCTTAATATCCCGATGCACGATTCCTTTCCTGTGGGCCATTTCCAGTCCCTGTGCCATTTGAATAGCGATGTCGATGGCCTCTTCGATTTTGACAGGACCAGTCCTTATCTTAGCATTTAACGGCTCACCAGCATAGTAATCCATGCAGATGAACATCCGGTCCCGACCTTCGGCCGGGATTTCATCGATCTCATGTATCGTGGCAACGTTGTTGTGCTGAAGGGCAGATGCAGCCTGGGCCTCATGGATAAAACGCTGCTTGGCATCAGGATCGCGGGTTAATTCTGGCGGTAAGAATTTAAGAGCGACAGTACGTTTAAGTTTTGTATCTTCGGCCTTGTAGACTATGCCCATGCCGCCATGACCCAATTCCTCTATAATACGATAATGGGAAATCGTTTTGCCGATCATAAAATAACTGTCCTATTTATACTTATGATGTGGAATTTTTATTCTATACTGGTTTACTTTATCCACGTTTTTACGTCCCTTTCAGTATTGGGCATGAAAACCTGTCGATAAAGAGTCTCCAGACGTTATTGTGAAAATGAGAATTGCCGAGGGAGATTCAAAACTATTGGATATAATGTAAATATATTTTTGTTAAAAACAATAAAAAAATGGACGAAGTGACGGATGGATTTATAAATTCGTTAAAACGCTAAATCCTAACAGCTAATTTCTAATGGCTGAATAGTTACGAATATTTTAAATTTTTATTCCTTGAAAAAATCAGTGAATCATTACTTGTTTTTCACCATATAGATCTGCCACAAATCACGTGTATGGGTATGAATGATCGGTGCCAGGGCGAGTCGTCCGGTCTTCCCTATACTTTTCTCTAAGTATTGTAATTCCGATAGCTTTGCATTCAATTCAGGATCCACCGGAATATCGAAACCCGCTCCTTTCAGGAGGATCATTCCCTTGGCGCGAATGGCCAATTCCAGGTTAATTCTCAAATAACAGAGCATATCGGCCAGAATCACTCCAGGAAATTTATCCTTCATGGATTGTAGGTACTTGCCAATTCTGGTATCGGAAATTTGTCCCTGAGTGATAAACTCCAGCATGATCACATCCGTATCCAGTCCCAATTCCAGCCAGTCGCGGAGTACCATTTCACTACGATAAAATATCACGGCAATTATACCGGGAAGAATGATTAACTGGATGACCGTCATGATTCTGGGATCGAGAAAAATATGATTAAAAACGGAATGAATGGCTATCGCGATAATCAACCCAGGTATAAAATCGATCAGTCTTATGGAAGGACGACGCTCGGCAATACTCTTGGACAGTATGGCCAGAATACAGGTCGTACCGCCATGCATGACCGCGGTCCCAAAACCTCGAAGAATCCAGAGGAATAAATTTGAACTTTGGAGGGCGATTAAATAATCGATGTTCTCTATCGCTGCAAATCCGGCTCCAATGGCAAAACCATAAATGGCTCCATCGACCATGAAACCGATTTTTTTCCTTTTCATCAGAAAAACAAGATAACCCGCCTTAATTGATTCCTCCAAGACAGGTGAAATCGTTCTGGTATAGAAGGCGAGATTCCAATCGAATTGCCTCAAAATCCATGTTGTCAAAAAAAAGCAGGCAATCCCGGCGAGACCGCCGATCAGGATCGCCTGTACGATGGAACGTAATCGCACCAGTTTATAGCTGTCGAAATAGACAAGGCAGGCTAAAAAGAGGAAAACCGGTGCGATGCTCACCAGAATTTTAATTGGTACGATCATAGTATTTTCAATGAAAACATAAATTCTTTGGCCATGGGTTGGTCTTTTTCCATAGCCACACCATAACCAAAGGAGATCGTCGATTCGAGAAGTGAGAACAAAACGAGCCGGAAATCGATTTGTGCACCCAGATTGAGCAACGTTCTCCTATGTAGTTCACTGTCCAGATTCGTTACAACCCCGGAAGAAAAGATGGCCATTCGCAGCCAGTTAAAGTAAAAACTCGTGACACCAAATCGACGGAATCTGACCGGGGGTAAATTCCATTCGATGGTCATCTTACTATAATTGATACCTCCGACGCTGTTCAATTCGACACCCGGAAAGCTGTAGTATTCTCTGTACCGTTTTTCTGTCAAATAATCGACCCAGTTGTTTCCGAATCCCCCGAAATAGAAATTGGCAAAAGGATCATCCCTGTCCCCGACGGAAAAACCCATTGAGCTTCTCAGCCAGATAGAAGAATGGTCTATGGGCAGTGCAACTCCATAATCAAAGTTTGTATGAAAATGGGGATACAACTTTGAACGTACACGATATGTGTTGGAAGCCAAATGCAACCTGAATCCTTTTTCATCATCCACCCCACCGAGAGATTTTTTCACATAATCGTACTTCAAGCCAATATTGGCTATCATAAATTTATCAAACGTTACATCGATATTTTGATAATCGGGCAATTTCTCCAGCCCTCCATATCCGGCCACTTTGAAATGAAACTCCAGCATTCTCGGTTTATCATAGATTAATGTCTTATTATATCCCAATGACAGGGAATATCCTTTTCTGCTCGTTTTCGTTGGTCCGAACAGATCGTAGAAGTTGGCACTATTGTAAGTCGCCCGCAAATTCCAATTCCAATAGTCGTAATTCAATCCAAGATGAATTCTTTCTTTTGTAGGTATATTTTCAGTCGGTGAATAAGTCACTGTTAAGTCGAGTCTATTAAATTGAAGCTGGTTTTGTAAATTGACCCGATAACCCAATGAAACAGTTTCTTTGTAACCCTCGATGATGGGATAGGCAGATGTAAGGCGAATATGCTTCCAGGAATTGTACAGGCCCGAATCTATTGTGAGGGAATCTATATTTATCGATCCCAGAGGACCCGGCATCCAGGATTTCACAACGGGATGAGTCTCCACAACTTCCTGTCCCAATAATTGAACCGCACTGGCTTTTCCTCCTGATTTGTTGGGTATCCAAACCGGTATAAATCCTTCCCCCGTATATCGCATCACAATCAGGGAATCTTCGGATACAGGAACCGGCCTGAAAAAGCCTGTCTCACAATTGCTGAGTATCTCCATATCCTGTTTATCAAAATCATACCTGTATATGTTTGATGCGCCTGTATAGTATGAAGAACCGAAGAGATATGTGCCATCGGGTGAGAACACGAAATTGGCGGGAGAACTGACATCAAAATCAAAAAGTACTTCATAGGAACTAGTGACCCGAGATAATTTTTCTACACTCATTGATACAAGCTTTTGAAGACCACTGATTTCTGTAAAGGCTCCGATTATTTTCGATCCGTCGGGTGAGATGTCTATATCATAAAAATCTTGTCCGTAAGGAAAGGCATGAATTGCAGTCCAATCGTCGTAAGGCGGTTCAACCTTTATCAGAGTGGATATGCCGTTGTCATGTCTAACACCCCACACCGACCTGTCTGATTCGCAGAATGTCAGATCGCCGGCCCTGAGATTCGTGATCAGTTTCTTCGATTTTCCGGTCTTCACATCCACGACATTCAGGTCACGATAGGCATTGTTATCGGTCGTATAGAAGATTCTCCCTGTGGAATCATCAAAAGCCATCGAACAGACATAGTATAATGCGGCCCCTTTGATATCACAGATTTTTTCTATTTTGCCATTCCGGATATCTATCGCAGCAATATGGGCCACCTGTCCAGGGTACCGCATGGCAGCATATATTTTTTCTCCCTTGGGTTCATAGAAGATACGAGACACCGATCCAAGAGGCTCTCGCGTGATTGGACGAAAGATTGTCGTTGGATTTTCTCTTATCTTAGTTAAATTGGCTTTCTGCCACTCAATTTCCCATGATAGCCATTGGCTCCATTCGTCATCCAACGATGTCTCATAGACTTTCTTAAATTGACTCGCAAAATATCGCTTGCTGCCATTGGCACGAGAAGTCCATTCTATTAATTTTTCCGGACCATACTGTTTGGCCAGGTAGGAAAAAAAACGCGTTCCATAGAGATACGAGATCGCCCCCACCTGAAAATCGATCGCCGATCCTTCCGCTTCCAGGCCTACCGCATGATAGAGATAGCTGTTATCGTGAACCTTGGTTCTGAAAACCATCTCATCGTAAAAACCAAGTGCCCTCCCCAGACCTCCTGACATCCAGGTTTCCATAAAAACGGCGATTCCTTCATGATACCATCGCGGGGAATATGTGCGTGGCGTGGTGAGATAGGAATAAAATATGGAAACCGGATTCTCTTCCTCTGGCGCGACTTTACCTAGGAAGAGGGAACGATAAAACTGATCTGTGTTGGAGGCCCTGTCCATGGCGATAATATGAACCAGTTCATGATTCATCAACCAGTTCATCCTCTCATTGCCGTTAATCACCTCATAAGTATAAAGAAACGGTGCAATACCGACCAAAATGAGATTGACCGGTACGGCAGTGGCCCCTCCATTCCCATAATCACTGAAGTCTTGCAGAAAGATGGTGACATCTTCTGTTGGCGTGTAATCGAACAAAGTTCTATAAAAACCCAGTGAATTCTCAAAACATCGGGCTAAATGGGGAACGACGTAAGAGTGGGCATTTCGATAATAGATAAGGTTTAAATTCTCTGTTCTTAAGATCTTAAGACCCTGAGCATGGATTAGTGAATAATCCGAAAGACAGAGAAGAGAACACAACAAAAAAACAGGCATCATTTTTTTCATATGAGAAGAATCCTCCGGTTGAACTTAACCTGAAAAATTCAAACACCACAACAGCACCAAGCAAGGCACTATTGCGATATTGTCACTCGTTTAAACATTAATTACTTTAACAACGAGGCAGGAATTATTTATATCATTCATTTATGAAAAGATGGATCTAATAATGATTAGGAAAAGCGGCATACAGCCGCTTTTCCTAAGAACGTTTTTTGATTATTTTAGATTTTAATTGTTGACAAGCTTGCAATAAGTATGCCTCAAAAACCCTTTTGGATTTTAGCATCCAGCAACAATTGCTGAAATTTGGCATCCAACAGCAAGTCTGCCATCTTTGCATCCACCATCAATTCCCGATATTTAGCATCGGCCATCAACTCAAGATAGTTGGCATCCAGTATCAACTCAAGATAGCTGGCATCGGCCATCAGATCGAGATAACTGGCATCGGCCATCAGATCGAGATAGCTCGCATCTGCCATCAGGTCGAAATAGCTCGCATCAGCCATCAGGTCGAAATAGCTCGCATCTGCCATCAGATCGAGATAGCTCGCATCGACCATCAAATCAAGGTAACTGGCATCTGCCATCAAATCACGATATTTGGCATCGGCCATCAATTCCCGGTACTTGGCATCGGCCATTAGCTCACGATATTTAGCATCCACCATTAATTCTCGATACTTCGCGTCTACCATTAATTCTCGGTACTTGGCATCGGCCATGAGTTCCCGGTACTTGGCATCAGCCATCAGCTCACGATATTTAGCATCCGCCATGAGTTCTCGATATCTGGAATCGGCCATCAATTCCCGGTATTTTGCTTCCGGCATCAGATCCTGGTATTTGGCATCGGCCATCAGGTCGAGATAGCTCGCATCTGCCATTAAGTCCAGATAGCTGGCATCGACCATCAGATCAAGATACCTTGAATCGGCGATCAATTCTCGATATTTGGCATCGGCCATCAGTTCCCGGTACTTGACATCGGCCATCAGCTCACGATATTTAGCATCCACCATTAATTCTCGATACTTCACGTCTACCATTAATTCTCGGTACTTGGCATCGGCCATCAACTCACGATACTTGGCATCTGTCATCAGCTCACGGTACTTGGCATCGGCCATCAGCTCACGATACTTGGCATCCACCATTAATTCTCGATACTTCATGTCTACCATTAATTCTCGGTACTTGGCATCGGCCATCAGCTCACGGTACTTGGCATCGGCCATCAGCTCACGGTACTTGGCATCGGCCATCAGCTCACGGTACTTGGCATCCGCTATCAGCTCACGGTACTTGGCATCTGCCATCAATTCAACAAACTTAGCGTTAGCCATCAGCTCCTGATATTTTGCGTTCTTCAATAGATTCTGAACGGATGCACTTTGCAGGTAGCTCTGTAAGTCGGAATTATCCAACTTTACATCCGATGCCGCGATCTGTTCAACCCGGTATCTTTTTGCCTTCTGGGCTCCTCCAATGGTACCCTTCACATCCTCTCCCGATGGCGGAGGATACAGTAGAGAAAAATAGAGTATCACAGCCACCACCACAACCACACCCCCAACCACGAGACCCAACCGCCGCTTCTTTCTGGTTTGCTCTTCCATAACAATCCCTCCTCTTTTAAAAATTGTGAATGCTTATTATTGGAAGTGTTCTACTATATTAATTACAAACAAGGAATTGAAAAGTTGTACCGTGTTTCATTCATGAGTTTCGTCATTTTCTTCAATTTGTTCCAAAGGAATTTTACGATGAAATTTCACACTTCCCTTCCTGGATAGCGTGACTTCGATTTGAGTGGCTACAGGCAACATTCTTGAAAAGAAGGAAACGAAGTGAACTTCTGCCGAATTCGATGACCTGATATAATTTTCTCCATTTTCGATTACGATTCTTGATTGCGAAAACGGTTTGAAGCCTTGAAATTGGATGTGGAATGGATCAAATTCCACCAATAATTCAACATCACCCGTCGAGACTAAATTGACTTCACATCCCAAATGGTCTCTATACTGGGTTATGATCATCACACCCTTCACATCTGAACCTTTAATCGGTATCTCGGTCACTGTATTAAAATAGCCTTTTTCATGCATACCGATGGTACCCATGAGATCGCTTTTACTCATGCTGTATTGATCTGTGAAAAATACCATATGCAGAAAAATGCCGAGAACTAAACCCACGCCAAAAGCAAAGGCCAATCTTGGTGTATGTTTTGAGAATTTCTTGAAAATCGATGGCCTGAACGCCGGTTTTCTTATTTTAACTGTATCACCCTTAAAATTGACTGAATTGATGATACGTTTTTTAAGGCCTGGAGGGGGCTCAATGGTGGGAATTTGATGGAGGAGTCTACTGACTTGAATCTGCTCCTGATAGCTTTTTTGAGCTTCAGCATCCTTTTCCAGCCCTTTCCGAAGTCTCGCCTTCTCCTCAGGAGTTATCGTTCCATCGATTTCTTTTTCGATCAACTCGATGTACTTTTTATCGATCATTCAGTTCGATTCCTCTGTCGGATAAGACATCTCTTAAAAGATGTCGTGCGGTAAACAATCGAGATTTCACTTTCTTCTCCGGAATATCGAGTATAAAGGCTATTTCCCGGTAGGATAAATGTTGAAAATGTTTTAATACGATCAATGACTTATATTCAAGACCAATGCACATCAATGCATCTTGTAGTTTGTCACTCAATTCTATTTCTTCGTAGGATTCGTCAGGTGTTTTGTCTTCGGAGATATAATCACGGTTGAGGCCTTCGATACGATTATTTTGTTTCAAATGGTTCAATGTTTCATTCACGGCGATTCGATAAATCCAGCTAAAAAATTTATGTCTTTGATTATACATATCTAACTTTTCATACACCTTAATAAAAACGGACTGGGTGATATCCTCTGAATCATTATTGTTGTTCGTCATGCGATAGGCAATGTTAAATATTTGCCTATAATACCTTTCAACCAATACTTCAAAAGCTTCTGTGTTTCCCGCCAAACATTGGGTTACGCATTCCCTATCATCGTGTTCTATCATAATTACAAATTTGAACCTAAAAAGTTGGTGAGTTTTTTATTCAATCTCAAAAATCATGTTAAATCCGGCATATCGAAAAACATCCCGGATGTGATCATTCATACTAATGAGTTTGAGTTGATGGCCGGATTCACTTAACCTTTTCTGTGTGGCCAGCAAAACTCCCAATCCGGAACTGGATATATAGTCCAAATCTTTAAAGTTAATCGTCGTGGTTTCATGAATTTCATTGAAAGCTTTCATTGCCTTTTCTTCCTGTGCAGCATCGAATCGTCCTGACAATAATATCTCATTATTCTCTATAATATTTATTTTAAGCATGTTCCTTCTCCAAATATTTTTCCAAAGTGATTTTGCTCTGCCTGTTCTTATATTCGTAATCGATTCTATCCATTATTTTCTTAACCAGAGGAATCCCCAATCCTCCTACTCTTCGTTCATTTAATTTTTTCCTGAAATCGTATGCTTCGATTTGCCGTATATCAAAAGGTTCAACATCATAATCGACAATCGAGACGATAAGTTTATCAGAATCCATTGACAGATTCACAGAAATATCATTGGTATTTTCTGGATTGTATTTCACTGCATTGGTGAACAATTCTTCCACAACCAGAGTGATGGTATTGACAATCTTATCATTCAATTTGTTTTTTCTGGTAAATTCAAGAATAAACTGAGAGATTTTTTCTAACGACGCCAGCGTTCTTTGAAATTTTACGGTCATTTGATTTTTACTCCAAGCATGAGGATATCATCCACTTGAGGTGTTCCACCGGTAAAATCTGACAGTCTTAATTTCAAATGGTCGATGATTTTGGCAGATGATTCTGTGGCCATTTCTTCGATCCCTTCAATCAACCGACTGACTTCGAACATCTCCATATTTTCGTTATTGGATTCCGTAACACCATCTGTATAGATAAAGAACAGATCGCCCGGTTTTAAAGGCATTTCTTTCAACAGAAACGTGGCATCAGGAGTAAGGTTCAAAGCACATCCCATACATTCAACCATCAAGCAGGATCGACATTCATGGTCATAAAACAGAAGAGGATTATGCCCGGCATTAGAGAATTGTACGAGATTCTTATTCAGGTCAAATACAAGAAACATCATAGTCACAAATATATCCTTTGGTAGGATTCGTATCAGTATTGTGTTAATCTCCTGGAGGGCCTTATCGGCAGAGGAAAATCTATAAGTGATCGAGTGTAATATTCCCTTGATCATGGTCATCATCATTGCTGCAGGTGAGCCATGCCCTGATACATCGGCAACTACGATTCCGATTTTCTGATCCCCGAGGTGAAAATAATCATAATAATCGCCGCCTACTTCCTCAGCAGGATTAAAATAACTGGCCAGGTCCAAATTGATTGAAGGTGTCTCTTGCGGGGGCAGCAGGCTCATTTGAATACGACGGGCCAGGGTCAGTTCCTGTTCCATCCGCTTTTTTTCGAGTGTCCCTTCCTGGAGCTGTGAATTGAGTATGAGCTGACCCGATTGCGGTGCAATGATCGAGAGGAGTCTCAGATCATCACTATTAAATGGTTGGCCAGTTTGCTTGTTGATGAGCATAATGATCCCGATCACTTTCGCTTTGCACCAGATCGGTACACATAAAACCGAATGAATCTCCTGTTTTTCCTGTTCGGATGTGATAAACCGTTTATCTTTCGCCAGATTTTCGATAATCAACGGCTTTTTGTTTTTTAAAACCCAGCCCGTAATATGGTCACCCACTTTAAAACTCGGTTGATGATCGCTCTGATCGCCAAACCGAATGAGTGTCTTGAGGGGTGTCCTCAGCTCTTCCGTGACCAAAGAAATCGAACCCTGCTCCGCTTTAATCGCTTTGATCGATTTCTTTAAAATGATATCCAACATCTGATCCACTTCCAAAGAAGAACTGGCCGCCACGGCAAGCTCATTTAAAAAGGTGAGTTCTTCTATCGCGATCTTCAGTCGCTGAACTTCTATTTCTAATTGTTTGCCGGTACTCATTTTTCATGTTTCCCAAGTCTATTGAAAACTCTTTCCTGTCACTACGCTGTAGGTGTCCATACGCAAATCCTCGCTGGTTACCACCCGTTCACCGGACTCCTTCTCAAGGGCCATTTTCCATTGGTACAACTTGCTGAATGTATGCTCGACTTTCTCTTTCAGCATCTGGAAAAGACCGATATTGTCATACATCTCTTCATCCTCTTTACTATCCCAAACGGTAACGCAGAGTACTTCATTTTTTTCCTCAACATTCGTAGTCATGAAAGAGTAACTACAGCCTTTCATATCTTTCAATGCCGGAAGTATTTCATCGGTGTAGATTTGCCTGAACTCTTCCATTTTTCCAGGTTGGATATTTACAGAGACGATCTTCATATACATGAGACGGGATTCATCCGCAGGAGGGATTTTTTTATCCATCTGTGCAGCTGTAGCATATATTTTTGAAACATGTCCCTCGGAAGGGAACTGATATTCCAGGGTTAGATCTTTTGATAATTGAACCTTCCATCCCGATGAATCCGACAGATACGGTATAACTTTGTCCAAGAGTTCTTGAAACACACCACTCTTTTCATAGTCTTCCGCATGCTCAAAAGATTTCCACAGCGTCATTGATATACCTTCATTTGAATGAAGGTCACTACTGATGAGACATGCACTGAGACAGCCCTCCGTCTTTTGAAGACGAGGAATAATCTCCTCATCATAAATCTGCTGAATTCTCAGCATTGCTCCGGGCTGATATTTCGAATGAAAGAGTCGCACGTACATGAGTTCTTCCTTAATATTGAAAAGAATCGTATCCTCATTTTGTAAAACCGTCCTATCCCAAATAACTGCCAATTGCCTGATCGGTATTGTCGTAACTCTCAAAAATAGATAATAGTTTTGTCATCATGAGCAGGCTGTTCACTTTTTCTGCTGCTCCGGCAATCTTGAGTTTCGCTCCAGCATTCTGGCAAGAGGTGTAAGTGGCCATTAGCATTCCGAGCCCCTTACTATTCATCCATTTGACATGGGACAAATCAATGACCAACTTTTTATGACCTTCCGTAAGTAAGCTTTTTACTTTCTCATGGACCTCATCTGTTTCCTGGCCTCCCATCATTTTACCCTTTACGGTAACGACTGCCACATCCTGAACGATCTTTCCCTTTACAGCCATCGTTTTCCTCCTCAATTTAAAAAGTGAATAATGAATCGATTATCTGTAATTATCAAAATGTACGGAATTTTATTAAAAAATCAATAAAAAAATTAACCAGGTTACCCAATAAATCAGGCTATCTCGATATGAAAGCAGTCTGCACGGCCTCATCCCCGAGAATAGCATATGATGGCCTCGGATGTTCGACATCAAAAACCAGCATGGTCTCCATCTCTTCAATAATGATTCCTTTCTCATCATAATAAAAATGCCTTTATCTCTTTTTGGGCATGGGTAGTGGCCCCCTTCTGGGAGGCATCTCCGGATAATCCGGGTAACCAATATCTTCCACAAGTTCTGCAATCTTCATCGGCCGATTTTTCTGGAAACAAAGATTGGCAGCGACACCGGTTAAAATAGAGTAGGCACCCGATCGTTGATCTGCAGCACGCAGATATTTATCCTTCTTCCTTTCGGGAAGGAACAGGTCGTCCAACAGTACTTTATCACCACCACCATGGCCACCTTCACCCGTCCACGGTTCAAAGATTTTGGCCGGACCTCGAAGGGGAATCACCACAGTCGAAATGCCACCGCTTTTCAAGCCCCCTTGAACGGTTTCCGTACCGCTAATGTAGATCTGTTCTTCGATTTTATGCTCGATGCGTCCTTTGGTCCCGTTAAAAATGATGTAATATCCCTCCCAGGAGTTAAAGGCATTGACAGAGTAACACATTGTAACATTATTATCGTATCGTACAAGAACGTTCATGGTATCCTCGATATCGATATCCGGTCTGAACACGCACCGATCACGAAAATATCCATCGTACTGTTCATTATCCAGATAGAGTTCCTTTAGACTCTTGCTTGCCGAAAGATCTAATTGGAATCCGCAGGTATCCTTTTCCGGACAGGTGTGGCAGCGCTCATAATATTTTTGAAGTCCAAAACGTCTGGCCATACCGGGTATATAAAACTCCCGTTTTCCGGTCGCATAAACAGAGACAGGGATGGCAGAGAGCCACCAATTTACCAGATCGAAATGGTGGGTAGCCTTATGGACCATCAGGCCGCCGGAAAATTTCTTCTGGCTGTGCCATCGACGAAAATAGTCAGCACCGTGATGTGTGTTGAGCATCCAGTGGAAATCCACGGACAGTACCTCCCCGATGACACCGCTCATGAGGAGATCCTTGACCTGAGTGCGAGGAGGCGAATAACGGTAGTTGAATGTCACCGTACACTTTTTACCTGTCCTCTTCTGTGTGTCGATAATCTTTTGACACTTTTCATGATCAATGGTCATCGGTTTTTCGGTAATCACATCACATCCGAGTTCCATACCACGAATGATGTACTCATGGTGGAAACCATCCACGGTGGTAACGATGACTTTGTCAGGCCTTGTTTCTGCGATCATTTTATCAAAGTCGTTGGCATCGTATATGGGCGGTTCCTTGCCCGATGCCTCTCTGGATCGTTTCTGAGCCAGTTTCAACCGTCCCAGTTTAACATCGCAGCAACCGACCAGTTCACAGGTGTTGGCATAATCTCTCAGTATGGCATTCTGATACATACGCGAACGGGATCCCATACCCACTTGAACGAAACGTGTTTTGCGGTCGAGTGCGGCTATTGCTCTTGATACAGGACTGGCGGACAGAAGAGTTCCAGCACCTATGGTTGCCGTTGTTCTTACGAAATCTCTTCGCGTCATGTCATCTTTTGCATGCTCTCTCTTTTTTTCCATGAGTCAATACTCCCGCTGATAAAATTCCTGAAGGTTAATAGGACTCCTTCTTTTCGCTGATACGTAAATTGCCAGTATAATGGCCAGGGATTCCAGGCCTTCTTTACCCGATACCGGAGGTGTCTCGTCCCGACGAATGGCTTGTATAATAGCCTCATCCCAATTTAACCACGAATAGACAGGGATTTACACAAAGGTGATATTAAAAATATGGTATTCTTATACTCAGTTCTCTCGTGTCCGGTTTTGCACATTCGTGGCTAATAAAAATAAATCCTCTATACTTTATCTGGAACCACAAAAGGATATCGATAATCTCTGCTTAGATAACCGTTGGCGATATCATCGTTTATAAAGGTCTCCGAGTGGGAATCGAATTTGAGTTCTCTTCCAAGTCTGTTAGATATATTTGCACAATGGCACATGACCGTGGACATATGTCCTTCCAGGATATCGGTATTGCATTTCAACAGGTCATTTGATCGTATGGCATCAATGAAATTGTTGAAATGAGACGAGCCGCCTGCACCGGCTAAGTTGGACGGATCGGCCGCCGCTTCTTTACTGGAATAACCGGGTCCCGGCTCATTCTTGCATCCTAAGTAGGTTTTCCAATCGTTTCCATTCAAATGCATCCAGCCTTCAGTACCAAAGAAGAGGTTGCCGATTTTGATGTCATCCTCACTGTTGGTATATAATCCGCGAACCTCAAATTGAATGATCTTGTCATCATCATACTCAAATGTGGCCAATTGTGTATTCGGGGTTTCCTGATCCGAATCAAACGCAAAATAACCGCCCGCACATTTTATTTTTTCCGGATGGACTTTTTTATTCATTCCCCACCGGGCGATATCCATTTGATGAGGGCCCTGGTTTCCAATATCTGCACAGCCAAAATCCCAGAACCAGTGCCAATTGTAGTGGACATAATTCGGATTATAGGGCCTCCAGTATGCAGGACCCAGCCATAAATCGTAATGGAGACCTTCAGGAACAGGACCGTCCGGTTTTTTTCCAATGGAATCCCTCGGTTTAAAGCATAGACCTTTGGCCATGTATACATCACCGAGTTTGCCTTCATGCAAGAATTCGATGGCCTTCCGTACACCTGTGCTACTGCGATTCTGCATCCCCACACTGACGATCCGTTGATATCGACGAGCAGCCTCAATCATTTTCCGACCTTCCCAGATGTTGTGGGAGGTCGGTTTTTCCACATAAACATGTTTACCGGCCTGGCAGGCCCAAATTGTGGCCAGGGCATGCCAGTGATCTGTGGTGGCAATAGAGACGGCATCGATTTCCTTATCTTCCAGGACTTTACGCAAATCAATTTCTGTTTTCGGGGCCTTTCCTTGCAGCTTTTTAAGTTCATCAACGTGCTCTGGGAACAGTCTTTCATCCACATCACACAGTGTTTTCACATGAACATTTGAAATCTTGGCCCATTCTCTATAATGTGTCCTTCCCCGACTATGAATGCCTATGACAGCCAAATTGATACGGTCGTTGGCACCCAACACGTTTTCCGGACGCAGGGAATCCAGTACTGCCCCGGCCGCTGCTAAACCAACCGCTGTTTTCGTGCCTTGATTCAGAAAATCGCGTCGAGAAAGTTTTTTGTTGTTCTTCATGTGTTCCTCCTTCACTTAATTTATCCTAAGTCATTGCACTGTTGACAAAGTCTTAGTCTTGAATCGACTGGTTCGCATACTTCTTAAATTCATCATCAAAATATTGTCTTGATCTCTGGCCTTCATAAATGATCATTCGAAATATGAAAACAGCACCCTCTTTTTTCTTCAATGTCAGGTTATACTGTTGAGGATTTGGAACTTTGCGGGTTTTTTGAAAAGCAAATTGGCCCAGAGGATTGGCTGAGAAAAGGCCGTACCCACGGGCATGCCAATAAGTCGGATAATTCGTGCTTTGCGGATGATTGAGAATGGCGATTCCTAACGTTTTATCTCCCTTCTTACCTTCCAATTTCACCCAGGAAGCACGTTTGCCCCATATATTTTCCTCTGTTTCGTCCCCATTGGAGCTGAGATATCGGCCCGATCCCTCTTTTTCTCTAAGCCAGTGCGCGACCCTGATGGCAAACAGTCCTTCTTTTGTATCGTGAAAAACAACGGTCGTGTCGCTTGCTGTTAAAGTTATGGAAAAATCGATGATGTGTTCAACCTGCCCCGGGTAAAAGATCATCTTTCGATTCTCTTCTAAAATGATTTTACCGTTTTTCCCAATCCAGTGCAGTATTGTAGAAAGAATCCCTTCTCCGGAGCCATCGATCATTCGTGTTGCTTTGATATGTTTGATCTTTGGAGGAGGTGTTGTATTTCCCCAAAATCCATCTTCGTTGACCTCATCATACGTAAAAAACAGGCCGGTATGATGGGGGTGATCCTGACTTTCGCCATCGACAGTCTCGAGAGGAAAACTGCGATTCATTTTAATACCGGAAGGGGAATGTACAGGATGGAGGATTGGTTTGGTCAGATCGGGAGTAAAAAGATAACTGGTAAAGTGGTGGCCATTAAATAAAACATCGATTTGATTTTTTTTCTGTAAAAAAGACACCTTCTGTCCCGAATTACAGAATAGAAATAACAAAATCAAAACCGGAATCATCTTAAGGATCATTTTATCTTTCATTGATGGCCTCTCCTATTTGTTTTTTAAAACCAATTCAAGGGCAGAGGTTGTTGTATAATATTTGGCAATCATATTACAAATATGATTCACCGCAGAGTTCGCTGAGATCGCTTAGATTCATTATATGACAGACAAAACTCCCTTAACATAACCCACCGATTCTGCAACACCGGGAAGCGGGTCTTGTCCGTCTTTCTCATACTCAAATGAGACCATACCGGTA
>Ga0114922_10000192_pt1 | contig 57917 bp, 58 predicted proteins | sample AartaG_FD_100975 | JGI IMG/M metagenome (GOLD analysis project Ga0114922, IMG submission 100975) | Deep subsurface microbial communities from Aarhus Bay to uncover new lineages of life (NeLLi) - Aarhus_00045 metaG | ecosystem: Environmental > Aquatic > Marine > Oceanic > Sediment | place...
TGGAAGTGGTGGAAACTTTGCAATTGCTGCAGCTCGTGCTCTTAAAAAGCATTCAAACTTAGAACCTTTAGATTTAGTTAGAGAATCTTTAATGACTGCTGGTGAACTTTGTATATATACAAATCAAAATATTAAAACTTTAACTTTAAATGAGGACAAAAAATAATGAATATGACTCCAAAAGAGATAGTAGCATATCTTGATGATTATATTATTGGGCAAAATGATGCTAAAAGAACAATAGCTATTGCATTAAGAAATAGATATAGAAGAATGCAGTTAAGTAGCGAATTACAAGAAGATATTATTCCTAAAAATATTCTTATGATAGGTAGTACGGGTGTAGGAAAAACAGAAATTGCTAGAAGAATGGCAAAGATGATGAGTTTGCCATTTGTAAAAGTTGAAGCTAGTAAATACACAGAAGTAGGGTATGTAGGTCGTGAGGTTGAATCTATGATTAAAGATTTAGCTTATGAGTCTTTTAATCTTGTAACAAAAGAGTACGAGGATAAAATACAAGATTCTATTGATAGTGAAGTTATAAAACAAATAGTTGAGATTTTAGTTCCATCTTTACCAGAAAGTGCAAGTGAAAATTCAAAAGATTCATTTATTAAAACATATAATATGATGGAGAAAAAAGTTTTAAGTGGTGATATGGATGATAAAAAAATCACTATTTCTTTACCAAAAAATACTCATGTAGAAATTGTGGATAGTAATATGCCAATGGATATGAGTGCTATTAGTGAGAGTATTAATAGTATGATTGGTAAAATGGGTAAAGAGAAGATTGAAAAAGAGGTGACAATTGCAGAAGCTAAAAAGCTTTTAAGAGGAATTGCAAGTGATAATCTACTTGATAAAGAATCTTTAAAACAAGAAGCGGTTAAAAGATGTGAAAACGGTGGTATTATTTTCTTAGATGAGATTGATAAAATAGCAACAGGTGGAAATAATAAAAACCAAGATCCAAGTAAAGAGGGTGTTCAGCGAGATTTACTTCCAATTGTTGAGGGTAGTAATGTTCAAACTAAGTATGGGCAAATAAAAACTGATCATATTTTATTTATTGCTGCTGGTGCATTTCACGTAAGTAAACCAAGTGATTTATTACCAGAACTACAAGGTAGATTTCCTTTAAGAGTTGAACTTCATCCTTTAGATGAAGATGCTTTATACAAAATACTTACAAATACTAAAAACTCTTTGTTAAGACAATATAAGGCACTTTTAGATGTAGAGGGTGTTAATTTAGAGTTTGATGATAACGCAATAAAAGCTTTTGCATCTTTAAGTGTAAGTGCAAATGAAAAAGCAGAAGATATAGGTGCAAGAAGATTACATACTGTTATAGAAAAAGTTTTAGAAGATATTAGTTTTGATGCTGATGAACATGAAGGTGAAACTATAACAATTACTGAAGAATTAGTTAATGATAAGCTTCAAGATATAGTACAAAATGAAGATACAGCTAGGTATATTTTATAAGTACCTAAGAATGGTTTAGTTAGAATTTAGTATAAATATTTATGGGAGTTTTATTATGAAAATTACAAGTTTTGAAGATGTAGAGGCAGCAGGGTTTGATATATGTTTTATCCATAGCGGATGTGACAAAGATGCTGATGTTATTATCTTAGATATTAATTCAATATTTGATTATGAAGAGAAAAAGCATGAGGCTTGTAAAGAGAAGTATACATCAGTAGCAATCATTGATGATCCTAGTGATTATGATGCCTTTAAAAACTTTGGTATTACAGCTTGGATAAAAAGAGATGATTTATTAAAATTACCAGAACTTTTAACAGAGATTAAAACGAGAATGTCTTTATAATTATATGTCAATAATAGATACCCATTGTCATCTTGACAATATTCAATATCAAGATGATTTAGACGAAGTTATACAAAGAGCGCTAGAAAATGGTGTTAAAGCTTTTTTAATACCAGGTGCCGATCCAAAAGACTTACCACATGCAGTATCGATAAGTGAAAAATATCCTGAGATATTTTTTGCAGTTGGTGTACACCCTTATGATTGTGATAATTTTGATTTAGATAAATTAAAAGAATATGTCAACCACCCTAAATGTATTGCTATTGGAGAGTGTGGTTTAGATTACTTTAGACTTCCTGAAAATGAGGAAGAAAAAAAACAAAATATACAACTTCAAAAAGATATATTTATAACTCAAATTAACTTTGCAAAAGAGGTTAGAAAACCTTTAATAGTACATATTAGAGATGCTTCAAACGATAGTAAAACTATATTAATTCAAAATGATGCAAAAGAAGTAGGTGGTGTTTTACATTGCTTTAATGCAAGTGAACACTTACTTGAATTAAGTGAACACGGTTTTTATTTTGGTATAGGTGGAGTTGTAACATTTAAAAATGCAAAAAAACTAGTAGATATACTTCCTAAAATACCATTAGATAAACTAATACTTGAAACAGATGGTCCATATCTAACTCCTACCCCCTTTAGAGGTAGTAGAAATGAACCAAAATATACAAATGAAATAGCTCAAAAGATTGGTGAAATACTAAATCAAGAGAAAACTAAAATAGAAGAATTAACTACAAAAAATGCAAAAAAATTATTTAAAGAGTTTAATACAATAATTTAGGTACAATAAGCGCCTATTTCTATATAAAAGGTATTTATTTGAGAATCTCAAACATTTTTATAAAAATTATTTTTCTATTTAGTTCTATTGGATATTTAAACGCTACTTTAGTAAGTACAGCTTTTGTACAAAATGACATTAGAATACTTGAAGAATTAGATATAAAATCAACTTATATTACAGACTATCAACTTCAAAGAGAGTTTCAACAAAGACTTAAAGTTTCAAAAAAAAGATATACTCAAAAACTAAACAACGCATATCTTTTTGTTCCACAAATTAAAAAAATATTAAGAGAGAGTGGTATCCCTTCTGCATTTTTGTATTTAGTTATGGCAGAATCTAACTTTATTTTAAATGCTTCATCAACTAAAAAAGCAAAAGGTTTATGGCAATTTATGCCAAGAACTGGTGAGCATTATGGTTTGGAGATAAATAAATATATCGATGAAAGAATGGATATATTAAAGTCAACTCAAGCAGCAGTTACATATCTTAAAAAATTACACTCAATGTTTGGTAAATGGTACATAGTGGCATTTGCATATAATTGTGGTGAGGGTCGTGTTATAGAGGGTATTACACGAGCAACTATTGACATGTATTGTGAAGATGTAGGATATAAGGTATGTAGAAAAGAAAAAAAGATAAATAATTTTCGACAGACTATTAAAGATTATCAAGCCAAAAGAGTTAAATTTTATAAGTTAAATAGAATATATAAAGAGGTTAAAACTTGGAAACAAAAGCCTGATATTGAGCAGTTTCTAATGGTACAACCAGTTATAAGTAGACAATATATTCCAACAGAGAGTAGAGGATATATAAGAAAGATTATTGCACTTGCTTTGATGAACAATAGTGACTTTTTAATAAAAGATGAAAATACACATCTTTTAAATAGAGGTATTAGTGATCCTATTGCAGCTATTGATGTAAAAGGTGGAATATTGTTAAAAAATGTTGCAACATTAATTGGTGTAAATAAAAATAAATTGAAAGAGCTAAATCAGCATATAAAAAGAGATATTTTACCTATGGATAGAGATACATATACGTTATATATACCATATTCTAAACTATCAAGATATAACCTAAATAAAGAAAATTTAATAACAACAAAATTTAATAAGTATGTTGTAAGGTCTGGAGATACATTAGGTAAAATTGCAAATATGTATAGTGTAGATTATGCGCTTATAAAAAAACAAAATAATCTTAAATCAAATATTATAAGCATAAATCAAGAGTTATTTATACCTTTAGGATTAGATATGTATAATACTGATGATGAGTATACTGTTAAAGTTGGAGATACTTTAAATAAAATTGCAACTCAATATAAAGTAAAAATAAAAAAATTAATGAACGACAATAATTTAAAAACAAGTATGATAAGAATAGGGGATAAAATTGTTATTAAATATAAATAAAAATATATTTGCATTAGCTATTGTTGTTTTTATGACAGGTTGTGGTGGGTATTCATACACAAATAAAAGTTATAAGTCATCAAGTTATGCGTATAAACAAAATCAAAAAGTTGATACTACGGATACAAAGATTAGAAATAGTAAAGCTATGCATAGAGCAACCATGCGTCCTTATGTAGTATTTAATAAAAAGTATTATCCAACATTGGCTCATATTGATGATAAATTTGATGGAATTGCTTCTTGGTATGGTCCTAAGTTTCATGCAAAGAAAACAAGTAATGGTGAGATATATAATATGTACGGAATGACAGCTGCTCATAAAACATTGCCAATGAATACAATAGTTAAAGTTTATAATAAAGAAAATGGAAAGTCAATTGTTGTTAGAATCAATGATAGAGGACCTTTTGTTGCAGGAAGAATTATAGATTTATCAAATGTTGCTGCACATAAGATTGATATGGTAAAAAAGGGTACAGCTCAAGTTAAGTTAACTGTACTTGGATTTCATGGAAAAATTGCAAAAACAGCTGAGGAAAAAAGCGAAGTACAAAGTGTGGGTAACTATTACGTACAAGTTGGAGTTTTTTCAAAAATAGCTGGTGCTAATGCAACAAAAAGAAAATTTGAGATGATTTTAGATGAAAATAAATATAGAGTTGTTTTAAAAGATGGGTACTTAAACGATAACAAGATAAAAAGAGTATGGATAAGTGGATTTAGAAGTGAGGGTGAAGCTCGTGACTTTAAAGAGGCTAACAATCTTCAAGGTGCAATGGTAATTGCACAATAAAATTGTAAAATAAATTTTGGAGTAGATAATGACTGAAATAACTAGAGAGACAAAAGAAACAAATATAATTTGTACTGTTGATGTAAACGGTACAGGTGTATCTAAAATAGATACAGGAATTGGTTTTTTTAATCATATGTTAGAAGCTTTAAGTAAGCATAGTACAATTGACATAAGCTTAATATGTAAGGGTGACTTAGATGTTGATGATCACCATAGTGTTGAGGATTGTGGTATTGTACTAGGGCAGTTATTAAAAAAAGAGATTTTCCCTATACAAAATGTTGAAAGATATGGAAATGCAACAGTAGTTATGGATGAAGCAGCTGTTTCGTGTGCTTTAGACTTAAGTAATAGACCATTTTTAGTTTATGATATTGAACTAAGTGAAAAAGTTGGAAATTTTGATGTTGAGTTAGTTGAAGAGTTTTTTCATGCTTTAGTTATGAATGCAGGATTAACTGTACATATTATCTGTGAGCGAGGTAGAAATAAACACCATATTATTGAAGCTTCTTTTAAAGCATTTGCTGTAGCACTTAGACGAGCATTAGTAGAGAATAAAAAACTAGGAATACCTAGTACAAAAGGTATTTTGTAAACTATGATTGAACTTATTGTTTTAGATGTTGATGGGACATTAACAGATGGAAAAATCATATATAGTTCTTCAGGTGAAGAGCTAAAAAACTTTGATGTAAAAGATGGATTAGCGATAGCTTCTTGGACAAAAATGTATAATAAAAAAGTTGCAATCATCACAGGTAGAAACTCAAGTTTGGTTCAAAAAAGAGCACAAGAGTTAGGTGTAACTCATATCTTTCAAGGTATTCATAATAAAGATGAAATACTGGAAAATATCTTAAAAGAGGAAAATATCACTTGGGATGAAGTTGCTGGTATCGGTGATGATTTAAATGATTATAAAATGTTACAAAAAGTTGGATTGTCATTTTGTGTTGCTGATGCAGTTGATGATATAAAATGTAGTGTTGATATTGTAACAAAAGCAAATGGTGGATATGGTGCAGTTAGAGAGATGGTTGAATATATTTTAAAACGTGATAATCAAAAAGAGCTAAAAGATTTATGGGTATAACTAAGTTTATATATCTTTTGCTTATTATTGCAATAGGATTTTTATTTTACAAGCAAGAAAATGATGTTAAAATTATAAATTCAGAAAAAAAACCATTATTAGTTTTTGAAAATTCTATCGCATACGATATATCACAAAAAGGTGTAACAAAAGTAGTAGAGTTTGAAAAAACACTTGTTTTTGATAATTATGAAAAATCTTTTGATGCTACAATAGTATCGAGAGATGATAAAAATTCAACAACAAATATTTTAAGTGCAAAAAAGATGATTAAAAGAGGTGATAAGTTATCATTAGCTGGAAATGTTCACCTTTTAAATGATGAAGATTTTAACTTAGAAACAGAAGAGTTACAGTACAATTTAAAAACTCAAATAGCACAAAATAGCACAAACTTTAGATTAGAAAAAGGTGATGGCGTGTTAAATGGTGAAAATTTATACTTAGATGCTACAAATAATAATATTGAGGCTTCAAGGACACATTTTAAAATAAAATTAAAGGATTTAGATGAAACTAAATAAAATATTTATAGCACTATTTTTAATACTAATCTCTACAACAATATATGCAGAAGAAAACTACCTAAATATTGATGCAACACATTTTGAAGCTGATGAAAAAAAGAACCTTATGTATTTTAAAGGTAACGTTAAAATGACAAAAAATAAAGATATTTTAAATTGTGATAAACTTTATATAAATACTAAACCATCTTTATCAGACCCTACAAAACAAGAACCAAAAGATTATAAAGCAGTTGGTAATGTATCTTTTGTATTGTATACAGTTGACAATGTATTAAGAGGAAAAGGTGATACAGTTTTATATTTTCCTGAAAAACAAAAATATATTATTATTGGTAATGGTTATTTAGAAGATGAAAAAGATGGTAAAAGAATAACTGCAAATAAAATTTATATTGATGAGAAAACAGGTCATACAAAAATAGACGGTCAAAAAGATAAACCTATAAAGTTTAGACTGAAATTAAATAATACAGAAAATGAAAAGAAGTAGATAAATATATGAAAGATTTAAAATTAGTAAATGCAGAGTTTCTTACATCTGCTCAGAGATTGGATGATTCTCCCTCTCCAGATAAAGCAGAGATTGCCTTTTTAGGTAGAAGTAATGTTGGTAAAAGTTCGTTGTTAAACTCTCTTACAAAAAGAAGAAGTTTAGCGAAGTCGTCTTCTACTCCTGGTAAAACACAGTTGATTAATTATTTTGATATTACATTTAAGGATTATTCAGGTGGTGATCCTTTAAATTATTATGCAAGATTTGTCGATCTTCCAGGTTTTGGATATGCGAAAGTTTCTAAATCATTAAAAAAAGATTGGCATAAAAACCTTACAGACTTTTTAGAGAAAAGACCATCTTTACAGATATTTGTACATTTAATAGATTCTCGTCATCCAAATCTTGAGATTGATCAAAGTGTTGATGACTTTTTAAATCACACTAAAAGAGGTGATCAAATTATTATAAATGCTTTTACTAAAACAGATAAACTTAAACAAGCAGATTTGGCAAAACTAAGAGCAAAATATCCTGACGGTATTTTTATATCAAACTTGAAAAACAAGGGTATAGATAAATTAGAAAAAAGAATATCTACATATTTATTTGGTGAATAAAATTGGAAAATAGTTCTAAAAATATTGAGTTATTTAAACCAAATGTCTCAGATATAAAACAGATGCAGGAGTTAGTTTCTGCTGAAGTTGAAAACGGAAATATTTTATCAAGAGATCAAAATGAGATGGCTACAACAATTAGATCGTATGTAGCTGTAAAAGATATATCTACATCTAAAATAATTGGATTTGTTGCACTTCACATCCATACAACATCATTAGCAGAGATAAGAAGTCTTATCGTATCTAAAGAGTATAGAGGCGAAGGGATTGCTAAAAAACTGATAGAGCATTGTATAGAAGAAGCAAAAGATTTAACTTTAAATAAACTACTGGTTCTTACATATAAACAACAGCTTTTTGAGTCATTTGGATTTAAAGAGATTTTAAAAGAATCTATCCCTGAGACTAAGATATGGGCTGATTGTATTAAATGTAAACATTTCCCTATCTGTGATGAAATATCACTTACCTTGGATATTTAAGCGTTTATAAAATAGAAATTAAAAACTATTTTTAAACGACTTAAATATCACCTCTTTATAGTTCGTTCCTGTATCTGCTTTTAATAGCATATTTAAAAAATCATCAGTTAAGAACTTCATATAAAAAGATTTTATATATGGATAGCTATAACTTTTTTTTAAAGTAGGGTATAGGTAACTTTTACTAATTGAAAGTTGCATCAAAATATATAGTGTAAAAGTTGTTATAATGATAACCTCTAAAGTTGTAATAAGCTTTGCAAAAAATGATTTAATAGCTCCACTATTTATATATCTATTTAAAAACTCAAATATAAACTTTTCTCCAAAGTATAAAATAACGATATTTATACTAAAACCAATAAGAACTAGGGTGATATAAGTATCTGTCGAGATTATATTCAACCTCTCTAAGGCTATACCCGTATATGATGCAAACTTTGCACTAAGAGTGATGATAAGAAATAGTTTAAAATAGTTAAATATTTTTATATAAATTTTGTTTTTATAACTATAATAAATAGCAAAGGCTATAAATAAAAATAAAGCAACATCAAATAAAAAATATAGATTTACCAAACTATCTCTTTTTTATCACAACTTTTTAATATCTCATTTGTCTGACTAAAATGTTTACACCCAAAAAAACCACGATAAGAGGAGAGTGGACTAGGGTGTGGAGCTGTTAAGATATGATGTTTAGAGTTGTCTATTAGTTTACCCATTTTAATAGCCCCAGCACCCCATAAAATAAATACAATGTTAGAAAAGTTATCATTGATATGTTTTATAATAGTATTTGTAAATATCTCCCAACCTATTTTATGATGTGACTTTGGCTTTGAATCTTCAACTGTTAAAATTGTGTTTATTAGAAGTATCCCTTGCTTTGCCCATGATGTTAAATCTCCATCTATATTTTTAGACTTTGATCCTATATCTGATTCTATCTCTTTAAATATATTTACCATTGATGGTGGGTTTTTAATCTCTTTTGGTGTAGAAAATGCCAAGCCTTGAGCTTGACCTTTCCCGTGATATGGGTCTTGACCTATGATAACCACTTTTAAATCTTCATATTTAGTTAGTTCAAAAGCTGTAAATATCTTTTCTTTTGGTGGATAAACTATAGTTGTATCATATTTTTCATCAATAATTTTTTTTAACTTTTTGAAATATTCTTTTTGTTTCTCTTGTTCTATTATAGTTTGCCAATTCATTATTGTAGTGTTTTCCTTAAATATAATCTTTTATTGCATATTTAAATGCTTGTTGACATTGTATCTCTAAAGGATTTAAAATATGTTGTTTTATGTCTTTTTGCTGAAATTCGGAATTTCCGAATTTCTGTACAACTTACTATTCTATAAGCTCTTCATCTTTAAAAATATTCTTTATATCCTAATTGTCTGATTTGTAGATTAGGAATTGAGCTTTAGAGTTTTTTATAGCTAGGTATTTATTCATTAAATTCTTCTTCAATCTCTTGGATTGTAGGCAAACTACTTTTAAAATTATCTGGTAATATTTCAGTTAATTCAAATTCACTTACACCTATTGGTTTATTCATATCTCTTAGTGCAAATTCTACTTCAATATTATTCTTATCTCTACACAATAACATCCCTATAGTTGGATTGTCATTCTCTTTTTTTAGTATTGTATCAACTGCCGATATATAAAAATTTAATTTACCTGCATATTCTGGGATAAACTTTTTATTTTTTAATTCTATTACTACGTAACATTTTAACTCTATATGATAAAACAACAAATCCAAATAATAATCTTGATTTGCAATTTCAAGATGATATTGTTTCCCTATATAAGCAAATCCCTTACCAAGTTCTAGTAAAAACTTAGTAATATTATCTATAAGTTTGTTTTCAATATCTCTTTCTATAAATGGCTTATCAAATGTTAAAAAATCAAATACATAAGGGTCTTTTATAGTTTGAATTGCTAAATCTGATTGTGGTTTTGCTAATGTATTTTTAAAGTTATTGATACCTTTACCATCTCTGTTAAATAAATTAGTTTTGATATTTAATGCCAAGGTATCTTTACTCCAACTGTTTAGGATAGTTTGTTTTATATAATATATAGCCTCATCTATAGTTTTTGTTTTATTTAATATCTCTATATTATGTCGCCAAGGTATTTGAAATATTATATTATTTATTTGTCCAACTGTGAGTTGGACTATTTGATTTGTGTCATTATTTTGTTTTAGTTCACCTCCTCGTTGGACTAAATCCGTAGAGTAAAATTGATAAAATTTTTTGATATAAAATAGATTTGTTCTTGAAAATCCTTTTAAAGATGGAAATTCTTTTTTTAAATCATTTGCCATCTGCTCTATAAACTTACTACCCCATTTTGTCTCTTTTTGTTTGAGGAAAATCATCTCGCCTAATTCCCAATAAAACACCAATAATGCACTATTTACTGTTGTAGCTATTTTGATTTGAGATTGTGTTATTTTTATTTTTATGTCTATTATAAATGTTTTGTATTCGTTTGTTGTGTTTATATTCATATTGATTTAACCTCATAACCACAAGCTTTAAGTTCTTTATTTAACTGCTGCTTCCATCCACCAGCCGAATCTAAAGGTGTATAAACTACTCTACTTATATAACTTGGTGTTTCTATCTCTCCTTTTACTAAGGCACATACATTTTTTCTTCCAATCTTTGTCATTAAATAACCATTTTCAGTTGTTGCTAACATTTTTTTCCTTTTTATATTTTTATTCATCTGCCATATGCAATATTTCAAAAATAGTATCCATATATATTAGCTGTTCTCTATCTATTCCAGTTCTTAACTTAATAGGGATTTTAGATCTAAACTCATCCATATCTAAAGGTTTGTGTTTTAAAAATTGATCTAGCATCATTGGCGATAATATACATCTTCTATCAATTGTAAATTCTTTACTAATCTCATTATCTCTTAATTCAATTAATAAGTTTTTTGTTGCATCATCTGATAAAAATGATTGTGTATATTTATTTTGTTGAAGTGTCTCATAAGAATGTTCTTTTTTATTATGGTCTTCCATTATCTCTTTATTAACATTACCAATTATATTTTTACTATTTTCAATCTCTTCTATTTTAATATTTTGAGAATATGGAGTAAAAATTGTTCTATCTTTATATTTTTCAGAATATATTGCTTGTTGTTCTTTAATAGTCTTAATAAGTTTTTGAACTTCGTTTTGTCTATTTCTATACCAATCAACCGACCAAATTCTATAAACTTTCCAACCAAGCTTATTTAAAACTTCATCTTTTAATCTATCTCTATCTCTTGCAGATTTTGATGAATGATATGTTGCACCATCACATTCAATTGCTAATATAAAATCTTCCCCTTCTTCTGAAACAATTGCTAAATCTATAAAATAACCTGCAACACCAACTTGTGTAACTGATGTAATTCCCATATCACTTAATAACTGATAAACTGATTCTTCAAATGAAGAATCAAAACCTTTGCCATCTATTAATTTTGGTTTATTAAATAAAATACCTGTTTCTAAAAAATTAATAAAAGATTTTAATGCAATTACACCCCTTGAAGAATTTTCATTAATTAAAATTTCAGATGATTGCATAGATGTAAATATATGCATTTTTTGTTTTGATCTTGTAATTAAAACATTTAATCTTCTCCATCCAGAATCTTGATTTATTGGTCCAAACCTCTGCATCACTTTACCAGTATCTTTTTCAGGTCCATATGTAGTTGATATAAATATTACATCTCTTTCATCACCTTGTAAAGATTCAAGGTTTTTTATAAAAAATGGTTCACTAGAATCTTTCCATTTTGATATATAACTAGCAACTAAAGGATTTGCTTTTTCTTTTTCATCTATAAGTTGCTGTATTAAATCTCTTTGTGAAGTATTAAATGTTCCAATTCCTAATGATTTATTAGGAAATTCTTTTATTTGTTTTTCAATATGTTCTATAACAATTTTTGCTTCTAATTTATTATATCTTTTAGTAGCTCCACCTTGATAAATCGCATTTTCTATATAAGTGTGTTTTAATCCTAATTCATTACTACTTATACTTGTTGGTGACGGAAATACTATTAAATCATTATCATAAAAATGTTGATTTGAAAAATCAATTAAAGATTCATGTTGTGATCTATAGTGCCATTTTAATCTTCTTACAGGACTATATAAATCAATACAACTGTCAAGTATTGATTCTGATTCATCTAAAATTGTATCTTCTTCATTATCTGACTCATCTTTTATGGTATCAAAAAATGATGTAGGTGGTAATTGTTTTGGATCTCCTACAATTACTACTTGTTTTGTTCTTCCTATAATTCCAAGTGCTTCTTCTGGTCTTAATTGTGATGCTTCATCTACTAATAGTACATCAAATTGCATAGAATTTGGTGGTAAATATTGGGCAACAGATAACGGACTCATCATAAAACAAGGCTTTAATGATTGTATAGCTTCTCCTGCTCGTTCAATTAGCTTTCTAATTGGTATATGTCTTTTCTTTTTAGAAATTTCATGTTCAATAAGTTTTTTATTTGTAAAGGTTGAAACTGTACCACCACTTTGCGATATTGGCATTTCTCTTGCACTTGCATTGGATGATACAAGTTGTTTATTTAGTTCTAATAATTTTAAATCTAAATCTTTAAAAGTTTTTACTACTTCTTCATGTGATAGTCTACTAAATCTATTTAATATTTTATATTCTTTAAATACAGTTCTCAATAGAGAGTTATAAAAATTATAATAGTAAGCCTCTATAATTAAATCTTTTGGTAATATATCGGATACAATAGCATCTACAATTTTGATTAAATCAAATTCTTTCATTCTATTTAGAAGTTCATTATAATCAAGCCAAATAGATAGGTTATCTTTATTGCTTTCTAATAGATTTAACTTATTTATTAAATCTAAATATTTTATAGTCTCTTTCCCATAAAATTTATTTTCTTCAAAAGTACCATATTTAGATAAGTTATTATTTATTTCAATAGTTAAAAGGTATTCGATTGAAATATTTTTAAATATTTCATATGTTATTGAAAATTGTTGTAATATTAGCTCTTTTAAATTATTATTAATATTAGTTTTATTAATTGAATTTATTATATTAATATGTTTTGTTAAATCTATAATTTCATTATTAGTTTTGGCTACTTTATATTCAATAGTACTTTCAATATTATTAATAGTATCATTTAATTTTAAATTAATATTATTTTCTTCTTTTAATAATGCAGACACTTTTGTTATATCTAAAGTTTGCTTTTTTGTTATTTGAATTATACTTAACACTAGTTCTTTTAATTCTTCTCCTAACTGTTCTATTTGCTTATCTAACATTCTTTCATCAGATAAATATGAAGAAATATTTGTAATTTTTAAATTTTGCTTTTCAAGTATTTTTATTATATTGGATAAAAAATTATTTATATCGATATCTGAATTATTATTAATATATTTTGATGAAACTATTTCAATAATATTTTTATATTTTTCTAAAATATTTTTAGAATCATTATACTCTTTAATAAAATGAGTAATTTTTTCTATTTCTATTTTTTCATTTATATTTAATTTTTTTACAATTGGAATATATACAAGAGTTCTTTCATTTACATTATCAAGTATATTTTTTAAATCAATAAAATCAATATCAACTACACGACGATATAATTTTCTTAAAAATGATGCTTTATATTTAACCTCTAAAGAGATAATTAATTCGTTAAAATCTTGTAAATTCTTTGTAAATGAGTTTAAATATGATATTAATGATAAATATGTTTGTTCATCACCTTTTAATATAATATCAATATAAGATTTTAATTTAATCTTACTTCTTACTTTTTCTCCCCAATTATGTAATTTAATAATTTCATTCCAATTAGTAGATAAACCTTGAAATAAATTTTTAAATGTATTTTGATATTCTATATTATTTTCATATTCTTTTTTTATATTTAAATAATTTATAAGATGATCTAATTGTTCTATCCAAATATTTATATCTTCTTTTTCTTTACCTATTAATAAACCAATATATTCTTTTTTTGCTTTTTTAAATGATGTGGAAAATATTTTAAAAAAAGAATCTTTTTTATCAATTAAATTTGATTTTAAATTCTCAAAATATGATACTTCATATAAATAAATTTTTTCAGCACTAAAAATACTTTCAATACTTGTAAGTAAACCTTTAATATTTGATGTTTCCTTATTCCCTTTTCGTGCAATCTCAATATATTTAATTGTTCCTGTATCTAGGGTACAATTTATATATAACTCTTTGTCAATTTTACTTAAAAGTTCTAGTCCTGCATGTATATTTTCAATTTCTGAAATCGTGCTAATTTCTGAAATTTCTGTGTATTCAGATAATTCTTTAGTATCACTTTCAAATAGAGATACTATAGTTAATATATCTTCATTTAATTTATATATACTATCTAATGTTTCTAATGAAATATCAGAATATAAAAATTCTTCAATAGATAATAAATCTTCAATTATTTTAGTTTCATTAATATTTATTTGCTCTAGTGGAATATATTTAGTAGTTTTAAGCTTCATCAATTCATATTGTTGTTTTGAATCAACATAATTATTTAATTGAATAAGATTTTCTTCATTTAAATTTATTAAAAAAGATTTATCATCATTAGATAATTTATCATAATCAATAATATTATCTTGATTATATTTATGAACTTCTTCTTTTTTTGTTAATAACTCAATATCACTTTTATTTTGTGGTTGCTCTAAATCAATTAAAAATTTTAATTCATCATCAGATAACTTATCATAATCAAAAATATAATTCTGGTTTTGTTTTATTGCTTCTTTATGTTTTAAAAATAAATCTATATAGTCCTGAAATATATTTAGGTTGTCATTTTTTAGTACATTTAATATATCTTGATTCATGCTATTTGTATTGTCAAACTCAGATATAAATAAATTGATTAGTTTAGATTCTTTTACTTCATCTTCAATATTCATATTTAAATCAACAAATAAAGAATTTATTGCATTGTATTTTAAATTTAATATTTTAAATTTATTAATAAATATTTCTATATCTACAAAATCAAAATTAGTAGGAATAAATCCATTCCAATAAAAACTATTAAAATCATAATTATCAACATAAGATTTATATTTCAATAATTCTTCTATTCTATTGTTTATATCGATTAATGTAAGTAATTCTGATTCATTTATAGTAAATTTTAAATATTGTTCAGCAACATTATATTTTTCAACAAGCCAAAAAATTTCAAATATTTTTTTATCAATTTTTCCATATTTTAAATGTAATATATCAAGATGTTCTTTTAAAATAATTTTTTTATTTTCAAGTTCAATTTTAATATTTTCAAGTTCATATGGGAAATCATATGAACTGTCAATTCTCTTTTTTAAACTTTCTAAAACTTTTAACTTTTGTGTTTTATGACTATGTAATTCTAAACAAAAATCTCCCAACTTATTATTTGAAAGTCTTTTATAAACAACATCAAGTGCTGATAGTTTTTCTGAAACAAAAAGTACACTTTTACCATTTGATATTAATGAAGCAATCATATTAGAAATTGTTTGAGATTTACCAGTCCCTGGTGGTCCTTCAATAACAACATTTTTACCATCTAGTACATCAACTATTGCACTATGTTGAGAACTGTCAGCATCCATGATTAAAGGTGCATTTAGGGCAATAGGATTATTATCAATATTGTATTCTTCTGGTGAATAAGATACTCCAGATGTTTCTTTACCTAAAAATATATCATTTAATACTTCATTGTTTTCTAAAGCTCCATTTTCCCAATTTTCAGTATCTAAATCTTTATACATTAAAATTTTACTAAATTGTAAAAAATCAAGTGATATTTCTTGTTTAATTTTCCACTCTTGTTTATTATTACATATTTTTTTAACTTCTTTCATATATTCATTAAACGATAATTCTTCTGTCAATTCAGGAAGTTCAATATTAAAATCATTTTTTAATTTTTCAGCTAAAGATTTATTTGTATCAATAGAAGCTCCATCATATTCAATAATATATTCATAAGTGCTAGTTTTTTTATTTAATGAACCTCTTTTTAATGTAATTGGAATATTAATTAATGGTGATTTTATTTTAATATCTGAGTTGTCTTTTTCTTTCCATTCAAGTACACCAAGAATCAAATAAAGCATATTTGCACCTGTCTCTTGAATAATTGATCTTGCATTTAATTCAATCTTTTTTAATATCTTTTCTAAATCGGACGGATAGTGTAATGTTTGCAAATAATCATCAGTATATTTAGCATCAAGGTTATTAGAGGTTAAATCAATTTCAGGTAGTTCTGAAGATGTAATAAATCCAAGTTTTTTTGCTTGTTCTTCTGCTGTAAGTAAAGCATCTGATTGATTATTTTCTAATTGTTCAAATATACCTTGTATTTTGTTTTGTGCTACATTTTTTTCGCCATCAAACAGTGTACTTTGTTGAACTTTTTCTAATTTATCTTTTCTATCTAATAATTTTTTATTTTCTAATTGTAAAAGTTTAGGTTCTGGAATAAATTTAAATTTAAATGGTATTTCATCAAAAACTAAATGTTTATAGATAAATTCTGCTGACTCATCAATAATTTTTAAATTTCTTGTTTTTGATGGTCTCTTGTAATTTATTAATTTATTTCGTTTTGTTAAATCTAATAGTTTTTTTCTTGTTTTTTCTAATCTACTTTTAAATTCTGTCATTTATTCCATTACTCCTTGAGTATACATTTTATTATCTTGATAATTACAGATTAAATCTTATCTAAAATCAGATTTAAAGTTCTTTTTTAAATACAACTTATCAAGACAACTATTTAAAAATTCTCTGTTAATTTATTATCTGCCAACATTGATTAAAATACTTTTATTATTAATAACTTTTAACCCTCTTTACACTCTTACTATCTCTCACAAAGTTAGCATTCAAACTATCTCTAAACATACTCATCCCCAACCTCTCTATCATCAAAATCCACCTTAGCATCATCAACCCTATCCAACACAAAAGTATTTCTAGAAATACATCTATGTAAAATAACCTCCACCATCAAAGTTTCATTTCCTACTAAAAACTCTTCTAAATCTATCCCATCACTTCTAAACTCAGCTTCTTTATAGTGACAAAAGCCCTCATCTGGTCGGGCTGTTATTCTTATCCCTAAACATCCATCTTTTATATTTTTTAGTTTGTTATAGTTTAGATAGTAAACTAAGTTTCCACTTGCATCATTTTTTTGTTTATCTAAAAAAAAGCCCTTTGGGAGTTGCTCTGGTTTGTACTCTTTACTACCAAGTAAAATCATATCATAGTCATCAATTTTATTTCCATGGTTATCTTTGATATTTAGTATAAACATTATATATTTTTGAGTGTTTTTTTGTGATTGTTCAGTTCTTTTTGTCATACTTTGTATCGTATTGTTGTATTGAGTTGTATTTGTAACTTGGAGTGCTTCTATTATAGAGTTTACTACGGGTTTTACTGTTTTGTTTTTTTTGATACTTTGCATGATTCCATATCTACTTCCTGTATGACTTGCATTTGGTATCACTTCAAATGCACAAGTTGGTGAACTTTTTATATCGTTTTGTAGTGTTAATCTATTTGAACCATTTGATTGTTTTAGTTTTATATATTTATAGTTCATATTTGCACAACACAATCTTACAACACCGTCACTACCTTTTTCTACTAAATAGCTATTTATAAAGTCATAAAACTTTTCATCTATCTTTTCTCCACTTAAAACAAAAGGGAAAAATGTCTCTTCACTATACTTATAACCTAAGCATGAGTTATTTAAATCCCATTGTTTAATACTCCCTAATTGAAGCCAATCAAGTATTTTAGTACCAGCTTCTACACCTTTAAACCATACTTTTAATCTATTGGCTTTACCTTTACCAAGTATTGCCAAAGGTGAGCCATGATTTGCAGGGGCTAACATAATTAGATGAGTTAAAGGGGTAGGGGATAGAGTATTTGATATGTGTGAATCTTTAAAATATAGATCAAGCCATACTCTAAGAACTGGTGCACCTGTAGAGTGTGTGATACAGGCAAATTTTTCATTTCCAAGTTTCTCTTTTACTGCAGTATGAAATGCTCTTGCAATATCTTCTAAAGTTACTTCATCGTTAAAACTGATATATTCTCCAAGATAAATATTTTTTATCTCTAATTTTAAATGAGCAGGGGCAACTTTTTGTAAAACTTGGGGTAACTCACCAAATGTATCAGTTGAAGATACACTCCATCCATGTATAAATACTAATTTCATAATAAAATCCCTCCCCACCGTAGATATTTTTTTAAATAGTAAATATTATATCTTATTTTTGTCACGTCTTGGTCACATTTTTTTAATATCCATTTATAGATGAAAGATTTTTATTCAAATATAAATTCTAGCTAAAAACGTGACACCAAACGTGACAGTTTTCTAGTATGATATGTTATTAAAGTTAATTGGGATGTAAAAATGGACTCTAGAAATAATTTATCAGATGGTTTGTCAAAAAAATCAAATAAATATGTGATATATGCAAAAGAATATATAAATAGTAATCTTTATGAAAAAGTAATAATAGAAGATATTACTACTAATCTAAATATATCAAAAGCATATTTTAATAGAAAGTTTAAAGAGGTTGAGAGTGTTACTCCATATGCTTATGTATTAAATCTAAAAATTGAAAAAGCTAAAGAGTTATTAAAAAAAGGTGAAGATATATCTGAAGTTGCATTACAAATTGGATTTTTTGATCAAAGTCATCTAAATAGAATATTTAAAAGAGCTGTGAAAATGACACCAAATGAGTACAAAAAGTTGTTTTATACAACTTAAGGTATAATAGAAAAATTTTAACTAAGAGGTATTAAATTATATGTGTGGAATAGTTGGATATATAGGTAAGCAAAATACAAATAAAATTTTATTAGATGGTCTAAAAGAGTTAGAGTATAGAGGGTATGATAGTGCAGGGATTGCGATACTTGAAAATAATAAATTTGAATTATATAAAGCTGTAGGTAAAATCAAAAACCTTCAAGAAAAAGTTGATAGCAATAATATATTAAAAAAAGAAGAGATACTAAATATTGGTATTGGACATACAAGATGGGCAACACATGGTAAACCTACAGAACTAAACGCACATCCTCATTTAGGTGAATACTCATATGTAGTTCACAATGGAATTATAGAGAACTATAAAGAGCTTAAAGATGAGCTTATTTTACATGGACATAAGTTTGTATCTCAAACAGACACAGAAGTGATTGTTCATCTTTTTGAATATTATTTCAATCAAAATAACGATGCTTTAAAATCATTTGAATTAACAATATCAAGATTAGCTGGAGCATATTCTATTTTGCTTATTACAAAAAGTGAACCAAATAAAATATATTTTATGAAGCATGGCTCACCTTTGGCTGTTGCTCATGGTAATGAAGAGGGTGAAGTTTTATTTGCTAGTTCTGATGCACCTTTAATTGGTTTAGCCAAAGATGTTGTTTATTTAGAAGATGGTGTTTGGGGAATGGCATCAAAAGATGAATTAAAATTCTATGGTGATGTTTCATGGACAACATTATCAAACAGCAAACAGTTTGCACAAAAAGACGGGTTTCGATTCTTTATGGAAAAAGAGACATATGAGCAAAGTGATGTGATTACAGACTCTATGATGGGTAGAATGTCAGATAGTGAAGTTTTATTTGATGAGTTAGATTCTTCAATAATAGATGGAATAAATGAGATTAAAATTTGTGCTTGTGGTACAAGTTACCATGCTGGATTAACTGCTAGTTATCTTTTTGAAAGATTGTCAAAAGTAAGATGTAGTGTTGAAATTGCTAGTGAGTTTAGATATAAAGAGCCATTATTAAATAAAGACACGCTTTTTATAGTTATATCACAAAGTGGTGAAACAGCAGACACTTTAGAAGCATTAAAAATGGCAAAAAATGCAGGACTTAAGTCTATAGTTGTTTGTAATGTTGATAATAGCTCTATGACTAGAGTTGCAGATGCTACAGTTTTAACACGTGCAGGTATTGAAAAAGGTGTTGCTAGTACAAAAGCCTTTTCTACACAAGTTGTTGTTTTATGGATGATGTCATTATTTTTTGCAAAGCATAAAGATACTATTTCACGTGAAAAATTAAATGATGAATTATTTACATTAAGAGAGGTATCATGTTCTTTAAAAGTTGAAGATAGTTTACATGAAAAATGTAAGAGATTATCAAAAAGATATCTTCATGGTCATGGTTTTTTCTTTATTGGAAGAGATGTGTTTTTCCCTTTAGCTTTAGAGGGTGCATTGAAATTAAAAGAGATAAGTTATCTTCATGCAGAGGGGTATCCTGCAGGTGAGATGAAACATGGTCCAATAGCTTTAGCAGACCCAGAACTATTTACAATAGCTTTAATGCCTCAAAAATTACTTTACGATAAAGTGAAGTCAAATGTAGAGGAACTAAGTGCAAGAGATAGTACAATTTGTGCTATAAGTCCACTAGATTTTGAACTTGCTGATGATTTTATTAAAACTAATGAAAGATCACATTATATGTTAGAGTTTTTTGAGATGTTAGTTGTAGTACAACTTTTATCTATGGAGATTTCAATAAGACTTGGAAATGATGTTGATATGCCTAGAAACCTTGCCAAAAGTGTTACCGTAGAGTAAATCTTAAAAATAAAAAGTACTGTTTTTTAATCAAGCTAATTTATAGTGCTTTTTAGCTACACTAACAAACTTTTTATAGAACATATAATTAGTTCATACTTAAAATTAAAATTTTTATTTTCTTAATAAGGAAAACAAAGATGGACAACAAAAGAATGGAAAACGGATGATGACTTTTTTATAGGTTATTACGGAAAACAAAAGAATGGAAAACAAAAATGGAAAACAAACAAAAAACAGGTCACTACTTATTTACATCAGAAGTAGTAAGCCCAGGACACCCAGATAAATGTGCAGATATTATAGCTGATAGTATAGTTGACAAACTAATTATTGGAGACTCTAAATCAAGAGTTGCTAGTGAAGTATTTGTAGCTGGAAAACATGTAATTATTGGTGGTGAAGTTACAACACATACAAAAGTTACAACAGAAGAATATCAAACAATTGTACATGATGCATTAGCAAAAATCGGATACAACGGTAATCCTTATTTTACTAAGCAAGAGTGTTTACATCCTGAAGATGTAGATGTTCAAGTATTATTAAATAGACAATCTCCTGATATTAACCAAGGTGTTGATCAAGAAGATGGTGAAACAGGTGCTGGAGATCAAGGTATTATGTTTGGTTATGCAGATTGTGAAACTGAACACTATATGCCCTCGGCTTTAACATATGCTAGAATGCTTATGGAAAAAGTATATAATTATGCATTAGAAAATCCAAATGAATTAGGTGTGGACATAAAAACACAAGTTACTATGGACTACGTTTGTAAAGAAAACTTTGAAAAGTCAGCTCCTCAACATATAAATACAATTGTTGTATCAGCTCCTTGTGTTTCAAGTATGGATATTACAACAGTTAGAGCTTTAATTCAAAAGTTAATTGATGAAACAGGACTTCCTGCTGATTTATATGATAAAGATAATTGTGTAGTTCATATTAATCCAACTGGTAAATATGTATCTCATAGTTCTTTACATGATAGTGGATTAACTGGAAGAAAATTAATTGTTGATAGTTTTGGTGGATATTCACCTATTGGTGGAGGAGCTCAAAGTTCTAAAGATTATACAAAAGTTGACAGAAGTGGACTTTATGCAGCTAGATATATTGCAAAACATATTGTTGCTGCTGGTCTTGCTACAAAATGTGTAGTTCAACTTTCATATGCAATTGGTGTTGCAAAACCAACTTCAGTTGCTGTTGATACTTATGGTACATACACATCAAAAAATGATGATGAATTATCAACATTTATTGAAGAAAACTTTGCATTAACACCAAATTGGATTACAAATAGATTTGCTTTAGATAAGCCAAGTGCTGATACATTTCTTTATGCAGATGTAGCTGCTCGCGGTCAAGTTGGACAGCCTGATTATCCTTGGGAAAAATTAGACGAACTTGAAAAATTTAAAGAATTAAGATAAAATAGAATAACAATATAAAAAAAATTATATGCCAAAGGCATAATTGGAGTAAATATGGATTTAAAACAATTTTTTAATAAAATAAAATCAGAAGTTTTAGTAAAGCAAGAGAAGCAAAAAAATGACCCTAAGTTTATTGAGAATCAGAGTCATTGGGTAAAGTGTCCATCTTGTGAATCTTTAATGTTTTTTAAAGAGGTTGAAAATTTAAATCATACATGTCCTAAGTGTAACTTTCATATGAGAATAGGTGCAAAAAAGAGGATTGAATTATTAGCAGATGGTGGTAGTTTTGTGGAGTTTGATAGTGAACTTCACCCTACAGATCCATTAGAATTTGTAGATAGTAAATCTTATCAAAAGAGATTAGAGGAAGCTTTACATAAAACTGGTAAAACTTCATCTATTGTATCTGGTACTTGTACTATTGGTGGTATGCCAGTTGAGCTTGTAGTATTTGATTTCTCTTTTATGGGTGGTTCTTTAGGTTCTGTTGAGGGTGAGAAGATTGTAAGAGCTTGTAATAGAGCTATGGAGAAAAACCATGGTGTTATTATCATAAGTGCTTCAGGTGGAGCTAGAATGCAAGAGTCAACTTACTCATTAATGCAGATGGCAAAAACATCAGCTGCTTTGCGAAAGCTTGATAATATGGGCTTACCTTTTATCTCAATTTTAACAGATCCAACTTTTGGTGGTGTTAGTGCTTCTTTCGCTTTTCTTGGTGATATTATCATGGCAGAACCAGGTGCATTAATCGGTTTTGCAGGAGCTAGAGTAATAAAACAAACTATTGGTAAAGATTTACCAGATGGTTTTCAACGATCAGAATTCTTACTTGAGCATGGAAGTATCGATATGGTAGTTGAAAGAAATAATATGAAACAAACTCTTCACGACTTATTAAAACTTTTTGCAAAAGAGAACGTAGCTTAACTTGCAATCAAAAGTATATGCTCTTTGTGATTATCAAACTTTAGAGAAGTTTGATATATCACTTGAACAATATTTAAATATATGTTCAAAATATGATACAACTTATATCCAATATAGAGATAAAACAAATTCAATCGATATTCAAAAAGAAAATATCTTATATCTAAAACAACATACAAATATCCCAATTATTATTAATGATAAACTTGAACTGTTAGATTGCTGTGATGGAGTACATCTTGGGCAAGAGGACTTAGAGTCTTTGTGTTCTAAATATAAACTAAAACCTTTCTCTATGATAAAGCTTTTAAGAAAAAAATACCAAAATAAAATCATAGGTATCTCAACTCATAATGAACTAGAGATATTAGAAACAAATAAATTAGATATAGATTATATTGGACTTGGAGCATATAGACAAACAAATACTAAAGATGTTTCAAATATCTTAGGTGACAATATCTCTTATTTAGCAAAAATATCAAACTATCCAGTAGGTGCTATTGGTGGAGTTAAACTAAATGACAATATCCCAAATATATCTTATAATGTAATTGGTAGTGGACTATTAATATAATTTTACCATTAAATCTTTTAAAAAAATAATTAAGTTTTAATCTGATATAATCAAAGCATATATCACGATTGGCGTATATAGTTATATATTAATGTAAAAAAATAATTAAAAGAGAATTGATATGAATGCAGTCATAGCTATAGAAGACTTAATAAAAACAAACAAACAAAGAATCAAAATATTAAAAACTCAACTAGATGACCATGAAGCAGGAAGAATAAAGTTGACTATAATGGCAGCTGCATCAGCTGAAAATGCACTAGAAAAATCTCAAGAAGCTTTAGAAAAAAATCAAATAATATATGATGATCTTATGAAATATGATCTTCAAGAGTTAGAAAAAGAGGAGAGAATAAAAGAAGCAATCATAAGAAGGAATTATTTCAAATATCAAAAAGTTCGTTTGAAACGAGATAAAGTTAAAAGTAATGATCAAAAATTAGAGGCAATGATGATTGTTGATGAGTTACCAGCAGAATTAAATCTAAATGACGAAGATATTTTTGATATTGCAGCTACAACTATTAAACTTGATCTTAGAGTTCATGACGAATTAGATATTCAATTAGCTGAAATAAAAAAAGATTTTGAAGAACTTTTAAAAAATATAAATCATGAAGATATTGATAAACTAGGGATGCTTCAAACACATATCCCAATCATTGTTCTTCATCTATCTGTTTTAGTTGAAAATATTAAAGAGGATATTGAAAAAGACAATCTTGCATGTTTTAGGGGGCTTCCTAGGTTTGAGGATTGGTGGATTGATGAGTTATGGCTAAATCATCAAGCATACTTCGGATTATATAAATGGAGGGATATTATATTGTTTTTATGTATTACAAGTGAACAGAAAAAAGCATGGGAATCTATTTTTTCAAACTGGGTTTTTGTTAAAAAAGTATTAAATAAAAAAGGTTCTTTAGCCTATGAATTTAATTTTGCTTTTGATTCATTAATTAAAAAATATACGGATCTTGATGAGGAGTTAGATATGGAAAATCTAAAAAAGATGGAAACTATCGTTCAAAATATAACACAAAAAGAAGATTTTCATACTTTTAAACATAAGCATGATATAGATACGCCGTATTTAAAGTTTAAAAAAGATAAGCTTTCTTAAGTAAATAAGTAAAACTTGATTATCTAAATAGTTTCATCATAGATATTGATGGGTTTTCATCTGTATATATTTTTGTAAATACAATACCTGATTTTCTGAAATTCTCATATAATATATGATCATTTATTTTTACTTTTTTTTCATATTCTTTTACAAGAGAGTTACTTAAATTTCCATCGAATATATTAGAAGTACTTGGATCTTTGAAGTTTACATTCCCCATTGTTGATGGCTTTTCTTCAAATCTATCTCTTACAATAATAGATATAACTTCATGTTTTTTTGCTAACATTTTAAAATTTAAATTTTCTGCTTTAAAAAAATCACCAATAATAAAGATAATTGATTTTTCTTTTATATTTGAATAAAGTTCATCTTTTATTTTATCATAATCAACTTTTTTATTTATACAATCATATTCATATATATTTTTACACATCATATCTACGCCAAGAAGCTTTTTTGTTTTCTTTGTAGATATAGATACATTTTCGTTTGCAATATAGCTTGTATAGCTATCAGATTGTGCAGAACAGCTATATCCTAGAATGGCACATATTTCAGTGATAAGTTCTTGTTTTAGTTTGACTGTTCCAAAGTGTACACTTCCACCTAAAATTGGTACAATATTTATATTTAGTTCTCTTTGAGTATGGAAAACTTTGACATAAGGTTTTTGTTGTTTTGCACTAATAACCCAGTCAATTTTTCTTATATCTTCACCATCTTCATATTCTCTTAGTTCAACAAAGTCATAACCTTCACCTTTAAACTTTGAGGTGTTGTTTCCTATTTGTTGAGAAAAAACTGATTTTTTTGTTTTTATGAGTAGTTTTTTTAGGCTTTTATTCATTTTATATTTTATCTATTTAAATCCAAATATTATCAATAAGTCTTGTATTCCCAATTTTAACAGCAATTAAAACAATACTGTTTTGAATCTCTATATTATTGATTTTTTCAAACTCATTATTAACTATTTCGATATATTCTACCTCTATATCATTATACTGATTTAGATAATTGTATGTAGAGTCAATTAATATTTTACAATCCATTTGATTGGAACCAATTAATTTTGCAACTAATTTCAGTGACTTTGATATATGTAAAGCTAGTTCTCTTTGTTCTTTAGATAAGTAGATATTTCTACTACTGTAAGCTAAGCCATCATGTTCTCTTATAATATCACAAGCTACAATATTTGTATCAATATATAGGTTTTTAACCATCTGCGTTATTAAGCTTAATTGTTGAGCATCTTTTTTACCAAAATACGCATTTGTAGGCTTAACTATATTTAATAGTTTTAAAACTATTTGCAACATCCCATCAAAGTGTCCAGGTCGTTTAAACCCTTCTAAAATAAACCCTTTTGTTTTAGGTGCTTTTATAGATAACTCATCTTTTTCGTACATTGTTGTAATATCAGGCATAAAAAGATAATCAACCCCACATAACTCACAAATCTTCTTATCTGCTTCATCTTTCCTTGGGTACTTATCTAAATCTTCACCCTGCAAAAACTGTGTAGGGTTAACAAATATTGATACAACAACTATCTCATTTTCTTCTTTTGCTTTTTTAACTAAAGAGATATGCCCATCATGTAATGCACCCATAGTTGGTACAAAACCAACACTTTGGTTTCCTTGAAAACCGATACTTTTAATATTTAACTTAAGACTATTTTTTAAATCTATAATACTTTTAATAATTTTCATATTTTACTTTAGACTATGCTTTTATATCTAAAACTGTTTGATGTAAAGCATTTTGAACCGAAATAACATTTGCATTTACACTGTATGCTATAGGTATTTCGATTTGTTTAACCATCTCATCTACAATATTTACATTTGATAGTTCATTTTCAATTATTTGTTCTTTTTTAGTAAAATTATTATCTTGCTTTTCACTTGTCTCACCACTTGATGAGCTAAGTTTAGCTAATGCTGTTGCACTCTCTTCTAATTGTTTTTCTAGTTGAATCATTGAGTTTAAATTATTATTAATTTGCATCATTTTCCCCTTGTATTGCTAATAACATTTTGTTGAGATTAGCTTGTGTTGAGATACTTGTATCTGCTGAACTTAAATTTGTAGGACCGCTACTTGCTCTTTGTATTTGGTCAAGTTTAAAAGCTGCAGCTTTTGGATCATCTGGTATTGAAGTATCTAGCCTAACATGACCTCCAACAGCATACATTTTCCCATCAGGACCCTCTTGATAATTATAAGAGATAGGTGCTGTTGTATGACCAATACTTGCATGAATTTGTTCATGTGTACGTATATTTGAATCACTAGTTTTAAATTTTTCTAAAACTCTTGCAAAGTCTTGTTCATCATAGTTATTTGTTTGTGTTGATTGCTCTATATAATCTGCATGTTTTGCAGACTCTAATTTCTGTACATCATCTATTTTTTGTAGTTCTGCATATTTTAAAGAAAGTTTGGAATTTAATTGTGTTAACGTAATATTATTAAAATTATCTGTAATCACTTCCATACCATATCCCTTTCTTAAAGTTCTATTTATATTATACAATTATTTATTCAAAATACAATAAAAAAAGGGTGGAAATATAAATTTCCACCCTTTTTAGATAATAAAATTAAAAAATGATTAAGAATTAGTCTTTTTAAAGTCCATTATCATAGCATAAGCTTCATCTTTAAGTTTAAGTTTCTCTTTTTTCATTCTTTCTATTTCAACATGATCAATATGATCTACTCCACCCTCTTCAGCTTTATCAAGTTTATCATGAAGATCATTATGTGCATTAAAAATCTTTTTAAAGTGTGCATTCGTAGTTTTTAATTCTGTTACTAATTCTCTGTGTTCGTGAAACATTTTATATCCTTTTGTTTTAATTGCGGTATTTTATCTAATATTTGCTTAAGTACGATAATCAGCATTTATTTTAACATAATCGTAACCTAAGTCACAACCATAAGCTGTAAATGAACCAACACCGACACCCAAATTGCAAATTACTTTAAACTCTTTATTTGCCAAAACTTTAGCTGCTTCTTTTTCCATCTCTTGGTCAAATAATATTTCACCTTTATTATAAACAAGAATATCTTTAAAAGTTATTGTTAAAGTTGATTCATCACAATTTGCACCAGATGCGCCAATAGTTGAAGCTATTCTTCCCCAATTTGGATCCTCTCCAAATAGAGCAGTTTTAACTAAAAGTGAATTAGATAATGCTTTTGATACAATTTGTGCCTCTTCATTATTTAATGCACCATTTACTTCAAATGCAACAGCTTTTTTTGCTCCTTCACCATCGGCCACCATCATCATAGCCATATCGTGCATAACTAAACGTAATGCCTCTTTAAATGCATCTTTATCATATGAGTTTGATTTTTTATTTGCCATTAATATTACAGTGTCATTTGTTGATGTATCACCATCGACACTTATAGCATTAAATGTAGTTTCAGAGTTCTCTTGTAGTAACTCTTTCATATCCTCTTTAGGTATAGATGCATCTGTACAAATAAAACATAGCATAGTAGCAAGGTTTGGGTTTATCATCCCTGCACCTTTTGCAATTGCACCAATTTTAAATACAGTTCCATCTTCTAATTTTACTTCATAAAAACAGTTTTTAGGATAACTATCTGTTGTCATAATTGCATTAGATAAGTTTTCACCATTTTTATTAGAAAGATTAAAGTCTAGTGCGTTTTTTAATATCTTTTCTTTTGGAAGTCTAACCCCTATAACTCCAGTACTACTCATAATTGGGTTTTCTATAACAGGAAATTTTTCTTCTAACTGTGAAAAAAGTTCATTAATATCATCAATTCCACTTTGCCCTGTCATCGCATTTGCATTTTTTGAGTTTATTAATATAAAATTTGATTTAAAGTTATCATCATATTTTAAATAGTGTCTTAATGGTGCTGCTTTAAAATTGTTACTTGTAAAAACAGCTTCAATATCACATAAAGTATCACTATATATAAATCCCATATCTAATGCACCTTTAGGTTTAAGACCACCACTTATACCATCACAATAAAATCCATCAATATTTGACAAACTACCTTTTATAGGGAAAATACTAAACATATGACTTATCCTTTTTTTTATCAAATTTATGTATATTTTTTGGGGCTTCCTTATGGTTTAAAAGCTTTTTAGCTTTGAATATACCAGATTGATTTCCAACAACTAATAGTTTACAGCCTTTTGTTACTTTTGTATCCCCCGTAGGAGTTTGTATAAAGTTTCCATCCTCTTCAGTAATACCAATTATACTTACTTTTAGCATATCTCTTAAATGAGCATCTTTTATTTCGTGATCTAAAAACCAGCTATCATCGTTGATATGAATCTCTTCCATATCAATAGGAGTATTCTTTTTATACATAAACTCTTCAAGCACATTTTCCATATCAGGACGAATAGCCATAGCACTTACTCTTTTTGCCATAAGTTCAGGAGGGGCTACAACTTTATTTGCTCCAAGTTTTTTAAGTCTTTCTACATCTTTTTTAGATTCTGCATTACATATAATTAAAAAAGGGTTCTGCCTACCTAACTCTTTTTCATAAAGTCTAACAGATGCAATAATAGTAATACTATCAGAAATATTTTTTGATAATGATATTACCCCTTTAGCACTAGATAAATGAGACTTTAAAAATGCTTTTTCTGTATATGTTTCCTCTTTTATATAATATGGATAATTATGCTTTTGTGCAATTACCTCCATATCATCACTAGGGTCAACAATTACAAATGGTATATGACTTTGTTTAAATTGTTCAGCTAATTGTACTGTATATTCATTGTGGTTGAATATAACAAAATGATTTCTAAGTCGTGCTATTTTATATAACATATCTCGTTCCTTATAAAGATCTAAAAACTTTCCTCTAACTAATACTTGAATTAGGGCAGTTATAGATAATGTAAATATTAAAAATCCAAAAATGATTAGTGTTATAGTGAAAAGTCTACCAGCTTGAGAAATTTTTTCTATCTCACCAAAGCCAACTGTAGTAAAAGTTATACCAGTTTGATATATAGCATCAAGTATTGGAAAATCATCAATAATCATATAACCAACGGTACCAACCATCATTATAACTTGTAATAATATTAAAGGGAGTCTAAAGTGTTTAAATTGAGAGTAAATCTCTTTGTTAAGGTCAAACTCTGGTTTGGTATTTCTATATTCCCAACCCAGAGCTTTCTTGATGTTTCTTATGCTATTCATAAAAACATCTTTTTTTACTTATGAATTCTTCTTAAGAGTTCTAAGTTCTTTTGCAGAAATTTTAATCTTTCTTGTTGTTCCATCTTCTAAACTGATTCTAACTGATCTTAAATTTGGTAAAAATTTTCTTTTTGTTCTGTTTTTCGCGTGACTTACGTTATTTCCAGACATTGGTCCTTTACCAGAAAGCATACATCTTCTTGCCATTTTTCTTTCCTTGAGTTATTTAATTTTGCGTAATTTTAACCAAATACTGCTTAAAGTATATTTAGATATACATTTTATTACCAATAAGTGTTAATATCAAACATTGGATTTGGTTTATTACTTTGTTTTGGAGTTATATTTTTAAATCCATCACTAAGTTTATTCTTTGTAGATTTGTCATCGAGAAGCATTCCCATTGCGATTACCACTATAAAAACAATAGTTAAAAAGTAAACTATCCATTCACTTTGGAAATCAACATCAAAATTCTTATTTATAAAGTTAACTATTTTAAATCTTAATAATAGTATAACTAAAATAATAATTAAAGATAATGAGAATACTAAAGAGGTCAAAATCTACGCCTCTTTTGATTCTAAAAACTCTTCATAAGTACCATCAAAATCAATAATACTACCATCTTCTTGAATCTCTATAATTCTATTTGCAAATGCGTCAAGTAACTCTCTATCATGAGAAACACAAATCGCAGTACCTTCAAATGCTAAAAGACCTTCACCTAAAGCAATAATAGCTTCTAAATCAAGGTGATTTGTAGGCTCATCTAAAAGTAAAAAGTTTCTTTTTTCAAGCATAATCTTACTTAGCATCATTCTGTGTTTTTCACCACCTGAACAATTTAGAACACTTTTTTCTTGTTCTTCACCGTTAAAAAGCATTCTTCCTAAACAGTTTCTTATTTCAGCAATATCTGCTTCTCTATCAGCATCTCTTAACCAATCATAAAGTGTAATTTCACCTTTAATTAAGTCAGTTGAATTTTGTGGAAAATAACTAACAGTTGATGTTGCACCCCATTTTACTTCACCTTCATCTGGTTTTATATTTTCCATTAGAAGTTCACATAAAGTAGTTTTACCTGCACCATTTGGTCCAATTAAGGCTATTTTATTACCTTTTTCAACCATCATACTAATATCTTTAAGTACAACTTCACCATCAAATGACTTAGAAAGGTTTTTAAATTCTAAAATCTCTTTACTAACTGGTTTTGCTTGTTTAAAAATAATTGATGGATCTCTTCTAGAACTAACTGCAATTGCACTTATGTCTAACTTATCAAGTTGTTTTTGTCTTGATGTTGCTTGTTTTGCTTTAGAAGCATTTGCACTAAATCTTCTAACAAATGCTTCAAGTTCATCTTTTTCTTTAATCTTTTTATCTCTATCTACTGATGCTTGTTTTGCTAAAACTGTAGAAGCAATATACCAATTATCATAAGACCCTGTAAACTCTCTAATTTGTTTAAAGTCTACATCTAAAATATGTGTACAAACAGCATTTAAAAAGTGTCTATCATGAGAGATAACTACCATAGTACCATCGTGGTGTTGTAGTTGGTTTTCAAGCCAAGCAATAGTTGCCATATCAAGATTATTTGTAGGCTCATCTAAAAATAAAACATCAGGCTTAGGAAAAAGAACTTGTGCAAGTAAAACTTTGAATTTATCTCCACCAGTAATACTGCTCATTAAATCATTATGTTGAGATGCTGGAAAACCTAATGTTTCAAGTATTTTAGTGATTTTTACATCATATTCATATGTAGGATCCTCTTCACAACAAATAATCTCTAACTCTCCAAGTCTCTCACCAATTTCATCAGTATACTCTTCAAGGTATAGTTTTTCTTTTTCATTGATAGCATCATAAAGTCTTCTATTCCCTTGAAGTACTGTATCAATTAGTGTACACTCTTCATAAGCAAATTGATTTTGTCCTAAAACACCAACTTTTTTACCATTTTGAACTTGTACTTCACCGTCTGTTATCTCTTCTGTTCCACTTAACATATTAAGGAAAGTTGTTTTACCCGCCCCATTTGCTCCAATAAGACCGTATCTTTTACCTGTATCTAAAGATAAGTTAATATCTTGAAATAAAGTTCTAGAACCGAAAGTCTTTTTCAGATTTACAATTTTTACCATATATTTGCACCCTTTTTGTTTTGTATAATTTACTTATTATATCTAAATAATACACAAAATCCAAAAAAGTGATTTCTCAATATAAACTATCCATATCAATAGAAGCTATTGAACTTTTTATACTATGAAGTACCCCTAAAAGTTTTGATGTGTTTGATGATCTTAAAAGTAGTTCATATCTATATCTGTTTGCTATTTTAAATATACCACTTTCTCCAAAACCTATAACCTCTACATCGCTATTATTTATAAAGTTTTGTACATATATATCTAATTCTTTTTTTGCAATAGATGCATTCTTGTGGCTAAATATAACTCTAGCAAGTCTTACATATGGTGGATATATATCTTTTCTTTGATTTAGTTCATCTTGTAAAAAATCTTCATATGTAGATATAGATAAATAGTTGTTAAAAAAGTCTTCATTTTTTGTTTGTATTAAAACTTCTCCAAATCCTTTTCTTCCGCTTCTTCCTGCAATTTGAATTAAAAGTGAAAGTGCTTTTTCTCTTACTTTATAGCTAGTCATATTTAAAACTGAATCGATACCTAAAACTACTGCTAAAGTTACATTGTGATAGTCATGACCTTTTGATAACATCTGAGTACCTACAAGTATATCTATTTTATTGTCATTGAAATTTTTTAGAACTTTTTTAAGCTGTGTATCTGTTTTTATTTTATCTCTATCAAAAGTTTCTATAGTGTTATTTTTAAATATATCTTGAAGTTGTGTGGTAACTTCTGCTGTTCCTAGCCTAAAGTTTTCTATTTCACCTATGTTGCATGATGGGCATATTTTTGGTATAGCTTGAGTGTAGTTACAATAGTGACATTGTAAAGCATAATTTTTTTTGTGTAGACTCATACTAACTGAACAAAATGGACACTCAACCGACTTTCCACACTCTTTACATATCTGGTATTTAAAATTTGCACGTGTTGGTAAAAAAACTATAACTTGCTCATTCTTTTGTATTGTATTTTCTATTTTTTTAATAATAGTTTCATTTAACGATAAGTTTGATTTATCATAAGATATTTTCTTTTCTGATTTATGAAAAGTTTGAGTTATCCTTATGTATGGAATTTTATAAAAGCTACTTAAACTTGGAGTTGCACTCCCTAAAATAACTTGTGTATTGTATTTTGAACCAATATATATAGATAAATCTTTTACATTTAGTCTAGGTTTTTGATCAGCCTTATAAGAGTCATCATGCTCCTCATCAACAATAATTATCCCTAGGTCTTTAAATGGTAAAAATAAAGATGACCTAGCCCCTGCTATTATTTTTACTTTTCCTATTAGTAAATCATTTATGATTTTTTCTTTTTTCTTTTTTTGTATTTTTGAATGCCATATGGCTATATCATCTTTAAATACTTTTGTAAGACGTTTTTCCATTTGTGGAGTTAAAGATATTTCTGGTATTAAAAGTAGGGCTTGTCTATTTTGTGCTAATACATTTTCTATGGCTTTTATGTATATTTCTGTTTTACCACTTCCTGTATTTGCAAATAGTAAACTTGTGTTTTTTTTTTGAATAAACTCATAAGCTTTTTGTTGCTCTACAGATAAAACTATATCACTTTGAATTGGCTCTTCTTCTTTTAATGTTTCGACATCATAAAATGGTGTATAAACAGTAAGTGCTTCCCCTAAACTACACACATAATACTTTGATATAAAAGATGCTGTTTCTAACATCTTTTTATCATAATATTTATTTGATATATTTGATATATCTTTACATTTAAAAGTTGGCTTTTCAACTTTTTTTACAACAACTCCAAGTTGAAGTTTCTCTCTTCTTTGTAGTGTTACTTCAACCAAAGTTCCAACTTTTATGTCATCTTTATATTGATAAGTTAGTGGTTCTAAAGGAGATTTTAAAAGTGCTATTTCGTAGTAGTTTATCAAAGAATAAGTCCATTCCATTTAATTTTTATATTGTATTATACCAATTCTTTAATTTGATTTGGTATAATAATATTATGTTAGAGATTTACGATATAAAACCAATTGTACAGATTCAAGATTTTACTATATATATTTATTATGGTTTGATTGTTGTGTCTTTTTTATTTTTACTTTTTGTAATATATTTTATATTTATATTATTTAAAAAGAAAGAAGTATCAAAAGATAAAGAGTATTTCACAATTTTAAACAATATAGATTTTAATAATACAAAAGAATCATCATATCTAATATCTAGATATGGAAGATTATTAGCAAAAAGTGAAAGAGAAAAAAGATTAATAGATGATATACACAATGATTTAGAAGTTTATAAATATAAAAAGAATATAGACAAAGATATATCTATTGATATAAAAAACCAATTTAGCATATTTATGGATTCATTAGATGTTAAATAATTTTGAATACCCTTATGTTTTACTAATTATATTTTTATTTATAATATGTGCAAAATTTTGTAAAGCAAAAGCAAAGGCATATTATATGCCACATCTAGAGATATACCAGAAATCAGAAGGTTTAAATAGTAGTTTAGTAACTATACTTAAATGGATAACAATCATATTTGCTATTATTGCATTGGCATCACCTATAAAAGAGTTAAATGTTGTTAATACAAAAAATGATGGTGTTGATATAGTATTATCGTTAGATACAAGTGGGTCTATGAGACAAATAGGTTTTAATCAAGAAGATTTAGAACAAAATAGATGGAATGTTGTAAGTGATATTGTAAAAGATTTTATATCTCAAAGGCAAAATGATAATATTGGATTAGTAGTATTTGGAACATCTGTTATGACAGCATCTCCCCTTAGTTATGATAAAAAAGCTCAAAAAAGAATTATAGAAAGTTTAGATATAGCTGTAGTTGGAGAAAAAACTGCACTTATAAATAGTATAGCTACATCTATAAATATTTTAAAAAATCGTGATACAAAATCAAAATTAATCATAGCCTTAACAGATGGAGATGATACAGCTAGTAATATTCCTCTAAATATAGTACTGAAAATGGCAAAAAAATATGATATAAAAATATACACTATATCAATAGGTGCAACAAATAGCTATGCTTTAAATCAACTCTCAAGTGCAAATGGTGGAAAGTCATTTGTGGCTTATAGTAAAAATGATTTAACAGAGATATATAAAGTGATAAATAATTTAGAAAAAAGTAAAATAGAACAAAACAAAATTGTACTTAAAAAGTACTATTTCTTTTATCCATTAATTCTTAGTTTCTTAACATTGTTATTATTTATATTTTTTCAAAATAAAGAATAAACATATAAATGTAAATAAATTGTAATTTTTATATTCTCTTAATAAATATAAGCTAAAATATACTCATAATTATATGGAGTATTACGATGAAAATATTTATTATATTAAGTGTTTTATTTATAAACATAATTTTAGCAAAGCCATTAGTTTTTGGTGTAGTGCCACAACAAAGTCCTCAAAAGTTATATAAAGCATGGAAACCGTTTATTGATTTTATTGCAAAAGATATTGGTGTTGAGATAGTTTTTAAGACTGAAAAATCTATCCCTGAATTTGAGAAAAAACTATACTCTGGTGCATACGATATAGCATACTCAAACCCTTACCACTACACAATAGTACATAAAAAACAAAATCACAATGCTATTGCAAGATTTGATAAACAGATAGTAGGGATTTTAGTTGCAAAAAAAAATAGTGATATACAATCTATTCATGATGTTAAAAATAAAGAGTTTTTATTTCCTGCACCAAGAGCATTTGCAGCAACTATATTAACAAAATTTGATGTTCTAAATAAACAAAACTACAGTATTGATAAGTCAAAAAAATTTAGATATGTTAACTCTCATGATTCTGTTTATTTAGGAGTACAAAGAGGTATAGGTGAAATTGGTGGTGGAATTGTAAGAACATTTAATAAATTTAAATATAAAGACTCTTTAAAAATCATCTATAAAACAGATAAATATCCAAGTCATCCAATATCTATAAGGCAAAATATCGATAGAGATATCGCAAATAAAATTAAAAAAAGTTTATTAACGGTACCATTTAAAATATCAAAACTAATAAATAAAAAAAGTATAATCAAAACTCAAAATAATGAATATGATGTTGTTAAAGAACTAGCTATAAAATTAAATATATTTAACTAAAGAATAAAAATGTTTGTCTCTTTTAAATATAAAATAATGATAGCAGTTCTGATTATAGAATTATTTTTTTTAAGTATTATTATTATCTACAACTATTATAATGTTCAAAAGTTTACATATAATTTAGTTGATAACCAAATAAAGTCTAGTGTAATTCTTTTTAAAGAATTAGTCAAAACACCTTTGATGGTTTATGATTTAGCAACGCTAGATAATATGACTGAACGTTTTGGGAACCTTCCAAATATTGATTATGTTATTTTAAAAGATGATAAAGGGAGAATTTTATCAAAATTTACAAAAAGTGATAATATAAAAAAGTTTGATATAAAAAGTAGCAATACAAATTATAAATATATTGAATTTACAATTAAAGATGAAAGAACTATACTAGGTAAAGGTAGCGTAGTTTTTAACAAAAAAAAGGCAAATACAAAGATAAATGAACACACAAAAAATATTATTAAAATTGCAATTTTAGAGATTTTTTTAAGTATTTTAGTTTCATTTTTCATAGGTAGACTATTAACAAAAAATTTAATTATTTTAGATAAAGCATTTAAAAATGTAAGTAGCTACAACAAGCGAATTGTTAGAGTTGATATAGATTCAGATGATGAGTTTGATCATCTAGCGACTAGCTTTCATAATATGCAACTAAAAATAAAAGATGAGATTGTAAAAAATGAACAAAAAGAGAAGCAGATGTTTCAACAAAGTAGAAGTGCTGCTATGGGTGAGATGATGAGTGCTATTATTCACCAATGGAAACAACCTTTAAATGCACTATCAATGCTTAACTCAGGTATGAAGTTGTCACTACTTGTTGCAGATAATTTAACAAGAGAAGAGTTATCAAAAAATATAGAACAAATAGAAAAACAGATAAATCATATGAACACAACTATGGATGACTTTAGAGACTTTTTCAAACCACAAAAACTTACACAATTTAATATAAATGAAAATATTAAAAGTGTAAAAAACTTAATAGGTAAAATCTATGCGTCAAAAAACATATCAATAAAAACAGATTTACAAAATAACCTAAATACTCAAGGTTATCAAAACGAATTAAATCAAGTAATAATAAATATACTAAATAATGCAAGAGATATTATTGTTGAAACAAATTGTGAAATAAAAGATATATTTGTAAAAACATTTCAGGAAAAAGATAAGGTTGTTATAACTATTACTGATTGTGCAGGGGGAGTACCTGAAGATATTATTGATAAGATTTTTGACCCTTATATAACTACAAAAAGTGAATCAAAGGGGACAGGTATAGGTCTTGATATGTCTAAAACTATCATTAAAAAAGTAAATGGTAATTTGACTATTAGAAATGTAATAACAACAATAAATGAAACCCAATTTAAAGGTGCTCAATTTAAAATTGAACTTGACTTAGTATAGTTTAAGCATCATTTGTAACATTATATATATACAAGTTATATTTATAAGCATAATACTTCATTAAAAGTTTTTGCAATATTGGTTGATGGGATGGTGTAAACCATGCATTATTTGATATAGCTATTACATATGGTGTATCTAGCTTTTTGTAAATCTCATCTGTTGTTGCTTCATAACATATAGCATTTCTAAACTTTGTACCTTTTATATTAAAAGTTGTTGGTTCTTTTGCTGTTTCATAATCTTTTGCACCATTATAAAATGTGTTATTTATAATATCTCTTAACTTTTCAGGTAATGGTACAGCTTCTCCAAATGGAACTAAAACAACTTTATTTGCAATTTTCATTTCACCATTTTCAAATAGATATGATGAGTTATATAGTAATCCATCTTTTTCATATAAAGCACCAAGAACTATTGAAATATCTTTTGAATAGTTTAAAAGTTCTTGTTGAATAAATTTTTGATGATTTAATACTATAGGAAATGAAGTTTCTGGAAATATAATAAGTTCATATTTATTTTCAATAGCTATTTTTATGTTGTCAAAATTATCTTTTAAAATAATATCTCTATATTTTTTATCCCATTTTTTAGCTTGTGAAATACTTGTATTTTGCATCTTAATTTTTAAATTTGATGGTTCTGTATTTAAGATAGGTTTATTGAATATTGATAGAGAAATTAAACTTATGCTATAAAAAAGAATACCTATTTTAAATTTATTTTGATTTTGAAAATATATTAGTACTGAAGTAGCTGCTAAAATTACAAATAGATCAATTTTGGAAGTACCAAGATAACTATTTATAAATGGTAACTCTAATATAAACCAATTAAATCCAAATGGATTTATAAAACTAAGTATAAAAAAGTATGCAATTTTGTATAAAAGATTATCAACTAATCCTCCAATATAAAAGAGAATACCATACATAAGACCAATTCCAATTAATACAAAAGGGATAAGATATAATAAATTATAATATATAAAACTATAACCTATCCACCAAAACCATAAAATGCCAATTAAAAATCCAGCATAAAATAACTCTTTTTTATTTAATGTAAATAATATGTAAAAACTAAAAAGTCCCATAATTGTATTAACAAAGTAGTTTGTTAAACCTAAGTATTCTAAGTATATAAATAATGACATAGAAATTGATAAAATTATTGATTTAAAGCTAAACATAGACGAATTCTACCATAATTTAAAAATATATTGCAAAAAACACTCTCTTTTAAATATTAATTAAACTATCTTTAGTTAATATCTACAAATAAATATTAAACAGGAGAATATGTATGAACAAAGCAGAATTAATTGCAGCAGTAGCTGACAAAGCAGGATTAACAAAAAAAGATGCAGGTGCAGCACTAGAAGCAACACTTGAAACAATTACAGAAACATTATCTGGTGGAGACACAGTAGCATTTATTGGTTTTGGTACATTTAGTACTTCAAAAAGAGCTGCTAGAGAAGGTGTAAACCCATCTACAGGTGCTAAAATTCAAATTGCTGAGTCTACTGTAGCAAAATTTAAAGTAGGTGCTAAACTTAAAGAAGCAGTTAAAGCTGGAAACAAATAGTTTATACTTAACTTTAAGTAAATAAAAAAGGGGAAGATTTATATCTTCCCCTTTTTTTATATCTATTATTTACTCAAATATTAATTTGAATAGGCAAATTAATTTGCCGATTCAACATCACCCGCTTGTAATTCAAACTTAGGAAGTACAAAATCACTTGGTAATTTAAGTGTTTGATATGTAGCTTCAAATTGCTCTTCTTCTGCACTTCTCTCACCACGACCACGTGCTACAACTCTAACTGGTACACCTTCAAAGTCATGGTACTCTCTTAAAACATTTATCAAGTATCTTTTATATGAGAAATGTAACATTCGAGGTTTGTTCATAATTAAAGCAACTGTTGGAGGTGAAGTATCAAACTGTGTTGCAAAGAATATTCTTAGTCTATTTCCATTTGGACTTGGAAGAGAATGTCTTCTTATCGCTTTTTCAATAGTTTCATTTAAATCAGCCGTTGATATTCTTCTATTATAGTTTTCAAATATTTTAAGAATCTTATCTTCTAGTTTATTTACATTTCTTCCTGTTTTTGCAGAAACTGCTACAATTGTTGCATAGTATAAAAATTTAAATCTAGTTCTAATCTCTTCACTTAGTTTAGCAAAAGTATCCATATTTTCATCCCATTTATTTAGAACAATAATAGTACCTAATCCAAACTGATCAACAAGTCCTGAAATTTTTTCATCTTGGTCACTTATTGGTTCTGATGCATCTAAAACTATTAAAGCTACATTTGCTTGTGCTAACATATCTTCAGTTCTCATTAATGCGTATTTTTCAATACCTAAAATTTTACCACGTCTTCTTAATCCAGCAGTATCAATAAAAGTTATTTTCTTGTCTCCAACCTCATACGTTTCATCAACAGGGTCAATAGTAGTTCCAGCAATAGGACTTACTACAGATCTCTCTTCTCCTATTAATGCATTTAAAATAGAACTTTTACCAACATTTGGTTTACCTATAATAGCTACTTTAATATGATTTGGATCGATTTCCTCTTCTTGTTCAAATACTTCAATTGGCTCAACTAAAAGTTCTAACTCTTTGTCTGTTAATTTACTTTTTGATTCTTCTTCTATTTCTGCAGCACTTAGCGGTAATTTTTCATATAACCACTCAAAAAGTCTTTTTGTACCACGGTTATGAGATACTGATAATCCAAACATCTCTTCATCATTTATACCAAATTCATAAAAATCCCAAAGTCTCTCTAACTCTTTATCATTATCAATTTTATTTACAACTAATGCAAGTGTTTTACCTAAGCCTTGAAGTTCATAAAATAGTGCTTTATCTTCGTCATCAGGGATATTTTTTCCATCAACCATATATAAAACTATATCAGCCTCTTTTGCAGTTTCTATAGCTTTTCTTTTTACATGTTTAAAAATCTCATATTCACTATCATCACTCATGATTTCATTTTTTGATTTACTTATACCACCAGTATCAAGCATCAAAGCTTCTCTACCAAATATATCTATTTCTCTTCTTCTAATATCTCTAGTTGTTCCAGAAACATCACTTACGATTGCTACTCTTTTTCTAGCAAGTCTATTAAATAATGAACTTTTACCAACATTTGGTTGCCCTATTAATGCTATTTTTACCATATTTTTTCCTTTTATTCTACTATATTATTATTGTTTTCTATATGCAAAGTTTGTGTTGGGAATGCAAAATTTGAACCATTTTGTTCAACAATTTTCATTATCTCCAAATATGTATCTTCTCTTACTTTCATAAACTCACCCCAATGTGTAGTTTTAGTAAAGTAATAACAAAAAATATTTAAAGAACTATCTGCAAATGCACTAAAATATACATGAATAGTACCTTGATCTATTTCTGTATTGTTTTCTAGCATAGTTTTAATATCTTTTATTATTTGTTCAACTACTATACCTTTTGTATCATAAGTCAATCCAAGATTCATTTTGATTCTTCGCTTACCCATTCTTGACCAATTTAATATTGCACTATTTGCTAATGAAGCATTTGGAACAGTTACTAAAGCTTGAGCAAAAGTTCTTACTTTTGTTGATCTTATACCTATCGTTTCTATAGTACCTTCAACATCAGGAGTTTTTATCCAGTCTCCAACTCTAAATGGTTTATCCGTAAATATCACTAATGAACCAAAAAGATTAGCAGCAGTATCTTTAGCAGCTAAAGCAAATGCCATACCTACAAGTCCTAATGATGCTAAAAATCCACTTACATTAAATCCCCACTCCTGTAAAACAGCAATAGCTCCTATAACTATAATAAATAATCTTATAGATTTTACAATAAAGTTTGCAACTTCAATACTAATTTTATCACCAAATCTATTTGTGATTTTATGTATATGTGTCGCTAAATGATTTAAAACTTTTATAAATGCCCAAAAAAGGATGATTATAAAAGCAGAGCGTATAGACTGGTCTAAAAATGTATTTATATCTTCACTTAAAAACAATACACTTTTTGCAATACTTATACCTAATACAATAAATAAAAAATCAACTGGTCTTTTTATCGACTCAAGTATCTCATCATCATAATTATTTGATGTTTTTTTTACTATTTTATAAGATATTTTTCTAAAAAAAACTCTAAATAATTGAAAAAAAATAAATATTAAAATAGCATAGATATAACTATCTATATTTTTATCAAATATTTCAATCATTTTAAAGTTCCTCCATATATAATAATGTGATTTTAACTAAAATTATATAGCTTCTAGCTTAACTTAAAATTATTAAAAACATAGATAAAATCGCACTTTATACATTTTTTGAATATTGATTTGTATATCTTTTTTATATCATTTCTTGTACCAATAGAAAAATAAAAACTATATGGATAATGTAGAGTTTGCTGTATAACATACAAAAGTGATTAAAAGAATAAAGATGATACAGTATGATATAAACTAACATGATAATAAGAGAAAGAGAGTATCTATGAATAAATTAATAAAAATCATATCTATCGTAATACTATTAACACTAAGTGTACATGCAGAAGAAAAGTACTCATTTGTTTCAATTGAAAACTTAATAGAGCAAGAGATTGGAAGAATTATTATTCCAAAAATTTATCAAAAATTAAATATTGATGTAGATATTTCACCAAAACCAGGGAAAAGAGCACAAGCTTATGCCACATCTGGAAAAAAAGATGGGGAAATAATGCGAATTTGGACTTATGGTGTCGAAAATAAAACAACAATAAGAGTACCAACTCCTTATTATAAACTTGAAACAATGGCATTTATAAAAAAAGATAGTAAGATAATAATTAATAGTAAAGATGATCTAAAAAACTACAAACTTATTAAAGTAAGAGGTGTTAAACATACCAATAATGTCACAGTAGATTTAGCTAATGTGAAAAATGTTGATAGTACTGAACAAATGATGAAATTCTTGTATGCAGGTAGAGCTGATATAGCACTTACAAATACAGTTGATGGTTTATTAGTTTTAAAAAAACTTGGATATACGAATATTATACCAGTTGATAAACCTTTAGCTATATTAGATTTATACCATTACATACATGAAAAGAATAATCATCTTGTTCTTAAAGTAGACAAAGTTATTAAGCAAATGAAAGCTAATGGAGAATTACAAAAAGTAATTTATAAAGCAGAATCTAAAATTATAGGAGAATAGAATATAAATTTTATAATTAGATATTTTTTTGTTGTTTTCTTTTTTCTTTTTTCATTAAGTGCCAATGAAAATATCAAGAAAAATAATTTCACAGATAAAATAATCCCTTTAATAACAAAACCTATTTACAATATGGACTTTGCTGAACTTCCAGATATTATTAAACATGTACTTAAAAAAAATAAAAATATACAAGCAATTTCAATAAATGAAAGTATAGAAAATAAAATTGTTATGACTTTTTATCGCCATAGTAGTCAAATGTTATTTAATAAAACTATTCCTAAAGAGTATTTAAAAATATCAAAAGAAATAAAAAAAATATATTATAAAGAAGAAGATTTAGCAACTATAACACTTTATTATACAACTGATATAGAAGACAATAATATTATATTAACTGCAGAAGAAAAAATATGGCTTCAAAATAATATAGTTAAAATTGGTGTCGATGAGTGGACACCTATACTTTTTTTAAACAATTACAATGAGACTGATGGCATTGTAGGTGATTATATAAAACTAATTGCTAAAAAAATTGATATGAAATATGAAACAGTAAGTGGCTCTTGGGCTTCAATTTTAGAAAAACTAAAAGCAAAAGAGATTGATCTATTACCAAATACTTATTATAGTGATGAAAGAACCACTTATGGACTTTTTTCAAAGCCTTACTTTAATGTCAAAGATAATATCTATGTTCATTCAAAGAATAAGAATATAAAATCTTTCAAAGATTTGTCTGAAAAAAAACTTGCAATTGTAAAAGGATATGCAACTGTAGAAAAAGTCAATAAAAAGTTTCCAAATATTCAAGTGGTTGAAACAGAAAACTTGGATGATTCAATAAATAAATTAATAAACAATGAAGTTGATGCAATATATGAGGGACAGTTAGTTGTAGAACATATTATACAAGAAAAGTTAATCACAAATTTAAAAATGATTTCCCAAAGTGATATTGAATCTGAAAATATACATCTGTTTTTTAACAGTGATAATGTCTTATTAAAATCTATTATGCAAAAGACATTAAATAGTATCTCTTATAATGAACATAAAAAAATTAAATTAAAATGGTTGAATAATTATAAAGAAAAAGAAATCTTACCTAGTCTTCATTTAACTAAAGAGGAATTAAACTGGATAAATAATAATGTAGTAAAAATTGGTGTAGAGGATTGGGCTCCTTTGATATTTTCTAAAAAAGGAAATGATATTGGCGGTATATCAGGAGACATCTTAAAACTAGTGCTTCAAAAAACGATGTTACAGTTTGAAATCATAGATAATAATTGGGATATTCTTTTATCTGATTTTAAAGATAAAAAAATAGATATATTACCTGCAACTTATTATACAGATGAAAGAGCTACTTATGGATTGTATTCAAAACCCTATTTTAAAATGTTGGATTTTATTTATGTAAGGGAAAATGAAACATCTATTTTAGATTTAAAAGATTTAGAAAATAGAAAGCTAGCTATAATAAAAGATTATGGAACTATTCCAAAAATTAGAAAAAAATATCCTTCAATACAAATTGTAGAGACAGAAAACCTAAGTGATTCTTTTAATAGACTTTTAAAAGGTGAAGTAGATGCTTTATATGAAGGACAAATATCTTCCGAATATAAAATTAATGAAGATTTAATCACAGGTATAAAAGGTATTCCTCAAAGTGATTTTGAAGCAGCTAATCTGCATTTTTTTTCAAAAATGGATGAGCCAATACTTCAATCTATCTTACAAAAAGCCTTGAATAGTGTTTCTCAAAGAGAAATTAATGAGATTAAAGCAAAGTGGATTATTAGTAATAAGAAAGTAAAAATATTAGATAATATAGAGTCTATGAAGGAAAACTTTTGGTTAGCTATAGGAGCACTTTCAATTTTTTCAATGTTATTAATTGGTACCTTGCTAAGTGGAAGATTTTTCAGTGATGAAATTGTTGCAAAATATTTTGGTTCTAAGAAATTTAGCTTTATTACAACTATGATTGTTACTTCAATGATCGTTTTAATTTCAATACTTGTTTTTTATACATTGAAACTTAATAAGCAAGAAATTTTAGATAATACGAAAGATGAGTTAGGTGTAGTACTTAACATCAATATTGATAGGCTTCACTCTTGGATTGATGATAGAAAAAGTTTTTTATTACAACTTGGACGTGATCCTCAGTTAATTACAATTACGAGAGAACTTTTAAAATATGATAATGATGCTATTAACTTAAAAAAATCACAAGCTTTAAAAGATGTTAGGAATTATTTTAAAAATAAAGAAAAAGAGTTTGGAAAAATTGGCTTTTTTATAATCAGTCCAAACATGATTAGTCTTGGTTCTAGTCGAGATAGTAATCTAGGAACAAAGAATTTTATTTCAATTCAAAAACCAGAACTCATGAAAAAAGTATTTGAAGGAAAATCTGTTTTTATTCCTCCTATTCCTTCAGATGTTATTATCGGAGATAGCTCAGTTAAGCCTCTTACTATGTTTTTTGCGGCACCTATTCAAGATGAAGAAGGTAATGTTTTAGCCGTACTTACACAGCGATTATTACCTGATGGAAAACTAGCTAAAATTATGCACTCTGGTCGTATAAGAAAAAGTGGGGAGAGTTACTTAATTGATCAGTTTGGTCGTATCTTGACACCAAGTAGATTTAAACAGGATTTGATAATGAGGGGTATAATAAATGAAGAAGATATAAATAGTAATAATTTTTTTGCAAAAAATCCTGGTGTTAACATGTCAATTGGTGAAAAGCCTAAAAATGATAAAAAAGAGTGGGCATTAACTAAAATGGCTGAAGATACAATCTCTATGAGGATTGAGGATAAAGATAATATCCTTAAAATTCAATACAGTGATACTAAATATAATTTAGAAGGATATAGGGATTATAGAGGTGTTCCTGTCATGGGAACTTGGTATTGGGATCATCAACTTGATTTGGGAATGACAACAGAACTTGATGTTTCAGAGGCATTAAAAGGATATCATCTTCTTCGTCAAAATCTTTTAATTATTACATGGCTTACAGTTTTATTGACTATTATTTCCACTTTTATGCTTTTACTTTTTGGTGAGAAAGCAACACGAAGTATCCAAAAAGTAAATACCGAATTAAATAAGCTTTTAGAGTCATTTGATGATAATGTTATTGCTTCTCGAAGTGATTTAAAAGGATCTATCACTTATGCAAGTAAGGCATTTGCAGATATTTCTGGCTATACTGTTGAAGAACTTATGGGGAAACCACACAGGATGGTAAGACATTATGATATGTCAAAAGAACTCTTTCAAAGTTTATGGAAAACGATTCAAAGTGGAAATATTTGGAAAGGTGAAGTTAAAAACAAAACAAAAGATGGAGGCTTTTATTGGGTTGATACTGTTATTACTCCAGAATTTGATGAGAATGGAAATCTTTCTGGTTTTAGTGCTATACGCCATGATATAACGGACAAAAAAGAGGTTGAAGATTTAAGTAAAAATCTTGAGAGAAAAGTAATAGATCAAACAAAAGACTTAAGAAAACAAAAAGAGTTTGTAACAACTTTGCTTGACTCCCAAGAACAAATGATAATCACAACTAATGGAAAAAAGTTAATAAGTGTAAATAAAACATTCTTAGAATTTTTCAATATTTCTTCAGAAATAGAATTTCAAGAAAAATATCATGCAAGTTGTATTTGTGATACATTTAATATTGATGCCCCTAAAGATTATCTTCAAATTAAGACAAATGGTCAACAGTGGATTGACTATGTTATTGATAGACCAAATCAGATGCATAAAGTTATGATAATACTTAATGATATTGATTATATTTTCTCAGTTACAGCTACAAACTTACCTAATGAAGAGGGACTAAAATCAGCTGTTTTCACAGATATTACAGAGATGGAAAATGCTAAAAAAGAGATAGAACAGATACTTGCAAATATATTATTACCTGTACTTATAACATCAAAAAAAGATAGAAAGATATTGTATGCAAATAAATATGCAGAAAATCAATATGAAGTACCATTAGATAAAATAATTGGTAGTGACATAGATGATATATATACAATAAAAGGGCAACAAGAGCATATAATAGATGCAATAAATAAGTATGGATTTATTGAAAACTCTGAAGAAGAATTTAAAACATCAACTGATAAAATTTTCACAGCTTTATTGTCTGTTACCCCAATTAAATATAAAAATGAAGATTGTTATATTGGTATGATTACAGATATAACTAAACAAAAAGATATGGAGAATGAAGTACGAGCCATACATAAACATACAAAAGATAGTATAGAATATGCCTCTTTAATACAATCAGCTTTAATACCTGATAATAACTTGTTTAGAAACTATTTTAAAGATTATTTTGCTATTTGGCATCCTAAAGATATAGTTGGTGGAGATATATATCTTTTTGAAGAGCTAAGACAGAATAATGATGAATGTTTACTTATGGTTATAGATTGTACTGGTCATGGGGTTCCTGGTGCTTTTGTAACTATGCTTGTAAAAGCAATTGAGCGATCAATAGTGTCTAAAATAAATCACAATGAAAATGAGATAGTGAGTCCTTCAGAAATATTGTCAGTGTTTAATAAAAGTATGAAGCACCTCTTAAAACAAGAAGATAGAACTAGTGTATCAAATGCAGGATTTGATGGTCAAATATTATACTATAATAAAAAAGATAAAATAGTAAAATTTGCAAGTGCAAGAAATGAGCTTTTTTATATACAAGATGATGAGATTAAAATCATAAAAGGTGATAGACATTCTGTTGGATATAAAGATAGTGATGCCAACTATGAATTTACAGAACATATTATAGATGTATCAAAAGAAACTTCTATGTATATATCAAGTGATGGATACTGGGATCAAGTGGGTGGAGAAAAAGAGAGAAGTTTTGGTAAAAAAAGATTACAAGCAATGATCAATGAAATTAAAAAAGAAACAATGGCAGAACAGAAAGAAGAGTTTATATATACTTTAAAAGACTACCAAGGTGACATGGATAGAAATGATGATATAACTGTTATTGGTTTAAAAATATAAGAAAGGTAATTTATGATAAATATTTTAATTGTAGATGATTCTAAATTAGCAAGAAAAAGAGTTTGTATACCTATAATTGCAATAATATCAATGTTTAATGAAAAGATTAAACAAACTCTAATCTCAAATGGTTTAGTATATGTTATGTATAAACTTGTTGATGTTAAATTATTTAATATTTTACTAAATAAAATATTGAATAACTTTATGTCACATGAAGTTAACTCTAAAAGTGAGTAAAGTATGAATATATCTAAAATTCGCAATGTAATGCAAGAAGAAGGGATAGTATTTTCTTTTTCAGGAATGATTTCACAATCTTTAACAGAGTTTATGATAGAAACTGCTTCAGAACAATTTGATAAAGATGGTTATGATGCTAAAATAACAAAAAGTATGTTTTTAATTGCAATCGAACAACTTCAAAATGTTATGAGTTATTCGAAACAAAAACATATTGACAAAAACGAATATACTAGTCCTGGAGTATTAGTAGTTGGCTTTGACAAAGATAAACAGAAATATTATGTAAATAGTTCAAATGAAATTATTGAATCAGATAAAGAGAAAGTATCTACTAAAATTGATTTTATTAATACTATGGATAATCAAGAGCAAAGAAAATATTTAAGAGCAAAACTACGTTCGGCAGATGATAAGCATGATAGGGGTGCTGGAGTTGGTTTTATAGAGATGGCAAAGAGATCGAGTGAAAAATTAGAATATGATTTTGAAGAGATTGATGGAAAACTTTTTTTTCATATATTAGCATACGTATAAAAGGATTAAAATGGAAAATTTAAAATTAGAAAAAACAAATTATATACCAGAATTTGATTTAAATGCACAAACTGGTGTATTAAGTATTAGAGGAAAGTCATATCCAGAAAATACATTTGAGGTATATAAGCCTATAAATGAATGGATTAAAAGTTATCTTAAAGATACTTCAAATGAGAAAACTGTTGTATATCTTGAATTAACATATTTAAATTCAAGTAGTTTAAAAGCTTATTTTGACATATTTGACTTATTTGAAGAGGCAACTAAAGATGGAAAAGTGATAGAAATAAGTTGGATATATGAATCTGAAGATGATATCATAGAAGAAACTGGTGAAGATTTTATAGAAGATTTTGAAAGTTTGAAAATAAAATTAGTACCACAAAATTAGAGTAGATTATGAATGATGTTGAGAATGTATTAATAAAAGAGATCAATGAACTTGAAGTTAATTTTATAAATACTACTAAAAAATTAAAAAAAGATATATTAAGACATGATAAGATTATGTCAAGAAGTGATAGAAGACAAACTAAAGAGTATGATGAACTTCAAAGAAAATTTGCAGAAGTAGCGTCTTTACAAAAAGAGATAGAAGAGACACAAAAAGAAGTAGTTTTTACTATGGGTGCAATTGGTGAAAGTAGAAGTAAAGAAACAGGTAATCATGTAAAAAGAGTTGCTCAATATTCTAAATTATTTGCACTTTATTATGGATTAGAGGAAAAAGAAGCAGAGATGCTTAAACAAGCAAGCCCTATGCATGATATAGGTAAAGTTGCTATTCCTGATGCTATATTAAATAAACCTGCTAGATTTAATGAGGAAGAGCGTAAGATTATGGATACTCACGCACAACTTGGCTATGATATGCTTAAAATGTCAGATAGACCACTACTTAAAATGGCAGCAACTGTAGCTTATGAACATCATGAAAAATGGAATGGTAAAGGTTATCCTAACCAGCTTAAAGGTGAAGATATACATATATATGGCCGTATTACAGCATTGGCTGATGTATTTGATGCCCTAGGAAGTTCTAGAGTATATAAAGAAGCTTGGGATGATGAAAGAATATTTAAAATGTTTAAAGAGGAAAGAGGAGAACACTTCGATCCAAAATTGATTGATATATTTTTTGATAACATAGATGAGTTTTTAGAAGTTAGAAATAGTATGAAGGATGTATAAATTTTATTGGTAAAGATAAAAAAGAAAAGAAGAGTTAATAAAAAAACGAGTGTCTAATTCGAAATGACAACATTTTTACTATCTTTCCTTGATACAGAATTGATACAGTGTAGCAACTAAGCCTATAAATAATAGCTTTTTAACTTAAATTATATTAAAATCGCGATTATGATAAACAGCACTGAACCTAACAATACAAAACTAGCTATAAAATACATGTTAATCTCCTCATTTCTATTCTCATTTACAGTTGGGTTTGCAAAACTTTTAAGTGACCATATGAGTTCTATTGAGGTTGTATTTTTTAGAAACTTAAGTGGTGTAATTATAATAATGTATGCAATTTATAAGTCCCCTTTAAATCAAATAGGGGGAAAACCTTTTTTACTTTTTATGAGAGGATTTATAGGTTTTAGTGCATTGTTGATGTATTTTTACAATATTGCACATATCTCACTTGCTGAAGCTTTAACTTTTAGTAAGATATCTCCAATATTTACAGCTATATTTTCATATTTAATATTAAGAGAAAAGTTGTCAAATATAGCTTGGGTAGGTGTATTTACTGGTTTTTTTGGAGTTTTATTTATAACTGGCTTTGATGTGACACAACTAAGTAAAACAGATTGGTTGGGTATTTTAAGTGGAGTTGGTGCAGGTCTTGCATATACCTCAATTAGGGAGTTAAGAAAATATTATGAAAGTAGGGCTATAGTTTTATCATTTATGGTTGTAGGTACAATTGGACCTATTATACTTTTAGGACTAGGTGAATTTTATACCACTGAAAACTTTCAAGGAAATTTTGCTGTGCAATCGTTACTCACTAATTTTGATTGGGTTATTGCGCCATTTGTAATGCCAACTGGAGTAGCTTGGTTTTATATTGTAGGACTTGGTATATTTGCTACGTTTTCACAAATATATATGACAAAAGCATATTCACTTGCACAAGGTGGAATTGTTGGAACTATAAGTTATACAACAATTATATTCTCAATGGTAATAGGGATATTTCTAGGAGATGTTTTCCCTAGTACAACACTTTTTATAGGAATTGGATTTATCGTGTTAAGTGGTATACTAGTAACACGAAAATAAGTTAACTATTTAACCTCTTGAGATATAGTTGTTTTTGTATAAACGATAAAATCATCAGGTTGCATAGCTAATACTAACCCATAAATTAAAAGTAAAATACCAAAAACAATCCCTATGTCAGATAGAAATCGTTTTTTAATTTTTATATTTGCAAGATATAAAACCAAAGCAAGGCCAATAATAAATAATAATATTCCCAATTTCATAATTTAATATATATCCTTATTCTCTATGATAGTAAAGATATATTTCTACTTTGAACAGCATTTGATTGTGACTGAACAACCATACCAATCTGAGCCATAATATTTGTTTTACTAAAATCACTTACCTCTTTACTATAATCAATATCTAAAATAGTTGATTGAGCTAAAGCAATCTCTTTTTCAGTACTTATAGAATATCTAGCAGTTGATTCCATCCCATTTGAAGCAGATGCAAAATCAGAAGCAAATGAAGCTAGCTGTGTTGTACCTTGATCTACTACATCAAGCATATTTGCCATATCATCTCTACCATTTGCAAATGTTGATAATGCACTTCTTAATTGGTCAGAGATACTTGTTGTATCTGCTTTTTCCATATTTATAATTGATTCATCACCAACTATAGATAAATCATCTGATTCATCACCAGCAGTTTTTAACAGTGTTTGATCATTATATGTTGTACCGTTAGATATTTGCTCATATTGGTCAATATATTTTGATATTTGCTCAGCTATAGCATCAACGCCTTCTGCGCTTGTTGTACCATTCATAGCTTTTAAAGTTTCTGTTCTAATATTTTCAAGAATATCTGTTTGTGAAGAGATACCACTTTGTGCAATAGTACTCATAGCTATACCACTATTCATATTCTCAACAGTTTGTGATAATGAAGTTTTTTGTAAACCTAAGGCATCAGCAATGGCCAAACCAGATGCATCATCAGATGCACTATTTATTGCTAAAGCTGAACCTAACTTCTCTAATGATGAAGTTTGTACATCACTGATACCAGGTAAACTTGTATATGAAGAATTAACATTCATTTTGTACTCCTTACTAATTGTATAACTATTATATCCCGATTTTTATTAATTATATATTAATAAAATAACTTATAATTTATCTCTATTCAAAGCAAGTTACGATAAAATACGAAAAATTTACAATAAATAATATTTAATAAAAGGGTCATCAATGTCAGCTAAAACACTTGTAATAACAGGGGGAACTAAAGGTATAGGTAAAGCTTGTGCTTATAGATTTGCTAAAGAGGGGATAAATATTGCATTTACATATAATTCAAATGAAGAATTTGCTAAAGATATAGCAGCTGATTTAGAATCTAAATTTGGAATAAAAGCAAGATATTATCCATATAATATTTTAGAGCCTGAAACTGCAAAAGAGTTATTTTTAGAGATTGATAAAGATTTTGATAGAGTTGATTATTTTATATCAAATGCTATGATTTATGGAAGAGCTGTTGTTGGTGGATATAATAAATTTATGAAACTAAAGCCAAGAGGATTAAATAACATCTATACAGCTACTGTTGATGCTTTTGTTTGTGCTTCACAACAAGCTGCAAAAAGAATGAAACTTGTTGGAGGTGGAGCAATTGTATCTCTTAGTTCAACTGGAAACCTTGTTTATATTGAAAACTATGCAGGACATGGTACAAATAAAGCTGCAGTTGAAGCTATGGTAAGATATGCAGCAACTGAGCTTGGTATAGATGGTATTAGAGTAAATGCTGTAAGTGGTGGTCCAATTGATACAGATGCACTAAAAGCATTTACAAACTATGAAGAGGTTGCAGCAAAAACTGCAGAGCTTTCTCCTTTAGGAAGAATGGGTCAACCTGAAGATTTAGCAGGGGCATGTTACTTTTTATGTAGTGAAGAAGCTTCATGGATAACAGGAAGTACTTTAATGGTTGACGGTGGAACAACTTTTAAAAAATAATGACTACTACTCAAAATAATAAAAACCTAAATCTTCCAAATATTTTAGCAGCTTTTAGAATACTATTAGCTCCTTTAATGCTTTGGTTTATGGTGGATCAATCAAATCCTATTTTTGCACAATGGCACCTTAGCTGGTTTGATTATTTTGCAGGTTTAATTTTTGTAATAGCATCTATTACTGATTTTTTTGATGGTTTTATTGCAAGACAATGGGATCAAATGACAAAGCTTGGTAGTATTTTAGATCCACTTGCAGACAAGATGCTTGTGCTTGCTGGATTTATTGGGCTTTTAGTTATGGGAAGAGCTGGCGCATTTGCTGTTTTTCTTATACTTTCAAGAGAATTTTTTATAACTGGTTTAAGAGTTGTAGCTGTTTCTGAAGGTAAATCAGTCGCTTCAACAATGGCTGGAAAAATAAAAACTGTAGTTCAGATGATAGCTATAGGTTTTTTAATAATGAATTGGCCTTTTGCAACAGAACTATTATGGTTAGCTGTTGCTTTAACTTTATATTCAGGATATGAATATATTCGTGATTATTTAAAATAGGATTATATATTGGGTTTTGTAACTTTTCTGATTGTTTTATCAATCTTAGTTTTTATTCACGAACTTGGACACTTTACTGTAGCAAGATTACTTGGTGTAAAAGTTTATGTATTTTCAATAGGTTTTGGTAAAAAACTTATAACTAAACAGTGGAAAGGTACTCAATGGACTTTTTCACTTATCCCTCTTGGTGGATATGTAAAGATGAAAGGTCAGGAGGATTTAAATCCTGCTTTAGCTAACAAAGATGATGATAGCTATAACACGAAGACACCTTTTCAAAGAATTTTAATACTACTTGCAGGTCCTGCTGCAAACTTTTTATTGGCATTTATTATATATATTGCAATTGGTCTTTTAGGAAACAATCACTTAGCTCCAAATATTGGAAAAGTAGTTGAAAATTCACCTGCTCAAATAGCTGGATTAAAAGCAAATGATGAGATATTAAAAATCAATGATATAGAGATAAAAACTTGGGATGACTTAAGTGCTATTATTAAAAACTCTGATGGGGCATTAAAGTTTTATATTAAAAGAGATGGTAAAGTTAGAGCGATTATAATAAGACCAAAACTTTCAGATTCTCAAAATATGTTTAAAGAAAAAATACAAAAAAAGATGATAGGAATTGCTCCTGCTCCTAAGATAGTAACAATATACTACTCACCTCTTGAATCTATATCATTCGGATATGATAAAACAATAGAAGCTAGTAAGATGATATTTTTAGGTGTTCAAAAACTTATTCAAGGTATTGTTCCTAGTAGTGAAATAGGTGGTGTTATAAGTATTGGTACAGTTATATCTGATGCTAGTCAATCTAGTTTTGTAGCTCTTTTAACAATTATGGCACTAATATCAGTAAACCTTGGTGTTTTAAATCTACTTCCAATACCAGCACTTGATGGTGGTCATATTATGTTTAATATTTATGAGATGATAACTAGAAGAAAACCTAGTGATAGTGTTCTTATATACTTAACAGTTATTGGATGGGTATTGTTGTTAGGATTGATGTCTCTTGGTCTTTATAATGACATTAATAGATTTCTTGGATAATGGAACGATTTAAAAGAGAAGCTTTCTCTTTATTAGAAATAATATTTGCAATAGCAATCATATCTATAATTGCTATTGTTGCTATCCCAAAACTCGGAAACTCATTAGACAAAACAAATATCATAAAAATTAAAAGCGATATTCTCTTAATTAGAGATGGACTAAATAGATATAAAAATAAACAGATTTTAAAAGGAGATTTAACTCCACTGGATAGTTTAGAAGATAGTGATAGCTTACTCTATAATAAAATATTAACATATCCTATACTATCTTCAAATAAACAAAAAAGTACAGTATGGAATAAATTGTCAAATACTACATATATAGTATGGTTAGATGATGAAAAAAGTTTAGAATTTAGATACGATAAAGTAAATTATACTTTTGATTGCAATAAAAATGATGAGAACTGCAAAGAGTTTACTCAATAAAGATGGATATTAAATAATGATAACAAAAGAATCAATAGAAAATCTTAAATCTCATCTTGATGTAGTTGATATAATATCTCAGTTTATAGAACTTAAAAAAACTGGTGCAAACTTTAAAGCTTGTTGTCCATTCCATGGTGAAGAAACACCTTCATTTGTAGTTAGTCCTGCAAAACAGATATATCATTGTTTTGGATGTGGTGTTGGTGGAGATAGTATAAAGTTTGTTATGGAGTATGAAAAACTATCATATCCAGAGAGTTTAGAAAAACTAGCATCTATGGTAAATATATCATTAGAACATGATACAAGCTTTAAAAAAATTGATTCAACAATAATAACTAAAGTAAATGAACACTATCAAAAACTATTAACACATAATGAAAAATCATTAGCATATTTAAAAAGTAGGGGAATATCTGATTTTTCAATAGAAAAGTTTGAAATAGGTTATGCAAGTACATCAAGTGATACTATTAACTATCTGAAAAGTAATTTTCTAAATTTAGGTGATGCAAAAGAATTGGGAATAATAGATACTGGGCAAAATGGTTTATATTCAAGATTTATAGAAAGAATCACATTTCCTATTTATACTATTACTGGAAATATTGTTGGTTTTGGTGGAAGAACAATCACTGGACATAATGCAAAGTATATAAACTCACCACAAACAAAATTATTTAATAAATCAAGACTATTATATGGTTATCATCTTGCAAAAGAGACGATATATAAACAAAAAACAATTATTATCACTGAAGGGTATCTTGATGTTGTTATGCTTCATCAAGCTGGTTTTTCAAATACAGTTGCTACATTAGGTACAGCACTAACTACTGAACACCTACCTCTTTTAAATAGAGGTGAACCAAAAGTTATAGTTGCATATGATGGTGATAAAGCTGGATTAAATGCTGCTTATAAAGCTAGTTTATTATTAAGTCATAGTGACTTTAAAGGTGGAGTAGTTATATTTCAAGATGGTACGGATCCAGCTGATATGGTAGCTACTAATAAAATTGATGAACTAAATGAGATGTTTGTAAATCCAACTCCATTTATACCTTATGTTATAGATTTTATTATAAAAAAGTTTAATATAGAAAATCCACAAGAAAAACAACAAGCTTTACAAGAGACAAATGATTATTTAAAAACATTAAGTCCAATACTTCAAGAGGAGTATCAAAGTTTAATCGCAAGAAAGCTAAATGTAAACTCACAATTAATCCAAGTACAGCATTTTAATAATCAACAAGTAAGTAATGCAAACTTATCATCTATAGATATAGCAGAACTAAGTATAATACGATCAGTTTTAGAAGACAACTCTTTATTAGATATATTAAAACAAAATATAAATAACCAAATGATACAAATTCATATAGATGAGTTTAATATGCTATTAAATGACCCTGCAAACCAATCACTAGTAAGTATAACATTACAGGATAATTTAATAACATATACAAAAGAGGAGTTTGAAAAACAGCTTGTCTTATTATCTTTACCATATTATAATAAGCAACTGCAGCAGTTAAATTATAATAATGAAATTGATTTTCGAACTAAGTCAAAAAATATAAGAGCGTTAAAAGAGAAGATTAAATCATTAAAAACTGGTAAATTGGTTGATATTTAGATTTTATATTGTATAATCACAAAAATTTTTTAGTTAGGAGATTTATGGAGTTTTTAAATACAAAGAATGCACCACAAGCTATAGGACCTTATTCTCAGGCTGTAAAAGTAAATGGTTTACTTTATACATCAGGACAAATTGCTTTAACAGTAGATGGTGTAATGCTTGAAAATGACATTAAAAAACAAACAAGACAAGTTTTCACTAATATTAAAGCAATATTAGATGACAATGCAAGTACAATGGATAATGTTATTAAGATAAATATTTTTTTAACAGATATGAATGATTTTGGAATAGTAAATGTAATTATGGCTGAAGTTTTTGGAGACCATAAGCCTGTAAGAAGTACAGTTGCTGTTAAAACATTACCGAAAAATGCAATGATTGAGATGGATATTATTGCTGCTGTAGCTGATTATCAGTAATTGTTGATTAATCTATTTCGTACTTAAAGAATATTTAAAGTATGTTTAGGTATAATTCGCATCATAAATTTTAAGAGGATATGCAATGTACGCAATTATCAAAACTGGTGGAAAACAATATAAAGTATCAGAAGGTGATATTTTAAATATTGACAAGCTAAGTAAAGAGCCAAAAGATACAATTGAATTTACAGAAGTAATTGCTGTAAATAATGGTGAAACATTATTAACAGCAGATGCAGCAGCTAAAGCAGTAGTAACAGCAGAGGTTATCGTTGAAGGTAGAGATAAGAAAGTTATCATTTACAAGAAACTAAGAAGAAAAGATAGTAAGCTAAAAAGAGGTTTCAGACGAAGCTTCACAAAAGTTAGAATTACTAAAATAGCAGCATAAGGAATAAGATATGGCTCACAAGAAAGGTCAAGGTAGTACTAATAATAATAGAGACTCAGCTGGTAGAAGACTAGGAGTTAAA
>Ga0114922_10000193_pt1 | contig 57724 bp, 42 predicted proteins | sample AartaG_FD_100975 | JGI IMG/M metagenome (GOLD analysis project Ga0114922, IMG submission 100975) | Deep subsurface microbial communities from Aarhus Bay to uncover new lineages of life (NeLLi) - Aarhus_00045 metaG | ecosystem: Environmental > Aquatic > Marine > Oceanic > Sediment | place...
ACGTGATGCTCGGATGTTGACTATGGGATAGAAGTATGATAGGATCTACTCTCGAGAGGTCGACGCGGATCTGGGCATTCTTGGCAGCGCGAGATCGATGGAGGAATAGCGCGGCATTTTTTTAGTTTATACTCTTGGTGCGTTGTGGAATATGCTTTTGCGTCGTCGGATCCAGTTCCTTTGGTATGTTCAACTATAGACCTATCCGCTCAGAACGAAATACAGGGATCAGGAGCGCTATGACCGCGCACAGGATTAATCTGTAAGCCTATGGAATCTCGGGTCCCAGCCAAGATGAAGAGACCGGTGCGCGCGGCAATCATCGTGTTTCTATTGATGATTCTTTGTGATTCATCGCATTGCCTACCGGTGATCTCATCCATTCAGGATAATAGAGGGGCTTATCCTAGCTTCAGAGTACCGAAGTACGACAAATTCGAGGTCACCTTCGACTGCACGCTGCCGGGAGCGGTACCTTACTCTAATCCGTTCGATCCTGACGAGATTGCTGTACAGGCACATTTCATTAGACCCATTACGGGAGAAGAGATTGTCGTGCCTGCATTCTGGTATCAGGGTTATACGAGAAGTCAAGTCAGCGGCAATGAGGTTTTGACCCCGGCCGGCCAGCCAATCTGGAAGGTTAGGTTTGCACCAAGAATATCGGGAACATGGCAATACTGGATTTCCGCCACCGATAACACGGGAACTAGAACCAGTGCTACGGACTCGTTCGTGGTGACGTCATCCTACAATCGCGGTTTTCTCCGTGTCTCTCCCAGTACTCCGCGCTATTTTGAGTTCGACAATGGTGACAGTTTCTTCGGTATTGGCCTGGATATTTGCACAGACACCACCCCCACTCAGGAGACATATAGATACGATTACTATTTGAGTGAACTTGACTCCCATGGGGCTAACATGTTCAGGTTCTGGTTTTTGAACTCAGAGATTGAATCGGCCACGCCTTACGGCCACTGGGCTTGGAGTTTACAGGACTCCCAGCTGGGTGCCGACTACGATCTAGAAGATGCATGGCGTGTTGACTACTTGCTGGATGAAGCGGCTGAAAAAGGAATCTATCTCCTAGTTACTACCATGGATTTCTCTCGTTTCATGGAGGGTGAGTGGGAGAACAACCTATACAGCTGGAGGAACGGGGGACCGTGCACGAATCCGTGGGATCTCTGGACGGATGAGATACCGAAACAGTATTACAGGCAGGTTCTCCGATACCTGGCGGCAAGATGGGGATACAGCACGAGTGTCCTCGCCTGGGAGCACTGGAATGAGTGGCATGAGTTGGAGTGGCACACCAGCCTTTTCAACGTAGCCGAGGGTATAGCGTGGCACCAGGAGATGGGCAGCTATCTGAAATCCGTTGATCCGAACCATATGGTAACGACGAGCATGGGTAGTTTTGATGCTTACGATAGTCTGTGGAATTTGGATGAGATGGACTTTCCGCAGATGCACGGTTACTACTACAACCAGTCGAGGTATCCGTGGGATTGGTGGGTATATGAAGCAGGCAAGGATATGGGTATGTTCATCCCGCATTTTGCCGAGAATGTGCTTTATTATGGAAAACCGGCGCTGTTTGGCGAGTTCGGCATTACCGGAGCCCCTGGTCAACAGGACGAGTTGACTCTACAGGATGTCGACGCTGTATACCTCCACAACGGGATCTGGGCGGGTCTGATGCATGGTTTAGCCGGGACTCCGATGGCCTGGAGATGGCACCTTTTCCCGTCTCATCCGCAATGGTGGGACCATTTCCTTGGTCTATCACGCTTCGTTGAAGATATACAATTCAATAGAACGGACTTCACGACCCTGGACTCGTCCAGACTACAGGTCGCAAACGGCGGATATGAGAACGGTACCACCGATTGGGTGCTTTGGCCGGAGGGCGGTTCCTTTACCATCGATTCAACAGTCCGATATTCGGGTCAGAGTAGCTTAAGATACCAGACTTGGGACGGCTCAACGGCTCAGATCAACAAGTATTCGTGGCTCGCGGGCTTCGATCTGTTGCCCGATAGGCCATACGTTCTGTCTGCGTGGATAAGAACAGAGAATATCGACGACGCGTTCATATTCATGTGGTTCTCCGGTTTACCCAGGTTAGAAAGCAACCGGATAGACGGCACAAACGGTTGGACACAACTTGTTGTGGAGTTCACCACACCCTCGGATATAGACGACTACTATTTTGGCGCGAGGATTTCGGGTCCCGGCACAGCATGGTTTGACGATTTCCAGATGGTCTTGGTTGACGCTCTCGAAGTCAGCGACGACAATCTGAGAGCTATGGCTCTGAGGAACAATGATGAAGCGTACGTCTGGATACAAAACTCACAACATACCTGGTATAGAGTGGCGGCGCTCGGTCTGACACCCCAGGTAGTCTCGGGTGCCACACTGACTATTCCCAACATGGATGCGGGCGTTTACAAAGTCGATTGGTGGGATACATACAGCGGGACTGTCGTGGCGACTACTCCGGTATCGGTAGGAGAATCGGAAGAGCTCACGGTGGCCATTCCGCCGCTGCAAACGGATATTGCGTGCAAGATTTTGCTCGATCCCGATTCCGACGGCGACGGACTCCTGAACGAGTACGAGACTCTCGACCTCGATCCTGATACCCCAGGCGTTCAGAATCCCTTCGATCCGGAGGACCCGGACAGCACCGGCGACGATTTCGAGACGGGCCCGGACGGCATTCGTGACGGGTGGAACGATTGGGACGGCGATGGTGTTAACAACGTGCGAGAGTTCTTATTCGGATACGATCCGACGGATCCGGACAGCTGGCCGGCACTGCCGGCGCTTACGACGACCGGCATCGCGGTGCTCGTGCTGGTCGTTCTTCTAACCGCAGGGAAAAAGGCGCGCCGCGCGGGAGCCTCAGGACGAACACCCTGACTGCCGCGCACCCGTTGACTAGTACTCTGCAAACAGCCTTCCCCACTCGGTCTTCATGAATCCTGCGATTCGTCTCCTGCCGATTGTGGGGTACCACAAGAAATCGTGGTATAGGTTGGACGCGAGCGGTGCCCAGACAACAAGCGGGGAATGCAGCAGCGGTTTCTCGAGGAACCTGAGAGGGCCTTTTCGCAGCATCTGGTCTCCCCAGATAACAAGGCTCTTTTTCGTACTGAACCCGAAGTCCGTATCTCCAATATCCTCACCCAGTACTTCTATTTCATCGAGATCGCCTTTTCCGAGGCCCATATCATTGCACATCCGAATATATGGGATTTCCATCGGATCGAATCCCATCATTTTTGCTGCCACGGCATCTATAGCGACCGAATCAGCGCTGGCAAGAATGTAGTTCTTAATCATCGGCACCATCGTTCTCGGCCCCGCACCGTCCCCGCACACGGTTCCATCCATTACTGCAAACACGGCCGGATGAAGTTCTTTCTGCATTATCATCAAGTCGACCAACACCTCATGAATATACTTATGGGCGTAGTGCCGCACTTCCTTGAGCAACCCGCCGAAGGCGTTCTTGATTGCCCCCGTAGTCACGCTGTGACCGTGCGTCTTGACGGTTGGGAGATGAACAACGTTCTTGCCAATGAACATCTCCGGGATTTCGATACCTTCAGGGAATATCCTGTCCAGTCTCAGCAGCTTTTCAGTGAACGCGTACTTTGTCCATTTCACTTCCGGTAAAGGGACGAAATCGAGACCATATCTCTCCAGAACCGCGAGCCATCTGTTGTTGGCGACGCCCTTCCTCGGTTCCGTAACCACCGTCTTGTTCTCGACCGGGATGAGCTTTTTCTTTGAGAAACCGTCTTCAATCAGAGTTCTCACCACACCTTCAAACTGCCAGGGTTGCGACGAGCACGAGGGGAAATACTTCGTCCACGAAAGGTTGAGCTTCAGGAGGGTGTCTTCATCCTTCGAAATAGCGCTATCATATTCAGCAAGATGCATCAAGGTCCTGTAATCATCCAGGACCTTCTCAGGGCTGGTTCTCAATACTGCGACCTTGGCCTTATTCATTCGCTTAACCTCTTGCGAGCACGGTTGCGGCAGTCCCCCCACCCTGTCGTACTCCCGTTCCTTGAGTTGACATGTGCAATGCGCGCGTGAGCACGAGCAGCGGCAACTGCAGAAGTGGGGCACTCAGCATTCAAAGCGTCACAGTTACGCTCGGCTCTCTCGGAGGCGGCGCACTGAAACGCTTGCCAGAAGACCAGTAACCAGCATGGCAAGCATCGCCACGGCCCGACCATAGTCCGTAAACGCCGGGGCCTTTAAAGCGTCAGGACTGACCGGGTCGAACCCATGGTCCATCTCCCAACCGTCGGCAAGCTCGTCACCATCGGTATCAGCCTCAGCCGGATTGAGATCCGTTCCCTCCGGGTTCAGCGTCGGGTGGTAAGGATCGTAACCCGGGTCGCCGTCGTGGTTCACTTCATCGAAGTCGGAAATGCCATCGCCATCCGTATCCGTATCCAGTGGAGACGAGCCGATCGTGAGCACTTCCTCTCCGTCGATCAGTCCGTCGCCGTCGGTATCCGCGTCATCGGGATCCGTACCGTACAGGTTCGTTTCGTCCTCGTCCAGAAGACCGTCGCCATCGCTGTCGCCCGGCAGCGGCGGAAGATTCGCGGTGATGACAACAGTGTCAGAGTCGCTGGCGCCCTGATCGTCGGTCACCGTCAGTGTGGCAATGTACGTGCCGAACGACGTGTAGGTGTGAGTCACGACAGATCCATTGTCCGTACTGTCGTCGCCGAAATCCCACTGATAATTCTCCACAGACCCATCCGGGTCAGAGGAGCCGGTTCCGTCAAACTCCACCTCCAACGGTATTACGCCGACCGTTACATCGGCAGCGGCTACCGCGTTAGGCGGCAAATTATCCCCGTTCGAGCCCAGGATCTCGATGTAGCTTATCTGACTATAGGGATAATGGTCATGGACGCCCAGACCGCCCTGCGCAGCTAAGTGAAGGTAGTTCTGATGCCAGATCTGCCTGAAGCTCAACGTGTGGAAATAGTCGAACATCACCGAGTCCAACGCTACGGGATCCTTCGACACGAGGATCACCTCGGGATTGCGGTTCGGCGGATTCGTGTTCGTCGAACTGTTAGAGTAGATGCCGTCGCCAACGACAAGTACCGTCTTGTTCTCGATCACACCAAGAGAGTTCAACTCGACCAGCGGCACGCCTGTCTCCGAGTAGCCCGAGTGACTCTGTCTGATCCCGTCGTGCAGCGGCACCGCTGGACCAGGGAATGTGATCTGCTGGATGCTGCCGTAATGGTTCTTGAAACCGAACGTGACGCCGCTAATCGGGTGCGCCCTCATGATCGGCACGTTTAGAAGATAGTCCGCGTCGTCCAGAATCTGCGCGTAAGCTGTGGACCTTGTCCCGTGGACCGTCGAATAAGTGCTGAACTGGTTGCTTGACCAGCGGCCCGACGTAGTGCTGTCAATAATCGTGACTCCCGGAAACGCAGTCTCTATCGTGTCAGTGAAAAAGTAATGAATCGAGCCCGGGGACCCGGAGGTAATCGGTCGTGACGCGTCGCATACAAATATCTCGGACTCGGCAAAACCAAACTGCTTCAACTGGTTGATGAGAGCGACCACCGGCTGCGGCACGGAGTTAAAGTTGAGAGCATCGGTGTTGTTGAAGTTGACTTTGATGGCTATGGTCTCGCCCGAAGAGTAGCCGGGCAGGATGTCCTGCCACGCCTCCGTAGTCGTGGCTGTGCCGGTCATCGCCGTGACAGCACGGCTCATCATGGTGTTGACGACACTCTGGTCCACATAGTTCCAGTAATCGCTCTGACCGCTCCAATCAGACGCCTCCTCATCGTACACGGAGACCACTGTCGGACTCCCGCTGCCTATTGCCGAGTGCGTATGCACAGGATCGGAGATTCCCAGGACATTCGCTACACGAACGCAAAAGTACCCCGCAAGAACGATCGCCGCGAGGCACAGGCACGCCACCGCAGCGCCTCGACTCATCCTTCGGATAAGCAGCCTGTACTTCTTGTACGCGAGGAGGGAGCATAACATGCCGCTCACGTACAGCAGAAAACCTGATGCCAGAGGGGCGGCAACACGCTGGCAGGGATATCGAATGCGACTCGGTTTCGCACCCACCCGCGCCACCATCCACACCAGCGAGAGAAAACCTACAACCAGGTGCCACACCTTAAACCATCGGTTTGCCGGTCCTGGAGCCGCTTCCGCGTGCCGGCAGCCAGTGCGGTTCTTTTCTCTATTACGGCCCATCTTCTCCTTCATCTGTACTGTACTCCTCCAAACACCTATCAACCGACCATTCCCACGACAAAGAGCGTTCATCTTGCCCCAACCTACCGCTATACTACTCCAATGGAGGCCATTTTGTCAAGTTATTACCGATCGACGGGAGAAGGATTAGAACCTGCGGATTAGCGACGCGGTGAGCCTCTGGACACACAGAGTAGTGGGCGGCGTAGAACGGTGCTGGATGAAGACAGAATGGTAACGGTAGTCCAATAACGTAACTGGTGTGTCAGAACGGAGGGTTTCTGCGGGGGCGTCGGCAGGCCGTACCTTGCCTCAACAAGATACAGTATCGCCCCCGGTCAGGTTGGCATATGGACGCTAAGCTCAGAGGTCAGCCAGATGGGCTCTGAACCATTCCACTGTTGTCCTAAGTCCTTCGTCAAAGGTTACTTGTGCGCTCCAGCCGAGTTCCTGGAGCGCTTTCGAGCTTTCCAGGTAGACCTTCTCTATTTCTCCTGTTCGCGCTTCGGCGTAAATTGGCGGCTCAGAGAATCCAATGATCTCCTGCAGTTTCTCGTAGATTTGATTTACGGACGTTCCGATCCCTGAACCGATGTTGCATGCCTCACCGTCACCGCGATCCAGCGCGGCGAAGTTTGACTCTACAATATCGCCTACGTACACGTAGTCCCGCAGCTGCTCACCATCGCCGAAGATGCTCGGGACCTCCCCTTTGAGCATCCTGCCGATGAATATCGCATTGACTCCGGCTTCCCCGTGCGGGTTCTGCCGTGGCCCATAGACATTCGGGTAGCGCAGCACGGTGTACCGCATACCGTAAGTCTGTCCATAGAAGTACAAATAATGCTCGACGGTGTGCTTGGATATGCCATACTGGCACAACGGTTTTACAGGGTGGCTCTCGTCCACCGGCAGATACTCCGGCTCCCCGTAAACGGCCCCTCCGGTTGAAATGTAGATGATCTTCTTGACGTCATACTTCAGGCAGTTCTCGATCAGGTTCAGCGAACCCAGAACGTTCACGTCTGCATCGAACATCGGCTCGCGCACTGACCGTCTCACATCCATCTGTGCCGCATGATGGTCTACGAAATCCGGCTTCTCCTTCTCGAAAATGGCACTAAGATCCTTGCTGCGAATGTCGGTTTCGTAAAAAACAGCCTTGGGGTTGACATTCTTTAATGACCCGGTGGAGAGGTCATCGACGACCGCAACATGATGCCCTTCTTCGATGAGCCTGTCTACCACGTGTGATCCGATGAACCCTGCTCCACCTGTGACAAGAAATCTTGACATGTCGTTCGCTCCTCCAGTCGTTTTTTAGTATGCCTCTTTATGTTTGAAAAGTGATATGATGGTCTTTACAAGGATCTTTATATCAAGCCACACCGACTGTTTCTCCATGTACTCCAAGTCGAACTTCGTCTTGTCGTCGATCGACGTGTTGCCCCGCACGCCTTCGGCCTGCGCCAATCCCGTAATGCCGGGACGCAGGTACAGCCTGCGGCGGTTCCACGCGCTGTATTCGTCAACATAGAGAAAGGTTTCGGGCCGTGGACCAACGAGACTCATGTCGCCTTTGAGCACGTTGAAGAGCTGGGGCAGCTCGTCTATACTCGTTCTGCGTATGAAGGCCCCAACACGTGTCACGCGGTTGTCGTTCGGCTTGACCTTAACCGGCGGCCCGTCGGCCGCGCTTGCGATCATGCTTCTGAACTTATACATTCTGAACGGTTTGCCGTTTTGACCGCTCCTTTCCTGACCGATGAATACGGAACCATGAGACTCTTTCTTGATCATAACGGCAATGACCGCGAACAACGGCGCAAGAAGTATCAGGCCTAGCAGCGAACCTACGATGTCTATCAGCCTTTTCAAAACCACCTGCCAGCCGATGGGAGGATGATCGTGGAAGGCGACGACAGGCACATTGCCCACCCTCTCGAACTCCATGTAGCGAGGTGCAACTTCAAATATATCCGGAATGGCTTTCACCTCGATGCCCTCCGCATAACACTTGTCGATTATTGGAAGGATTTTGGCTTTTGTGGATAGCGATCCCGTCAGGATGACGATAGACACTCCCTGCTTTCTAGCTATTTCGTACGCATCATCCACTATGCCCAACACGCGGCCTTGCTCAAATTTCTCCTTTACGCGTTTCCCGAAGCCGTTATAGGCCACTTCGTCCTCCTGCTCAAGGAAGCCTATCACGTCGCATCCGAGTTCAGGCCGCTCGCTGTATTGCCTCTCCAGCATGAGAGCAGCTTCAGTGAGCCCGGCTATCAGCACATGGCGCACCCCGATCTTCTTCAACCTTCGCCAAATAAGTACCGTGTAAAGGCCCACACGTGAAAGAAAAATGAGCGCAAATGTGAAGGTCCACACGTAGATCAACATCAATCTTGAAAAGCCGAACTGCTTCGTCATGTACGAGAAGACCAGCACTAAGGCCATGCTCACGGAAACGGCCACAAAGACCGAAAACGCTATCTCTCCCGGTTCCCATCTGTGTCTGAAATCATAGAGCCTCAGCATCGAGAAAGCGAGCGCACACGCCATGAGAAGAACAGGAAGCACGGGTAGATGCTGTGCAACCGTGACGTCCATGTAGTTAGGATTGATGTGGAAGAAGGGTAGAGCCACGTACGCGTAGTGCGCGCACAGAAATGCGACACCCACCAACGTCATGTCCACGAGTACGACTGCTGCGACTATGAGTGCGTGCCTTCTCCGAGCGGATATCCGGCCTATGATCTTTTTCCGTTTCATCGGAATCACTGAACTCCTTTCCTTACAATGGTCCAGAAGAGCGAATCCCTAATTCAGGTTGCTCACTCCGGCAAGTAGTTCTCAAGCAGCGGACCTACGAGATTCAGAAAATCTCTTTCGACCGCATATGTGTCTTCAACCGCCTGGCCGACCGGTGCGCTAATCTGCACCAGTGCCCCTCCTATCTTGTTGAATATAATACCTTGCACCATCGCAGCGCGTCTGTATTGAGAAAGGCCCGGGAAGGTGCGCTCTCCCATTTGGAAGTAGAACAGAACAAGCTCCTTCGCAAAGCCTTTTTGAACGTGCATTTCGGTGAAAGCGGTTTTACGCCCCCCCAATTGTACCAAGCTGCGTGATTGTTGAGCTATCTCCCAGCCGTTCGCCGGATAACAGATATTCGGATTATGAGTTGTGCCGCCGTATCTGGCGTCAAAGTACGCCACGTAAAAAGTCACGGTCTGCCCGTCACCGTTGCGGTACTTGCGGATGAAGAACTCGTTTGCTGTCAACGTCTCCGGCAACCAGTCAGGATATGGCTGATCCTGGCCTCTCCATCCATCTACCTCCATCGGAAACTCGGCCAGCCTTAACCCAACCGGGGATGATGCCTTGATGATATGGGCGTAAAGTAAGCACGCAGTCAGACTGAGTGCTACCGCAACCATTAAGTACGTTTTTTTCGGGACAACCATTCGATCCCTCCTCCCGTTATTGCAAGCAAAGCGCCAGCGATAACGTACACCGGTAAACCGGAGTAATCATGCACCAGGTGGAATAGCCTTTCCGTGCTGAGTCTTAGAGACAGCATAGCTATGATGACGATTCTTCCCACGTTTGCGACAAGCGCGATCGGCACACAGGTTGCCACAAGTGCCGCTCTTTTCGCGAGTGTGTCCAGCGTCACGTACGCATAGAGCGTTCCTACCGCCGTGACAAGAACGAGGGCTTTCAACCCGCTGCACGCAGTCGCTATCTCCATTGTAAAACCAGGAAGGAACAGTACCGTCCCTTCCCTGTACACCGGGATGCCCAGCCCCGTGACAAGAGGTACGGACATGCGAGTCGCCAGCATCTTCAACGGAAAACTCAACCTATCTAGCATCGGAATCGGTATCATGAAAAGCAGAAAGAACAGCGCGAACCCAATCTCGCGGACAAAGGCCTTTCCGAGAAAGAGCAGGAGTATCCATGTCAGAACCAGGACGAAAGAGAGGGCGGATGCGCACAGTATCGCGCCGCGAAAGCCCGCCACGTGCAGCAGCAGCGCGCCCACCAGAAATACTGCCGGCGGAGCGTACGATTCGATGGGTAGCTCTCTCAGTCGTTGCCGTACTCGCCATATCAGGAAAGCGGAGGCAATAGGCACCAGAAAACCGTGGCCGTAATTCTGGTCGGTCTCCCAAAATCGCCATAGTTGCCCGAAGGTGGGCCAATACAGGGCAATCACCAGCCCGACGATAGGACTGATAAGCACCGCGGGGCGCAACTGCATCACGTTTGCTGACGACGCCTTAGTGTTGCTCATTTTACTTTCAAGTCTCGCGTTGACTCAACCTCGGTTGTGGCCCCTCACCCTAGCTCCCGCTGAGGCGATAGCCTCACTGTACGTCTCCTCGAGTTGCCGCGCTTTCTCATTCCAATTATGATTGTTGTCGACATATTCTCTGCCGTTTCGGCCAAGTCTTCCTGCGAGGTCGTCGTCGCGAATGATCCGCACCAACGCCTCGGCGAAGTCCTCCTGTTGGTCGGCTATCAGGACGTGTTCGCCATCCACTACAGATAGTGCCTGACAGGCCTTTGAAGTTGCGACCACCGGTTTGCCCATTGCCATGGCTTCAAGCACTTTGTTCTGCACGCCCGCCCCGACGCTGACAGGACACGCGGCAACCCGCGCGTTGCGGAGGCACACGCGCATGTCGGGAACATGGCCGGTCACTTCGATCCCGTGCCCGATCGCGTACCGCTGTATACGTTTGGAGGGAGAACTACCGGCAATAGTCAACGTCGCGCCAGGCTCCGATGCCTTCACGCGGGGCATTACCTCGTCACAGAGAAACGTTGCTGCAGACTCGTTCGCGTAATAACTCATTTTGCCGGAGAATACAATGCTTGCGGTTTCTACGATTCCATCAGAGGGACGGAAGTACTCCATGTCAACACCGTTCGAGATCACGTCGACTGAAAGAGCTGGTGCAAGCTCCTGTAAATCCTCCTTGTCTTTTCGAGAGGTTACTACCACCCGGTCGAATTTGGACGCCTCCTTAGGCTCGTGGCCTCGCAGCTTGCGGTACTCAACTCCACTGGTCCATCTCCCGAGCCAGGACGGTTTATGTTGCGAGAACTGCTCGTACAGTGAGGTGATGCAGTCAACCGCATCGAAAACCGACGCGACATCCATCCCTGAACGCAGAAAATGCGCCGCGCGTATATGCTCCAAATGCACGACGTCAAACTGATGATCCTGGAGTGCTTGCGTTACCTTCTCGTTCATCCTGCTTGAGAAACAGTAGGCGGCCTGCAGCGATACCGGAAAGGGCGAGTACACGAGACAGTTCGCTATCGACCGCATACGGTGCAGGTACACCGTCTCGACCTTTTCGCAGTAGCTCTCCACATGATCCAAGTCGTTGACCTCGTTTCTCGACTGCACCAAACATAACAGCGATATTCTATGCTCACGCCTTGCGAGTGCCTTGATGAAGTTGAACGGGCGCACTCGTATCAACGACGGAAGGTATGGCGCGATGAAAAGAATACGCATTCGTCCTATTCTACCCCAAAGCGGCTCGTTTCCTGTTAATATCCGCCTCGATCCGGTCATACAGTCCGAGCACATCCTGACGGATAATTCCCCAATCATACTTCTCTACCATCAACTTGCGCCCGTTGCGCGAGAGTCCGGCCGCCAGATCCTCGTCCCCGGCCAGTGTGACAACTGCTTCCGCGAAGTCCTCCGGGGAATCCGCTACCCAGATGTTGGCTTCCCTATTTGGGTTTGATTGCACTGGTTTTCGTACAGTTACGAGCCCTTCAATGCCCTCGCAGCCAACCGATGTCGTCACTACAGGCGCGCCTACGGCCATGGCATTCAGAATCTTTACACGCATGCCGCTGCCTGCGTGCAGAGGTACAACAAAGACTCTGCTTCGGGACATGTAAGGACGAACATCCTCAACTGAACCCGAAACGTGTACACCGGGCGCGTGCCGGCCAAGCTCGACGACGGCCGCGGTCGGTCTCAATCCAACGATATCGAACTCGAGCGACGGGGCCCTCCTTCGTATTAGAGGGAGAATATCGCGACAGTAACGAGTTACGCAGTCCACGTTGGGCGGCCAGTACATAGTTCCGACGAACACGCTTCTCGGCTCAGGGTCGGGTTGCCATGAGTACTCGAAATACCGTGTGTCCACTCCAATAGGTATCGTGTATATCTTGCAGGGTTGACAGCTGTCGGAGCCGTCCTTCTCAAGGGCAGACAGAGCGTTACTATCCTCCTTCGTGACTGTCAGAACGTAATCGGCATCGCGGCACGCTGCCGCCTCAAACTCGCGGAGCTTGCGCCACTCGACCGCCGCAACTATCCTTTTCGCCATCCCCGACTCGGACCGCGCGACCCGCTCGATGATGCGCCACTCAACATTGTGCTCATCAAGAAGCGTGACGGTCCGCCCGCCGTTTGGGACAAACTGCGCCATCTGCAGGTGATCAATATGCACAACGTCGTAGCTGTTCGTCGCAAGCAGTTCCTGGACCTTAGCATCCATTTCGGCGACATAGTCACGAGCGATAATGAAAGGCTTTCCCCGCAAGAACGAGGCGCCCAGGACAGTCATGTCACGCCATGACGAACGCGGTAGAAGACAGGTCTCTACCCGCTCGCAAAACTCAGCAAGATGCCTGGCGTGTCGCTTTTCCTCCTCCGAGCGAACAAAAGCCAGCAAGGTAACGTTGTGTTTCGTCGCCAAAGCTCTGAGCATATGATACGATTTAATCTTCCCGCCGCTATCCAGGGGGTACGGCAGGAGTTGCGTTAAGAACAGCGTTCTAATGGTTGCACCTCCCCGGATTCTGCATATTCTCTCCTCACCGTCAATTCAATGAATGTGGCCTTGGGTTGCCACGGGACGCCAATGAGATGGCCGCCGCACAGGGTGACGTGACCACCAATAGGGTCTGCGAAAGGCCTGGCTCAGTAGCGATGAAGCGCTCGGGCAGCATCTGCTTCCGTATCAGTCGATGTGCACTGGTTCTTCAGCAGGATCGATTGGTGGTTGTGAGTCCTGCATTATCGTCACGGAGGCGGCGGCACTCGCGTTGCTTGCGGCATCTTCACCTCGCACCTGCAGCACGTTCTCCGCATTCTCGACGAGGTTGAAGGTGAAGTTGTCCGTCTCAGCCACATCCGTCCAACTCGCATACTGCCCGCCTCTGAGCTGATAGTTACTGAAATTCGCGTCCGTGCTGGATGTTGAAAGTGTGACCACTATGCTATCGGCGACAGTCACCTGATTCGGCGTCGCGATAACCGGTGTGGTCGGCAACACTGAATCTTCCGTAATATCGACCGAATCGGCCGCGCTAATGTTACCGGATGAGTCAAGGCCTCGGACTCGGAGTGTGTTGACGGCGTTCTGAACCAGCGTGAAGGTGAAGGGGCCCGTATCGCCGGTGTTCGTCCAGGCCGCGTACTGACCGCCTCTGACCTGATAGTGGCTGAAATTCACGTCCATGCTCGGCGTGCCAAGTTCCACGGCAAATGTGACGGCGTTCACCACCTGTTGCGGCGTGGATATTACCGGTGTTGTCGGTGGCGTCGTATCCTCCCCACCACCTCCAGAAAGCCTGATCTTGCAGGCGACATCTTTCTGAATAGCAGGCAGTACGACTGTAAGATTGCCGATCCCGTCAGTTGACGCACTGGCTGTGCCGGTTACGACCCCGGCATACGTATCCCACCATTGCACACTGTAGTCACCAACGGCGAGACCAAGGATCGTCGCCGTCTCTCCTGCTGGAATCAGAGTCGGCGTGATTTCTTCCATAACCACGTTATACCACGTGTGTTCGCTGTTCTGTACCCAGATATACGCCTCATCATTCCCCTTCAACCCCATAGCCCTGAGATTGGCGTGGCTCAGGTCCATGTTATCGGCCAATCTCATCTGGAAGTCATCAAACCACGCTGTTCCGGAACCCGATACTCTCGCCCCGACATAGTAGCTACTGACACTGGACGGGGTGGTAAAGTCAATGACAAGCTGTGTCCACCCATTTGTGCCGTTTAGAGTGCTGCTCTGATGACCAAAGGAGACAACTATATACGCGCTGCTGATGTCCTCTGTCCTCACCTGTGCGGAGAACCGATACTGCCTGTTGGGCAGTAAGTCAAACCCCGTGTCGTAATGATGCTTGTTTATCTGATAGCTCGTACCCCCGGAAGACTGGTATTTCAGACTTCTCTCGCCCGAGTATTGAACAGCTGTATCAATGGTAAGTGCACCGTCATTAGGCCAGAGTTGCCAATTGGTGGTGCCATCCTCAAACCCCGGGTTCAGGAGCTGATCGTCGCCGGAACCCATAGTCACGAAACTGCTGTTATTGAAACTGATATCATCCACAAAGTTGGATAGACCGAGGAAGTGGTCCCACCATGCCGGACGCGACGGGAAAAGATGCCATCTCCAGGCCATCGGAGTCCCGGCCAAACCGTACATCAGACCCGACCACATTCCGTTGTGGAGATATACAGCATCCTCATCCTGGATAGTCAACTCATCCTGTTGACCGGGAGCTCCAGTGATGCCGAACTCTCCAAACAGCACGGGCTTTCCGTAGTGCATCGCGTTATCCGCGAAATGCGGGATGAATTGGAACATGTCTTTACCTGCTGTGTGCACCCACCAATCCCATGGATACCTGGCCTGGTTATAGTAATAACCGTGCATCTGTGCAAAATCCATGTCTTCCAGATTCCACAGGCCGTCATAGGCATCGAAACTGCCCATACTCGTCGTCACCATGTGGTTCAAGTCAGCGGACTGCAAATACGCGCCCATCTCCTGGTGCCATGCTATACCCTCAGTTACGTTATACTGGCTGGTGTGCCACTCCAGCTCATGCCATTCATTCCAGAATTCCCAGGCCAGGACGCTCGTACTGTAACCCCATCTTGCAGCAAAGTAACGCAGAAGTCGTTTATAGTACTGCTTCGGGAGCTCGTCCGTCCAAACATCCCACGGATCGTCGCAGGGGCCTCCGTTTGCACTGTTGTGGAGGTCGTTCTCCCATTCAGCAGCCATAAAACGGGAAAAATCCATTGTGGTAACCAGGATATATATGCCCTTCTCGGCTGACTGGTCCAACAGGTAATCCAGACGCCATGCATCTTCCATATCGTAATCAGCCCCCAGCTGCGAGTCCTGCAGACTCCATGCCCAATGTCCATAGGGCGTGGCCGATTCTATTTCGGAGTTCAGGAACCAGAACCTGAACAGGTTAGCGCCATGAGCTTCAAGCTCGTCGAGGTAAAGATCGTACTGGTATGTTTCGGCAGTGGGAGTCAGATCAGTGCAGATATCAAGACCGATTCCGAAAAACCCCTCGCCGTTGTCATGCTCGAAATAGTGCGGATTTGTCTCACTTACTCCCAGGAATCCCTTATTATCGGAGGATGTGACGGTGAAATTCTCTGTCTCAGACTGTACTGTTCCGCCCGAATCGGTCACCGTCACGTGACATGTATAGTCTCCCACTTTCTTAGGGGCGTATCTGACAAGCCAGTGCGCAGAGCCTTGGGGTGTCAAAACCTCGCTGACACCCGACCGCGACCGCGCGTAGTCCTGGTACCAGAACCCGTAAGCGACCTCCTCGGCACCGTCCGGATCGGTGAAATGACCCTCCACGTTCACCTCATCCGGATCGAGCGGATTGGCGTAGCTGGTCGTTATGCCGTCGCAGACTATCTCCAGCTTCCCATATCTCGCTGGTGTAGACGACGACAGGGTGATCGAGAACTGGTCCTCCGTTTGGCACCATGCTAGCGGCGACGCAACGAGCATTACTCCCGCTAGGCACGCTGTTGCCAGGAGGCGATTAGGCGCTCTGGTATGCCACAGTCTCAGCATTGTTTCCTCCCAATTCAACCGTATATGGGTTGCCCAAAACGTACTCCGCACCCCCTCTTTAGAGCAAAAAACGTGCCCGTTCATATTCTTCTGGCCAACTCTCGAACTTGGAGGGCTCCAAACGGTCAGCCCCCAGAGTTCTCTGCTTCAATTCCGTGCGCTACTGCGTTCTAAGTCTTTGACGCTCAATTAGTAATAGCGGTTAAAGCACGGGCCACTCTGTTCCTGTTTGCGAGTCGCTTACGAATCGCCCGCGGGGACTACGTCGCCTGCCTAGCTTCTCCAGAAGCTCCTTTAGCCTCAATTATGTAATTCTCGATTTCCGAATTGTAGCTTTATTCACGGAAGTTCCGGCATTCTCAGACCTGGATTGAGCAGGAATCGGAACAGATTCCACTGCAGCCGTAAACGTTTGCGAACGTATTCCGACTGTCCTGCCGGAACAATGAGCCTTGCTGCGAGCTGACCTAATCTCATGAAGCAAGCGAGCATACGAACGCACCTGTAAGTTTGAGCGTACAGGACGCCTCGATGCTTCCTGAAGAACTCGAACTTGCTCTTGTGAAGCTGCAGGAAGAACCACGTGTCCATAAGTTTTGTGGTCTGGCCACCGAAGTGGATGATGCTCGCTGTGGTCACGTGATATATGAGCCATCCCGCCTTCTTTATCCTGTAGCATAGGTCCGTTTCCTCGGAATACAGAGGAGAGTACCTGTCGTCGAACATCCCAACTTCGTCAAGGGCGGTCTTGCGCATCATGAGGAATGAACCCTGGACCCAGTCAACCTCCTTGTGTTTACCGAAATCCTGATTGGCAACATGGTGGGGAAAGAGCCGTTTAAGTGGAGTAGTATAGAAGACCTGGGACAGGAGTGTCGGGAACCGCTCGTACGTAGGCTGAACCGTACCATCAGGATTCAAGGTCAGGATTCCTGCCGCGCCAGCTTCACGGTGCTCGTCCAGGAACCTCACGACGACTTCCAGGGCGTTGCCTTGTACAATGGTATCAGGATTCAGCGCGAGCACGTACCTGCCCGTACCTGCTTCAAACCCGCGATTGTTGCTGACGGGGAACCCGAGGTTCCGGTCGTTTTGAATGATCCGGGCTTTCGGGAACTGTCTCTTGACCATCTCAACACTGCCATCGATAGAGTTGTTGTCAACGACGATCACCTCATACTCTATCCCGGTCGTGGTCTGATAGACTGACTCCAGGCAGTCCCGCAGCAGGTCCAGCGTGTTTGTGTTGACAACGACTATACTGAGATCCAACTCCTCATCTCCTTGTGACGCCTCTCCAATTGATGCTTTCAGGCGATGTATCCCAACCCACGGAGTCGCCGGAGCACCTCTTCGTCCTGTTGCGGGGCATCGTCAACCGTTTCCGGCGGGAACATTTCCAGATTCGACTGCCACTCATTCATTGCCTGCTGCAATGTGTTCAGTGCGAGCTTGCCGTTATCGTCCAACCGTCCCATCAGATTCTCTTGCTCATAGGGATCGGTTTCCAGATCATAGAACTCGCCGGGACGGTCGTCGCACCATATGTACTTGTGTTTGGCGGAGTGCACGCTCACCTGTCTGGTAGGGTATTTCTTTGGGTCTATGTTCGGGTTCACGCTTCTCAAGCCACTGACCGGGTTATAACTGTCCGTGTAATCCTCCTCGGCAAAGGCGTAACCGCCGGCATCCTCCGGTGCGCTCATCGCCCTTGTCAGGCTGGGGCGCTGCAACTGTGCGCTGGGAACGGATTCCTTGATCAAACCAGCCCACTCTACAATTGATGGGTACAGATCGAGGGTCTGTACCACACCCTCAACCTTAGATCCGGACGGGTAATCGGGGTGCCTTACGATCAGCGGCACGTGGATAAGATTGTCGTGCAGGCTCAACATATGGCCGACAATATCGCGGTAATCCCCCAGCATTTCTCCGTGATCCGACGTGATGACCACAATCGTGTTTTCCCACCCTTCCCAACGCTTCAACCGTTTCAAGAACCGTCCTACCTCTCGGTCCACGTGTGATACGGTCGCATTATACAGTTGACTCCAAACCCGGCGGTGCGTTGGTGTCACCTGTTTGAGTTCCGGGTTGAACTGCCAAGGTTCCAGGCAGATATACTCCCGTTTCAGCAGGCAAGTCGGATTGAACCTCAGGTAGCGGGCCAGCATCCTGGGCGGGGGCGTCCAGGCGTAGTGCGGGTCTCCCAAGTTCGCCATCAGGAAGAACGGCTCGCTCCGTCGTTTCTGGACGGCCCAATCGCGCATGGCATCTAAGAGTAGTCGCGCGCCGGTCATCTTTTCCACGTAACGCACGACGCGATGGCTCGTTCCTTTCCGAGCCTTGACGAGCCTTTTGAGAACCCGAACAAACGGGTGCGCCCGTGACCACTTGCTCGCCTCAAAGAAGGTGTCAAAACTGTCGAAATTATGATCGGAACTGAACAGGATATTCTGGGAAAATGCGACAGTATCGTACCCAGCCGGGCGCAAAGCCGCCGGCAACGTTACGATCTTCTTGTTAAATCGGCGGTTTCCTTCAACGTTCTCGATCCGATGCTGCGAGAGATAAAGACCGCTCAACAGCGACGCATGGGTCGGCACCGTCCACGTTGCAGGCGAGAAGGCCCGCGAGAACAGTATGTTCTCGCGCGCAAACCCGTCCAGACAAGGTGTGGTGTTAACCTCGTATCCGTAACAGGACATGTTTCTGGCCCGTAGCGTGTCCAGAATCAGTAGGATGATGTTGGGCCGACTAGAAGTTGGGGTCATATCTCATATCTCAAGACGAGGAATGTTCCTCAAGTCTGTTCTTTACAGGCTCGCCCTTACGGGCCCTCAGAACCACCGCCGGGCCCCAGAAGAGGCGTCCAAAGCTCATTCTCCTGATAATCTCCGTACCAGCCGTCAGAGCGTACTTCGCGATGTTGTACATTCGTCGCTGCCCGTAGTAAGGCGTTCCGTGGTCCATGTGGACTATTCGGAATCCGGTCTCCTCCAGCATTCGCGTCAGAGTCAGCCGGTCGAAAAAATACAAATGCCACGGCACGCTGAATACACCCAGATCGCGGAGGTTCAACCCCATCCGCTGAAGGAGTGCGAAGGGTTTACCGAATGTGTAGTTAGGGACTCTTAAAACAAGAAGACCGCCTGGTTTGAGCAGGCTATAAGCTCTTTTGAGCACGCCGCGCGGGTCCAGCACGTGCTCCAGCACGTACCACATCGTCACCACGTCGAACTGATTCTCACGAAGGTCCGCGGTCTCTATTGTTCCGAGAACGGTGTTAACGCCGTTCTCTTTCGCTGCATACTCCGCAAAACTCTCAGACGGGTCAATTCCCAAAACGTCCCAACCGGCCTCCTTCATCAATTTCAGAAAGAACCCGCATCCGGAGCCCACGTCGAGAACCGTGCCCTTACGCTGATTGTGGATATCGCAGATTCTCCTGGCTTCGTGGCGCATCGCCGGAACCGTCGAACTACGTATCCGTGCTATGTCGGACTCATCCTCCGAGCTGCCCCACTGCTGATACCCCTCCATCAGATCCACCCGTCTTGGGCGTGGACTCACAAAAACGAGGCCGCATTCCCTGCACTTCACCAATTGCCATGAATCATCGAACGCGACCAAACGTATCCTGCTGGAAGAGTCGCATAGATTGCACTGTACATGTTCGAGTTCGCTTGTCCATATTTGCCGGTTTGAAGAGTTACGTTCCATTAGTAAGATGTACCCTTTTGCGCTGCGCCCGATGGGGTCCAGCCGGACGACTGCGCGCGTACCGCAGCAGCTCCAGGTTTAGGGGCCACTGGGGCGTTCGGTGCCGGCTCCCCGGCCGCCTTTTCCCTGAGAAGATGCGTGCGAAGGCTCGCGGCAACGCCGAGCAACAGCCACGTGTATACTGTAATACTGAAGGTGGCCAACCCACCGTTAGCGCTCGTTGGTATCAGATAGTCGGCCAGAAAGGCGATAACCACCATGCCTGCGAAATGCCCGTTGACCCCGAGCAGGAACGTCTTTTCCCAATTATCCTTGGCAAGGTCAAGCGAGTTCTTCAGCATCTTGAGACAGGCTATGATGAACCAGACGAAACAAATCAATCCCGGGAAACCGTACTCGATGAGGATTTGAAAGTAGTTGCTGTGCGGGGATGAGACGTTGATGGTCCCGTACTCCAGCGCGTAGCGGTATGAGTAATACGGATAGAAATTGCCCGGGCCTATTCCCCACAAAGGTCTTGTCATCGTTATCCGCACTATCGAACTCCATAGATCAATGCGCTCAAAACTCCTGCTGGCAGATTCCGTCTCGTATATGCCTGTCAAGAAACCCGGCTGTAAGGCCAGCAGCACCACCACCACGCAGGCTAGACCTATGGACAACGGTTTTGACTTGTACCAGCTTATCACACACAGCGAGACACCCGTTGACAGCCACATGACCGCCCACTCGAGGCCGGTGAATTGGAAAATGAGGAGCACAGCCAGAGCCGTGCCGACCATCAGCAGCTTCAGGTCGAATTTGTCACGGAGAATCACGTAGGCGTACAGGAAGGAGATTAGAGGTACCGGCAGGAGCCCCCTCCATTGTGGTCGAAGGAAACCCGGCGTACGCAGTATGGAGCTGCACATGAGAAATCCGACAACACCGACCGCGAGCACAGCATAATATACAGCCTTAGCCCAGCGTACATCCTTGATCGTGCTGCTGACCATCAGGTACACGGTGATCGGCATGCACAACAGACCGATCTCGGTGAGTTGTCGGACAAGGTATTTGTGTTCAGTAGGAACGTTGACATCCCAGGTGAACTGCGCAGCGATAAAGGCGAATATCGCAGTACCTATCAGGCAGAAGAGAGGCAGGTTTATGGGGCTATCGTTCAGCGGAAATCTCTTGTTTCGGATTGCCAGAAACACAAGCCGCGCACCCCAGACCAGCGCCAACAGTCCCAGCATGAACTCGCTGCTATATATTCCGTCGGCGTGACCGAACCTCCCGGTTACCGCAACGAGAGGCCCGATAATCATGAACACCGTGAGAGTGAAGAAGACTATGGCAGCCTCCATCTTGCACACGGCAAGTGTCGTCAGAAGCATTGCCACGAGCGCCGCAGTCGCCCACTTCGGAGACAGCGCCTGCCCCACGCTGAGAGCAAGAGCCAGCACGACCCCAATCACTATCAGCAAGATTGACCGGGTTCTTGAAGCCGATTGGTTAGACGCCGCAAGTATCATTGTGGCCCTCAAATCCGTTACACGCACTTCCGGCCTACTCAGCCGCCTGTGAGAATTCGTCGCGAGCGCGACACAGAAAACTCTCGAACCTTCTGGCGAGCAGCCGCGAGTCGTACTTATCCTCAACAAGGCGTCTGCCGTTCTTGGAGAGAGTCTCCCACAAGTCAAGGTCCTCGCGGAGGCGCAGCACCTGCTTTGCGAAATCCGACGGCTCATCCGCGATGAGAATGTTCTTCTCGTGAGTGACCTCCAGACCCTCCGCTCCCACCGTCGTCGATACTACAGGTGTGCCGAGTGCCATAGCTTCCAATATCTTGAACCGCGTTCCACTGCCAAGGCGGATGGGAACAACAGAGATCCAGCTTGAAGCGATGGCCGGTTTAACATCATCCAGGTAGCCGGTTAGAATCACTCCATCGCCTTTCTGCAGGTCGTCCACGCTCTGCCCGGAAAAGTCACCGGTCACGTTAAGAACCACGTCCTGCCAACCCTTCTTGACTATGGGAAGCACCTCTCGGTGAAAATAGCGTAATCCGTCCAAGTTGGCGCCATATTTCGGTAGCCCCGTGAAGATGATGGAGTTGCGTTGACGCTCTGCATCGGACACGCGGAACGACTCTATGTCAACACCATTGCCGATCACCTCTATCTGTCCGATGTCAGGAATGAGTGTGAGCAATTCATCCTTGTCCACCTCAGATACCATGATATGGCCTTCCACCAACCTGTTAACACGCGTTTCGTAGGCCGCTGCCTTTCGCCACGTGAGCCACCAACGAAACCGCTTTGGGGCACCAGATTGCAGCAAGTAACCACGTTTGGCAATCACAGAATCCACGTTATGATGGAACACTATCCTTGGGAAACGACTCGCACCGAGCACGTATTCAATAGTGGCGGTTGTGTCAGCTACCGCGCAATCGATTTCCCTTCTCTCGATCTCGCGTGACACAGCCTCATACATCTCCGGGCTTCTCTCCATCACAACGGAACGGGGCGTTTTGGACAGGAGACTCACGACTTTCTTCAGCGGCGCCATGGATTTCCGTTCGCGCAAAACGCACGCAACGCTCGTGCACAGTTCCGCCATTGTCGGAACGTATTTCAGTTCATCCTCGGAGTCAATGAACGACAGGAGTGAAATATCGTGGCGTCTCGATAATTCCTTAATGACGTTATAATTGGTCACACTCGACCCGGTGCGCAACGGGTACGGAAGCCACGAGGAAAGGAAAAGTATATTCACTGGCCACAAGACCTCAACTTCGCTGACCTGACGGGCGCCGAGCCCAACGATATGCCGCCCGCAACTTCCCTGTACACCTTCTCAATCTCCCTCACCTGACGTTCCAGGGTGAAATGAGTCCGGACCTTGTCCTCGGCGCTGGAAATAATGCGCTCTTTTCGCTCATTCGCCATCCTGACCGACGACACAATGGCTTTGGTGAGACCCTGTATATCCTTCGGTTCGATGAGCGTACCTGTTTCGCCGTCCTTCACAATTTCCGGGACGCCTCCCACATTGGTCGCGATCACAGGTACCCGCGAAGCCATCGCTTCAAGAAGCACGTTCGGGAATGCGTCCCGCCAGGTTGGGAGAACCATCAAGTCCAGATCCCGATACACCTCCGGCACATCGTCTCTGAAGCCCGTGAACACCACTTTGCCGTTCAGTCCCAGATGACTGGCCAGCTGCTTGAGTTCGCCGATATAGTCCCTGCCCGGCAGCATGGGCTCGCCGACGACCGCCAGACGCACTTTCTTTTCACGCATGCACACGTCGCGAGCAGCCACCAGAAGATCCTCAAGCCCCTTCTCCGGTTCGGGACGTCCCACGAAACCGATCACAAAGTCGTCGTCCGAGAAGGAGTACTCCCGGCGCAGGACATTCGACCTTGCCGAGCCGTTGAACCGGCTCACATCAATACCATCGTGGATGACTTGTATCTTCTCCGGTCGAACTCCGTACTGTTCGAGGTTCGCTGCGGCAGCATGGGATACCGCGATGATTCGAGTGGCCTTGTTGAACCACCGTTTGTAACGGTTCATGAACCTGTCACCCTCGATACCGCGACAATGACAGATCAAGGGTCTTCGCGTGAAGAATGACGTCAGTACTGAGAAATTGATGAGAAACTGGTGGTTCAAGTGGATAATATCCACCTCGTTAGACGTGACCACACGAGTCAACTCCCGCATCGTCTTCAGAAACAAATACGGCTTTTTCGACCAGTACGAGTGGTAACGAATCGCCACTCCCTTCATGCCCATCTTCCTCGACTCATCGAGCAGAGGACCTTCTCTAGGACATAATACGGCGCATGGATTAAAGTCCGAGCGGTTCAGGTCACGCAGAATCGCGAGCAGGTTGGTTTCAGCTCCGCCGATCTGCGCCGTGGCGTCTATGTAAAGAATGTTGCGAATGTTCTTGTTCATTTCCACCCTTTCTGTGAGTTCGCGCGATGGTTTCTGACTCTCAGGCAATGATCTTCTCCAGGACCTGCAGAGTATTGTTCCAGTCGAGCTTCCTGGCCTGCTCGTACGCTTCATCACTCTTCAGCTGCCATTCCGATTCGTTTGAATAGCGCTTAAGCTGCTCCGGAAAATCGTTCTCATCGTACGGAATGCTTCCCCCTATCAACTCAATATGCCTGCGCCAATTGGGTATCAACACGGGCAAACCGTGTGATATGTATTCGATGTGTTTCGCAGAGAAGCCCTCGCACCGGAGCTCGTCCCTGCTTATCGTAATAAGCCCGAACTGATAGTCAGCCAGGACTTCCGGGCTGGCATAGCCTTTGTAGTTGACCCCTTCGGTGTCCCCGGGATCCGGTGTCCCGTACATGTCGATGTCCCGCGTCAGGCTGGCCAGGTGCACCAGAAGGTCCCAGTTCATCCAATAGCCGCCCAGATGCCCCATGTAGGCTATTCTCGGCGGTTGCGAAAACTCCACTCTTTTGTTGCTCGGATGACATCCGTAGTTCATAACGAACATATTGGAACCGTCATAGATGTTGCGCTTAACGTAGTTGACGTATGTTTCCCAATAGAAGGTAAGGAAGTCAACCGCCTTGTATGTTTCGAGCTCCATAGAGCGCAACTGCTCCAACTCCCGCTCCGAGAGTTGCGCACTGTAAAGCATCTCGTCCGCGAAGGGCGTCGGGCAGTCATATATCGTCAGACACCCGAGTTTCTTCGTCAGCACGTACGAATCCAACGAGGTTTCGCAAATCACAGCGTCAAATCCGTTTCGCTTCAGCCGTTTTTCCAGCGCGGATGCCCGCATTTCCATGAGTTCCGGAATCGAGGTCTTCTTCCTGCGGGAAATCTCGCGCAACCTCTTGCCTCTGTAAAACCAGGGGGTAAAGAAGCTCGCGTCATGGGTATCGAGCAACGTGACATCGTGCCCTCTGACGCCCAGGAACTTCTTGATCTCTTCCGGCCGCACGGAATTCGACGTGCCGTCCAATCTGCATATTATTCCGACTTTCATGCTTGTACTCCAAGTGCAGCAAGAAGCGCCTCGCGCGGGCCAACATTTCCGCATAAGACGTGTGGCGCTCCTGCGGATCTTACGCTGCGGCGCGTTCCTCGAGAACGTCGCTCAATGGCGGTAACCGCCGCAACGGGATGCTTACGCTGGACCTCCCCAGAGAGTCCTCCGGATTCCTTTGGAGAACCTCAACCTCTTTTTCTTGAATATACATGCGGGTTCCGTCCGGGTTGGGCGTGTAAAAGGTGATTCCCTGTAAATCCGCTTCCGACGGAACGAAATCGCCGAACACTTCGTCTTTCACTTTGGCGATCCGTATGGTGACACTCCCATCAGGAGACTCCTCTGACTCCCAGACCAGACCGTTGTGTGCCAGGTTGTAGTTCAGCAACTTCGAAGTCGTGCTGACGTAGATGTGACCTTCGCTCTGCCTGCGCGCGAGGCGTTGGAACGCGCTTCTTACCTCTTTGTCCCACGGGTAGCCATTGCCGAGATGGGAATAGATGATCATGTACCCTTCGTTTGCCACGAGTGTGTCAAGCGTTTCGGACGAGAGTTGTCCAATGTGATCCCTGCATGCTGCTATACCGCCGTGCGCCCAAGTTCCGTACCGTCGGAATACATAGACCGTGGTACCGTCATCGAGCGCCATTGGACGCAACAGCCGATTTTCGCGCGTCAGAGCACCAATCGTCTTCTTGCCAAGATGAGCTTTCGCTAGTGTCACAACGGTTGCAAGCGGGTCACGCCAGCCTACCGGCCCTTCCTCATCCAACCTGATTGGCCGGTCTTGGCCTATGACATCGGTTACCTCAGTGTTCCAGACGAACTTTATCCCGTACTTCACGGTCAGGTCCACATGGTACTCCGGCGCCCCCGAGGACGCCCCACGCATTGAAGCAACACCCTTGCTCAGGTTCTGCGTGTTATATTCATCTCCGTGGTTTACCCAGACATCGACCTTCATGCCGGCCTTATCCAGTTCCTCAATCGCGGCAACAGCTTTCTCGCGTGTGAAACCGCCCGTACGCTGAAAGTTCCCATACGTGTGTAAGCAGTCGAGATAGCCGGCACGAACGAGCTTTCGGATCTGTTCGGCGTCTTCTGTCTTCACAAGCGTAACTCCGTCGAAGTAGCTGATATGACCCCGTGTGTTACTGTACATCCAAAAGGTATCGCCCATTTCCAGCCCAAGAGATTCAAAATAGCGCTGCATCTCCAGGAACCTTTCCATGGTGAACGTATAATCCAAATCGCTACAGATGGTGAGCGCTGCTTTGTACGGGTAAGGGAACTTGCGCAGCTCAACCGCATCCAATGAGGATGTCGACGAGCCTATCCTCTTGAGGGTGAGGGCGGCCAGAAGAAGCGCCAGCCCAATCAGGGCAATTATAAGGCGTCGTTTGTACAGCCTGTGCATGCGTTTCATAAGGGGCTCAGATGCTCCTGCGCTATCCGATGATGTCAGCTAACGGCTGCAGCGTAATATCCCAATCCAGGCTCTTTGCGAGCTCGTATGTCTCGTCGCTCTTCTCCTGCCATGCTTCACGATCCGAGTATCGCTGCACCTGCTCGACGAAGTTATCTTCGTTGTACGGTATGCTGGTATCAGTCAGCCCTGGGATGTCGCGCCATTCCGGCTCGAGTACCGGCAGCCCGTAAGAAGCGTACTCCACGTGTTTTGCCGAGAAGCCTCGGCATTTCAGCTTCGCGCGCGGGGCTATTGTTACCAGACCGAACTGGTAGTCCACCAGCACGTCCGGCTCGGCGTATCCCTTATAATTCAACTTTTCCTTGTCCTCCGGTTCAGGGATCCCGTAGACGTCTATACTCCCGCTGGCACGAACAAGACGCTCCAGAAGCGGCACATCGACCCAGCTGTGATACAACTTCCCCAGAAAAGCGATCTTCGGCGGGTCCTGGAACTGAGCCCTCCTGGTCTTCGGGTGACAACCCCAGTTGAGCGTTATTATGTTCTTACCCTCGTAGAAATGTTCCCGAACGTAGTCGGCGTAGGTATGCCAATGGAATGCCACGTAATCGGCGCTCGTGTAACCCTCGAGTTCCAGGACGGCCAGCTCGTCGATCTCTTCAGGGCTGACGCCGAACTCCGGGCTTTCTCTGAGTTCCGCCGTCCACGGCGTCGGGCAATCAAATATCTTGAGACATTTCAGTTCTCCGCTGAAGACCCCCGAGAGTTCCGCCACTTCACAGATAACGACGTCGTATGCGCGACTCTTTATTTCCTTTTCAAGGAGCTTAGTTTCAGATCGCGCGCGTTCCAGAGTGCGGTTGCACCTATACGTGCCGGACAGCAACAGGTTGCGGAACTTGGCCTTTCTGTAAATCCATCGCCCGTCGTGTTTCAACTCGTTCGTATCGAGCAGCTCCACATCATGACCGCGAGCGGTCAGAAACCTCTGTATTTCTGCCGGGCGCACCGAGTTGGCGGCTCCGTCAAGACAACATATAATACCTACCTTCATTAGTATGAACCTTCGTCTTTCCTGTTCAGATACAGTTTTGCCGCGCTGTCAGCATTCTGCGCGCCGCTCTGGCAACCCGCCCTCTGCCGGCCGTGATGATGTGCGACCAGGTGCTCCCCTGAAAAGGCCAGGCGCACAGACTCAGGCGCACATAATGACGGTAAGCTTTTGCTGCCCCTTGCCACAAACAGTATTGCGCCCAGGAGAAGTAGTTCTCTGCCAGCTGCCTGCGGCGACGAATACCGCGCAACGAGTCGACATTTAGCATATCTCTGTTGAACTCCTCCGTTCTCCCAAGCATAAGATCGTCCTGGCCGCTTTCTTTGCGCTGAGCGGCAAACCGTCGCCCCCAGTACGCATACCGTTCTTGCACGTGAAGCCGGGAGACGGAAGGACTTTCTACCTTCAGACGACGATATACAAGCGGTTCTCCAATGTTGGCCAAGGGATAACGTTCTGCCAGTCGGAGCCACAGGTCGTAGTCCTGCGCGTACCGGAAAAGGGGACGATAGTTGCCCACTTCCATAACGGCCTCCCGACGGAACATGACCGTGCTGTGCAGAAAACAGCAGCGGCTGGATATCGTTTCGCGAATCTCTTCCTCGGTTGACGGAACCGGGCACACGCACATTTCGCTGCCACTCTCGTCGAGCACGACCGCCTGGGACCCAACCATGGCGCAGCTTGGATTGCGCTCGAGAAACGCAACCTGAGTATCCAGTCTGTGCGGCATCGCCATATCATCCGCATCCAGTCGAGCGATCAAGGGCGCTTCGGCCATCTCTACACCCTGCGCCAGACAGGTCGTTTGCCCCTGGTTCGTGCTACTGTGCAACTTGATTCGTGGGTCTTCGAACTGTTCCACAATACGGCAAGTTCCGTCCGTCGACCCATCATCAAACAGGAGCAGCTCAAAATCTTCAAAGGTCTGGTTCATGAGGCTTTCAACGGCATTACCGATGAACTTCTCTTCGTTAAACGCTGTCATAATTACTGAGACAAGAGGCATTTTCTACTCTCAGAGATAACCTGTTGCGCGAACACCCTTACCTTATCCGCGGTGACGGACATTCAAGAAATGAGACCTGTCTTATCGAAGCCCAGCTCCGCAATGATCTTCTCGCAGTCTTCTCGCAGGCTTTGCTGCAATATCGCTTCTTTCTTCTCTGCTTCTTCACGGCTCATGATGCCATACCGGACCAACACGGAGAACGTGAAACCATCTGGACTGATTCCGGTCTTTTTCAAACCCTGATATGTCGGGATAGAGTGTAGTTCGCAGTCCAGCTTCGCCTCTTTGCCGTATGTCGCCTGCCAATCCACTTCCTTTTTCAGGATCTCCATTTGTCTGGACGGATCGTATGGTATGTAATCGAAAAGATATATCGTCTCCACGTTCTTGCCTTCAAACGATGTGTGCACAAGGGGGAGGAATTTTCTCCAGCCTTCGGGGACTCTCACATCGAGGTTGTTGCGGACCATATAGTAGAAGTACAACATCAGATGCAGCAAGGCCTTGATCTTACTGGTTGCAGATATATCTGATTTCAATATCTCCAAGACCAGATAAGCTCCATTACCCCGTAGTCTATGCTTCATTCTCTTGAGCAACTTCATGTTCGAAACGTCCGCTTGCCTGGCGAACCGTTGCCTGAAAGTCAGGAAGTCAGGATCGAAAAATGTTGCTGGATCGTCCTCATAATCCGTAGCGCCCCACACAGCAAATGGTATCCCTCTCTTGACTGCCTCGTTTATGACCACTGAACGGTTGTTCGTCTCACACGGCGGGCAAGGTGAGAAGAACTCCCCTTTGCTTCTCCAAATATGGATGGCCTGCTTTGCGATATCTCGACGGAATCTCGCCTTGTGAACGACCAAATCGACCGACAGCTTCTCGCAGATGTTCTCTATATTCTCCATCGCCGACTCAACTACAAAGCCCGAATCGGCGGAAACGGCCAACGGTTTCAGTCCGAGCTCCTTTACCACGTAGAACAAAGCATACGTGCTATCCTTACCGCCGCTCACAGGCACAACGCAATCGTAATTGTCGCTTGCCCTCGAAGTCAGCTTCTCCAGCAGTTTGTCCTTGCCCAGTGGATCCTTTTCGAACCGTGGGGACCGATCGTGAATCTTACACAGGGTACATATGCCATCTTCGATAGTCACCTTCGGGTACGAATCCGGTATTATGCATTTTTCACAAGTCTTCATTCTTATCCTCTCTGCTGATGTCTTTGTTCGGGAACCGCTAAAGGGCTCGTCAGGCCTCGCTAGTCTGATCTTGAACGCTCTCCGCATTGTCGGCAACTGGGCCCTGGACAATCGAGGCAACCTGACGGTACAAATCAGACCATCGTTCAGCTTGCTCGCTATACTTCGCTCGAAGAACCTCTCCAATGCGAGAGCCGTCATGATAACATTCAGTCAACCGATCGACGAGCTGCTCCGGGTTGATCTCCTCGGACGCAATGGCGTAGTCGCGAACACCAAACGATTCAAACAGTCCGCCCAGCTTCGCACGGTAATAAGTGTTGCTGTAAAGCCCGATGATCGGCACTCCCGATGAAAGCGCAAACGTGCAGAAGTGCAAACCATGTCCGAGTGCCAGCGAAGCGTTTCCAATGAGTGCTTTAATCGTCTGAGGATGATACAAGGCATGTACTGAGTGAACGCGGTGCTTATTGGTCATTTGCGCGTATACATGATAGTGCGCCGTCCGATCGTCCGCATAGTCGGAAACCGCAAACGGCACAAAGACAATCGGCAAGTCGAGTCCTTCCACCACTCTGTCAAGTGCGAGCGCGAACTTACGAATCTCACTAAGACCGGTCGACGACGAGGGCGCAAGACGAAAGTGGGCGACCATGAAACGCTCCGGCAGTGCTTTCAGCGTTTCAGCCGAATTCGTCAGGATCTCCTCGCAGGACGATCCCTGCAGCGTAAGAGCGTCATCGGCGCCCAAAATGAGATTGCGAGCAGACACTCCTATACCGCGCAGGTTCTGAAATGCCGACGGGCTTCGCGCAGCCACAAGTCGGCACTTATTGAGCGCGGTCCGCACGAGGAATCGGTCACGGAAGGAGTCAAATGGTCCGGCTCCGAGTCCGGTTCCAGCCGAGGGCACGCCGAAGATTCGCGCACAAAGTACTGCCGTTGAGTACACCAACACAGGAACCGGCCACAGAGAAGCAAATTGCCCGCCTCCCGCTATGAGGAGAAGCTGCGCTTCCTTCAGTTCGCGGAGAAACGGCCCGGCGGATGCCACAAGGGGGCGCTTGACGCGCAGCCACCGCATAGCCAGGCAGCTCACAAGAACAAGCGCCAATTTTGCGAAGCGATATACGGGGCGCGGCAACAGCCGGCTGAGCCGTCTACGTCTGGCTAGACTGCCGTACAGCGCCTCGTCGAGTCCGGGAACGAATCGCGCGTTGTAAATATCCAGGAGATCCGTGTAACGGGGAGCCGCAAACACAATGTCCGCATCGTTGACGAGCTTGCGGAGCTCGGCAATCGCGTTATAGGTAATAGCGCGGTCACCGTTATTGCCGGTTCCTCGATCACCTGACAGTATGATAATCTTAGGTGTCATGCGTCACTCTTCTTCCACAGGCAGCCCGGCTGCGTCTCGGCCTCCTGCACAACCTGATCGTTTCATAACATGCCAGAGCTTGTGCGCGCCCGGGATTCGCTTAACGCCCTGTCTGAGTCCGCTGCGCAACAGGCATTTCATACTTTGTCTTGGTCGGTTACGCTCCAGACACTGCTCCAGTGCAGTCACCCAGGATTCTGAGATAGATTCCGCCCGCGCGGCTGAGAGGACCTCTTCCAGGTAAGCCGATTGAACGGGGCTCAGCCCTCTCAAGCTCAGAATCTCGCTATCGCTGACGTCCTGTTCGAAGCACTCGGGCAATCCCAATCCCATCACGCGGAAGTTCAGAATAGTGCGAACGCACTTCTCACAACGTCCGCAGTTCCGGTCCGCCTCTTTTCCTTCCCAGCAGACCCGGAGGTACTTCAGCGCTTCCGGCCAGCTTGCGATTTCACGCACCTTCTCACTGCGCGTGAACGCTGCGCCGTCATGGATGATTCGGAAGGCATCACTCGACATCAGTCGGTCGGTCACTGGATTGGACCCGAACGGCAACACCAGGCTGCAGTAAGGTTCCGTGCTTGCGATAAGGCCCGCTGCATAGCGGCCCTGGAACAGCATCAAACACGCTGCGACTGCCGCTCCGTGAGCATCCTCCCATGAATCGCCCAGTTCCCGGAAATTGGTTCCCAGTCGTATCAGCTCCATATCCAAGCTTGCCAGCATCTTGGCTGATTTCTCAGCAGCGCGGTCAAGGGCTTCATTACGATCCTGCGGGTCCCGGCACCAAAGTGCCATGACTCCCGCCGGCAACGTACGTTTCAATCGCCCGCAATGGCCAGTCCGGTGACGAAACACGGTGAATGACGAGTCGACGCCGCCAGAGAAAGCCGTAATGGCTGCGTGTGAGTCGCCCGCCTTTGGCTGCTCGCGTTCCACATCGGCAACTACCTCGATCCTCGTGTACCGATCCGAGCGCCAGGAAACCCAAGCCGCTTGGAATTCCTCAAGATTCTGTAGCAGAGACGGTGAGGCTTCTCCGTGCACCATCAAGTCCGTGGTTTCCCGCATCGCCCTGAAAAGCGTTGCCACCACAAACGGATCACACGCTTTGGTGAGGGCAGAACCGTGCTGAACCGGCACGCTGTACCAAAGGCGAGTACGCTCACCCAGGGGGCTCTCGATCGTTACAGCAGCGATGGTTGAGCCATTGGCATCGAGCGTTTCCTCTGGCCAGAGATGCATTTTGTCGGCCATCTTGTCTCCCTAAGACAACGTTTCTCTAACAGGTGAACTTGTAACCGCTACAGATGCTCATTCGACCAAAGAAACAGCCCAAGTAGTGATTTCAGGCCGGACGCTTCGGTGATGCTGTTCCCAAACGGCACAGGGACATCGGGGCCCGGCAGAAGGTTGTCAAGGACGTCCTTGTGGAAAAGGTGCAGTACGCGCTCACGATATGGTTCTGCATGTTCTCGTACGGCCACCCATCCCGGTCCGTTAAAGTCATAGATGCGGAAGTAGTACCGGTGCTCGCCTTTCCGTCTTCTAATTGAGTCACGCAGGACGCGTAGAGGTTTGAGCTGGCAGTACAGATGTTGCACGATCTCTCGGCGAAGCCTCGGGCGAAGCGGTTCTGGATCATACGAGTTGTGGTCCAGAGGGAGTCCGGCAAGCTGCGGAAACCGCTTACATAGCAGTTCCTTTTCAGCCCGGCGCTCTCCGATTGTCGCGGCCGGCATGCCACCACCAGCCTCCAGCACCCCCCGGTCAAGTGCGGGCAGCGTCGGCCAGGCACCGAAGGCGAGACCCCACGCCATGCCTCCCACGTGAAAACGCTGCCGATGATGCAGGTTGAAGCACCACGCCCGCTGAGATTCGAGCTCGGAGTAGCCCTCGTATACGGTTCTGATGCGAGAGAACGTCTCCTCAACCAGGTCGCCAAAAACCTCCCGTCGAAGCAGTTTCTTCAGGATGTCCCGCCTGAATCCCCAAAGATTGACGTGCGAGAAGAACGCGTCAAAGGAAGCGGTGTCAGACGACGGCACGTATGCCTTCTCAATCCAGGTTGTGCCCACGGCGGCGTCCATCATGAAGCCCGCTACGACCTCCTGTTCCAGCTCTCTCAGATGCGGATAAACGCCCCAGTTCATCATGAAATTGAAGCCGCTGGCAACGTGCTCCCACTTCGCCTGAACATCAGCGCAGAAGGGATACTGCTCGTAACCGATATTTGCGGTACGGCTCTCGAACCCAAGCGCACGGGCCGCAGGGATCGCGCACTTCATCTCGATATCGGAGCGTAAACCCAGGGTCAACGCCACAACATCAACACCCTTCTCCCTGAGATACCCGCCCAACATTCGAGAATCAAGTCCGCCCGAGAAGAGTTGAGTGTACCTCTTACCGACGGACACGTGGCGAGTAACAGCCTCATCGAGCGTCCGACCGAGAATATCAACGTGGGCGGAATATGGCAGATCGAAATACCTGTTCGATACCGGGAGCTCGTATTGGCACACTTCCTTCGGAGGAGCGTCGGGACCGCAAACCAGCACATGCCCGGCTGCCAGGCGATGTACCCCGCGCAGCAACGTCTGTCCATCGAAGATGTGCATTGTGAGAAGAATGCCTACCAGTCCTCTCGGATTGAACTCCATCCGAAAGGAGGGGTGGTGCCTGAACAGCTCGGGGCTTGACCCCACCAGTACCACGTCTTCACTGGAGTAATAGTAAATCGGGAAGAGTCCCAGAAGGTCCGCGCCCACGGCCAGCCCGAAGTCCGCGTGATAGACGACCGCGGCGTAAAACCCGTCGAACACCAGCCGGGGATGACTATCGGCGTCCTTCCACAATCGCCTCAAACTTGCGGCCTCCATCCTCTCGGACCCGGGTCCGTTGATCGCCTCCCCCAAGAGCACAGAAGCGCCCTTGTCGTCGGCAACGTGACTGACAGGCGCCCGCTTCTCCGCCGCCCACATTGCCGAGAAATCCCCAGCCGAGCATGTGGCATTCGCCAAACCGTCGACAGGAGAAAGGATCGGTGTTACCTTTTCGACAAAACGGCTGCGTCGTTCGACATTCGGATCTATAACGACGACGAAATTGGCCATCTGAATTTTGCCCCAATTAGTTAAGAAGAGGTTGCGGGTCCTGGAAGTCGACCGTGCAGCCCTTTGCCGAGATCCATTAGCACACGAATATCGACAGAGAAACTGCCTTTACTGTATGGAATACGATACTAAACGAAGATCGCCAGTCCTGTCTCGTTAGAAAACACGGAACTAGGATTTCAATAGAAGGCCCTTCAGTACGTCAATATGATAGTTTCTAACTTCGAGCTTGTGCCCCGTGCCGATGGTGCGAAGCACGCCCTTCACCTTGCAGCGAAGAACGAGCTGGCTGTAAGCCATATCGCAGATGCGCAGAGGCTCGCCGACCATCTCAGGATGTTCCTCTTGACAGAACATCTTGTCATCTAAAGCTTCTATGAGCACCGTTTCAACCTTCTTGCCACCCGGCATTCCGCCCAGGACGCGGATCATGTTGGCCTTGGTGACGGGACCGGTTCTGCCATAGAGGGTCATAATGCTGTTGAACGACTCCTCCGGGAAGGCGTGCAGAACCTTTCTGGCAAGATGGAAATCACGAGATCGACTCACGAGCTTACCGTTCTTCATCTTCAATGCCGGTTGTCTGATATTCTTGATGCTGAGTTCTATAGCCTCTTTCTTCCTGTGTCCAAACGCGGCGGACACTCCCTTACCCGGGAATCTTTTATCCGCTGGAAGTTCTCCATTCTTGAGCTCTGCAAAAGCTTCCTTCACGGAGAGGCTCTTCAGCCTCCCTAAGGCTGCCTCTCTCTTAGCATCTAGCGCCTGGTCCACAGCCGGACGTGCCGGTCTCTTCACATCGCCCGCCAATGCGACCAGTGACACAAACAATGGCAGCACCAACGCAGTTACAACGACTCTCTTATGTCTCATCATGGCCACAACCCCTCATCCCTTCTACTCACGGTTTCAGACACGGCTAACGTTACTGATCCTGGTCCTCCGGCGTCTTAGTGAAGTCATAGTAGTCATATACCGGCTCAAAGGCTTGAATGATCTCCCATATCTCGAAGTCGCTCTTTCCCTGTAGGTAGGCCTCGAGGTACAAGATCGACGCAAGGCTGCCAGAGGTACCCAAGGTGTGGAACAGAGTACCCCGGTTGAAGGTGTCTATGTAGTAGTGGCCGCTGTCGCAGCTGTCGTACAGCATCCTCGCGTACTGGAACTCATCCTTATAAATGTCCGGCTCCCTGCGGAACAGGACCGTCTTGCTTCCGAAGTGACGCAAAGGATAATCCGTATTATCGATCGTCCTAACCAACGCAACTGCCACTAAGTTCTCCTTCGTCTCCGTCCTGGTAAAGCCGTCGCCGTCGGTCACAGTCAAACTTACCGTGTAGTGGCCCAAGTCCGTGTAGGTGTGCGTAGGACTCTGTTCATAGCTCGGATCGCTATCATCGCCAAAATCCCACTCCCAGGATACTATGCTGCTCCCGGAGCTCCTATCTCGGAAACTCACATCTAAAGGTGGTGACCCTTGATAACCGTATACGCTGAACTCGGCCTGGAATGGAGGCTCCCCGTCGCCAACAGTAATATAATCCACCTCTGTTGTGGTGGAGGTTCCTGCCGGACCGGAAACTGTCAGGCTCACCGTGTACGTGCCGGGCTCAGTGTAAGTGTGATTGAGACGATCCCGCGTAACGTTCAAGAACCCATCCCCACAGTCCCAATGCCGCTCCGTGAAATCGCCGGTGCTCTCGTTGCGCAATGAGACTTCCAGCGGCGCCGGTCCGCTTCGTATTGATGCGCGGAAATTGGCCTGAATGATCTCCGGAGGATTGCCCGCGTCAGCTACCCGCACAGCGTCCGCACACACATAGCCGCCGTCGGCGTCATCGGTCAACACCACTGAGGACTCTCCAGCGTCAAAGTGGACTGTTGCTAATTCGTTCCATTGGCCGCCATTCACCCTCTGGTTTGCAAGGACGGTTGTCGTGCCCGCTATAGTATACGGGGCATTGTAGGTGTTAGAACCACTGCCGGGCCACCAGGCAGATACCACATAGTCTCCCGGGTCATCAAGTCTGAAGATGAACTCAGCCCAGTTGGCGCCGCTACCGGCGGATCCGCGCATGTAGCTTTCCTTGAAGTGTTCATCGCCAGTCTGGATCTCCGTCCAGTTCCCGTAGTACTGGAACGACGTGTAGTCCACCGCCGGATTGAGTATGTAGTGCTGCTCATGTTCGGGATATAATGTCGGGTTCGGTACGTCCCCTGTCGGTGAGTACCAAGGCTCTACGTCAGAACCGTTGAATCTGTCGACCGCGCCCATCCGGACAGTCTCAACCATGTAATGGGTCGGATCGCCGGGGACTTGATAAGTCGGGTAGTAGTTATAGGGTGGATCTCCTCGTGGGTCGCCCCAATAGTGCGGCATGACGGCGCTGGCATAATCGCTTTGGAAGATCGGCCACCAGAACGGGTACTCTTGACCCGTCCTCATCCCGCTAATGCTGACGTGGACCCATGGGGAGGAGAAGTTGAATATCCTGTCGTCATCAAAGAATTGAACATCCTCGATCACCTGCTCATTGAGCTCACGTATCGTGCTGAAAACTGCCCCAATACCATAGTTTGAATGACCCAGGGGGATAAGCTGTGCGCCCGGCTTTCTCAGGGCGTCCGCCATGTCCGGAATACAATCGAGACCCTGGTGCAAAACGATGACATTGGTCTTGTTCAGGCTTTCATTCCGGTAAACCCACTTATTATCGCCTTCGCGGTATGCTCCGATGTTCTCGAGCATCGTCACATACTCAGGTCTCAAGTTCGCATAGGCATACAGGAAGAACACGAAGGTGGGTTCGCTGGTCGAGACGTCGCCGGTTATATCAACCGTCAGTGTGGCTTCACGTGACACGGCGCCTTCGTCGTCCTGGACACTGAAGGATACGATGTGGCAACCCTCTGACAATCCTGAAGTGCTGAAGGACTCAGAACTGCTCAGATGGCCGTCCAAACTCGACTCCCAAGTGCAACTCGCTATCGCGCCGTCCATATCCGTACCGTAACCAGTGAAATCCACGGACTCGCCCAGCGGAGAAGGATTCAGATCGACGGAAGCTATCGTCGCTGTCGGCGGAGCGTTCTCACCGGGCAGGTAGACGAACCCGACCGCGTCGGCGGAGTAGGTCGTTGGGAAACCCTCCGCAGTCAAGACGACGGTGGCTCCATCCGCCGCATCAAAACCATATGTGCCAAGATAGTTCCACATGCCTCCACCCTGCTGCTGATTGAGGGTGAACGCGTCGGACCCTGTGGCGTGATGAACCATGATCGGCGCAACCTGGGAACGGGAAGGGTACTCCGCGTACCAGACAAAGACCTGGTAAGCGCCGGTCTCCGGCAGGTCGGCATGCCACGTGTAAGTCGCGTCATCACGACCCCACAGAGACTCAGTACCGTAGTAGCCCGACGCCGCAGAAGTGTGCCATATGCCCGTGCTCGACGTGCCGGGATCCCCATTGTCAACGACCAGGTCGGTTGGCATATCGCCCACTACGAGCGTTTCGGTTACCTCCGGGGACCATTCAAGATCGTCATCCTGGACCCGGAAGAAGATCGTATGCGTACCTGCAGACAGAGTTGAATCCGTGATTGACGCCCCGCTCTCCATAGGCCCGTCTATACTCGAGCGCCACTCGTACGCCCCTATCGTACCATCGCTGTCCGTACCATGACCAACGAAGGACACTAGGTCGCCTTCCCCGGCAGGATTTGGGTCTATAAGATCTATGAACGCCTCCGGCGCTTCGTTATCAGGCGTCCCCTCTTCCTCGATGATGAGAGGCGCGCTGACCTCCGGTGACCATTCCAGATCGTCGTCCTGGACGCGCAAGGAGATCGTATGTGCACCTAATACAAGGTCCGACCTGGCAAATGATGCCGATGTACCAATAACGGCTGGATCCTGGATATCGGAGCGCCACTCGTATGCCCCTATCGTCCCGTCAATATCCGTCCCCAAACCCGTGAATGTCACCAGGGTACCTTCCGTGGCGGGATTCGGCGTGATCGAGCTTATCGATGCTACCGGCGGTATGTTCGCGGGTGGAGGTCCCTCCTCAATCGTGAGAGGCGCGGTTACGTACGACGACCATTCAGAATCGTCGTCCTGCACACGTAAGGAGATCGTATGTGCACCTAATACAAGGTCGACCCTGGCAAATGATGCCGATGTACCAATAACGGCTGGATCCTGGATATCCGAACGCCACTCGTATGCCCCTATCGTCCCGTCAGTATCCGTCCCCAAACCCGTGAATGTCACCAGGGTACCTTCCGTGGCGGGATTCGGGGCGATGGAGTCTATCGACGCTATCGGCGGTACGTTCGGGGGCGGTACCTCCTCAATGACGAGAGGCGCGCTGACCTCCGCTGACCATTCCTCCTGATCGTCCTGCACACGCAAGGAGATCGTATGCGTACCTAGGACGAGGTCCGACCTGGCAAATGATGCCGATGTACCAATAAGGCCTGGCTGGATGTCCGAGCTCCACTCGTATGCACCTATCGTGCCGTCAACATCCGAGCCGGAACCCGTGAATGTCACCAGGGTACCTTCTATGGCTACACTCGGGTTAATAGAGACTATTGATGCTACCGGCGGCACGTTCTCATCGCTCAGGTAGACAAGCCCTATTGCGTCAGCACAGTAACTCGTAGGATAGGAGCCGTCTGCAGTAATTGTGACAGTCGCCCCCACCGCTGCGTCAAAACCGTACGTCCCGAGAAGATTCCACATGCCTCCGTTCTGCTGCTGATTCACAGGGACCTCGTCAGATGCGCCGCTGTATTCAATTGTCACCGGCGCAGCCGTAGAACGCGAAGACCACTCGGTCCACCACATGTAAACCTCATAAGCGCCTGTCGCCGGCAGATCAGCGTGCCACGTGTAGGTCGCGCCATTACGCGACCAGAGAGAATTGGCCCCATAGGGGTCGGGGGCGGAGGATGGGCTCCATGTACCGCTGCTCGATGTACCGGATTCGCCGTTATCGACTATTATGTCAGGTTCGAAGGCGCCAACAATGAGTGTTTGGCTGACCTCCGGTGACCACTCCAGATCGTCGTCCTGCACCCGGAAGAAGATGGTATGCACACCTTCCGAGAAATCCGACTTGGCAAAAGACGGCGATGCACCCAGATCTTCATCAGTCGTGCGCCACTCGTATCCCACTATCGTACCGTCAATATCCGTACCGTGCCCATTGAAGGTCACCAGGTCGCCCAGACCGGCGGGATTCGGGTCTATGGAGTCTATCACAGCCGTCGGCGACAGGTTTGCCCCAGGCACGTAGACAAAACGCACCGCGTCGGCACAGTAGCTTGTCGGATAGGAACTCTCCGCGGTAATTGTCACAGTGGCGCCGGCTGCCCCGTCAAAAGTATACGTTCCTACGTGATTCCACGTACCTCCGTCTGTCTGCTGATTGACGGGGATAACTTGGGACCCACCGCTATATTCAATTGTCACCGGTGCGCTGGTGGAGCGGGAACCCCACGCGGTCCACCACAAATGCACCTCGTAAGCGCCTGTCCCAGGCAGATCGGCATGCCACGTGTACGTGGCTCCGTTACGCGCCCAGAGAGAATTGGCCCCATACGGATCGGGGGCGGAGGATGGGCTCCATGAGCCGGTGCTCGAAGTGCCCAAGTCACCATTATCAATGATGATTTCTTGAGCATTTGCGATGCTGCAGTTCATCAGCGTCAAGAAAAGGAATGTGAAACCTACAAAGGCGAACAACCTGGAAGTACTCTTCTTCATTTGCCGGTCTCCTCAAACATTACTGGACCAAAAACCATCGCAGTCTCGCGCACAGATCGCGACTACTGCAACAAGGTTTACCTCCAATCTCGGATTTCCCACAAGGAACACATACGCGGCCCATTGTAGTACCTTGCACCTGCACCGGGTGCTTGATTATCGTCAACGTGTTTCACCGAACAAACCCGACCCGACCTACTAACGGTATTTACACCCAAGTTACAATGAGCAATTCCTGTGCCACCGAAAGAAACCGTTCGGAACTCGTCACTGAATAAAGATTTAAGAGCTATGGCATACATCTGGTTTTGTCCTTATGTTGCGTTTCCTCAACATCCCCAATACCTCCGGGAGGAGGGTAGGCAATTCAGAACTCTTCATATTACAAGTAGTTAGCTGGTGCTAGCAGCGCTAAAACCTAAATGTTGCACTTTTTAAACAGTCAAATCTACGAACCTACATCGATAGCCGCAATTCATCTCGTATATTGCTGTATAGCAAGAACTTACGCGCCCTTATTGGAGTCACCAATAATCGCAGCACCGTCAACAAAAGGGCACAGGAGACCATGCCGTGTCACCCGGCCGCTTGCCAGACCCCCGTGAGGCTCAGTGTTTCAGAGACTCAGAGTCTTGCGAGAGTGTTTCCTCTCCGAGGTCCGTTTCATGCGACGTGCTCCATGAGCGGACAGCGTACGTGCTTCCGTACTGATTATCCACCGGCACCTCGGGCCGTTTGGAGGGTCGGCAGACATGCAACTGGACCACCTCCGGATGTTCGTAGTAATGAGCTGCAAGGTTGCCCCCCTGCATTATCCAAAACTGCAAACCGTATCGACCCGGGTTGAGGGGCAGGAATGGAACATGGCAGTAGACTGTATTCACCCCATGCAGGTCCGGCAGTGAGTCACTATACGAGCTGGACATGGTCATAACGCGATTACCCAAAGCGTCAATAAGAGCAAGTACAACGACAGGACGTTCGCAATCCGAAGGTATTCGCAGATCGACCCCGATTACCGCGTAGTCACCGCTGGCTATCTCCTGCACGGGTTCAGCATTCTTGTTCAGGAAGAAGACTCGCGAGATCGGCTGCACGCTGGAATCGACGTCGGCGCCGGGGGTACCGCCTCCAAAAACCTCGCGACCGTGCACGTGACGCATGTACTCATCGGCACACTCGGAAGGCGGACCCTCGAACAGCACGCGCCCCTTGTCCAGCAGAATAGCACGGTTGCACGTGCGAATGATCTGTCGGAGATTGTGACTGACCATGACGGCCGCGTGCTTTTCCGTGCGGAACGCCAAGATCTTTTTCAGGCATTTCGCCTGGAACGACGCGTCGCCGACGGCGAGAATCTCGTCGATCAGGAGTATCGCAGGATCAGCGTGAACGGCGATGCTAAACGCCAGCCTGAGAAACATACCGGATGAGTAATACTTGACCGGCGTGTCGATAAACTTTGCCTCGAGCTCGCTAAACTCAATGATTTCCCGCTCTTTCTTCGCTATTTCCGACAGAGACAACCCCAGGATGCTGCCGTTCACGTAGATATTCTCGCGACCGGTAAGCTCAAATGAGAATCCGGCGCCCAACCCGATGAGTGGGGTCACAGAACCGTTGACCGCACAAAGTCCCGCTGTGGGTCTCATCAATCCGCTCAACAACTTCAGAATGGTGCTCTTGCCGGCGCCATTCGCCCCCATTATGCCAAGACACTCCCCGTTGTCCACGTGGAACGTGACATCATGCAGGGCCCAAAACGTCCCCTTCACGCGCTGCTTGAACGATCGCCCCATAAGAAGTCTCGAAGCGTTTGTGAACAGGTCGCGGAGACTTGTCGCTCTTTCGCCTACGCGAAACTTCTTCCAGACGTGATCAAAAACGATAGCCGGTTCACTCATGCTCTATAAGTTCTCCGCAAAGCGAAACTCGCTCAAGTGGAAAGCCGTCCATCCAATAATCAAAGTCAACACTGAAACCGCAGCAGCAGGACCTAGACTGCTCCAATCCGGCAAGCTGCCATGCAGTATCAGGGCGCGGTAAGACATGATGATCGGCGTCATCGGATTCAGTGTGTTGAGTACACGCAACCATCCTCCTCCCTCAGTGGTATATATTACCGCCGTAAGGAACATCCAGGCCCTCATCACAACGCCTATCACGCGCCCCACGTCTCTGTAAAACAGATTCATCAAGGACAAGATCAACACGACACCGGCGGTAAACACCAACTGAATCAGCAGCACAACAGGTACAAACGCGATCGTCCATGCGGGCACCACCTTGTAGATGACCATCATAGCCGCCAACACCGAAGAGGATATAAGAAAATCGAAACCAGCGGTAAGAATCGCCGCGAAAGGAAGCACCTCACGGGCAAAGTAGATCTTGGTAGCCAGATTCCTGTTCACTACGACGCTCTGTGCACCTCGAATCACAGACTGCGAGAAGAACTCCCACGGCAAGAGACCGCAACACAGCCAGATGCCATAGTTGGGTATGTCGACGCGTCTGCTCATGAATGTGCTAATGACCGCAATCATCAGGACCGGCACGAAGAGCGCCCAGCCGAAACCTATCAGCGAGTGTTTGTATCTCGTTCGGATATCGCGCGCGGCCAGGGTATACAGGAGCTCGCGGTATCTGAACTGCTCGCTCGCCATTTCGCGGACGCACTGAAACGCGCGTCGCAGCAATCCCCGAGGGATCGGCGAGCCGGCCCCGGCCGGTGGTGGTACCATCGTTGTGTCTAATCCGTTCTGCATATCCTCAATCAATCCTCACAGGACAGCGCACACCGCTGACCTCTCGTCTGTCAATCTGCTCCTCGAAGCGCAGGTACTGTAATCCCCAACCGACATTTCACTTTGCCCAGCATCTCGCTGTCTTCGGGCTCGGATAACCGCGCGATAGCCTCGTCTCTATCGAGCATGCCCTGGCGCACCAATCCCGCCAACTCGAAGGCATAGGGGTGAAAACCGAATTGCTGTTTGTGTACCATGTTGCCGTAACAGTTGAGCAAGCAGTTCGTCGAGTTCGGGTCCGTATCTTCCGGCGGCTTCCAGCCAAACTCTGAAACGACCGACAAGATCTTCGCTTCGCTGTATTCGTTAAACGCAAGCGGATTTATGTAATAAGGAAAATCGTCAACGCGAGCAAAGTGATCTTCGCTCAGGAAATACGGTTCGATATCCGCACCGGCAACGTCTTCCAGCGGTTTCTTGACCGCCTGCTGCATGCTGCCTATCATCCTCGGCGACGCTTTGTATACTGATGAGCTCAAGCCGGCCTGACCGGGGGACCAGCCGAACACAATAAAAGGGATTCTCCGTTCAATAGACATCTTTAGAGTTGAGAACTTGACGATGCTCATGCAGGCCGTACAGATCGTGCTGGCGCGCTCGATCGCCTTCGGTGCGAACAGCCGTTTTGAGCTGCAAGCGACGAAGATCTTGCGCAGCACGTCGAACCGCGGCCTGAACGCGATGTGATCTACGCCAAGCGCCTCGACGACCGACCTAATATTCTCGATAGCCTGAGGGGAAACAAACCCATGGTCAACGGTGACTGCCAGAATGCGAGCCCCGTATTCGCGCGCCATGAGCGCCAGCGTGTAGCTGCTATCCTTGCCGCCGCTATAACTTACGAGGCAATCATACGCGCTCTTGCCACGCTTCTGCTTCCACAGCTTCTCGAATTTCTCGCGATACCTGGCCTCCTGTGAACTCGTATGCTTCGAGACCTCGGCGGCATGACAGTGATTGCAAACACCGTCGTCGTCAAACTGTATGCCCGGAAAACTCTCGGGCAACACACAGCGGGTGCATCTTCTCATAAGTCTGAATCCTATTCGTCCGGCTCGACTTCCCGTTTCATTATCTTGCCCGATGCCGTTTTGGGCAGGCTCGACACGAACTCCACGTATTTCGGCACCATGAAACGCTCCATATTCTTCATGCAGTGCGCGATGATCTGCCGTTCCGTAAGGCTATCCTGGCCGTTCTTCAGCACTATCTTGGCCTTGACCGCCTGCCCCAGAACGTCGTCCTGTACACCGACAACCGACACTTCCAGCACCTCGGGCAGTTCGTAAATAGAGTTTTCGACCTCTTTCGGCGAGACCTTTTCGCCGCGACTCTTGATGATGTTATCTTTCCGCGCAACGAAATACAGGTACCCATCCTCATCACTCTTGAACAGGTCGCCCGTATACAGCACTCGCTCGCCCGGGTATCTTCCGGGTCGCAACACCTTTGCCGTCTCTTCCGGGTTTTCCCAGTACCCCATCATCAGGTTGGAACCACGTACGACCAGTTCGCCAATCTCGCCGGGCCCTACCCTTTGGCCTGCCTCGTTGACGATGTACGCCTCTTCATTAGGCATACCCTTCCCAACGGCGGTCGGCCGGTCGTCCAGCTCTTCCGGCGGCATGTAGGAGACACGTTTGCACTCTGTAATGCCGTACATGGAATAGATTCTTGCTTGCGGGAACACCTGCCTGATCTCGCGAATGTGGCGCACCGGCAGAGCGGCCGCAGTGTTGGTCACGTACCGCACTGAACTGAAATCCTGACGCTCGATGTTCTTCAGCTGCAATAGCATGGCGAAGATCGTCGGAACGCCGGGGAATCCCGTTACACGCTCACGGACTATCGTCTTGACCAGCTCGTACGGGAACACAAAGTCCCTCTGCAGAACCAGGGTGGCACCTACCTGCACGGACATCAACAACTGATAGAGACCATAGTCAAAAGCCAGCGGCAGCGCGCTCAGAATGATGTCCGATTCCACGTTCTCCAGATACGTCGTGATAGAAGTGGATGCCGAGATCATCGCGCGGTGGGTGAAACTGGCTCCCTTAGGGAAACCCGTGGTGCCGGACGTATATATGATCGCAGCCATATCGATGTCTATGGCCCTCACGGGAAGCGGCCGGTCGGACTGCTGCGTCAGAATCTCCTCGAGCGGAGCGCGTCCCTCTTCCTGAGCCCAGTCCCCTTTGTCGGCGCCGCAAACGAAAGAGAACTCCAGCGAACTCACATCTTCTTCAACAGCCTCAAGCGCCTCGCGGTATTTCCAGTGCGTGATCAAACCCTTTGCGCCGCAGTTGTTCAGAATGTAGCAGAGTTTTCCAGCCTTTGTCTGCGGATTCACCACGACAAACGCGCATCCTGCTTTCAGGATGCCGAAAATCGAGACAGCTGATTCGAAGGAGTTATCCAGGAAGATGCCGACGCGGTCACCGTTCTCCACGCCGCGTTCGACCAGTGCGTTCGCAACTCGGTTCGACAGCGAATCGAGCTCGGAATACCTATAGCGCTGCTCCTGGCAGATCAACGCCTCCTTGTCGGGCAGCCTCGCCGCGCTGCGTTCGAGAAAACCATTAAGAAGCACTGTTGCCATCTCCTCCACCCTTCTTGCGCCGAATGTAAGTCTCGAGCTTCACAACCGAATCGAAGTTCTCCGGAACCAGTTCCTCATCCTCCACGTCGAACTCGAAACTCTCCTCGACAAACGCCACAAGCTCGAGAACACCGGTAGAATCAATGATGCCTTTTTCCAGGAAGGAGTCGGTATCACAGAGTTCGTCCTCACTCAAACCCATGAGGAAATTCTCAAAAACAAAATCGCGAATAGTCTTCTTCGTTGGCGTTGATTCCATACCCTCTAACCTTCCCCCTTGTCTTGATGTTGCCTAGCCCGCACAGATCGTGGCGCTTCGCGCATCCACATCAACTGTCGATTTAACGGGCGTCCCCCGCGCCTGTAATATCTCCTTGTCAAACTCCTCGATGAAGTGTCTATGCAGTAGCTGTGTTGACAACACTCCAACCACCGCCATATCGTCCTTTGCCGCCAGTGGGTGCCCGAGTTTTCTCTCGCACTTTCTCATCAGCCGGGCAACCGCCGCGGGATCGAACAGACCTGATTGTTGCAGGGCCTTATCCGACAGCAATTCACGGACGTATTCCGGAGCGTTCGGACCAAGAAAGCAGGGACTGTCGGGCGCCCGGTACGGCTGTTTCGGCCTTCGCACGATGCAATCCGGTATCTCGCCCTCCATGCTCCTCTTGAGCACGTATTTCTCGTTCAGTCCCCTCAGCTTATACTTCGCCGGAATTCTCGAGCACATATCAACTACGTTATGGTCCAAAAACGGGAAGCGCCCTTCAACTGAATGGGCCATCGCCATCCTGTCGCCCTGCGAGCTGAGCAGATAACCTGAAAGAAACGTCGATACCTCCACGTACTGCGCGCGAGATACCGGATCCCATTTCATAATGTCCTTGTGCAGGATTGTCTCCAACTCTGAGAAACCGTCGCCAGCACCGATGCTGGAGCGGAGATCTTCCGAGAACAGCGCCTTGAGCTTTGCCGTGTTATTCCACCGAGGCATGTGAGAGTAGTACTGCAAATCCGTTTCCTCGAGTCCTGTACGGAAAAACTGCTGCCAATACTGCCTGGCCCGTGTCGGCGACTGCGCCAGGTACGGGTAAAGTTTCTGCAGCAATAAGGGTCTATACTTGGAATCAGGGTATTTCGCCCAGAAATGCCTGATCTTTGCCTCTTTGAAGATGTTGTATCCTCCAAGAAACTCATCCGCTCCCTCTCCCGTCAACACGACCTTGATATTGCTCTCGCGAACGAGTTGAGACAACATGAAAAGTGGTGCAGGTGCAGTTCTCAGGATCGGGAATTCCGCATGCCGGATAACATCCGGGAACACCCGCGCAATATCCTCAGAAGAACATCCGACCGCCCGGTGCCGCGTGTCCAGGTGCTTGACCAGCTCGTCCTGATAACCTCCTTCGTCATAGCGGGCATTCTCAAAGCGGATGGAAAACGTAATAAGAGGAGCATCCGTATGGTTCTTTATGATGGCAGTGATTGCCGAGGAGTCGAGTCCACCGCTAAGATACGCTCCGACAGGAACATCGGCCCGCAACCTCAACCGGGTCGCATCGATCAGGGTCTCGCGGAGCTCTTCGGCATAATCTTCGACTGACCTTGCAGACTCGTTTCCCTGTTCCGGGAAATCAAGCTGCCAATACCGTTCGAGCCGCGTTTGGCCGTCTCGAACCACCAAATAGTGGCCCGGCGGTACCTCCAACACATCTTTGAACACTGTCCGGGGCGAGATCGTCACCCAGAAGGTAAATATCTGGTCAAGCGCCACCGGGTCAATCTCCAAGGAAACGTCCGGATGAGCCCCGATGGACTTGTTTTCAGAGCCGAAGATCAACTTGCCGTTTCTGATAGTGTAAAAGAGCGGCCGGATGCCCAAACGGTCCCGCGCCAGAAACATCTCTCGAGAGCGCGCATCCCACAGCGCAAACGCGAACTGACCGTTAAAGCGCTCCAAACAGTCGTATCCGTATTCCTCGAACGCGTGAACGATCGTCTCGGTGTCAGAAGATGTTTTGAAGCGATGTCCTCTCGATATCAACTCTCGACGAAGCTCCAGATAGTTGAATATCTCGCCGTTGAACACCACCCAGACCGTCCCGTCCTCGTTACTCATCGGCTGGCTGCCGCCGGCCAGGTCAATGATGCTCAGGCGCGCATGGCCGAGTCCGACGTGGTCGTCAAGATAGACCCCCGTCTCGTCCGGACCGCGGTGACTCGCCATAGCGATCATCGTTCGCACGGTCTCAGGCTTCATCGGCTCGTGATCGTTCATGTTCAGAACGCCGCAAATAGCACACATTTCAGCAAACCTCAATCTCTAGTTGCAGCAACACCCAAAGGGCGCGCCTCAGGCTGTGAAGTCTCTCCACGTAGCCCCTCTTTGTCTCGGGCCAGGGCCGGCCGACGGCTCGCGGCTGCGCTGGCTCTCGTCCCAAACAAATACTGATGGTATTTTCTCAGCGGAGATCTCGCCACCACGGTCATGAGCAGCAGCGGGAAACCGAGCCCCGCAATAAATAACAATGGCTGGTATAGCCCCTGGTTGCCAAGTAGCTGCGGCGCAAAACGATAGACGCACTTGGCCATCGCCTGGACGGCTGGAAAGTGCAGGAGATAGACTGCGTATGATCTGGTACCCAACCATCCAAGGCCGGACGCGAACGGAACCCGAACGTTATCGAAAGCCAGAAAAGCCAGGATGAAAGTCAATGCATACAGGACGGACGGAATCCTGATCGTATGATGTGCCCAATCGAATGAAGGGTTCGTGCTGAAAAGTGCCACTACCTCCCAAGTCGAAACGACCAACGTGACGCCGGCTGCGGCCAGCAAGACCCACCTGAAACGTGCAAGCAGAGCCTTGGCGCGCCGATAATGCACGAAGCACACTGACCCCAGTGGAAAGAAGAATGCCCAATGCCAGAAACCCCATGAGTAGCCGGCATAACCGAACTTTCCGAGCGGTTCCCACGGCAGATACAACAGGATATTCATCCCCAGTTGGATCGCCGCCGCAACCGCAAGCAGCAGCGCCGGCTTCGTCTTTGCCCACCGCGTGATAAAAGGCGACATAAGGTAAAACTGAATCAAGAGCGGTATGAAGTAGTACAGAGGTTCAGCCCGCCCAAACACCAGTCGTTGCACGTACCCTCCGGGCGAGTCGATGGTTCCGAGGAGAATTCCGTTACGCAAGAATATTGCCAGTGACCATATGAGATATGGCCATATCAGGAGACCGATTCTGGCACGGATGATGGGCAGACTGGCCCCGATGCGCTTGCCGCTTGTGGCGTAAGCCATCGAAAAACCCGCAATGAACAGGAAGGCCGGTACGGCGAACCAGGCCAACCTTTGCGTGGCGAGCAGAACATAGTATGGCAGAGACCCGAATTGGTCGAAGTTCGGCGACTCCACCTGTCGAAACCTATGTGCCCAGAAGAACATCGCGGTATGCCCCACGGCAGCACAGTGATACAACACTACCGCCAGAATGGCAAGTCCGCGCAGCAACGGAATCTGTTTTCTCATAGACACCCTATTCCTCGTCGGATTACTGGCGTTCACGCCTGCTTTTCAGTGATGGATTGAACCTAGGAAGGTTGAGTTAGACCTTGTGGTGCTCAAGGCCACAAGACAGTCGCGCTTCGTACTTGTCACACTGAGTCTAGTACGAATGATCCTGCGCGGCCAACGAATCGAACTTGTGTCCGTCGTTGATACCCCTGAGCCACTCGGTCAACTCACTTCTAAGAAACCGCCACTCGCCCCCAACCTTACAGGCCGGGATCTTCCCCTGGCGAGCCAAGCGCAACGCAGTTTTCACGTGCATCCTGAGAAAACGCGCAGCCTCTTCGGAGTTGAGCACTTCTGCCATCAGTTCTGTTCCTTTCCGACACTTCCTTCTCGGCTGAGATATCAAACCGCGGTTCGCACCGAGGGGTGCCGAGCCGCCAGCCTGCCCTCCCTCTGCTTCATACCCCTGCTGCGGACTCCCCGTGCGAACCTGACGCCGAGTACCTGCGCCCGGAGCGTTTATACACGTACTTCGGGAGCGCCTCCTCGGCCTGATTTAGGATTACGCCGAGCAGCTTTGCTTTACCCTCACCCAGCACTCGTGCCGCGCGATGCACTAGGCTGCGCTTTGTGGCTGCCGCCTGGACCACCAGCATCGAACCGTCCACCAGAGCGCTCAAAATCCCGGCATCGGACACGGGGAAAAGTGGGGGTGTATCGAAGAGCACGAGGTCAAACTTCGTCTTGAGCTCGTCCACCAACGCCTTCATTCTCTCCGAGGCAAGCAGCGCAGCGGGATTCGGTGGCATAGGTCCAGCGGACAGCACTTTAAGATTCCTGATGTCCGTGTCCTTGATGCATTCGTCAACGTTAACGCTGTCTACGATCAGGTTCGACAACCCCAACGTGTTCGACAGACCGAAACGTTTGTGCAACGCAGGATGGCGAAGATCAGCGTCCACCGCGAGAGTTCTCTGGTCCATCACATGCGCCATTGCCAGAGCCAGGTAGCTGACGCAAAGCGTCTTACCCTCGCCCGGAACTGTGCTTGTTATCATCAGAGACTTTATCGGCATATCCGAAAACAGGGCGAACTTGAGGCTCGTCTGGAGCCGGTAGAACTCCGACGCGTGCGGGGCGTTGAGACTGTCAAGGGAGACAAGTTCCTTGGGGCCCAACTGCCGTCTAAGAAACGACTGTAGCGTTTGCTCGCCTATGTAGCCTGACGCTACGAGGGCCTCGCCTATCATGCATCCGTGCTTCTCTCTGTAATCCAGCGCCCTGTGCAACTGCGTTATGTTTATAGCGCCAGACTCCACCATTAACTCGCCGAGAAGCTTTTTCTTAACCCTGTTCCTTTTCAACGCTTATCCTCCCACGTTTTGAGATCTTTTCAGAACCCGACATTACCAACAAATACGCCACAGGCGCTCTCTCACCGTCGCTTCTCTGGTCCATACTCCATTTTCGGCAGGCGGTCAAACCTGGGTAACACTGCGAGCACCGGCACCTGGAGGTATCCCTCAACCTCAACAGCTGTCTTGAACGAATCGTCCAGATACTCCAGCAACATGCATAGTCCAAGGCCCAGGAGCACTCCTATGATCGTGCCGAACGCCGCGTTCTTGACCGGTTTGGGCCTGAGGCGTTTGTACGGCGCGTACCCCCGCTCTATGACACGGACGTCCCAGCTGTCGGTCTGCTCGGCGAGTCTCGCTTCAGTCAGCCGTGTGAGCAGAGTGTTGTACAGGTCCTCATTGATGGTCCTGTTGCGCAACAGCGTGAAGTACTGGGCCTCTTTCTCCGGCAACACCGAAGCTTCATCTTCCAGCTTCGAGACAATCGCAGTCAACTCGCTCTGTCGAGTCTCCAGTTTCTCAACATCAGAGTCGATCTTGACGTACTCCGTGATAAGCTCGACTTTCCCCGCGCTATCCGGCGAGATGACTATCTGAGGTACTACCTTAGCGATCTCCGCGGCAAGAGCCTCTCGGGCGTTCAGTAGCTGTGCCTTCGCCTTCCTGAGGTCGGGGTATTCATCGAAGTACATGCTCCCCAAGGTGGTAACCTGATCCTCCAGTTGCACGATCTGGTCTTTCAGCGTCTGAACTGACGGGTTGCCGGCAAGCTGCTGCGCGGCTGTTCCCAGCTCCAGTTTCGACAACGCCTCACCATCCTTGCCGAGCTCCTTCTCAATGAATTCCAGCCGCCTTGATGAGTCGGCAAGCTGTATCTTGTTTTCCGCAAGCTGGGTCCGAACTTCCGTAATACGACCGCTGGCAACCAGTCCCCGTTCACTTAATGTAATATTGCCATGCTGCTTCACAAACTCTGCGAACTGCCGTTGCGCCTCATCCCACCTGACACGCACTAGACTCGCCTGCTGCTCCACAAGCGCCCTTCGCTCGCGCGCCTCCTCTCTGTTGAGGGAGCCGTACCTCTGTATGAAGCTGTCGGCAAGCGTATTCACTATCTTGGCGGCAAGCTCAGGATCGTTCCAGTCCACGGTCACCTGCAGCGAATTGCTGAAGATCGTGACATTGATGTTCTTGCGCAGCTTCTCCATAACGGCGACACGCTCCTTCTGCGATTTTGCCGTAGCCGCCGCACCGGTCTTGTCCATTACCTCCTCAATCAGCAGGCGGTTCTTGATCCATACAGCCTCCGTATCAAGGGCACCCTCGCCGCCATATCCGTTCGTGCGCGGGCGTACCTGCCCAAGTAGGTTGTGCTGGATCCTGATTGTCGTGCTGGCCTGATACACCGGTTCGACCAGCATACTTCCGGCAAATCCTGCAACACCTGCCGCCACCATCAGAAGTGCTATCAGCCACCAGCGTTTCAACACTATTCGGCGAACGACGCTGAAATACTCTTCAGCACTCCCATACTCAGTCTGTTCTGCCTCATGCCACAAACTCATCTATTGCTCTCCCTTTCCTTACAGAACGTTAAAGAACCAGCTCGCAAGAGCTTCAGTTCTGACCTTGAGCGGCCGAAAATGTGTCAGGAACGTAGATGATGTCGCCGGGACGCAACTTGATATCGTTGGCCGCTTTACCCTTGTGAATTACGCTATCCAGGTCAACATTGACTATCTTGCTCGCGTTGGGATTGTCCGTGTCAGGTCTCGTGACTCTGACCTGTTGTATTGCCGCACGAGTGGTGTGGCCGCCGGCGCGCGTAACCGCCTCCAGCACAGTCATCTTCCCCCGGAAGGGGTAGAGTCCCGGGTTACTCACCTGGCCCAACACGTACACCTGACTATGGACATAAGTGGTCGGTATTATAATAATTTCCGGCTCCTCCTTCACGTATTTTTTGAGTTTCTCAGTTATGATTTCATCAAGTTTTGATGCTGTGAGCCCAGCCGCTTCGATCTTCCCCACCGGAAACACCATTGCTACACCATTCGGCGGGATGAAGACCTCCTGTTCGAGCTCATTGTAACCCCAGGCCCTCACTCGAAACGTGTCGCCCGGTCCCAGCGTGTACTCGGGTATCTTGTCCTCAGCCTGCTCCTTTTCACGGGCCTCGCCAGCGGCCGCCAGCACATATCCTGAACAGGTAACAACAGCCAACAGCAGACACCCGAGCAACAGAGCAGGCCTGCCAAGCGCGAAGAACCTTGTTTTGCCCTTGGTGCTCATCGAATGACGCCTCCCTTCTTGTTACCAGAAGTCTCTTCTTGTTCCCGAAAGTCCCGACTCGAGATACAGCTCCGCCGGTACGAGTGCCGGTCTTCCCCCTACACTCGGCTTCAAAAACCCTGTGTTTCGAATACCCTCGAACTATCTCTACTTCCGCAACTCAGGTCGATCAGTTCGAAGTGTACTCTTTCTCTATTTCGGACAGATGGACTTCCACTTCACGACGGTTCTGCAGAATGTTCATCAGAACCTTCACTCTGCCCGTCGGCGACACCTCGCCTTTGAAAATGCCGATAAGGTCCCGCAGCGGTCCCTTACGTATGCGAACCGTGTCACCTACCTGGAAGTCCTGCCGGGGACTTACCGCCCCCCCGGCTCCCATCTGCTCCCTGATGTACGAGATCACGGAATCAGGGACACTGGACAATGGGTCGCCGACTCCGAGAATCTTTCTCACTCCCGGCGTCCATCTTGCCGCCAGAAAGTGTTCAGAATCAATCTCTATTCGTGCAAAGACATAGCAAGGGAACAATGGCTCGGTCTGCCGCACAGACCGGGTCTGGCGTTTCCTGGTAACCTCGATCTTGGGCAGAAAAGCCTCAAGCGAGCGTCTCATCAGTCCATCCGCAGCTTTCTGCTCACATCGTGGCTTCGTATAGACCGCGTACCATCTTGCTCCCATAACGTCCGTCGTCTCCTGTTTCCTGTCAGACATGGCCCGCTTTCAAATAGCCTTGCGATCCGCAATACTCCTCAGAATAATCTCGGCCGCCTCAGAGATACTCTCGGCCACGTGGTCAGGCTTCGGGACTCCAGGGCCGAGCAATTCGAGCTGGGCCTCTCCTCGTCCCGTTCTTACCATGATAGCCACCGCCGATGCCTTCTTGCCTGCCTCTATATCAGACAGAGCGTCGCCTACCATGAACAGTCGCTCTGATTTCACACCGCTTTCTCTAAGCGCCCTCGCCAACAGCCCAACCTCCGGTTTTCGACACGAGCACCGATCGTCCGGTGTATGAGGACAGTAGAAAATGCCGTCAACTCTTCCGCCGGCCGCTTCAAGCTCACCCTTCATGCGTCGGTTAATCTCGTCGACCCGCTCGGCGGAGACCGCACCTTTGCCAACCCCCGCTTGATTAGACACGATGAATATCCTCACGTCTTCACGTTCCGCGAGCCTGCTCACCGCCTCCTTAGCTCCCGGCAAGAAGGTGAACTCATCCCACGCCTTCACATAGTAATTCGCGACGTTATCGTTTATAACTCCGTCTCTATCCAAGAATACGACTGTCACAGTAGTGGAACCTCCTCACGCAGTATCCTGCAAATGGCATGTTCCAGTATAAGATGGGCATCTTCCACCTGCGCAACTCGGCGGCACGGAATCATTATGCATCTGTCCACAATGTCGCCAAGCTGGTTCCCATCCGCCCCCGTGAAACCTATGGTGGTCCCACCTCTACTCTTTGCGTACCTGACGGCTTTCAGCACGTTCTCAGACTTACCGCTGCCGCTGATACCTATAACTATGGCGCCGTCACTATAGAGGTTCTTGAGTTGTTCCACGAAGATATCGTCATATGACAGGTCGTTGCCCAACGCCGTCAGGAGCGGGACGTTGTCCGTTAACGCGATAGCGCGGAAACGCTTCTTACCGTCAACGGACGCAGCCTTGTTTATGTCGTTGGCAAAATGCGACGCGGTCGCGGCGCTGCCGCCGTTTCCCATTATGAATATCTGTCTGTCCTCGAGGTATGCCGAAATCAGCACGGTTATCACGCGACGAACGCTTGCGACAGAGACCCGCTCCAGGACCCTCTGCGCCTCATCGAGATATTTGCGAACACTCTGTTCCTGTCTGAGAAGCGCCATCTGTCTTATGCTGCTCTCGCGCGATTCTCTCCTGACACTTGCTGTAATGCTCATCAGCCCTTCGCTTTCTGGTACTGCGTTATCCGCTCTCTGACATCCTTGTCGTCATACACGATTAGAACCGCTCGCGATTTCCGGCAATTGCACCGCCAGAATCGGTTACGTTGAGCACATGCTCTATCAACTGCTCAAGTTGACGAATCTGTACTTTGCATCCACGCAACTGCTCGAGCTGCGCCTTCGTTGTCTTTCCGCCTCCATTGCCAAGCATGCTTTGAACCTGGGCGGAGAACGGTTCACACAACTGTTCGAGGTCGCCGGCGAGCCGTTCAAGCCCCGCGGCCGTGCGCTTACGCTCCGACTTCGAGGAGCCACGGCTCGCGTCGTTTCCGTCTTGCGCGGCTGGTTTATTCCGGGAGGAATCAACCAGCTTAATGGGTACGACAACCTCACTCTTGCAGGACGGGCACTTGGCGAGCGACGTACCGTTGTCAAATATTATGATCCTCGTCCTCAGGACGCGCTTATCCCCGCCGCGTCCGATAAGCAAGGGTCTCCCGCAGGTCGTGCACCGTATACTCAACTTCATGCGGTTGCTGGTTTCCATATCGATATACTCGCCTTCTCCAAACGCACCTCAGTGATCCGGCCTACTCCTCTGCGCGCTCACTTCCGGGAGCGAGCAACACCACGCTGCCGGTACGCTCAAATCGAAACGGTACATGCCGCAGGGGTTTCGCCGCCTGCATCACTGCACGCCGCTTTTCAGGTGGACAATAGAGCAAAAGGAATCCGCCGCCTCCCGCCCCGCATATCTTCCCTCCAACGGCACCCGCCTGCAGTACCTGCTCATAATATTCGTCAATCTCCGCATCGCTGATCTTTGAAGCGAGCTGCTTCTTCAGGCGCCAGTTCCTGTCCAGCAATTCGCCAAACTCCTGCCCCATGCCGTTCAGCATACACTCCTTCAGGCAAGGAACCAGGGCGCCCATTTCATCGAGCATTGCGAAATGGTTCTCGATTCTCTGTTTCTGTTCGCTAAGCACCTCAACGGATTGCCGCGTTATACCGGTGAAGAAGAGCAGCAGGCGCTCATGTAACGTGGTGAGCGACCTGTCCGCAATAGGCACAGGGATGATGTTGACCGTGTCGTTCGTGTTGAACACGATGTGCTGAACTCCCCCGTACGCGGCAATGTATTGATCCTGCTTGCCTATCGGTTTGCAAAGAATGTCTATCTCGATCTCGCATGCCTCTCTGGCAAGCTCATCCGGGCTTTTCCGTATGCCAGAGTGGGCGTAGAGAGCGTTCAGCAAACCCACCGTTATTGCGCCACTCGAACCTAAACCGCAACCTTCAGAGGGAATATCAGCAAAGGTGGCGATCTCAATTCCTTTGTCGACCCCCGTCTTCCTGAGACACTCCCTCACAAGCTCGTGATGTAGATCGTCAACATTCTTTACACGCTCCACCCTTGAGTAAGAGAGTCGGATATCGTCATCGAATCTTTTCTTGACAATCACGTACACGTACTTGTTGATCGCCGTGCTTATTACATTACCCGCGTTGTGCGTGTAATACTCCTTGAAATCGGTACCTCCCCCCACAAAGCTCACCCGAAGAGGCGTTCGCGTTACTATCATGTTCGTCCGCTCCCTGGCAGCCAAAGAATTATCGTCTCTTTGCCGCCATTTGCATATGCCACCTTGTTGCCCAAGATTGATCTCTGTTCGAACTCGTGACACCACCTCCGTACCGTCCCATACTATAAGGAAAGGCGGGGCAACGCGCTCTCATATGTTTCTATATCTTCCCTGTCGTGACATTCTATTCCGAAATGTTCCTTGAGATAGTAATAAAACACACTACCTCCCCCATTGAAGTTGCTTACTACCGAAAAACCTCTTTTCCCCCGTATTGTCTTTGCCCAAACCCGACAAAAGGTTGGCAAACCTGAATATTGTCCGCTATATTTTTTTGCGAACTCACGTAGAGAAAGTGCAATTCTTGTGCCGGTCGCAAAGCAGGCCCGTAACTCTCACTGCGACAGTACATTATGAAGTCCTGTAGGCAAGCTTACTCACACCTGCGTTGCATTGTCTGAACATATTCACGCACAACCGAATAGGCCGCACAGCTCATAACCCTTTTTTAGTTAAGCACTTACATATACGACGTTGCCGTAGCGCATAGATGTTGCAGTACCTGAACATTCGCTCTCAGGAACAGTTAGCGCTGTTTTAGTCCTTCCGGTGCGTCCTGATTCACCGGAGCATGCAAGATGAGCTGACACGTGCTGGCGGTAGTCAATCGGCGCTAGCAAGCTGCTCGTGGCTGCATGCGTGACTATTAGGACCCACGGTTGCTGTCATATTGGCCGTGGGCGGCTCCCGAAGGGCGTGTACCAGAGCGTTCAGAGCCAACAAACCGGGCCGCCTCTGGGCAGGCGCAAGACTCGCATGATCAATCGAGTCGGTAAGCTGTTGAAACTCGAAGGCGTTGCTTTGACCGTCCGGAGCGCAGCAGTATAGCTTTACGCGTTGACTGTGAGGTGCTACTACCGCCAGAGTTGGTGTTAAGTGCGGCGGCCGCTGTTCACAGCACACCCGCACGCTAGTGAAGCACGCCCAACACCGGCACCGTTGCCCAACCCCACTTTATTCTGATCTTGTTCGGCAGGTCGAGTGAGCCGCTACTTAGACCGACATTGGAACCATAGTGCTCCGTGTTCCCCACAGTACCATATTTCAGCTTGAAGTTCCTCACGTACCCTACCTCGCCGGCTACGCGTAACTGCGTCTCGGGCGTGCCCTTCATATCCACGATGTTGACCGATGTAGTCGGCGCATCTATGTAAACATCGCAATGGTCTTCCCAACCCATTTCCGGGACCGGACCGCCGCATATCACCGTCAGATCACCGTCGTCATCCAAGATCTCAATCGTCAACGTATTATCAGCTGGATTGTGGAACGCCATGGCCCCAGGCTTGCTGTAACGCACAATAATCTCTCCAAGCTCGAACCTGTACGCCGCCTTCGTCCCGGTCGCTGATTCATCGACCATGGCACGCTCCTTGGAATCATCATCATCATCGTACTGTTCTACGTGGTCTTCCCCGTAGTCAGAAAGCTCGGACTTGATCAAGGGGGCGTGTTTCACCACGGGCGTGAGGTCGAACGGCGCGCCGGGGTACGACACACCGAACAGCGGCGCAGTGGTGGCCCCTGACTTTATAAGGATCTTCTTCGGCAGCTCCTCCGACGCGCTGCCAAGACCGAACTCTTCACCGTAATCCAGCGTGTCACCCACAAAACCGTGCTTCAGAACGAACTTCTTCGCGTAACCTACCTGCCCGCTGACGTAAAACTCCGTCTCAGGTGTCCCCAAAAGCTTGAT
>Ga0114922_10000194_pt1 | contig 57500 bp, 39 predicted proteins | sample AartaG_FD_100975 | JGI IMG/M metagenome (GOLD analysis project Ga0114922, IMG submission 100975) | Deep subsurface microbial communities from Aarhus Bay to uncover new lineages of life (NeLLi) - Aarhus_00045 metaG | ecosystem: Environmental > Aquatic > Marine > Oceanic > Sediment | place...
GGAAAGAATCTTGTATCGGCTGTTCCTTATGGTTCGCGTTTGTGCCTGATCGGAAACAGGGTCAGGACCGATGGCGTCTGGACGCGCTTCATTGTCCAGCACGGCGCCGACGCCATTGTCCTGGAGCCCGTGGCTGCAAAATAGACCGGCGAAACCGGAAGAACTCAGTGTAAGGAAATGAAGATGATCCGAAGATCTTTCGCATTGGCTGTTCTTTTCCTCCTGGCTGCGGGCAGCGTGCCGGCGGCAGGGGGCGAGGCGACTACCTATCACCTGGTCCACGGCTTTTCAGCGGCGCCGTCTTCGACCGGCTCAATAACCTGCTCAACGGTTAAGGCCGGGGCTCGCCCGGACGACGCGACACGCCTCCAGTACCGCATTCCCGAGAAGGGAATGGCCCTTATCTCTTTCCCCGACGGAGTAAGGCCGATCCCCGCACCCGGCACGTTGCGGATGTGGGTTAAGGGAGACAACTCCGGCAACCAAATCCAGTTGCGACTCAAGCACTCGAACCGACGCGAAGTGCAGCTCAGGTGGCATACTTTGGACTTCAACGGGTGGCGTGACCTCAGTTGGGGCGTCGCTCCCATAAGGGGCAAGCCCCCTATGTGGCTGTCCGGAGTCATGATCCGCAGACCGGGCGCAGACAAAGGCAAGCAAGAAGGCGACATCGTTCTGGATAACGCCCGCCTGCATCCATCGGGCCGCGCCGCTCCTTCGTCTATGGCCTTGCGCCTGGTCGGCCCCGACATACGGCCGTTCGCCACCAGCTTCTTTCTGAACCTGGAGGTTACCTACTTCGGTGCAGACACAACCACGGCAACAGTCCACATCAACATCACCGACCATAACGACAACGAGGTGATGGATCATGACTTCGATGATGTGACCGTGGCCAGGGGCGAGTCGCGAGAGGTGACGCTCGAGGCCAAACCTGAGAATGTCCACCTTTTCCTTCCGCCGTTTCGGCTGCAGGGCGAGGTGTTCTCGCCGGATATGGAGAAGATCAAGATCGACAGGACCATCGTGATGAGCAACAGTCGCTTGCTCTTCGAGGACTTCAGTAATGTCTTCGGCCGCTGGCTCGTCTCAGGGATGGGCTTCAGTATGCAGCACGATGGATGGAACTCGCAACACTTCGGCGAGATGTACCGCGCGTGGGCCCGGACGCAGACCAACGCTCGCATCTCCCGTGTGGAGGTCAAGAAGGCGGGCGCCGCGGGCGGAAAGACCCCGCCCGGCCGCTACGCAATGCAGATCGATTACGCCGGCCGGACGATGGTCTACAATGGCATACATCGCTTCTTGCCCGGCGACGCCTACCGCATGGGAGTGTGGGTCTACGGTGACGGCAGCGGGGCCATGCTCCACGCGCTTGTCTTCGACTTCTCCGCCCCCGGGCACACAATGTACACGTGGAAGCGCCATTTCGGCATACGCACCCTCTGCAAGCTCGACTTCAAGGGGTGGCGCTACGTAGAGGTGCCCCTGCCGGGCAACGGCATCGGGCCTCGCACGATGGGCGGCTCGACGGAAAACGTCATCGATTTTCCGCTGGATCTTTCCGCCTTTGCAATCGTGCCCGACCGCAAAGGCCCCTCCTCCGGCTCGGTCCGGATCGGCCCCATATTCCTTCACACGCAGCAGAGAAGGGACGAGGCCATTTCGGTACAACTGGGCTATGACGATCCGAACCACGAGTACGCCGCCAACCACGCGGCATGGGCAACTGTCCAAAACGGCTGGCGCATCAACAGCCGAAGCGTGAACCTGAACTGGTCGCTGCTTGATCGCGAAAACAGTTTGCTCGCGAGGGGCAGGCAGGCGCTCGAGTTGGAGCCCAAGGCGCTCAGCACCGTCCGCATAGACTTGGCCCCCCACAAGGCGAAAATCGCCGGGGCCCCCGGGCCGCTGAGACTGCGCGCAGTGGCGATGGACACGCGCGAAGCCGCATCCGCCGAAACGGAAATAATACTCTCAAAGCCCGACAGCGTCGCCCTCATCAGCGACTTCGAGACCGACCGGGGTTACCTCGGCCTGGCAGCCTCTGGCGTAGCCCCAGGACCTCCTCCGGGTCAATCGATAGCCGACACCACCGCCGAGCAGAAACACTCGGGCAAGCGATCGCTGGCCATTCGGTGGATCAACGGACAACTGCGCCCCATCTCTATCGACCCGCCGATGCCCGGCATGCCCACATCGATCTCGATGTGGGTGCACGGCGACGGCTCCAATGTGTTGTTCTATCCCCTCATAGGCGACATCTTCGGCGTCGTCAGCGGCGTCGAGACCAGCCAGTGGGACCTCTTCCTCCCTCGAAGCATGAAGGGCGAACTCCAGAACGCCGTGAAGGTGGACTGGAAAGGGTGGCGGGAGGTGACTTTCCGGCTGCCGGTTATCCCTCCGAGCTGGAACAAGACCGATCGGGTCCTTCCGTTCGTTCCGAGCTACCCCTTCGGTTTGCATCTGACCGTCCAGAGCCAGAAAGATTCCCCCGGCGCCGGGGTGATCTACGTTGACGACATCCGGGTCAAGACCCACCTTAAGCCCGAGGCGCGCCTCACGATGGCCCTCGAGCGGCTGGGCGAGACCAACCTGGTAACTCCCGGGGGCGCGGTCCGAGTTGTTGTGTCCAACATGGAGGCGCCCGGCGGGGCCGCCACGCCTCCGCGTAAGGCCCTTGTTTCGGGGGGGCTCTACAACTGGCGCGGCGAACGCATTGTCGGCGTAGACAAGCAGGTGCAACTGGCGGCGGGCAAGTCGCAGTACATTACGATCGCCCCCAAAGTGGTTGTTGGGGCGTACGCCCTGCGGATCGACTTAACTGAGGGGGAAGATGTTATTACTTCCATCGCAGAAGACCTTGTGGTGGCAGATGCGCCGTCCGTGCTGGGGGCGCAGTGGCAGGGCGGCCTCGGCGATACGGCCAAGCTCCGCCTGCCGCTGCGGGACCGATTTGCCTTTCTGCGTCACGACTGGGACTGGGCGGAATTCCAGCCCGGTAACCTTCAGGTGCAGACCATGCTGGGACTTGCCGCTGCCATCAGGAATACTCAGCGCGAGCCTTATGTACTACTGGGCTACAGCGCCTACTGGGCCACCGGGGAGGGTTTTGAGGACATGCTCAAGGGCGGGCTCCCACCCCGCGACGATCGGGGCCTCGGGGGGCGCGATTGGGGGCATGCGGTAGACACCTTCCACACCCCTGAGCGTATGGACGACTGGGAAAACTACGTCATGGGAATGATGCGGCTGGCCGGCCGCGACGTGGCCGGCTGGATCCTCTGGAATACGCCGGACGGCAGCACTTCGCTCGGCGTTGAACCGCCGCAGTTCGCCGAGATGATCAAGCTCACAGACAAGTGGCGCCGCAGGTACTGCCCCGACACTCCCCTGATCCTGGGCGGCCTCAGCCGGGCCACGGCGCTTCCCTACCTCTGGAAAGTGAAAGAGGGCCTCTGGGAGATCAAGAAGGACGAATGGTGGGAACAAAACGGTGATGAATTCTGGGGACGCCGCAAGCAAGAGTTCTGGAAACGCAAGAAGGCGGAGCTGCTCGACGATAAATACAAGGAGCTGTTGCAGAGGAAGCAGGACGAGCTCTGGGAGCAGAAGCGCGAGGAAGTGTGGCTCCAGAAGAAAGACGAAATGGGCCTGAAAGACGGCAAAATGAAGGCATACGAGCTCAAACAACTGAAGGATCAGACGCTCGCGAGACTGGGCGATGAAACGCTCGCTAAACTCAAGGATGAGGCGCTTGCAGTACTCGACGACCAGTCACTCCAAAAGCTCAAAGACGAGGCCCTCGTAAGACTCAAAGAGGAATTCAGTGCACTTGAGAAGAGACCGCTGGCCGAACTCGACGAGGACGATCGCAAGCGACTCAGAGACGAAGCGGTCGGCGAGCTGAAACCGGACGTCGTAAAACAAATGAAGGATGAGGCGATCGACCACTTCACCGGAGTTAATCTTCGTATCGATGCCGGGCGCATCTCGCCCGAGGACGGGCAACTCCCCGAATACATCGACGAGGTCCGCACGGTTTTGCGGGTGGGCGACGACGGCGAAAAAGGCGTGCTCCTCACCGACCTCGACTGGGCGGTGGAGAGGGCAGGGCAAGGGCTCGATGCCTTCGACCAGGCCGCCTTCCTTGTCCGCGCCACATTGCTGCTCGATCTTCAGGACGTGTACCCAACGTTGGTGCTGCACAACGAAGATGCGGATCGACTGGGCTTCGGGCTGATCTACAAGAAAGTGCTCACCATTCCGCCCCTGATCCAAAAACTTCCGGCGTTCCAGTTCAAGCCCGTATGGTGGGCGATGGTCCGCGCCAAGGACTTCCTCACAAAGGCGAAGGTTGTAGACGAAATCGCCGTGCAGGACGTAGTTGCCGGGTGGACCCGCTGCCTCCTCTACGAGCGGCGCGGCGACCGCAAGCGGATTGCCGTTATCTGGCGAAACAATGTCGGTGGGGGGCTCTCTTTTGCCCGAACAGGCATAAAGGTCGAATCCGCGGAGGACATCTTCGGCGCGCCGGTCCCGGTGAAAGATGGGTGGTACTCGATCGGTAAGACGCCCTGCGTTTTCACCCTGGCCGCAACGGCCGAGCCGGCGGCAGAGGCCCTCACGCGGCTGCACGTTCGAGAAGGAAGCCAACAGTCGTGGCCGCAAGACGTTATCGCGGCATTTACCTACAACACCGGCAAGCGCCAGAAATATGCGCAGACCGGCGGAAAGAAGACGGAATTTGCCGGTCGGACCACAGGCGGTGTACGGCAGGTATGGCTGGGGTTGGAGTTCATGGAAGGCGGCATTGAGCGTTTCGAGGTGGAAGTTCCGGCGGACGCCGGCTTGGTGTTGCGCAAGCGGTTCTTCCTTGGCGAGATGCCCAAGCAGGATGAGAAAGGGCAGATTGTGAGGGCGGGCGATCCGCACGGGCCGGGCCAGGAGGCGGAGGTGATCGTAAATGGCAAATTGTACGGCAAGTGGGACCTCAAGCGCGTCGAGAAAGACTTGTCGGGCGGCTTGCGCGAAGCGGCGTTTGTGATCGATAAGAGCGCCCTTGCCGGCAAGAAATCTGCCACGATAGAGATCCGCTATACCGGCGTCGCAAACACAGCAGGGTGGGTGGTTCTCGCGTACCGCGAAGGGGAGGTGCCGCTGAGCGCCGTTGGGGCGTTCCACGCCGATTCGACCGTGACCAGCCCTCGCGTCGCGCGAAACGTCGTGGGCCTCGAAATGCGGATCGGCAAACAGGCCTATCGTAACGGCATCGCTGTTTTCGCACCGTGCCTGATGGAATACCCCCTCAACGGCCAGTTCAAGCGCTTCACGGCCGACGTGGGCATAGACTCGGCCACACAGGGGCGCGGGTCCGTAGTGTTTGAGATCCAGGGCGATGGCAAGAAGCTCTGGAAATCGACCGTTGTGTCGGGTCTCGACGAAGCCAAGACCGTTGACGTGGACGTGGAAAAGGTCAAGCGGCTCCGGCTGATCGTCACAGACGGCGGCGACGGCAACAAGCTCGATGCCGCTAACTGGGGCAGTGCGACGTTGCATCGCTGATATGCAGCGGTTCCGGAGCCGTCTGATGATTTACAATGCGAGCCCCCGGGCCTTGATAACCCGGGGGCTCTGTCATGCTTGTCGCACAACGAGGCTCTCGCGAGCGCCTGGTTTTCGCGCCGGGCTCCTTATTGCCGCGTCGTATTCCGTTCGCGCGAGCAAATACGACAGCACCGCCTCCGCTCCCTGGTTCTTGTTCACCCCCGAGGGCATGAGCCCGTCGTAGCAGGCGCCGGTCGACGGATCGATCAGTGCCCGCCCGATCCTGTTTTTTCCATGGTACCATTCGAGCGCCTGTGCAGCGCGGTCCAAATATTCGCCGGAGCGGGTGACGTGGAATGCGCACACGAGTGCTTCGACCATAGTGCCGGCTTCGACGGGCTGTTGATCGAAAGTCGACTTTGTTCCGCCGGCCTCGAACCACGCGTGGTTGCCGGGCACGTCGAGCATGTCTTCCTCAAACATTACGTTAATCAGAAACCGCATCGATTCCTCGGCGACGTCGAGGTACTCTTCGTTCTCAAACACATCGTAAGCCAGGTAAAGCGCGTGTGGGATGCGGGCATTGCAGTAGGTAAGGTAGGGTTCAAACCACTGCCAGCCCTTACGCGCGGTGTCTTTGAAAAGCCTTACCAGAAAGTTGCCCCCCTCCCGGAGCATGTCTTGTGCGACGTCGATATCCCGAGCCGGAGCGCAGCCCAGCATTCCGAAACTGCGCGACCTCGGCGACCTGAAGCGAACGATGCGCCCCGCGCTGTTCCTGAATATTTCTTCTGCCGCGTTGCGCGCGGCCGCGTCCAGCGCCGACGCTCTGCTTGCCGTGCCGGCTGCCCAGATCGCGCGTCCGTGGCTGTCTTCCGAGCCGGTGCGGTCAACCCACCGCCGATTGTAAGAAAGGAAATTGTGGAAGGCGCCGTCGGGACGGTTCGCGAAATGCAGGAACGACACACACACCGACAGTATTTTCATCGCGCGGGGGTTGTCTTGAACGGAGCAATGGTTGCAGAGGAAAACTATTGCCCTGGCTACGTCGTCGGTGGAGTAACCCTTCTTGCGATTCGGCACACTGTAATGGGCGTGTTGGAAAAGGCCCGTATCGTCGCACAGGGAGAAAAAGTGCTGTAGTTTGATCTGCGGGAAATTCATAGTCACGAATTGTGACGCACATCTGTGTCGGGGCCGAGTTCTCACGTGACCCCGAGGAGCCTTCTGTGGTTTGCGCGAGCGGCGCTCAGCATGCCGATCCTGGCTGGCCGGGCCGTCGTTGAGCTTACGCTTCTGAGGATATCTGCGTACCTGTGTGCTACCGCCTCCCACGACATCCGGCGCCCATAGTCGCGCGTCGACATTTCCATACCGGCTCTCAGGTTGCTGTTCGACAGAATAGCCGTCGCCTCCCGGGCCAGGGCCTCGCTGTTCTTGAACGGCACAAGCCTTCCCCGACCGTTTGCAAGTAATTCGGTCGCGTAAAGAAAAGGTGTAGAAACTATGGCTCTGCCGAAGAACACCGCTCGCGCCATCGCGCCGGATGTTATCTGGTCGGCGCCCAGGTAGGGCGTTACGTATACGTCGCTGGCTTCCATGAAAACCGAGAGCTCATCGTCGGCGAGGAACCTGTTTACAAATCGCACGTGATCCTCAACGCCCAGCGCGCACACCCGTTGGTGCAGCTCTTCACGATAACTTTCGCCTTCGTTCTTTCTTACCACGGGATGTGTTCGGCCCAATATGCAGTATATCGCGTCGGGACGTTCCCTCAGAACATCGGGCATGGCCTCGACCATGTATTCGAGACCCTTGCCACGTGACAACAGCCCGAAGCTCGATATAACGTCCCTGTCGTGCAGACGAAGTATCCTCTTTGCGGCGACCTTCCCAACACGGTTGGACGACGGCACGCCGTGCGGGATCACTTTGATGTTGCCGGAGCGAATATTGTAGTCGCCGCGGAGTATCTCTACGCCGACCTCTGCCATTACGACGGTTACGGCGCTGCGGCGGACGATTGTCGAAAGGATCTTGCGCGGCAAGCCGAGGCAGCGCGGGATGATCGTGTGAAGTGTTGTTACTATCGGCTTGCTGCACGCATCATAGAAGTCGATCAGGTCCTTGCCCCAGTCCCCGGAGAAAATACCAAACTCATGCTGCACGCATACAACGTCGTAGTCGGACAAATTGACCTTCCGAGCGAAGTCGGCGTAGGCATTGTCGAGGCAATTATCGATTCGCCCCACAACCTCGACGCCATACCGAATATCTTCATCGTCGGCGATGTCGACGGCGGCGATGTGGGGGGTAAGCCACGAGATCTCCCTTCTAAGGTTGGTCGTGAGGTCTCTGCTGAAAGTCCCGATGCCACAGGCCCGCGGGGGATACGTAGTTATGAAAAGAGCCTTGATCGTCCCCTTCATCCTTGGTTCCTCCTCTCCCAGACAGGGGTGCTCCCCGAAAACGCCTCCTCCATTAACAAGCGCAGTATTATATTATAGATTCCTTCGCGCTTATGAACAGCTTTTAGAAGGGAAAAGTTTCAAACGCGAACGTGATGTGCACCCATCGGCTCAGTTCGCCGGTTCCGTTGCTTCGAATACCAGCATCGGATGTGCAACCGGATCCTTGTCCTTGATGGTTATACTCAAGACGCCCTTGCCGTACTCCGTGACATATGCGGGCGGGGGTTGGTCCTTCTCGGGCGCGCCTACAACTCGCGGCGGCCCAACGGCCCGAACGCCCGGCACCTTGATCGTGAATGTGCCGTTTCGCCACACACCGAAGCTGCCGACGGGGAACGGGGGATTGAAGTTTTCGTACGGCACACCCCAATAGGCCGCCGACTTTATCGGATCTTCGGAAGGGTTGACGGGGCTGTAGCCGTCGTAGACGATATCATCCTTCTTCAGCACCCACGTATTGGTGCGCACGTCGAGCTTCAGCACGCTGCCGTTTTCGTAGGTGAACTCCCACAGATCGTCGCCCAGCTCGCGCACATTCGTAGCGCGATAAGGGCTGATCGCCTTCCACAGAACGATCCACGGGTAGTAGAAAAACTCGTTGTGCCTCAGTTTGGCTATGCCGTTGCGTTGTGGCCGCGATCCGTGCAGTATCGCGTAGCCGGGCGGGGTCGACGAGCCGGCGCCGTGGTACGTTACCCCCTGGAACAGGACCGTCTGCATCGGTATCGGCTTGGCGAAGATGTGCGAAACAATCGGGCCGTCGAGACCTTTCTTCGTCGGCATGTGATCCCAGCAGCGGGTGAAGCCGCCCGGCCACACGCCGTTGCCGACGTAGGGCGTCCACCAGCCCCACAGGAGGTTCCCGGCCAGGCCCCATTCACTGAGCGCTTCGCTGTCGGTACGGTATCCGCGGCGTGCCAGCAACTGCAGCGTGGCTATCTTGGCGCGGATCGATTCCTCCCTTGTGCCGGGGTGGTCGGCGCTGAAATCGGTTCCGCCTCCGCCGCACGTCCACGTGTCGGTGCCGAGATGAATTGGCGGGGGAGGGAAATCAAAGTCGTCGGCGAGCTTGTCGAAGAAGCGTGCAAGCCGGCCGCTTTCATATTCGTAGGCCACGCTGCGGCTCCACGCGCCCCACATGTAGGAGGGGCGGCCGTCGCGCGCACGCTTGAGCGCCCGGCTGTCGCTGTGAGTGTTGCCGAGGAAGGGGTTGTCCCACAGCATGAAGCAAGTGGGCGCCTGTGCATAGGCGGCGCACATGGCCGGGTTCTCGTCGATCATGCGCGAACGCTTGTAGTTGCCTTCCCGATAGGTGACGCCGGCGTCGGCCCAGTTTACCGCCTTGTCGCCGTTGATATCACCCACGTACTGCAGATCAAAGCCGAACGTGTCGATCTGCAGCGGGTCGGTGAGCCATGCGGGCGGGGCGTCGCCGTATTCTTCGTTCTCGAGGGCTTCTGCGACGTTCTCGGCGGAATCGACGCGCGTGTCGAAGCTCCATCCCATATACAGAAACGGCGTTGGTCCGATGGCGCCGGCCAGCGTGCCCTGGCCGTAGTGGAAGTTTCCGTGCCACTGGTGCGAACGAAGCACGAGCCCGGCGCGGCCGTCCGTAAAGCCGATCATCCTGCTCTTGAACGTCCATCCGCCGATGCTGTTGACTTTGTGAAGCTCATTCCTGCTGATAGTGAAGGCTGTGAAGGGGATGAGTTCGCCGCCGTCGACGGGCACGGCTAGCGCTCCCTTGCGGATCAGATCCGGCGTATCGCCGACAAGACGTACGAATTGGCCGTCCCCCGAGGAGACCTTCAGCAGTCTGCCCTGGTTTTCTTCCATGACCTGGGTCTTCACCACAAGGCGATCGTAGAGGCCCGTGTAACTCACCCGCACGGTCAGCAGGTCGCTGCGATAGATGAATGCCCGCTCATTCTGCGCGGCTCCGGCGTCAACCGGCGTTATCGTCCACGACTTATCGTCGGGCCCCAGTTCTTTTACCTCGTCCGGTCTGCCATCCTTCATTACCAGCACGGTGAAGGTCGGAAACTGCTTGCTTGTCGGATAGAGCCTGCCGTTAACGGTAACCTCCGCGAGGCGGCCCTTGTCGTCGACCTCAAAGGAGGCGTCGACTATTCCTTGCGGAACGTTTGAAACGCCCGGCGGCAAGACGACCGATTCGTACTCGGGGAATGCGGCCCTCTCAGTCGTGGCGGGGGGCGCCGCCAATGCACCCGGATTCATTATCTGGACCTGTCCCCAACGTCCGACGGCCACGTTCTTGCTTATACAATACACATTGTTCCTTGCACCGGTCTTCATCATAGTCCACGTCAAGAGGCCGTCGGTGCTGCGAAGAATTGTGCCACGCGAGCCCGCGACGAGGACCGTCTTGTCATCGACCACCTCGATGTGGTGCAGCCATTCGCGCGTGGGGCAGAGCTTCTGTTGCCAGGTTGCGCCGCCGTCCAGCGTCACGAACATCTGCCCGATGTCGCCGACCACCAGGCCGTCGGTTTCGTTCACGAAACGGACGTCCGACAGTATCTCGATCGACGGACTGGCGAGTTCCGCCCACGTAGCCCCGCCGTCGTTGGTTTTCAGGATCACTCCGCTGCCGCACGCGTAGCCGGTCTGCGGAGTGGGGAAGTCCACGCCGTAGAGCATTCTGTCTGTAGGCGTGTCAACTCTCTGCCACGTGGCGCCGCCATTGTCCGTCGTGAAGATAGCGCCCTTCGCGCCGACAACGACGCCGCGTTGCGCGTCGAAGAAGTGGAGGTCCTTGATAATGTCTCGAAAGTCTATGCTGCCCGTTTTCCACGTTGCGCCGCCATCTGTTGTGTAGATGATGTGACCGAAATCGCCGACGGCCCAGCCCGTGTTCGCATCGCGAAACTGTATCGCCTCAATGGCGCTGCCGCGGGGGACGTCCAGGAACGCCCACGTTCGCCCGCCGTCAGTAGTCTTCAATATCGCGCCGCTGTCTGCGCCGGCGTAGCCGAGCTTGTCGTCGATCATCGCCACGGCATACAGGTCGGTGTAATCGTTCAACGTCCGCCAGTTCTTCCCGCCGTCGGTGGTGTGTTGAATGCAGCCGTAGTGCCCTGCGATCCACGCCGTGTGGGCATCGAGCACTGAAAGGCCGTTCATAAACACACCGCCCGCATTAGGCTGCATCCGCCACGTCTCGCCGCCGTCTTCGGTCCGGTATGCGTTGTGCCAGCCGAGGATCCAACCGTGCCGGGTATCGGCAAAGCGAACGGCGGTGAAGAAGTCGTTGCCGGGTATGCGTGTGACGTCGAAAGTCTTGCCGCCGTCGGTTGTGCGAACAACGATGCCGCCGTCGCCGACTATCCATGCATGCGCATCGCCCGCGACCGCAGCGTTCCGAAACCAGTTGGGCACCTTGTTCACCAGCTCGGCCTCAGCGTTGCGCTTTCGCCATGCGGGAGGCGCTTCCCACGTTGCTCCGCCGTCGTTGGTGACGAGCAGCTCCCCGTCGCCACCGGCCGCAACGCCGAACGTCTTGCCCACGGCCACCGCGGAGATGGCATTGGGGCGCTTGCCGCCGGGCTTCTGTCCCCGGGAGGGGTCGGGCATCTTCACCGTGCGGAACTTCGCGCCGTCGTCTGTCGCATACACTCGGCGGCTGCAGGCGGCAATCACGCCGTGCTCCGTGTCGCGGAAGTGAGCCTGCATCATGTCGCGGCAGGAATGGCCGGAACCTCGCACCTCTTTCCACGTCTTGCCTGCGTCGTCGGTGCGCAGCAGGAGTTTGTTGTAGCCCACCGCCCAGAAAGTGTCGCCCGCGCCGTGTTCGACAGCGAGGACGTTCGTCCGCGTCTTGATGAATTTGAACGTCTTTCCACCGTCTTCGGTATATCCGACCATGCCCTGAAAGCGATTGTTGAAAAGAAGCTCCGTCGGATCGTTGAACCCTCCGATCACGCCGCGCTTCTTGTCGGCGAAATCAATGCCCATCAGGAGCAGTTCGCCCCATGTCTGGCCTACGTCTGGCCCGTCGAACGTCTGACCCATTGAGCGGGCAACTTCCCAGCCAGGGTCTTGATCAGCCGGGGCCGGCACGGCGCGGCGCGAAGCGCAGCAGAGCAGAAGAAATACGATTGCAAAGATCGATGGAGAGAATACGCCCGATGTCATTTGGCAGTCTCCAAATAACGTTGCGGCGAAAGACGAACGGCTCGACATCCCAGAATCAACATGGAATTATATCAGACCGACGCGACGGAAGGTAGAGGAAAACCAGGGAGGTTATGAGCATAAGGCTGCGCGGGGCCGGAGTTGTGTGGCTTGTTTCCCGCGTCGAGTTTTGGTATCATTCCATGCCCTCTCGATGATAAGATCTGGAGGCCCTTCGCAGAAAGGACGGTTAGTGTGACAGCACAGTTGCAGAGAGACGCCGACTTTCAGGAATTCCTGAAGATCCTGAAACGCACGGGGAAGCCCCGTTATCTGCCGTTCTACGAGCACATTGCCACCGCGGATTTCATAGCGCGCCGCACGCAGACACAGTTTGATGCGATGAGCCTGGACGACCCGGACTACTGGCGCATCTACGTTGATTTCTGGCTGGGCATGGGCTACGACTGCATCCCGATGGAAATCCCCCCCAAGTTTCCGCTGCCCGAGGGCCACGGTGGCTTGTCTGAGGGCAGCGAGGCGCTTGTTGTGATCCGCACGCGGGAGGATTTCGAGAAATATCCCTGGCCCGACGAGTCGGCGGCGATTGAGTTCCGGCATTTCGAAACGGTCGCAAAACTGCTGCCCGATGGCGTCAAGATCGTCGGCGGCGTCTCGGCCGGGCCCTACGAATGGGCCGCGCGAATGATGGGAACGGTCGGCATGTCGTATATCCTCGCCGACGACCCCGAGCTTGCAGCGATGGTCTTCGCGAAAATCGGGGCCATGCACCACGCCAGCGTGCGGCAACTTGCAACAATGGACGCCATCGGCGCGCTGCGGCAGGGAGACGACCTCGGGTTCAAGACCTCCACTTTTCTCAGGCCCGACCTGCTCCGGAAGCTCGTCTTCCCTACTTACAAGAAACTGGTGAACGAAGCGCACAAGAACGGCAAGCCGTTTATCCTCCACTCGTGCGGAAACCTCCGCGAGGTGTACGAGGACGTGATCGATTGCGGGATCGACGCCAAGCATTCGTTTGAAGACGTGATCCAGCCCGTGAACGAGTTTAAGCGGCAATACGGCGATCGCCTGACGCCACTGGGCGGGCTGGACGTGGACGTGATATGCCGCAGCTCGCTCGACGAGCTCCGCGCTTACGCGAGGGAAAAGATCGAGCAATGCTTCTACGACGGATACTGGGCGCTCGGCACGGGGAACTCCCTGACCGACTACATGCCCGTGGAGAATTACATCGCCGTTCTTGAAGAAGGTCTCAACGTGACCACTTAGGGGGCCGCAGGGCGTGATAAAGCAAACCTTTGATATGACCGGCAAGGAACGTATTCACGCCGCGCTGGAGGGCAAACCGGTCGACCGCATGCCCGTCACCGCGCTCTACAACCAACTCTACCATCTCGACCATTTCGAGGAGCTTACCGGGCGCCCCCAGCCGTGGCTATCGCAATGGTTGCATGCGTCGCCCGAGGAGCACTTCGACACCTACAGGATGATCGTCGAGAAGGCGCCGTTCGAAATCCTGCAGCCGCAGGGCGCACCGCCTCGCGAAGTGCGCGAGAACGTCGAGATCGTCGAGAAGGATGGCGAGCTGTTCCGGCACGATAAGAAAAGCGACACGTGCACGCGCATCGACGGCAGCACACGAAGCGGCCACGCAACCGACGACTACGCCAACGAAACGCAATACGTTTTCGACAAGAAAGACGCCGCAGAGAAGGTGAAGATCACCAAGGCCGAAGCCCTCATTGCGTCGGGTGTGTACGACTACGTGGAAGCGGCGGTTGCGAATCTCGGGCGCGATCATTTCGTGCTCGCCGGCGGCGTGGTCGGAATGCTCTACCCGTGTAGCAATTATGTGGGCCTGACGAATCTCTTCGCCATGCTCATCGAGCAGCCGGACCTCGTCGAATACATGTGCAGGCGGATGCTCGAGAACAACATCGAGATCATTCGGGCGATGGCTTCGTCCGGAGCCGACGGCATATATATCGACGATGCGATGGCCACGAACGACATGATCTCGGTAGCGCACTACGAGCGCTTCTGCCTGCCTTATATGAAGGAGATGGTCCGCGAGGTGCAGAGCCTCGGCCGGAAGGCCATAATCATTTATTTCGGCGGCATCGACGACAGGCTGCAGCAGATCGCGTCCATCGGCGCCGACGGCCTCAGCATGGAAACGAGCATGAAAGGCTATGTAAATGATATTGGCGAGGTCGCCCGGTCCATCGGTAATCGCGTCAGTTTGTTCGGCAATATCGATCCGGTCAATATGCTTCAGAACGGCACCGACGCACAGCTCGAGGCAGCGATGAAACTCCAGGCGAAAGCGGGTGCAACTGCACGCGGATTCATCATGTGCACCGGCAGCCCCATAACGCCCGGCACGCGGCTTGAGCGAGTCCGACGATTCATTGAATTGGGACAGAACATGAAATAGCGGAAGTGAACTCACCGCAAAGACGCAGAGGTCGCAAAGAAGATGGGACCATAGGACCTTATGACCATTGGAGCATTGTCTCATTGCCCTTCTTTTCTCTGTGTCCTTTGTGTCTTTGTGGTGAGAGCCTTAATCTCAAATCTCACGAGGATGAACAATGAAGTTTCGAGAGATCACGCCTACCGTTTTCCTTCGTCGATCCGGCGACAAGTTGCAGCAGCTCGTACGGGTCGGCATCACCAATACGGGCGAGGTCGCGGCGGCGGCGATTTTCCTCACGGTGACAGGCACCGTGAGGGAGTTCCCGCTCGGCGATGTTCCCGAGGGCGAGTCGGAATACGAGCTGTTCATCGATGAGGTCACCGCGCCGACCACGGCCACCTTCATTTTGAAGTGCGCGGGCGACGAGGCGGACCGCAAGGACGCGCCCTGGCAGCCGCCGAGGCATTGGACCGTTCACGTTGTGCAGCTTTCGCACCACGACCCGGGCTACACGGATCTTGCCTCGAACGTGCTGCCGGAACACGACGAGTTTCTGGACAACACAATTGAGATGGCGGCGAATACAGCGGGCTTCCCATACGACGCGCAGTTTCGGTTCGTTGTCGAGCAGACGTGGTCGATAGACCATTACCTTCGCAATGCGCCGCAGGAGCGCGCGGCGAAGATGATCGACGTGATGCGGTCCGGCCACGTAGAACTCACCGCGCTCTTCGGTAACATGACCACCGAAATATGCGGGCACGAGTCGCTGGCCCGAACCGCCTACCACGCCTTCCGGCTCAAACGGCTCTACGGCATTCCCATCGTCTCGGCCGAGCACAACGACATCCCCGGGCTGAGCTGGGGCCTCTCGCACGTGCTGGCGGAAGCGGGCATCAAGATATTCTGCCCCGGCTTTCCGCTCTACTGGACCTGGTCCGGCAGCAAACTCCACTCGTTCTGGGACGAGAAGGCGCTCTTCCCGACTGGCGATGTCAGGTGCCCCGGCGCATTCTGGTGGGAGGCACCGTCCGGCAAGCGCGTTCTGCTGTGGTGCAACAACGGCGGCTGCGGCGGAGATGTCCACGCGAACACACCGACGCTCGGCCGGCGGCTACTGGAACTCGAAGGCCAGGGCTATCCCTACACCGTGCTCCGCTGGCCGGTAGGCGGCGGCGGGCGCGACAACGCTCCTTACATCGAAGGCTACTCGCACACCATCCGCGAGTGGAACGAGAAATGGGCGTTCCCTCACCTTGTGTGCAGCACCAACGCGATGTTCTACAACGACTTCATAAAGCAAGTGCCGGCGGACCTGCCGGTGTTCCGCGGCGAGATCGCCGGGCCTGACTACCCGGTCGGCGCCACGTCCACGGCCCTGGCAACGGCGGTGAACCGCAACAATCACAGCAACCTGCTCACTGCTGAGAAGCTGGCGACGGCCGCGAGTTTTGTAAGCGACTATAAGTACCAGCAGGATCGAATCTTCCACGCCTACGAAGAGGTGCAGTGGTACGACGAGCATGCGTGGGGGCATCATTTTCCGTGCGGCCCGTCGATGAACGCCGCCGAGTTGGAGAAGGCCATCCGCGCCTATCGAGCGGCGGCACACACCCATGACGTGACCAACAAGGCGATGGCACGCATCGCAGATCATGTCCGACTTGAAACCGACGACTATCATCTTGTCGTGTTCAACAGCCTCGACCACCCGCGCACCAGCCCGGCCCGCGCGTTCCTGCGCGAGATCGACAATTGCGGAAGCACGATGTACGAGGTGTCTCCGGCAGGCGATGCCGGGGGAGTAGGCCATTTGAAGGGCGTACTCCTGCAGGATCGCTGGCACGTGAACCTGCCGCGTGAGATAATCGACGGCAAGTTCGAGCTCATCGACACCGCGACCGGCGAGAACGTGCCATACCAGATCGTCGAGATCGAGTCGGCCGACGCCACCGTGCCTTACGCTGCGCAGCGGCTGGGCATTGGCTCGGGAGGGCGGCGATACGGATTCTTCGAGCAACCCATCGGCCTCAAGCGCGACCTGCGTTTCATCGCTCGCGACGTCCCCGCCTGCGGCTACAAGACCTATCGTTTTGTGCAACGCGAAGACGTCCCGGAATTCAGCGGCGGCCTGACGGCCACCCCAACGGCAATCGAAAACCAGTACTACCGCGTCGAAGTGGATGCGCAAAGCGGCGCGATCCGCAGCATCTTCGATAAGGAGGCCGGGCGCGAACTCATCGATGCCGATGCACCGCACGCATTTGGCGACGTGATCGTGCGAACACCGTTCAACAATGACGAGTCGAACCTGGTCGACAGCAAGCTGGTCGAAGGCCCGAGCGGCGTCGTGTGCGCATCCATCGAGCGAACGGCCAGGGTGCACGGGCATCCTGCCATTCGGCAAACGGTCACGCTGTCTGACGGGCTCAAGCGAGTGGAGTTTGCGGTGCGGATACTGAAGGACTCGACGCCGCTGCTCGACGTGCATCTGGCGTTTCCGTTCCTGGTGCAGAATCCGGTATTCCGCTACGAGAGCGCCCTAAGCGTGATGGAGCCGATCAAGGACTACCTGCCGGGTTCGTTCTCGGATAACATCGCCGTGCAAAACTGGGTCAAGGTCGGCGGCGACGACTTCACCGTGTTGTGGTCGAGCCTCGATGCACCGATCGCGAGCATGGGCGGCCTGTGGCCCGGGTACGTATCGCCCGCTCACAGCGCGCTGCTGAGTGAACGCATGCCGCATCCGCCGCTGAAACCCGAAGACTTGAAAGACGGCTGGATCTATTCGAACGTCTTCTACAATAATTTCGGCACCAACTTCTCGGTCACGCAAACGGGCGACGTGCTGTTTCGTTACGTCATCAGTTCGTGCAGCGGAGACGTCTCCGACGGCGCGGCGGCGGGCTTCGGTTGGGATGCCACCACGCCTATCGAGCAGATCATCACGAGGCCTTGGACGGAGAGAACGCTGCCGGCGAGCGACAGTCTCATGGAGGTCGACAACGAATCCGTCGTCCTTATTACATGTAAGAAAGCGGAAGTGGGCGACGACGTCATCCTGCGGCTGTGGAACGTGTCTTCGCAGGATCAGAAGGCCGAGGTCCACCTCAAGTTTGCCGCGATACAGTCTGCTCAGACCACGAATCTCGTGGAAGAGGGCGGCGGGGAGGCGCTCGAGCATACCGACCATTCCATCATTATCGACATGAAGGCGAGCACCTTAATGACGATCCGCGTAACGCCGAAGGAATAACCTATTCGGAGCAGAAACGATGCCAGAGGGCACATTTGAGAAGCTCTTCGACACCGACGAGATGACCAAGCGCGAGCGGGTTGACGCGACGCTCAACCACCAGCCGGTGGACCGCTGCGCGATACTCGAGCAGCTCTGCTACAATCCACGCGTCCTTTCCCTCTACACGGGCAGAGAGATCGAAGGCTTCAATTATACCGTGGAAGACATCTACCCCGTGATCCGCATGACGACGGACCTCATCATGCCGCCCGGCAGCCCGCGGGGCACCGAGCGCGTAACCAACGAGGACGGCTTCGTGACGCAGCACGACAACTGGGCATCGTGGCACGTGAGCCGGCCGTTCACGGACGAAGTCGGCGCGCGCGACTGGCTCATGAAGAGAACGGAGAGGATTCGGTCGCAGCCATTCGATGCCGAGGCGACGCGGCGCGGATATCGCGGCTACATGGCGCACTTGCAGGAAAAGATCGGCGACACGGTGATTCTCAACGTCAGCGCCACGGGCTTCTGCTCGGCTTTCGATTCGATGGGACTGGAGATCTTCACGTATTTTTGTGTCGACTACCCCAAGGTGTTCGCTGAGTATATGGAGATCTCCGCGTCGCGAGAGCTTCGGAGGGTTCACGCGGTGGCCGACGCCGAACAGTCGCCCGTTATCCTGGTAGCCGAAGATTTTTCTGCTAAGAACGGTCCGATCTTCTCCCCTGCGTTTCTTCACGAGTATCATTACCCGTATCTTGCCAGCGTGACCGCAGCCTGGCAAGAGCACGGGATGAAGGTCTTGTATCACAGCGACGGAAACTGGAAGAAGGTGATCCCCGACCTTATCGCTACCGGGGTGGACGGGTTCTACTGCCTGGAGCCCAACTGCGGCATGGACATTGTAGAACTGAAGAACACTTGGCCCGAGATGGTCTGGTCGGGTGGCGTTGACGGGGTAGACCTGATGGAGCGCGGCACGCCGGAGCAGGTCCGGGCCGAGGTGCAGCGGCACATCTGCGAAACCGACGCATTGCGGACCGGCGGGATGTTCGTGGCATCTTCCAGCGAGATCAACCCACCGATCAAACCCGAGAACTACAAAGCCATGGTCGACGCCGTCGGCGAACTCACCAATCCCGACTGGCGCCGATCATAGGGGGCGACAAAGATAGCAGCGTATTATCCAAGGAGCCGATGAATGAACTGGCAGGAATTCCAAAAACTGTTTCCGTTGGGCACGCACCTGTGCCGTGAGCCGATGCCTGCGATGTCGGAACTCAAGCGCGACATGGAGAACCTCAAGCGACACGGCTTCAACTTGGTGAAGCTGCAGGAGCACTGGATGGTTGACGAGCCGGAGGAAGGGCGCTATGATTTCTCGCGCTACGAGGAGCTGATCGAACACGCGGCTGCGCTCGACATGGGCGTGTACCTCGGCCTCACGTGCGAGCAGGCGCCTCCGTGGCTGTGGCGCAAGCACCCGGAGTGCAGGATGGTCGGCCGCAACGGCCAGCCCATCGCATCCGAGGCGCAGACAACCCTGCCCGCCGACGGCAAACCCGGCCCGTGCTACGACCACCCGGGCGCATCGGCCGACCAGGCGCGCTTCATCACGAAGCTTGTCGAAACGCTCGGCAGATTCGAAAACATCGTCGTGTGGAACACCTGGCAGGAGGTTGCCTATTGGGCCGAACGCTACGCCGGCCAGCACATTTGCTACTGCAAGCACACCCTCGAGCATTTCAGGCGATGGCTGTGCGAGAAGTACGGCGACCTCGACGGACTCAACCGCGCATGGAACGCCCGCTACGCCGACTGGAGCGACGTTGCACCCGACAGAGGTGTAGCCGGCAAGGACTGCCTGCCACATGACGTTGACTGGAACTATTTCATGGACAATGTCCAGATCGCCGGCGTCCTGAAAGCGCGTGCAGCGGCGATCCGCGAGGCCGATCCGCTTGGTCGGCCGGTCTTTGCACACCTTGGCAATCCCACCATCGGGTCCGGACGCGACTGGACCTACGCCCGCTGCCAGGATTTCCTCGGATCGTCATGCTATCCCGCTTGGGGGGTGATGGAGGGCTGGGACGACGACTATCACGTCCACGGCCAGCCCTACGACAGGCACCTTGCGCTCTTCAGCGAAATGTGGGACAAGGTGGGCATGCGGTTCGATTATGTGCGCTCGTCGAACCCGCGCGGCGTTCCGGTATGGGCCGCCGAGTTCCAAGGCGGGCCGGTAAGCACCGGATTCCAGAAGGGGCGGGTGCCGTCGGCCGATGACATGCGCCGATGGATGCTCACCGCCGTGGGCTCGGGGATTACCGCGCTTTCGTTCTGGGTAACACGCGCCGAAATAATGGCGGCGGAGACCAACGGCTTCAGCCTGCTCGACAGCGCCGGCGACACGACCGAACGGTTCGAAGAAGCTGCCCGTGTGGGCGCCGCGCTCAACAGGCACGCGGACCTTTTCGGGGAGCCGTCGCGCCCTGCGGCACAGGTCGGCATCATCATCAATGAATGGAACCACCAGTTCTGCAATTCGATGGCGGCGGGCGGCGAGCACCTCGCCTATAGTATTCGCGGCTGGTACAGGTATCTATGGGACGCGGGGATTGCGGCGGACTTCATCGAGGCCATCGAGCTTGATGAAGATTATGTGAACGACTACCGGGCGCTGATTCTGCCGTTTCCGATTTCGCTTTCGGAGGAGACGGCCGCAAAGCTTGTGCGCTATGTGGAGGGCGGCGGCAACCTGATCAGTGAGGCCTGCCCGGGCCGGATCAACGAACACGCCTTCTGCAACAGGGGGGAGCTTTCCGCTACCGCCCGCGAGCTGTTCGGCGTGGCCCACGAATCCTTCACCATGGTGCGCGAGCCGGACGACGGCGTGCGCTGGTCGGCCCGGGAGCGCACGTGGGGGGAGTATCTCGATGCGGCGATGCTGACCGGTTGCGGGGCGTTGGAAGGTCATCACCTTCGCGCCAACGTTTACATCGAAACATTCACCTGCGAAGGCGGCGAGCCGTGCCTGCGGTATGGTGACGCGGTTGCCGGTGTGGTGAGAAGCGCCGGTTCCGGGTATGCGTGGTTGTTGGGCACGTTTGCCGGGCACAACGGTACGGCCTATCGCGACGACGAATCGCGCGCGCTGATTCTGGCGCTGCTGGCCGAATGTGGTGTCGAGCCCGAGGGCGAGGGGCGGCTGTTGCTTCGAAAGCGCGTCTGCGGTAACAAGCAGGCGTGGCTTTTCACCAACCCGACAAACGAAGATGTGACTGAAATCATCGATGTCGCCGGATGGCCGCGCGTGTGTGACCTTCTTGGTGATAAACTTGAACGAAAGGGCGACAAGATCGAACTAACTGTTAAGAGCCTCGACGTACGAGTGCTCGTGTTGGAGCCGGCCTGATAATAAGTTGCAGGCCGGTTTGGCCCATTGTGGCCAGTTCGAAATTCCTTTCCCGCCGGTCAGTTATTCCCTTGACAAGAATAGAAGCCCAAGGTCCAATACAGATTCACCGCAAAGGCGCAAGAGGGCGCAAAGAAGAAAGAAAACAAGATGGGTTCGGGTTGAGCGTTTTGAAGAACAAGCGGGCATAATCTGTATTCTCAATTCTTCTCTGCGTCCTTTGCGCCTCTGCGGTGATCTTCATCCTTCCGGCTCGGCCCGTTTGGGAGGACTCAATTTTGTTCAAGTATCTGCGGCGCTTCGGCATCGTTGTGGTGCTCGCGCTGACCGGGTGCGCTGCGAGCCCCGTCGATACTGCAAGGCCGGAGCGCAATTCCCCGGGCAGGGACATCGCTGTGTACCGACCCCGAATGGAGGGATCGGGTACCGTCCCCGAATACCCTAGAATTGAAGAACCTACCGGAGTCGTCACGCTGCGCCATGCATTGTCTTTGGCGCTGACGAACAATCCGGAGTTGGCGGCTTTTGCATGGGAGGTGCGGGCCTCAGAAGCAAGAACGCTTCAGGCGGGCCTTCTTGCCAACCCCGCGGTGAAGGTTGAAGCGAACGAACTTGGTTCGCCCGGCGGGGGATCAAGCATCGAGCCGGGGGGCACCACCCTCGTGCTCAGCCAATTAGTTGAATTGGGAGGCAAGCGCGCCAAGCGTAAGGTGATGACACGGCTCGAAGGCACCCTCGCGACTTGGGAATATGAGAACAGACGGCTGGAGGTCTTTGCGGAGACGACCAAGGCTTTTGTGGATGTGCTCGCGACGCAGAAGCGCGTTGTGTTGACCGAGAGAACTTTCCGCGTGGTCGAAAGAACCCTTGTGCTGGTCGGCGGGCGCGTCAAGTCACGCAAGGCGCCTGCGTTGGAGAAGCGGAAGGCCCAAGTTGCCTTCTCTACAAGGCGTATCGCATTGGAACGGGCGAGGCGCGAGCTGAGAGCTTCGCGCAGGCTCCTGGCTGCCAAGTGGGGAAGCACGGCCCCGGCGTTCACCCGGGTTGAGGGAGAGTTTGAATCGATCAGGGAGATTCCCGCTCTCGACCAAGTGCTGGCGCTGGCCTCGCGCAGCCCGGACATGGCCCGATGGCGGACGGAGATAGAGCTCAGCCAAGCAGCCGTAGAACTGGAAAAGGCGGGCAGAGTTCCCGATGTGACCGTAAGCGCGGGTGTGCAACAATCCTCAGAAACTGATGACCAAACCTTCATCGTCGGCCTTTCGGTTCCCCTTCCTTTCTTCAACCGCAATCAGGGCGGGGTTGCCGAGGCGCGGCACAAGCGCTCGAAGGCTATTGAGAAGGGACGAGCGACGGATGTGCGGGTGAGAACGGCTTTGAGCCACGTTCATGAGACTTTGTCGTCCTCGTATTCGGAGGCGGTTGCGTTGAAGGACGAGGTCCTGCCCGCCGCACAGCAAGCATTTGATGACGCCCGCAGAGCCTGCCGCCAGGGCAAGCTCGAATACCTTGGTGTGTTGGACGCTCAGCGGACCCTTCTTGAGGCACGGGCCCAGCAGATCGACGCGCTGGCATCTTACCACAAGGCCGTGGCCGACGCGGAGCGCCTCATCGGGCAGAGGCTGGGCACCGCAAGCCCTCAAGACAACGGTGCCGAGAGGGAGAACTATACGGATGGGCAGGACGACAGGGCCGACCCACAGTCGTAGATGAATGATCATCAACTCCGGTGGGTCACAGCCGCTGTTTGAACCGTTTTCAAGCAACGGTGGCGGGAGGGAAGCTCTTTGAAAAGAGGTATTTGTTTGGCGTGCCTGTGCGTGTGGGCTAGCTTCGCCCCGTTGGGGTTTAGGTCCTTCTGTCGCCACTCCGTGGCTTGTCGTTTCCGCGTATACCTCCCCCCCCACGGCTCACGCCGTGGGCTAATGTTGCGCTGCCCCTCCAGGGCATAACTTTCCCCCCGCACCCGCCTTCAGAAGACTCTCGGCGGACAAGTATCGTGCTTGTGGCGCTCGAAATGCCCGTGTTTGGCGTTTTCCGTGTTTGGCGTCTTTTTAGCCCAAAGGGCGATAGTCTGTAGCCACGGGCGTCAGCCCGTGGAAAACGATCGCCCCCAACCCCAGAGCCCCCGCAGGGGGCGGCAGAGCGACTCAAGAGAAGGATGAAGGCGGAAGGATGAATGAAGACTCCGGACCTCCGACCTTGGACCTTGGACTGAGGGACTGTGCGACTGTGCGACTGAGCGACTGGTTGCACGGTAATCCGTTGATTCTTCCGGTTCTTCGTGATAAACTACAATACGGGTTGCATGAACGGAGGATAAGGTTTTCCACACAAGAATTACACTTATCTTGTCGGTGCTGGCGGCGGCGGGATGCGTCGCCACGAGGCCGGTGGTCGAGCCCAGCAACCGGATATTCTCTCTCGGTTTCGACATCCCACAGGGTGTTGCAACATCCGGATTGTGGCTGGCCGCGGACTGCCGGGTGCTGCGCTTTTCAAACACGGACTTCCTCGACGACATCGGTATACAGTGGCAATCGTCCCCGGCCGGCGAACAGGTCGTCGCGGCAAAATTCGCCCTGCTCACCTTGGAGCAGTTATCCCAACTGCGCGAGAGGGGAAAGGGCAAAGTTGTCTACATGTCCATAAACGATTCGTCGGCCTTCATCTTGAAACGCGCCGGGTCCTGGGCTGCGGGGTCCTCCCCATGGCTTTATTTGCGTACCGGCGACAACAACGTGCTGGACGTGGAGATCACGGCCACCCCCGTACCCAAGGCCAGCCACATCGATCTCGTAGTCGCCGCTTCCGAGGGTAATCCGGAAAATGGCCGCGCTCACCGGAAGTGGGTCGGCTCGGCCAGGGTGCCGGTGATGGGCCGTTACATCCTCGTGGACATCCCCACGGCTCGTGAGCACCCCGCAGGCACGCTCAGCCGCGTGATGGTGTTGGTCGCTCCGGAATTATTCGTGTGGCGGGAGGGCGTGCAGGTCACTGTCCTGCCGTGGGGCAGAATGCGCATTATCTCCATTAAGGGCCGAAGGATCAGCACCGCCTGGATGCCCCCGAAAAAGGACTGAAGAAAAAGACACTCCCGCACGGAAAAGCGATGTTGCATTTCTTTCTCTGGCCCGCATCATTATTGTTATTCTGGAGGCGCGATCAAATCCGCTGCGGCATTGCCCTGCGCCGTGCGCAACGGCAGCGCCTCAGGGGCCGGCGGAATGAAGCCGAGGAGCTTTTCGAACATGCCCTCTCTTTCGGCGTGACCGATTCACGCGCGTACGTGCAATATGCCCTGGCGCTTATGGAGTGGGGCGAAGCCGCCAAGGCGGTCGAGCTGCTCCACAACGCCGTGGAGGCAGACCCGCAATGTCCGGTGCCCTTGATTCTCCTGGGGCTGGCGCTGTCGGACTCCGGCCGCCAGGAAGAAGCGGGCGAGACTCTGCGGCAGGCCTGCGAAAAAGCCCCGGCCAACCTGCTCGCCCAAAGCTGCCTGTCTCTCGTACAGATGCGATCCGGCGAGATCGCGCCGGCCGCGAGCGATCTGCTCGGTCGGGGAATTGCCGACAACCTCAGCCTGCGGGCACGGCTGCTCGCAGTCGTCGAGAGACATCTTCGCGGACGACAGCCCCCCAGCCCGCTCGACGACCTCCTGCCACCCCGCGCCGATGAAACCGAAGAGATGGAATTTCCGCCCGGGCAGAGCGCGCGCCAATCCTTCAGGCAAGCGGCCAAGGCTCTACACAAGGGCAAGTACACAACCGCCCGCGCACTGTTGCAGGCGGTCGCAGGCGACCGCAAATGCAACGGCGACCAGGTGCGGCTGTACCTCGGCGGCGCCTATCTTGGCCTTGGCGAATATGATCAGGCGGCGGAGCGCTTCTCGGCGATGCCGGCATCCAGCCTGCTGCGGGGGGCCGCTTTGTTTTATGCCGGTGTGAGCCGCTACCTCAACGAGGAGCCTCGAGCGGCGCTTGAATTGCTCGATCAAGCGACCGAAACGGGCAACGTTTACGACTTCGAGGAGTTCATCCATTATTACCGCGGGCTGTGTCTGTTGGCCCCGAAGGGCGACGGGTCCGCCGTGGACGAACTGGCCGCACGCCGGGAATTTGTACAAGCCCTGGACATAGATTGGACGCTCCTGCCGAGGCGGCTCGAGGCGGTTGTCAGATCATCTCGCCATGCGGGGGCGATCGACCGCCGCGCCGAAACCCAAAGCTGATAGCATCCTGGAAAGAGCTCTTGATCCGGTGAAACTGACCGTAGATTCAATTCTCAGCAAGGAAGAGACCCGGTGGTCGGGCGTGCGAGAATTGCTATTCCTCGCGTTTCCTATCATCGTCATGATCGGGTCGAACACTCTGATGAACGCGACCGATACGTGGATGGTCGCCCAGCTCGGCAAGAAATACATGGCTGCGATCATGCCCGCGGGCCTGTTGAATCACGTTCTCGTGTCATTCTTCATAGGGATCCTGAGTTGCGTAAATACTTTCGTGGGGCAGAGCTACGGGCGGCGCGAGCTGCGCGACTGCTCCCATTATACGTGGCAAGGAATACACCTGTCGATGCTCATCGCGTTGGGCGTGATGGTGCTTTGGCCGCTCACGACGGACATTTTCAGGCTGATCGGACATCCCGCAGAGCTGCAGCCGCTGGAGGCGACCTACTTCAGAATCCGACTGTGGGGCATGGGCGGTGCCGTGATGACAGTAGCCCTCGCGGCCTTCTTTTACGCCACAAACAGGCCCATCGTGCCGATGATCGCGACCATACTCGCCAACGTGTTTAACCTTGCCGGCGATTGGGTGCTCATCTTCGGCAAGCTGGGGTTCCCCAAGCTGGGCATCAGTGGGGCAGCCATCGCCACCAACATCTCGGCGTGGCTGTGTGCGTTGATGATGCTGGCCGTTTTCCTGTCGAGACCATTCAACGAGACCTACGCCTCGCGGCGGACGTGGGGATGGGACTGGCCCAAGGCACGGAGGCTGTTTCGCGTGGGGTGGCCGGCCGGGGTTTCGATGGGTCTCGACATAGGAAGCTGGGCAGTTTTCAGTTGCCTGATCCTGGGCCGTTTCGGCATAGATGCCCTGGCTGCCGGAAGCGCCACAGGCCAGATTCTGGCGGGGTCGTTTATGCCCACGATCGCGCTCGGCATCGCGCTTACCGCGCTGGTGGGGCAGTGGATCGGGAGGGGCAACGTGCAGCGCGCGGTAGCTCGCCACAAAACGGCTCTCAAGATCGGCGTGGCCTACATGACGTTCATGGGTGTGGTCTTTGTTGTTTTCAGGCACAGCCTGATCGGCATTTTCCGCGGCGAGCCCGAGATCGTCGCGCTCGGTGGCAAGTTTCTCATATTCGCCGCGGCATTCCAGTTTTTCGACGCCATCGCAATCGTTACAAGCGGCGCGCTGAAAGGCGCCGGCGACACCAAGTGGCCGATGGTGGCCCAGGTACTGGCCGCGTGGTGCGTTTTCCTCCCGTTGGGATACGTCTTGGCGTTTCACACCCGACTGGGCGTGCTTGGCGGATGGGTGGCTGCCGCGGTGTACATCTGGCTGCTGGGCGCCGCGCTCTTCTGGCGATTCTACAGCGGGAAATGGAAGACGATCGACATCTTCGACAAGGTCCGCGAAAGTGGCGCGGCACCGATTGATCTGCCCGGGGAGGCGGACGACGCTTTCGCCGGATCCGAAGGCCAGGCGACACTCACCAAATTCGACGGCGCACAAGATCAACCCAAAACCAGTGAGGATGAGGATGAGCTCCCCCAGGACACCGTCGGCGGATGACAAGAAGTACCTGTGGCATCCGTTCACCCAGATGAAGGAATGGGAGCAGAGCGAACCGCTCGTCATTGTAGAAGGGGAGGGCGCTCTGCTCAAAGACGTCGACGGCCGTGAGTACATCGACGGCGTGTCGTCGATCTGGTGCAACGTTCACGGCCACCGTCGCAAGGAGATCGACGACGCCATTCGGGCACAGCTCGACAGGATCGCCCACTCGACACTGCTGGGTCTGGCCAACCTGCCCTCGATCAAGCTCGCCGAGAAACTGGTCCGGGTCACGCCCGACGGGCTGAACCGTGTCTTTTTCTCCGATGACGGGTCAACGGCCGTCGAGGTCGCGCTGAAGATGGCCTTTCAGTATCATCGCCAGCGGGCCGAGCCCCGACCCGGCAAGACCAGGTTCCTGGCACTGAAAAACAGCTACCACGGCGACACGATCGGCTCGGTGGGGGTGGGGGGGATAGACCTGTTCCACACCCTCTACAAGCCAATGCTGATGCCGTCGTTCTTTGCGCCTTCGCCGTATTGCTACCGTTGCCCCCTGGGCAAAAGCCCGGAGTCATGCGGAATGGCGTGCGCCGACGAACTCGAGAAACTGGTGAAGGAGCATGCCGACGAACTCGCGGCGGTAGTGCTCGAGCCGCTGGTGCAGGGGGCGGGGGGGATCATCACGGCGCCCGAAGGTTACCTCAGCCGGGCGCGGGAGGTGACCAGCCGTTGCGATGTGCTGCTCATAGCCGATGAAGTGGCGGTGGGCTTCGGCCGCACCGGCAGGATGTTTGCCTGCGAACACGAAGATGTGTGCCCCGACCTGCTTGCCCTGGCCAAGGGCATCTCGGGAGGCTACCTGCCCCTGGCCGCGACATTGGTCACCGACGAGATCTACAACGCATTCCTCGGCGAGCCCCACGAATACAGGACGTTTTACCACGGGCACACGTTTACCGGTAACCCGCTCGCGTGCGCGGCGGGCATCGCAACGTTGGAGGTGTTTGAATCGGACCGGACGCTCAACGAGCTGCAGCCGAAGATCCAACGCGTCGAGGCGCACCTGCGAGAGATCGCTCTTCTTGAGCACGTGGGCGACGTTCGGCAGTGCGGCTTCATCGCAGGCATCGAGCTGGTCGCCGACCGACAGACCCGCCGGGCATATCCGCCCGAGATCAGGGTGGGCGCAAAGGTTGCGGCGGCCGCGAGGCCCAGGGGAGTGATCGTTCGGCCCCTCGGCAACGTCGTAGTGATCTTCCCGCCGTTGTGTATCACCGACGCACAGCTTGACGCGCTGATGGCGGCCGTGCGCGAGTCGATTGAGGAATGCTGCAAATGACAAATCTGAACGGCAAGGCATCCTCTGCGATCCGCGGGTTTTTCATAACCGGAACCGACACGGGTGTGGGCAAAACGGTTGTGACCGCGGCGCTCGCCGCGAAGCTGCGCGCCGAAGGATACGACGTGGTTGCGCTCAAGCCGTTTGCCACGGGGGCGACGACGGTCGAAGGGCGGCGGGTATCCTTGGATACGCTCTTCATCGAGCAGGCGGCGGAGAGCGGCGAAACAGTAGAAGCGCTGACCCCGGTGCTTCTCGACGCGCCGTTGGCCCCTGCGGTAGCGGCCAGGCTTGAGGGGCGCACCGTAAAGCTGCAGCCGGTGGTCGACCATTGCAGGTGCGTGGCCGCTCGCCACGATGTGGTGCTGGTTGAAGGCGTGGGCGGGCTGATCGTGCCGCTGAACGAGGATGTGCTGGTAGCCGATTTTGCCGCGGCGCTCGGCCTGCCGGTGATTGTTGTTGCGCGACCGGGCGTGGGCACGCTCAACCACACCGCGCTCACTGTCGAATACGCACGGTCTCGAGGCCTCCACGTGGCGGGGATCGTGATCAGCGGCTATCCCGAGTCGCCCGGCATCGCCGAAAAAACGAATCCGTCTGAGATCGAGCGGCTGACGGGGCTGAGGATCCTCGCGACCTTGCCGCGTGTTGTCGGGCTCGACGTAGAGGCGATGCAACAGGGCGACTGGCCTCGCATACTCGCCTCGATCAAGACTGAAAACTTCATAGCAAAGGCCAATCTGTACTGGGGGAAACCTTTCTGAAGAAAGGTTCTCCCCCAGACCCCTTTCCAAAGACTTTTCACAGCCGTCCCGGCGGCCGGGGCGGCTTGCTTTAACAGCCTAAGCGCTTCTGAAGGTCGTCGCCCCCCCTCAACTCTTGGACTCTTACACCAGGCCGAGCCGGCTGCCGGCCCGGCCGTGAAAAGTTTCTGAAGGGGGGTGGGGGGGGAAACTCTTTTCAAAGAGTTTCCCTCCCACCATCTTTGCTTGAAAACATCTCTAACAGTCGCTGTGACGCCACGTACGCACAACTCCTGAACCGTCAAAACATAAGAAAGACCAAAATATTTGATCGCACCCAAGGATAAAGGCCGTTTCGACCGCTCCCGCAACCGGCCCGTAGGCTTTCCTGCGGTAATCGGACCACTGTTCGTTGCCGATTCTCAACAGAATCTCCTTCCTGTTGCCATGACTCTCCTCTTTTTGTAGGCCTACCTACACTCTTCGGTGGAGCGTGCCGTAAGTGCTTGCCCTGCAACATATTGCGACGCGTGTCTGCTGCACATCACTGAATTACAGCGCTCCCCCCAACAGGGGGTTGGGGGCGTTTCGGATGATACCCGATTTTTTCGGAAGACCAGAAGGTATTGTCTGATAACGGCTTCTCTCACCAACGGTCCGGCATCACGCCCAAAATGCTTCTTTTCAACGTGGCCGGGCACGCGATTTGCAGTATTCGATGGCGAGCTTAATCGCAGGCTGTGCGGATACAGGCATCCGCAGACGGAGACGATTCTAAGGCGCGCGCAAATGAACCTCGTGAAAAAGTTAAAGCTTCTCATTCCCGGCATCAGCCTTGAGAAGAATAAGACACTCTCCACTCTCCAAATCATAATAGCAACGCTGTTCTTGGTGGGGGCGGCGCTGATGTGCTACGTTTTCGTCCGAAACGAATGGACGTCGGCGGCCTATCACGTGATAGCCAGCGGAGAAAGCCTTACGGAGCTTCTCGCGGCCAGCGCGGAAGAACCCATCAGACGCGGAAGTTTCGGCGAGGTCCAAGCGGTCGTGTCGCGGCTGAACAAGGCGGACCGGGTCACTTTTGTTCGGGTCACAGATGCCGACGGAAACCTGGTAGCGCTCAGCGGCCGGACCGCCCTTGCTGCGGACCTGGAGCGCGAAAAGCCCACCGATTCGTGGAACGCGCGGGGCATAGGGTATAGGGTGTATAAGTTGCCGGAAACCGGGGCCGTCTGCTACCTGATCGAAAGATCGATTACTTCCGACGGCGCCGGCCTGGGCCGGGTGCAGGTCGCCCTCATGCATCCTTCTCTGCTGGACTTTATGAGGGGTGGCGTGCACCGGGGCGAGATTGCGATATTCGGCGTGGCGCTCCTGTTGGTGCTTGTGAACTATTTCCTCCACGTGCTTGTCGGCCCTATAGCGAGACTCAAGCACACGGTGCTCGAGGCACGAGACGCGCAAACCCAAGACCAATGGGAAAAGCTCCAGGCAGGCTTGCCGAAGGAAGGCGAGGCAGGCCAAATAGGGGCCGCGATCGAAAGCATAATCGCGAAACTGGGCGAGGGCCATCGAACGTTGTTGGACTCCAACCGCGAACTGCAGGTGAGCAACCGGGTGATCCTCTTCGAGAAGCGGCGGACGGAGTCGGTTATCGATGGTCTGGACGTTGGCGTGATCGTAACCGATTCGTACGGCCGGACATCGCTCATCAACCACGAGGCGGAGGTGCTGCTGGACGTCAGCCGCAAGGAGGTGATTGGGCGTACCCCCGACGAAGCCTTTGCGTCTCACGGTAAAGTGGTCCGGTTCATGAGCGGCGAGCAGTCGGATTCATCGAGGCGCCGCTCCGCAGACATAGACTTTTCCGATGAAGAGGGCAAGAAGGTGGTTCGGGCGCAGTTTGCCCCCATGCGAGGACCCTCGGACGAGAACGCAGGCGCGCTGACCGTACTGCGCGACATAACACAGCAGAAGATGGAGGAGGACGCGCGCCGCAGCTTCATATCGAATGTTGCCCACGAGCTTCGCGCACCGTTGAGTGCCATCAAGTCGTACGCTGAGATGCTCATAGACAACGAAGCCGACACACCGGCGCTGCGGGCTGAGTTTTTCAACACCATCAACGAGGAAGCCGACCGGCTCGCGAGGCTGATCGACAACATGCTCAATATCTCGAAGATCGAGATCGGCGGGCTTGTGCTCAACAAAGCGTCGGTGAGGACCCGCAAGATGCTGGAAGACGCACTGACCTCGGTTCGCGCGACGGCCAAGAGCAAGAGCATCGACATCAGCGCCGATCTGCCCGACGACATGCCCGACGTGGACCTCGACAAGGAACTGATCCGCGTGGTGGTGATGAATCTGCTGGGCAATGCCATCAAATACACCGATCCCGGCGGTAGCATAGTTGTCAGTGGCGAAGTAGACCCCGACGAGATGAGGGTCCACGTGGTCGACACCGGCTGGGGTATCCCATTGGATGAACAAGAAAAGGTGTTTGAAAAGTTTTACCGGGGCGAGCGTACCGCGACTGAAAAGACGACGGGTAACGGCCTCGGGCTGGCCCTGGCGAGGGAGATCGCCTGCCTTCACGGCGGCGACTTGAGACTGCTGAGCGAAGAGGGCAAGGGCAGCAAGTTCACACTGCACTTGCCTCTCAAGTGAATGGGTTACAGGGATCAGCGATGAAGATGAGACAACGACCTGGCGACCGGCCAAAAGGAGCAAAGCTGAAAATGGACAGTAACGAGTACCTGGTCTTGACGGTGGACGACGACCCTTGCATCAGCCGTGTTGTGCAACTGAAGCTCGAGCGCGCCGGCTACGAGGTCATAAGAGCCGTTACAGCCGAAGAAGCGCTCGCAAAGATCAAGAAAGTTTATCCCGGGGTTATCATCACGGACGTGAAGATGCCGGGGATGAGCGGAATCGATTTGTGCAAGGCATGCGACGAGATGCTGCCCGACGACGATTTCTTGACTATCGTTCTGACAGCACAGCTCGACGAAGAAACCATGCTCTGGGTGGAAAGCAGCCCCAGGCGCCGTTTCATTTCGAAACCGTTCAGCCCACGCAAGATACTGGCTACCATCGAAGAATATCGGATGGCAAGGGAAGCTGCGGTCCCGGCGTGAGGAAGCCTCAATTGTTGTTGCTCGGTTGGTGATTCCGGCCCCGGCCTTTTGAGGAGGCTGTTATGGATGTTGTGAAAGGAAAGCTCAGATCGGACCTCGACGCATCCGGGATTTCGGACCTGGTGAATTACCTGAATGTCGAGGCGAGCCTGCACATTCAGCTCATCGACAACGACAGTAACGTTGTCACTGAGAGCGGGAACTGCCCGCTGGCGGGCAACGCCGACTGCCGGCAGGTGTGCCGCAGGGCGGCTGCCAGGCTTTTCGATACGCATCGGCCTTGCCACGCAACGTGTGCGGCGGGTGGGAGGATAACGGTTTCACCCATAATGCACTCTTCGGCGCTTTTTGGGTGCATTGTCGTGTGCGAGTTGCCCAGCGCTCACTATGAAGCCGACCCGACGGCCACCGGCGTGAATCCCTTGCTCAATTCTCTTTCTTCCCTTGTGGCGAAAGACAGCTTTTATGAATTTGAAGTAGAAAGCCTCACCAGTGACCTCTCGCTGAGATATGAGGAATTGGCTCTATTGTACGAAATCGGGGAAAAAATACCAATACGGGCGCCTATCCCAACCGTGATCGACTATGTTGTTGAAAGCATCGAAGAGGTCGTCCACAGCGACGCGGTCTGCTGGGTCCCCGATGGCGGGCCAGCAGGGCCTGCGGAGTCGCAAGGCAGCAAGGTTTACTGGACACAAACCGAAGGTGGCGGCGAGGGGCTCGAAGATGACACGCAGCTCGAAAATCGCATCATGCAGATCAGCTCTGAGATCAACCGACGCGTTAAAGAGAAGAAGGCGACAGTTACAGTCAATGACGTGGTTGCAGACGATGAGCTGGGTGCCTTGGTTTCGGGCACATCTTCAGGGGTGCGTTGCGCGGTGTCGGGGCACACGGTCGGTGTGGAGGGCGAGCACTACGGCACGCTTGTGCTGGTCAAGCTGGGGTCGGGCGAGTTCAAGAGCGGCGAGGCTATGCTGGTGGCGTCTGTTGCACGTAGGACGGGCACGGTGATCAGGAACGCCAAGCTTTACCAGGAGCTCAATGGGCTCTTTCTCAGTACGATCAAGACCTTGGTGCGGATCATTGAGGGGAAGGACGCCTACACGAAGGGTCATTCTGAGAGAGTGAGCACGTTTTCCATGCTTCTGGCCCGCTTGCTCCATTTGCCGCCGGAAGAGAAAGAAGCCTTGAGTTGGTCGTCGTTGCTGCATGACATCGGCAAGATCAAAGTACCGGAAGAAATCCTGAAGAAGCCCGGCTCGCTCACGGACGAAGAATTCGATGTTATCAAGAAGCACCCGGGTTTCGGCGAGGAAATGCTAAGCCCGATCAGCCAATTGGCCCATTGCCTGCCCGATATCCGCCACCATCATGAGCGGATCGACGGCAGAGGTTATCCCGACGGCCTCATTGGCGACCGAATTCCTCTGCGCGCAAAGATAATCGCCGTGGCCGACACTTTCGACGCCATCACCAGCGACCGCTGCTACAGGCCCAAGTTCGGCATCGACAAGGCGATTGAGATCGTGAAGGAAGCCGCAGGAACGCAATTGTATCCGGAAGCCGCAAATACCCTTGTGGAAAACAAGGACGCCTTTGTAGAGCACGTGCAGTATTCCGCTGCCGAAGAACCAGCGGACACGGTGTGAGAAGATTGGGGTGTGTGCGATGCACGCATTACCGAGTTGTTTGAGTTGAAAGGCTCTCAATGCTTGGGCAAAACAGCATACTTAAGAAGCTTATTAACCCCTTTACCGGCAGTATCGGGCTGCTTGGGATAATCGTGGTGCGGGCGGCACTGTCGGCGGCGGGGATCGAGTACGCAAATGTGCTCTACGCCCTGATTCCGGGCCCGATAGCGATTCTCGCTCACAGCGGGGGCATGCTCCTTGTGGTCGCGGCATCGGTGGCGACTGTGCTCGCCGACATCTTCGCCGCGTCGCTGGGAGCCGGTGGCGAGGCGGCGGCGGGCGCGCACGTGACCATCGGGGCGCTCGAAAAATTCGTCATGATGTGCACATGCGGCGCAGTGGTATACTACATGTCGTCGCGCCTTTCACAGGCCGTCCGGAAAGCATCGCGTCAGGCCAAGGATTACCGAAAGGAACTCTATCTGCAGGAGAAGAAAAGTGCTTCGGCTCTCAGTAATGCCAGGTCGCGCGAGCGCCAGGTCAAGCACGACGTGACGATGTACTCATCGCTGGTGCTGCTTCTGGAGGAGGCCGCCGAGAAGATTTATTCGAGCCTCGATCCCGAGGACCTGATTCATAGGTTCTTCGTGGTGCTGCGCAAAGGCCTGCGTGCCGAGACGGGGGCCGTCTATTTCATCGACGAACAGGGCAAGAACTACACGCTTCACGCGAGCTTCGGCTACGGCCCGGAGCGGCCCTACGATCAGCCGGAAGTTGTACCTGCAAGCGATCCGCTTGTGCAATACGTGGCGGCCGCCAAGCGCGCCATCGCCCTATACGACGGGGCGCCGCCCGACCCCCAGGTGAGGTCGGTTGCTCCCAAGAGCATTCTTAGCGTTAAGATGAGTGTGGCGCTGCTGGTCCAGAGCACGCCGACCGGGATTGTGACCATCAACAGCTTCAGCAACGACGCTCAGCCCGATTTCACGCGCGACACTGCTCTGCTCTCGATGCTGTGCAACATAGCGTCTATCGCCTTTACAAACGCCCGGCTCTTCATGAGAATTCAGGACATGGCAGACCGCGACCCGCTGACCAAGCTTTTCAACAGGCGATACTTCTACGAAGCACTCAGCCGCGAGGTGTCGAAGGGCCACCTCCAAAAGACAACCGCCTGCGTGCTGCTGTGTGACATTGATCACTTCAAGACTGTAAACGACACCCATGGCCACCAGGCGGGCGACACGGTTCTTATTGATTTTGCCCGGACTTGCAGCAGCATCATCCGCGACTGCGACGTGCTGGCCAGATACGGCGGCGAGGAGTTTGTTTTCCTGTTGCCGGGTCTTTCTGCCGAGGCGGGCAGGCAGGCAGGCCAGAGAATCCGGCGTGCAATCGCCGAAAAGGAATTCAATGTTGAAGGCATCAAGCTGCACATAACCACCAGTTGCGGCGTGGCCGCGTTTCCTGAGCACGCATCAGACGTGGCGGCGCTGATCAAGGCGGCCGACCTGGCGCTCTACGATGCAAAGGCCGCAGGACGCAACGCAGTGGTCGTAGCCGGAGGGCCTGCTTCCGAAAGCCTTTCCTGTGAGGGGACGGTCAGCGAAACCGGACGCGACGCCGAAGACCCTAGCACCGACCAGGCGGATGCGCCCACAAGCGAAGCAGCTTGCGCACGGCTGATCGAACAACCGGACGACTGAAGAGAAGGATAAAGAGAATTATGAATTATGAGTTATGAGTTATGAGGACGCGGGCCTCTAACTGAGTGACTGAGCGACTGTGCGACTGTGCGACTGTGCGACTGAGCGACTGAGCGACTGTGCGACTGATTGCATTTTCCATTTTGCATTTTGCATTTCCATTGAGGTGTTCAGGATGAAGATAGAACAGAGCCAGCAAGGGACGGTGGTCGTTCTTACGCCTGTGGGCGCCCTCGTGGACGACGACACCGATGTGGCCAAGAGCCCGTTGGCGCATTTCGCGCAGGTCCTTTGCGGCCATATCGACAAAGGCAGGGCGAAGGTTATCGTCGACATGAATTCCGTACCGTTCATCGAGAGCGAAGGGCTCGAGATGCTGCTGGATGCTTGCGAACGTGCGGCCGCAAAAGGCGGCGGCGTACGGATCGCCCATCCGAGCGACATCGTGAATGATATACTCGTGGCGACCCGGCTGTGCGCGAAGATCGAGGTCCATAATGACCTCGCCGATGCGAGACGCAGCCTGCTGTAAAAGACCGGGGCGAAACCCTGAGGATAGGTATGAAGGACGAGCAACGAGAGTCCTCCGCCGAAGCTATGGCCCCCGCGAAGGCGGAAGGCGGGTCCGCGGGAAAAAGCACGCGACGGCCGAGCAGCGGCGGAAAACTCGGCCAGGTGCTATTGGCCTCGGGCCTCATCACCGAAGAGCAGCTCGAAAAGGCTCTCAAGAAACAAGAGGGATCGGGCCGGCGCCTCGGCGAGGTGCTGGTTGAGATGGGGTGCGCGACCGAGGAAGATATCGCGAAGGCCCTGGGGCAGCAGTTGGGCGTGCCGCACGTGTGGCTGCGCAAGGGGCTGGTAGACCCCAAGGTTGTGCCTTTGATTCCGCTGGACAGGGCCGAGCTCTACCACGTTGTGGCGATGTTCAAGGTCAGAGACATCCTCACCGTGGCAATGTCGGACCCGCAGTCGCTGTTTGTGATCGATCAGCTCGCCAGCATCACGGGTTGCAAGATTCAGCCGGTGCTCTGCCGCGCCGAAGACGTCGCCGCGTTCACCCAGGAGTATTACGGCAAGCAGGTCGACGTAGACGAGTTCCTTTCGTCGCTGGACCAGACGGACGTCGAGGTCGTGGCCGACGCCACCATGGCCAGCCTTGCCGAGCTGGAGGAGATGGCCGACGGCAGCCCGATCATCAATCTAGTCAATTTTATGGTCCTCAACGCAATCAAGGACGAGGCCAGTGACATACACATTGAACCCGACCGCAACCGAATGCGGGTGCGGTACAGGATCGACGGAATGCTTCGCGAAGTGATGAGCCACAAGATGGACCTCCATCCGGCGGTGATTTCGCGCGTGAAGGTGATGGCCAACCTCGACATCGGAGAGCGGCGCCGGCCGCAAGAAGGGCGCATACGCGTTGTTGCCGAAGGCAGAGAGATAGACCTGCGCGTATCGTCGCTGCCGACGATCACAGGCGAGAAAATCGTCATGCGCGTCCTTGACCAGAACAGGGGGATTGTGCCCCTCGAAAAGCTGGGCCTCGCCGCCGGGTCGGCCGAGGCATTCGTGGAAATGATCGGGCAGCCATACGGCCTCATACTGGTCACCGGCCCAACGGGCAGCGGCAAGACCACCACGCTTTACTCGGCCATCAACCTGATATCCTCGCTTGAGAAAAACATCATTACGATCGAGGACCCGGTGGAGTACCAACTGAATCTGATCAACCAGGTGCAGGTGAACGAGCGCATGGACCTCAGCTTTGCGAACGTGCTCAGGCACGTACTGAGACAAGACCCCGACGTGGTGATGGTGGGGGAGATCCGCGACCGCGAAACGGCCGAGATCGCGATTCAGGCCGCCCTTACCGGCCATCTAGTCATATCGACGCTCCACACCAACGACAGTTGCGGCGCCGTGACGCGGCTGGTGGATATGGGCATCGAGCCATACCTGGTCGCCTCCGCGATGACAGGCGTGGTGGCGCAGCGCCTCGTGAGGCGGATATGCACGCAATGCCGAACAACCTTCATCCCCCCCGCCTCGTTACTGCAACAGGTAGGCTGGCCCGACGCTAAGCCCCTGACGATGTCGGTGGGAACGGGGTGCAAAGCGTGTTTTGATTCAGGTTACAAGGGAAGGCAGGGCATCTACGAGATGCTCCGCGTAGATACGTCCATGCGAAATCTGATCCTGACGAACCCGACGCTCGACCAGCTTCGCGAGGAGCGGAATAAATCGGATCTGCCCTCCCTCAAGGATTCGGGATTCGCCCTCGTGCGCAAAGGAGAAACCACAATCGAAGAAGTGATGCGATCCGTGTTTGTTGAAGGTGGCAGCGACATACCCCCCGAAGACGCCGGTGAAAGTGGCGATGAGGCGCAATCGGGAAGCCCTCCGGCAGGATCCGACGCACCGCCCGACGTTGAGGCCCAAGCCTTGCTAACGTCTGAAACAGTGGTCTCGCTGGGATAACGAGCAAGATAAAGGATGAAGGCGGAAGGCGGAAGGATGAATGAAGACTCGGACTTCGGACTCCGCACTCCGGATTTCGGATTTCGGACCTTGGACTGTGGACTGATTACTGTGCGACTGAGCAACTGTGCGACTGAACGACTGATGACCGACCTTGGACTCTTAATCTTGTCATTAGTCATTGGAAATTTGGACATTGAGCATTTCCACTGGGGGTTCCCATGGACATAAAGAAGCTTCTTGCACTAATGGTTTCCAGATCGGCGTCCGATCTCATTCTTTCGGTGGGTTCGCCCCCGACACTTCGAGTGGATGGCAAACTCTCGCCTTTGCAGGTTCCTCCGCTCGACGCGGACGAATGCCATGAGACGGTACTCCAGTGCCTTTCTGAGGATCAAAAGGACGGGTTGGAACGGCACAAGGACGTTGACCTTTCGTACGGAGTGCCCGGTCTGGGCAGATTCCGAATAAACGTTCACGTTCAGCGGGGTAGTACTGCGGCCGCCATCCGGCTTGTGTCGGCAGCCACCCCCAACATCCGCGACCTCGGGCTGCCCAACGTGGTCGGCGAACTGGCAGACCACCCCAAGGGCCTCGTCCTTGTTACAGGTCCGACGGGCTGCGGAAAGTCTACCACGCTTTCCGCCATGGTGCAAAAGATCAATGAAACGCGCCACTGCCATGTGATCACGGTCGAAGACCCGATAGAGCACGTGTTTACCAACGATAAGAGCATCATAGAGCAGCGCGAGGTAGGCAAAGACACCCCTTCCTTCGCAGCCGCGCTCACGCACGTTCTGCGGCAGGACCCCGACGTGGTGATGATAGGCGAGATGGTAGAGAGGGAGACGATAGGCGTAGCACTTACGGCCGCCGAGACAGGGCACCTGGTGATGTCGACCCTGCATACAAACGACTGTGCCCAGACGATCGACAGAATCGTGGATGTTTTCGACGGTGAGAGTCAGCCGCAGATACGTTTGCAGCTTTCGATGGTACTGGCGGGCATCATCTCCCAGCAACTGGTAGAGCGAAGGGGAGGCGGGCGAGTCCTTGTGTGCGAAGTACTCGTAAACACTCCGGCTGTGAGCAACCTGATACGCAAGGGCGATACGGCCCAGATCAAGAATGCCATAATGACGGGAACGTCGGTGGGCATGATCTCGATGGAGAAATCGATTGCAATGCTCAGGTCGGCGGGGGTGATCGATCCGCAGACCGGCGGTTCGTACGGCGCATCCGGTTCTCGCAGCTCATTGCCTATTGGCGCTGAAGCCGTCATGCTGTGACAAACGACTGCGATGAGGGCCGTTTTTGGGTGCTTCGGCGGCCCACCGTGCCGAACATGTGAGAAGTAACAGCACACAATCAATGATAGAGAGATCAAAGGCATCAGTGCGCACAGCATTTATTCCGCACGGCGCACTTGTGTTCCGCCATGTTTGGCAAGGTATCTGACAAAGAACTGATTTTCTTCACGTCTCAGCTCTCTCTGCTGATGGAAACGGGCACCAGCCTCACCGAGAGCCTGGCTGCCATCGAGCCCCAAATCAGCAACACAGCGCTGCAAGATGCGGTCCGTGAGGTGAGCCTCGACGTGCAGAGCGGCAAAATGTTGTCAACTGCGATGGCAAAGAAGCCGAGAATCTTTACAACTATCTACGTAAGTATGCTGCGGGCAGGAGAAGCGGGCGGCTTCATGGTCGAGATGCTCGAGAGGCTCGTCCAGGTTCTCAAGCTCAAGAGCGGCCTGGCGACGAAAATCAAGTCCGCGATGGCCTATCCGGCGGTGCTGACGGTAATGTCGATGGGTGTTGTTGTCTTCATGATGGCATACGTCCTGCCGCGTTTCGCGACGCTCTTTGAAGGTAAGGAAGCCATTCTGCCTGTCACCACACTCGTGTTGATGGGAACGGCAAGGTTCATCACGAGCTACTGGCCTTTCATTCTCGCGGGTCTGGCGGCGCTTGGCGTGGGCGTGTATTACGCATTGCGGTCCGAGCAGGGGAAGATCGTCTTGCAGAAGTTGATGATCAGAGGGCCCGTGATCGGGCCGACGTGTCGGGCATTGTACACGGCTAGGCTACTGAGAACGCTGGGCACAATGCTCGAGAGCGGCATTCCGCTGCTGGATGGCGTAGACGTAACCCGGGGCACCGTCGGTAACCGCGAGTACGTCACGTTCCTTGATTCAGTGCAAGTGAGCGTTACGGGCGGGAAGACTCTGTCGGAGCCCTTTGCAAAGAGCCATCTCTTCCCTCCGGCGGTCAAGCAGATGGTTCACACGGCCGAAATGACCGGCAGCACCGGGATGGTGATGTTGAAGATGGCCGATCACTACGAGGAAGAGGTGGAGGTCCGTCTCAAGACGCTCACCTCGATGCTCGAGCCGCTTATCGTGGTGGTGATGGGATCGGTAGTAGGCTTCATTGCGATGTCGCTGTTTCTGCCGCTCTTCAAGATTTCGAGGACTGGCTTTTAATGGTAGCCCCGTGAAGGGGCAACAAGATTCTTGGCCGGACGAGAATGGAAAAGGAGATTCTGTATGCTTGGTGTAAGAAAAAATGCCTTTACGCTGGTTGAGCTGTTGATCGTGGTGATCATCATTGGCATCTTGGCGGCCGTTGCGATACCGCAGTTCGGCGACTCGGCCACCGACGCCAAGCGAGCTGCGCTCGATGCGAATCTCGCCACGCTAAGGGGTGGTCTCGAGCTGTACTATCACCAGCACGGCAGCACGTATCCGGGCATCATCAAGACCCACAAGGAGGCTGCGGCGGATCCGGTGGCTCATGCCTCGGTTGCGGAAGCTTTCGAGAAACAGCTCTCCGAGTATTCCGACGCTCTGGGCAACACGGCGGACACTCGCGACACCACGAATTTCCCTTACGGCCCGTACCTCAGGCACGGTATTCCTCAGAATCCGCTGCCTGCCTCGGGTGCCATCTCCGCCCCGAGCTCTGTGAGCGTGGTGACCGACGCGGGGCCGATAACAGCAGACGTTGCTCCCACCACCGGGTGGAAGTTCAGCTCGGTTACCGGGTATATGATTGCCAACAACGGCGACTACGACGATCGTTGACTGCAAGCGATTAACGATTCGGAGGAAGTGGGGGACGCGCACTGATCCGCCCTCCACTGGCTCTGACGATGGAAACGATCCAGGGGCGACGGACCCGTGACCGGGCGTTGCGCCGGCATTGAGGTCGCCTCTGTTGTCATCATCGGGAGGCATAGGATGCGGCCACATCGGTTTGCTCGCGCCTTCCTGCATTTCGCCCTCAGGCGGCGTTCGTTCACGCTGCCGGAGCTGCTCATCGTCATTCTGATAACCGGTATTCTGGCCGCCGCGGGGCTGCCCGTGATCACCGGGGCCTTTGCCGACATGAGCCTCCGGAGCGCCGCGCAGACCATGGTGGCCGACCTCAACTACATCCGCAACCTTGCCATTACCGAAGGGGCGGAATACGGTTTCGAGTTCACCGCCACAAGCTACAGCGCCTTCAAGCGCACCGAAGATGGCCTCGATCGCGAGCCGGTCCTCCATCCGCTCACGCACAAAACGTGGGCGGTCGATCCTTCCGCGGCCAAGATCAAGCTCTCGGCTGATTTCTCAGGCGCGGGCGAGCTGTATTACGATGCCACGGGTGCGCCCAATCCACCCGGGAAGGTAGTCATGGCGATGGACGACCTCGCCATAACCATAACCGTCGAAGCATCCACAGGGAGGGTGAGCGCAACGCGATGATACCGCAAAAGGCTACATGCAAGATGCGAGACAGGGAAAAGCGAATTGCCCGGCCCCGGGCTCAACGCCGCCCGACGTTTCTCATTCTTCATTTTTCATTGTTCACTTCTTCTCGAGGGTTCTCTTTAGCTGAACTACTGGTCGTGATCAGCATCTCCTCGGCGCTGTTCCTGTCGCTCACGGCTGCGCTGTCGGGAACCCTCAGCACGACCACAGAGGTCGCAGGGCAGCTTTCTGCGTGGCATACGGTATCGTCGGCACTGTTGCAGATGGAGCGAGAACTGGCCCTCGCCACTCAGGTGGTGTTCCCTGGAAATGAACGGATACTTTTTTTCGTGCCCGACATTACGGGAGACGGTTCGGACGACCTGATTGCGTATTCATGGGATAGCAGCGACGGCGGGTCGCTCGTGCGGACGGTGAACGGCGCATCCCCCACGGACCTGCTGCCCGAGGCCCGGGCTGTGAGGTTCTCCTACAATTATCGCAACCGGGAGTCGCACGGCATGGTTACTGCCTCCAAAGCCCTGAACGTTGTGGCTGCAAGTTTTGACAAGTACGCGGCACATGGCTACCAATCGGTTTTCAGGCCGATCGAGTCTTGGGACTGGCAGGCTCAGTCATTTGTCCCGGCCGCAGATACCCACCAGACCGATTCTGTGGAGTTCAACCTGCGGGCGGGCCCACAGGCAATGTTTGGCGTGGGTCATTTGATGGTCACGCTTGCAGAGGTCGAAACGGGCCAGTCGATTGCCATGGGCTTACTTCAGGCCTCTGACATCCAGCAAGCAGACGATATGCAAACATTCACGGTTCCGATGATATCGATGATGGGAGAAAGTTCCGGCACGAGCACCGAAAAGGAGTACCGATTGGAACTCAAGCCTATGGGCTTCTCGTATGCCGGCGAGGTCGAGCTCCTCACCGTGACCGACCCCGAAGGACCGGACAACTTTATGAGATATGAATGGTCCATCAACGGGGGAATGAGTTTCATGAACATAGGAAACATGGGGGATATTCCTTTCGTCACCCACGGCACCTATGTAGTGCAATACGGGGTGAACGCAGAGCACACCGTGTGGCGCCTTGGGCGGGTGTCGATTTACCTGAGGTACGGCAACGGGAAGGACGAGGTCGCCATCAATTCGGCGGTGAGAATGCATAATGCGAAATGACGACCTCAAAATGCGGCCCCGGCCAGTTTTGGTCCCTTCTGCCCGCAGGCGCGGCCTCATCGCATTCACGGCCCTCATCATGCTGTCGATCCTCGTAGTTGTTACGCTTGCGGCTTCAGAAGAGATGGGCCTCGAAGCAAAAGCCGCCCAAAACCGCAATGCCGTCAGACAGGCATACCTATCCGCCTATACAGGAATCGACTATGGCCTGTACCTCAGCCGCATGGTTCCCGGCTGGCGCACACTATTGAGCGCCGGTGACTTCATGGTGAACTATACAGTGGGCCGAGGCACCGTGACCGTGACCGCCGACGATCCGGGGGGCGGGGCGATCACCAACGATCCCATCGGTGTTGTGAGGCTCACGGCGCAAGCTAAGTGCGACCTCGCGAAAAGAACGGTGACCATCCTGAGTCAGCCGCCGCCCGGCCCGGCGCTCAGATATGCGATTTGCTCGCTATCCGATAAGGACCTGAATATCCGCGACGGGGTCTCGATTTACGGCGACATTCGCACCGGCGGCAACGTGATTGCGGACCCCGACGTGTCGCTTGCAGGAAACATTTATACCGCCCCCGGCATGGATGTTGACGCCCACCTGATCGACGGGGACACGCAGCTCATCAGGACAGAGGGCGCGGTGGCATCCCCCCCGGTCGATTTCGCATGGTATCAGAGCGTTGCCCAGGAACTCACGCTTCCGTTTACTGGGGGGGCCTACGTAATCGAAAACACGCGCATCACCCCCGACGAAAACCCATTCGGGTTCGCGCACGCGCAGGGGCTTTATTATTTCGACGCGGGCGGAAATGAAGTGCACATAACAGACAGCTACGTGATCGGGTCGCTCATCTTTGCGAACGTGAGTAGAGTTACGATTAAGGGGGGCTACTACCACAAGACTCATCTGAAGCAGTATCCGGCTTTGCTCTGCGACGCCGATATCTGGGTCGAGATCGGCCGCAACCTCGAGGAGATTCCGACAGGTGTGGATTTCAACGGCGATGGCGACACCCGAGATCGGTTCGTGTCACAGATTCGTGGCGTCATATACTCGTCCGGGGAGGTACGCGGCTTTCAGAACGGATCGGACCCCGGCCCGTTTTACATTGCGGGCGCCGTGATCGCCGACGAGGTGCTGATCTCCGGCCCCGGCTTTCACGTGTCGTACGACCCCGAGCTGGCCGAGACGGCGGTGGCAGGCTTTCAGGGGGCCGGACTCGTGATGATAAAAGGATCGATGCAAGACTGACGGGGGAAAATGTCCAATGTCCAATGTCCAATCTCCAAGGTCCAAAACAGACTCACCACAAAGACACAAAGAACACAAAGAAGAAAGACATCCGTACCTCATGACTCATACTTTCTTCTCTTCTTTGTGCCCTCGGTGCCTCTGTGGTGAATCTTCAGTCTTCAATCTTCATCCTTCATCCTTCCGCCTTTCGCCTTCCGGCTTCAGCCTCGCCGAGGTGGTGGTGGCGATCGGTGTCGTGGGCGTAGGCATTGTTGCCGTGTTGGGCGCAGTGGCAACCCTGAGCGGGGGGGCGGCATACACGGCCGACACTGTTGCGGCTGCCGCGCTCGCCCAGAGCATGATGGCCGAGGTCGACACGCGTCCCTACGAGGCTACAACGCCCGCTCCAACCGGCCGGGTGATCGACGATCTCGTTGCCTATTATCCGTTCGAGGACGGTTCCGGGACGTCCGTGTCGGATGAGTCTCGCATCATTCCACTCGCGCCTCTCAGTTTCAGTGACGCGTCGCACTTAGCGTGGATCCCGGGGTCCAACGGGCTTACAATAGAGGCCGGAGGCGAGCTGCAAAACTCAGACGAAACGGCCAAGATCACGAACGCTTGCGTCGGCTCCGGCCAGGTTACCGTGGAAGCATGGATTGAGCCCGGCAGCATCGAATGCGACGAATCCGCCGTTGTCAGTTGCGCCAAGGACAAGGACGACGTGAACTTCATCCTGGCGCAAAGGGGAGGCGACCTGCTCTTCTATGTAAGGACGGCAGGCACAGATAAGAAGGGCAATCCGCCGGTTGTTACAGTCATGGCTCCTCTGCAGCAGGAAGTGACGCACTGCGTTGCGACGTTCGACGGCACCACCTCCTTGATATACGTTAACGGCATGCCCCTTGCAAGCAGCAGTTCGGCCGCCGGCGCCCTTTCCGTTTGGCAGGACTACTCGATACAGCTCGCCACGCTACCGGGGTGTACGTCTTGGGCAGGGAAGGTTTTTCTTGCGGCGATATATTCGCGGGCGCTCGACATCGGCCAGATACAGACAAACTTCGCCGCCGGCCCGTCGCCCAGTCACCTTTATAACCGCCTCGGATATGATGATATCGACGACTACAACGGCTACGCCGACTCGCCGCCCCGCACGGAAGATGGGTCCGTAGTGTTGGGGGCGGAGCAGTTCAGCCGAACGGCCGAGGTCGTGAACGTGGCGACTGCGGATCTTGGCAGTGAAAAAAGCTGGGATTCCACCGATGCTAAAAGAATAACGGTGAAAGTCTATAAGGAGTACAAGCTCCTCGCGACGCTTGTGCGCGCGCGCTATCGTGGCGTCTCGATCGATGAGGTGGACTAGAACTGCTGAATCTGCAGGTCCCGAATACTTCGGAACTCTGAGACTCTCCGGGGTTCATTGGATGGCTAAACGCAAAGGCTATTCTCTTATAGGAATCGATTTTCAACCCGAAGCTGCGAAGATGGTGCAACTGCACTTCGACTCGCAGGGAGCGTCGCTGGCCGCCTGCACGTCGCTGGCGTTCGAAGAGAGCCTGATGCGAATCGCGGACCAAAGACCAGATACAATCATAGAAAAGCTCAAGGCCACCTTCAGGAGCGGGGAATTCTCGGGCAAGCGGATAGTGATCACCGTTCCGCCCGGCAAGGTCGACGTGCGAACACTCACCCTTGCCGGCTCCGAGGCCGAGCTGGAAGAAATGCTCAGATGGGAGGCCGAGTCGTACCTGCACTACGATGTGTCGGACGCCTCCATTGATTATGTGAGGCTAGGCGAGGTGAAAGTGGGCAAGGAGGAGCGCTCGGAAGTGCTGGTGGCGGCGGTGCGCAGGGGCTATATTTGCGCACTGCTCGATCTTCTGGCGAGGGCCGGTTTCGAGGTGATCGCGGTAGACATCGTACCGATGGCGCTGTGGCGGCTGGGAGTACATATAGGACAAGACACCGATGCGGCCGTGGGTGTGATCAACATCGGCCGGATGATATCGGTGGCCGTGGTCCTGAACAGGGGCGATCTGCGGCTCACCCGCACCATCGCGCGCGGCGGCGAGGAGTTTACCACGCGCATCATGAACAGCCTCGAGATCAGCCACCCCGAAGCCGAACTCCTGATAAAGGAATACGGCGCCGGCACGCCCAGCGGCGGCGTGCAGTTCGGCTCGCAACAGGAATTGGTCACAAGAACCGAAATAGCAGGCACGGTACACGAGATACTCCGGCACGACCTCGAGGACCTGGCAGACGAACTGCAGAAGCTGTTCAGATACTTCTCGAGTCAGAGCAAGGGCATGCCGGTCGGGCTCGCCTATTTGTGCGGCGCAGGAGGCAAACTCAAGGGCCTCGACGCCTTTCTCTCGGAACGGACGGGTATTCGCATCGAGCGACTGCCGCCGCTTGACGAAGCCTTTCCGATCCAGAACGGCGCAGAGAACAAAGGGGCGGGCCCTGAGTACGCCGTGGCCGCCGGCCTGGCACTGAGGTGCCCCGACGCCCCGAGCGAATGACATCGCCAACGTGGGCCCGCGCAGTGAAACGAAAGAGGAACGCGGGCCGCGTGGCCGCCGGCCTGGGTCGGCGCGCCTGAAATGTTGAAAAGAGAATGAAACAGGTCAATCTTATCCCCCGTGATTACGCACACTCGCGCTACGTGCGGCGGCGGGCCGTCGTTTGGGCGGAGCTTGTGCTGGCGGTAGCTGCAATGGTGGCAGCGTTGGGGCTGAACCTGCGCGGACAACTGCATGCCGCGGAAAGAGAGACCGCCCGCCTCGCCGCAAAACAGGAAATGTACAGGCAGCTTTCGGTGGAGCTCCACGAGTTGGCCGGAAGGAGAACGGCGATCCTCGGCAAGCTCAAAGATCTTTACGACACACAACGCAAGCGAATGTGTTCGGCCGTTCTTGACGAAATTGCGGCAGCCTGCAACGATAGAGTTTTTCTGGTAGAGGTGGAAGTAGGCGAGAGCGCGGGTCAGCCGCCAAAGATGCCCAAGTTGCCCGGACGCAAGAAAGCCGAGCCGCAAGAGAACAGCGTACAAGAGAAGAGGATCACCATACAACTGAAAGGCCGTGCGCTTACGAATCTCGATCTTACCCAGTTCGTTTCGAGTCTTTCGCAGTCGGAGATACTCAAAGACGTAAATCTCAAATTCTGGCAGCAAGGGGCCCTTGGGAAATCAAAGCTCATAAGATTCGAGATCGAATGCCGCCCGGATATCGAGGGCTGAGGACTAACTGAAGACATGAAATCGAACAAAGCCAATGCGGTAGGATTCCTGACTCTTGCATGCATTGCAGGCCTGGGATACTTCGGTTTTATTCACCCCCAAAACCATAGACTGGCCGCCGCCAAGGAGAGCGTAGCCGGTCTCACGCGCGCCACCCTTGCGAATGAAGGAGTTGAGAAGATAGTGGAGCGTGAACGGGCGGAGCTGGTGCCCTTGCAAGAGAAGTTTGAGAAGTACGCGAACACGTTGGCCGGCAAGAAGGAAATAGAGGTATTCTTGCGGCGCTTTGCCGCTGAAGCCGAAAAGGCGGGCGTAAACGTGAGCCAGCTTCGGCCGGGAGAGCCGAAGAAGAGCTCTTGGTATGAAATCGCGCCCATAAACGTAAACCTGGAAGGCAAATTCGGCGGGGTGTACCAGCTCATAAGGGGCCTCGAGATGGGACGACCGATGGTGGCGGTCGAAAAACTTCAGATACAGAGCGAACCGGGCAAAAACACCTGCCGCGCCACCCTTACGTTGAACCTGTACATCAAACCGGACGACGGCCTGGGAGGCTGAGGGAGTGTAGCTGTGCCTGATCAGGGACATTCGGCGGTTCGGCAAAAGAAGAGCACGTTCGGGCTCAGTCAGCGTAATCAGTACATTGTGATCGGGGTGCTGGGCGCGGTATTCGCGGGCCTGCTGGCATATCGCCTGGTCGGCAGCGACGAGGCATCGGCCGCGCCGGTTGCAACGAAACCCGAACAACCACGAGGTGAAAGCATAATTCTGCCTCCGCCCGGTCTCCCTCCGCCCGACGAGCCCGAGATGCCCGTGCCCGGCGAATACCTCGCGAGGGACCCGTTTGTGGTGCCGGCCGAGCTGCAGAGAATTCTCGAGGAGAGAGAGCGCAACGACAGCGAGGTCGGGCCGGGCGGCGACCCCGACGACGCCAAGATCATCAGGCAGGCACGGGCGCTTGTTCTCAAGGGAATCATGGGCAACGCCTCCGGCGGCCGGACAGCTTTCATTGGCAATAAACCGGTGAGGGCCGGCAGCACCATACGGGGGTTTACCGTGGTGGAGGTGCGCGAGAGAAGCGTGCTCCTGAAGAAAGGCCAGACCGAAGTCGAATTGAAACTGCAAGCCGTTTCGGAAGATCACCATGACGGCGACCTGTGATGGGACGGCGCACTGCCGCGCCGGGCGACAGATGAGCATGTAATCCGGCAACTGGGTTAAGAAAATGAAGCTTCACACAAGTAACGGACGACGCGTACGTGTCAGACCATCCGTCTGTGTTTTGGCGGTGGGTCTGCTGTGGTTTCTTGCGGCGTGCAGTGCGGCGTATGCGGGAGAGCCGCCGGGCGCGCGGGATCGTTTTGACCTGAGCGTAAGAGACATTGAGCTCACCGAGCTGCTCAACATGATGGCCGCGAACAATCGCGTGAGCATCGTGTGCTCCAGCGATGTTGCGGGGAAGGTATCGGTGAACTTCTACGGTGTAACGCTCGATGAGGCCCTCGACGCCATCTTGACGGTCAACGGTCTGACCTCCACGCGCCGTGGCGGCGTGATCCACATCCGGAAGCCCGCCGACGAAGCCTCCGAGAAGATCACGCGAACTTTTGAACTCAAATGGGCTGATCCGGTGCAAATCCTGAATGTGCTCAACGATCTCAAGAGCGAGGGCGGGATAGTCTCTCGATCCGAGGATTCAGTAATAGTAATAGTGCGCGACGAGCCGCTGATTCTGGGGGAGATGGCCGCCGTGGTCGAGCAGATGGACCGCAAACCCAGGCAGGTGCTGATCACTACATGGGTGGTGGAGCTGGGGGATTCCGATCTCGAAAAAATCGGTGTGAACTGGGCGTCGCTAGACAGCCTCAAGATATTCGAGTTCACAGGCGAGGCCTCCTACCAGCGCACTCATATGTCTACACATACAGGCCCGGAACTCACCAGGTCGGTGGGCACCGTTGTGGATCTACGCGCCGGCATACTGGCCGATAACGAGTTCAACCTGCTGCTGAGTTTTTTCGAAACTCTGACCAAATCGAGGGTCATATCGGAGCCCCGGGTTATGGTCCTCGAAAACAGGTCCGCCAACATTATCGTGGGTAAGATCGTGCCGATTCCGCTCTACGATTTCGCCCAGGAAACAGGTACACGGATACTCAGCGGATTCCAGGAACAAAGGGTGGGCACCGAGGTGGTCGTAACGCCCAGAGTGCATTCCGATTCCTACATAACCCTCGAAATAAACCCGAAGGTTGAGCAGATCGTAGACTACATCATGGTCGACGGCGAGAAGCAGCGACCCATAGTGAGCACCCGTCAAGCCAAGACTACCGTCATGGTCAAATCGGGAGACATCGTCGTGATCGGCGGCCTCAGAGATCAAAGCCACACGGTGCAGGCCGGCAGGGTGCCCTTTTTCCACACCATCCCCCTCATCGGCGGCTTGTTCAAGAACAAAACAGAGGAAAATGGCCTCACCGATCTGACGATCTTCATCAAGCCCGAGTTGTTCGATGAAGACAACCCACTCACCATCGAAGAACAAGAGCTGATCGGCTCGGTCGAATCCGCGCCTGCCGGTGACCCGGCGAAGGAATAGGTGGGTAGCAGGCGCGCAATAACATGTGAGCCCTGCAGGGGCGACTCTCGAAGAACGCCAACCCATCCGCGCAGGCACGCTGAACACATACAGGAATAGAGCCCCGAAACGAAAAAGAAACACCCGATGACGAACACCCAGTGACCGGAAAAACCGGCGCGCGGCGGCACCAGGGCCTTTCAGGCCACCAGGCACCCGGGATCGGGCACTTCTCAATAATTCTTCTTGCACCGGCTCGCGCGGCTATCTCAGCCCGGGCGGAGAGGCCCGCCTCGATCGCCTCCCAGCCAGAATCGAGCTGACCATTGCCATCTTTACGGTATGCTTGCCGTTTGCAACATAGTTTGCGTGCAACGCGGCGGATTTCTTCCGATCCGACGGACTGTCGGACGCGACGAGCGTGTGCTGATGGCCCGAATAGTGCGGCTCGGTCTTGCGGAGGGCCTGCACCTGCTGCCGCTTGCGCCGTGCTTCTTCTTTTGCTGCAACCTGGGCCTGTGAGGCCTTGTAGCTCAGCAGCATCTCCTCGTTAAAGTACCCCGAACACTTCCCTCTCTCCCACTGCAGTCTGGGTATCTCAAAAACTCCGCAGTACCTCTTAAAGTTGAGCGGACATCCATTGCACTTCTTGATCGGCTTCTTGGTGATGTTCATGAAAGCCTCCACGAGGAAAAAGATGCTGCCCGCATGCTGCCGACAGCACGCGGGCGTCCTGAAGAAGTACTGAATCGAGAATCGGGAAGAGCGCCGATACGAGCGGTACCGACGGTCAGGTGTGCTACTTCGAAAGGAACAACTACAGGATGCATGTATCGTATAGACCTCTAACATCCTTGAACAACATGCCCCCGAGAGAAGTTCGGGGAGACTGTTGGTCCGTTACTATTATGACACAGATTTTGCGTAATTCAAGTTTTTTGTGCCGCCGGGGAACCTGTCCGCCACGTATCCCTTGATGTGCCCGTAACTTACGCCCGAAAAAAAACTAAAAAAACATCGGCCAACACGCCTGCGCGCCTGCCCCCGCGGCCATGATCGCCCCGCGCCATACCGGCAATAAGTTCAGTAACACAGAACCGCGGCCCCTTCGTCTTCGGGCAAACGCAACCCTGATCCGCCGCGCACAATCCCGGACCCTCCGCATATAGGCCACCTTCGCCGACCTCGTTGCGAACGGGCTAATTCTGCGCGCGGCTCAACCGATACTATCATATCAGATGTACGCCAAAACAACCAAGCGACTACACGTCGGCCTTTATCAGAACCATGCCTCGGGCCGGAGTGTTTATACCATAGAAGGAGAGGCGAGGGAATCATGCGAACGTGGCACGATGGACAAATAAGCACCAGTCATCAGTTGGCTGCCGACAGCCTGGGCCGCACCACGAAATACGTTTACGACAACCCTGAATCTCACAGAGCGATCGTAGTGCTCAATTGCAGCCACCAATTTGACCAACACTTTGTTAATGGTGAGGCCGAGGTGAAGGCCTCTCTAGACTTCCAGCGCGTGCCCGGCAGCGACAAGCCGGTGATGAAACTCTCAGTGGTGGTCATGATCAGGAAGGACGAGGGAGTAAGCGGCGCCCAAGAAAACGGCGAACTGCTCAATGAATTATGAATTATGAGTTATGAATTCCGAGTCTTCATTCATCCTTCCGCCTTCTCTTCAGTCGCACAGTCGTTCAATCGTCGGTCTTAAGCCATAACTCATAATTCATGTGTGTCCTTCGTGCCTTTGTGGTGAGTTCTTCTCCCTCTTCGTTGGACGTTGGAAGTTGGACGTTCGATGTTGGACGTTCATGCCTTTCTCCGCCTTCCGCCTTCTCTTCTTCCCGGGCGAAACGCAACTCGACGTGACGCTTCCTTCGCCATCCGGCTTCTTGACCTTGGACCTTGGACCTTAGACTCTTAGTCTTGTCATTGGTCATTGGAAATTGGAAATTGAGCATTTCGGCTGGACCTTAGACCCATCAAGCTTTTTCGCCGGTTTTATCCTGTCGAAGCCCCATTTCCAGTGTTTTCGCCGATTTTTCCTTGACATTTGCTCGGCATGCGCTAAACTCAATGAGGTGAAGCGCGCGTTTGGTGCCTGTGGAAGGCCGAGACACAGTGGTTATGCCGAGCCAAGCTGCATGTAGCAAAACCTTGCACAGATCTAATGAGACCAGCGATCGACGGTGCCATTATATGCTGCCGGCCGCATAATATTGCCGTGGAAAGCGTTACGCTGAGCCGGGACCATCAAAAGGCTCGGCCTCGGCGAAGGGTCGGCTGGCGGCTTCCAGGTGAAATCGAACGACATGGGCCGATGCCATGCTCTGTTGCAACCGCGATGCAGGGAAGCATCTAGTGACAACCGGCGGAGGATAAGCCACAGATGGGCCCGAAAGAAAAGAAAATCTGCGCGATGCTCAAGTCGGCCGACCCGGAGCTCCAATGCGCCGCGGCAAAGATCCTCGGAGAGCTGCGGCCAAAAGATCCGGGCGTGATCCGCGCCCTGGGAAATGTTTTGTCCGATAGCCGGGAATCGGTAAGACTCTACGCACTGGGCGCCCTCAAGAACATACGCAGCAGGTCGGCTCTCAAGTATGTTATTCCAAGGCTCTCGTCGGAAGATCCGGAGCGCCGCGCCGCAGTCGCCACGATAACCGCCATCGGGGCCAGCGCTTTGCCCGACCTAAAGAAGGAGCTTCCCAATGTCAGCCCGCTGGGGCGGCAGGCCGCAGCAGACATCATCATCTCGATAGGAACTGAAGCGTCTTTCGGGGTATTGCTAGATGCCTTGGCCCTTGGCGACTTTGACCTCTGCCGGCACATTTGCGACCACTTCCGCGATCAGGTGGCGTCGTTCTCCAAGAACCACGCCGACGTGGTATTCCGCAAGATATGCAGGTTCCTCAGCTCGAGAAGGGTAAAAGACAACGAAGTCGCCACCATGGCGGGCCTGCGGCTCCTGGGCTATGTTGGCCATGCCAAGTCGCTCGAAATGCTCATCCCGTACCTCAATGAGAAGCATTCGCCCGCCGTGCGGCGTCACGCGCTGCTGGCCGTGAGCGCCCTGTTGCCCGTCCGCAAGCCCAAGCCCGATTTCGTCGAGGCGCTTCTAAAACTCCTGTCCGACCGGGCACATCCCGACCTGATGGAGACTTCGTCGCGGATACTCAACGGGCTCAGCATCCCTGCGTCGCTGTCCGACGAAATGATAAAACTGCTCTACAACCGCCACAGCGCCGTGCGAAAGCTGGCCGTGCGGGCGCTCGAGAGCTTCGGCACGATCAAAGCCACACGGGCGCTGCTCGAGTGCCTGGGGCGGGCCGACTGGGAGCTCACTCCCGATACAATGTCTGCCCTCAGAAAGATAAAGCACACGCCCGACGTTATCCTCTCTGAGGTCGAGAAAACTGAAGACAAAGAACGGGCGCGACGCCTGGCGAACGTCCTTCGCGGCGGGAAGTTCGACGTGTCGGAAAACATCCTCAACAACCTCGGCAGCAAGCTTCTCCAGGCCATTGCCGAGGATGGCGAGAAGCTCGACATCTATTTCGCTCTCCTTTCGAGCCTCAGCGAGGAGCGACTTGTGAGTGTACTGCTCACGCGGGCTCAAGAACTGAAGAAGGCGGGCAAGTTTGTCGAGGCGGAGCGGCATTTGCACATCCTCACGCAACTGGGCCCGCCGCCGGCGGAGGTCAAATACCAACTGGGCATCATCCGGCTCAAGCTCAGCAAGAAAAGCCTTGCCGCCGCAGACCGCGCGGCCGATCCGGCCTTGGCCCTGCTCGCGCCCCTGATCAGGATCCCGAAGTTCGAGCTATACAAGAAACTCGAAGCCGAGAGAAGCGTTCTCGAGGCGGCCGAGTACTATTACGTGGGGCATCACTTCGCCGCCAGCGAAGCCGAAGAAAAAGACTTTGGCCGGCACATCCTCCAACTCATCACACATCTCGCTCCCGACAGCAAAGAGGCCGCAAAAGCAAAAGAAGAACTGAGACAGAAGAAAAAAGCCGCGCCCGCGAAAAAGAAAAAAGCCGCGCCTGCGAAAAAGAAGAAGGCCGTGGCCGCGAAAAAGAAGAAGGCCGTGGCCAAGAAAAAGACGAAAAAGACAAAGAAAACGAAAAGAAAATAGTAAGGGCCAAGGACCAAGGTCCAAAGTCCAAGACGGATTCACCGCAAAGGCGCCCGCCGCCCGCCTTCGCGGGGGCCATAGCTATGGCGGAGGACCCGCGGGGCTATGGCGGACAAGCAAGAGGGCGCAAAGAAGAAAGAAAACAAGATGGGTTCGGGTTGAGCGTTCTGAAGAACAAGCGGGCATAATCTGTATTCTCAACATTCTTCTCTGCGTCCTTTGGGCCTCTGCGGTGATCTTCATCCTTCCGCCTTTATCCTTGTCTTCAGTCCCTTAAGGACTGACTGAATATAGCCCAGTGTTTCAACGCCGGGCTGGGCTGCCACCGCCCCATGGTCTTATTGTTCCATGGTCCCATTTTGCCACCGTTGGTGTTGAAGGAACTGTCGTAATACCGGAGGTGTAGCATGTGTGGAGGACGAATCATCATAACCGCGGCATTGGCGTTTGCATTACTGCCGGCCGCCCGCGCCTATCCTGAAACCAGCAAACAGGGGGAAGGGCGGGCCGGCGGCGGTTCTACAAAGACCGATGCATCCGACAAGCCGCAGCCCGAGCCCGCAACGCCCGCAGAGCTCAAGAAACAGTTGATGGCCGAGGCCGGCCGGGGCAAGCTGACCCAAGAACTGACCATCGCCTTCAAGGAATACGCCGTTGCACGCGCCAGGCAAGGATCAGGGTCTGCCGTCTCTGATGAGTTCTGGGCGTGGGTCGAGAGCAAGAAAATCATCCGTGATGCCTTGGCGGTGGGGCTGTATCCGAGGTACAACGTCAATGTGGTGAAGAGCCTGCAACAACTGCGCGAGAGGTCTGCCGACGAGGTGGACAGTCACCCCCATCTCGCGCTGGCGTTTGCTTTCGTTTGCGGAAGCTCCGGCGGCAAGGCGGCGAGGGAACCGTTGATGGGATACCTGTCGAAAGAGCGCGACGTCCCCTCGATGGCTGATTCCTTCGATTATTACATCAAACACGAGCGGCGGATGAAGTTCTCGCTGAAGAAAACACCGTGGCCGCTGCTGGCATACGTAGTCGACAACGACACCCCGATCGTCGAGCGGGAGTGGGCGCTCAGGAAATACTACAAGATCCGGGCCTCAAATTTCGTACAGATCTACTACGACGTGCCTTACGACTACAGCAAGGTAAACGGCCCCGGAAGGATGGGCGACAAGCCTTGGACGCTCATGAACATCCTCAAGTACGGCGGGGTCTGCGTCGACCGCTCCTATTACGCCAGCCGCGTGTTGAAATCTATTGGCGTGGCAAGCATGTACGACTGCGGCGAGGGGAGCCGCGGCGGCCACGCCTGGGCCGCCTGGATCATCCGCAGGGGCAGTGACCTCGATATGGCGTTTGGCGGCCGCTTCACCTACGATCGCTATTACACCGGGGAGATATACTGCCCGCTCACGCGCCGCAAAATACTCGACCGCGACATGCAGTTGATGGCGGCGGCCGTCAGGCGCTCATACAGCGGGTATCTGGAGGCACTCATCGGGTGCTACGCATACGAGATGCTCGACCACGAGGGGCGCAAAAAGGCGCCCGAGTTGCTCAAAGGCGCCGTGAGGCGCAACGAGTTGTGCGCACGGCCCTGGCGAGTGCTGGCACAGGCGTGCGTAGACGGCACCCTGCCGCGAAAAGACGGCGAGAGCATGTATACCTTCATGCTCAAGAAATTTGGTGATTACCCCGACCTCACCCACGAGGTGCTCGGGAAAATCATGTCGGTACGACTCGATATCAAAGATCCGCCCCCCAACAAAGAAATAGCCGGCAACCTTCGCATCCTTGAGAACACTTTCCGCGTGTACGACAAGGCCAAGCGGCCCGACCTGGCCGTAAAGCTCCGCTGCCTTCAAGGCCGGTACCTCGAAGCCGTGGGCCGCAAAGACACCGCCCGCAAGCTTTACATTCGCGAGTCCCAAAAATACGCCGGGGAACACTACGGTGTTATTGAGCTGTTCGACCGTGCGCTCGCGCTCCTGAGTGGAGAGGACTTCGAGGAGGAGCGTATGAGCTATCTGGGTACCATGGCCAACAAAGTCCCGAAATTTCAGGACAAGTTCAACAAAGACTATGGCTTGGTAAATCGTGCTTACGCGCACGTGGTCAAGGCCTACGTAGCCGCTTTGCGCGCCGCAGGCAGGGAAGATGAGGCAAGCGAATGGGAAAAGCGCTGAATAGACCGCGCGCCGGGCAGTGTGATCGGCGTTACCCACGGGCTTGCGGCACTGGCTCGGCGGAGCGGCTATTCATGCGAACCAGCACGGCCGGGTCGCCCGAACAGGCCGCCGGCGAAAAAAAACGCGTTTTTGTCGCCTCTCAGGCCGATTGGCGGGCCTTCCTATAAGCGCTTGCGAAGCAAGGACTTACGCGTCGTGGCGCGGGCGTCCGGCAAAGAAATCAAAAAAAACTCGGATCGGGAGTTGACATTTCAGGTTTTTGTGGTATAATAGCATATAGCCTGCTGACGGAAAACTGAGATGAGATTTTAAGGGGACACCGTACCCGTTCGGGTGCGATGTGTGCCCTTTTTTTATGTACAAAAGAAGGAACCGGAGTCCCTGCCGGCCTTCTTTTGCCCGGCGCCGAGAGCGGACCTTCGGCGCCGGTTTTTTTTCGCCTCGAGTTCATGACCATGGGCAGGCCCGCACGCGAGCAACGGTTCGCCGAAGCAAAACCAGGGCGCCATTCGGATGAGAAAAGTAAGCTTATTTGTGGCTACAACCCGTCTCTAATGGAAAGCGCAGAATGCATCGCTGATGTCTGGAAAGGGCGGCTGCGACAAGATATTATGGTTCCCGTGAATCGATGGCAACGCGGACCCGCCTTCGCTGAACCCGCTTCGGCGGACAGGCCCGCCTCCAGAACCCGCGGCGTCGCCTTAGCAGCTTTGGCGCGCTTGCCTGCCGGAAGCCTCGCACCGTCGCCATAGCGGCTTTGGCGCGTCGGCGACTGGCGGCTAGGTCGGCGACTTGCCGCGGACAGGTATTGTGTTTCTCCCGCACGAAATGCCCGTGTTTGGCGTTTTCCGTGTTTGGCGTTTTCCGTGTTTGGCGTTTTCCGTGTTTGGCGTTTTCTTAGCCCAAAGGGCGATAGTCTGTAGCCACGGGCGTAAGCCCGTGGAAAGCGGCAGGCCCCCCCCGCAGAGCCCCCGCAGGGGGCGGCAGATGAAGAGAAGGATGAAGGCGGAAGGCTGAAGGATGAATGAAGACTCGGGACTCCGGACTTCGGACCTTGGACTGATGACTGATGACTGAGCGACTGAAGAGAAGGATGAAGGCGGAAGGCTGA
>Ga0114922_10000195_pt1 | contig 57309 bp, 51 predicted proteins | sample AartaG_FD_100975 | JGI IMG/M metagenome (GOLD analysis project Ga0114922, IMG submission 100975) | Deep subsurface microbial communities from Aarhus Bay to uncover new lineages of life (NeLLi) - Aarhus_00045 metaG | ecosystem: Environmental > Aquatic > Marine > Oceanic > Sediment | place...
GTTCTCGGCAAAATTTGCTTGCAAAGCGAGCTTTGCCGCAAAATCTTGCCCTCGTCCACCAGGGCATTGAGAATGCCCTATTAGTGAAGCTGACTGAAAGGAAAGAATTTATTAGCCGCGGATACCTTGGGCATAAAAAGGCACAAAAAGCACAAACATTTTTTAGACCACGAAGAACACGAAGAAAGACTAAAAAACAAGTTCATTGTTCGTAGAAAAATGGCCGCGAAAAGGCACAGAAGGATATCAGGAGAACAGGAGAACAGGAGAACAGGGGGTATAGCGTATAGCGTGCAGCGGATAGGGATGCTCGATAGTGAGGAGTGAGCTAAAGTGAACTAAAATGCCTACCAGCCGTGCCAGAGCCACGGCTCGGCAGGAAGTGAGCTAAAGTTGGATTCTTCCCCCAAGGGGTCTTCGCTGCGCTATGAGATGCCGGATTCTTCCGCCGTCGCTGAAGCTATGGCGGACAAGCGATGCGTAGATGCGTTTATGCGTAAATGCGTACTATGGGGGTTTTTGAGCTAAGTTTTGCTGTTTATAAAGGAGTAAAGTGCGAAATTTGGGGGAAATAAGAAAAACAGGAAAAAACCTTTTCTTTCTTGAAATTGAGTAAAACGACTGGTATAGTACAAATACTGATATATTTTAGGCTATCCGGGAGGGTGATAGCTAAAGGCAGGACTTTTAGCACTCCTCCTGAATTGCCATAAGATAAGCGAGCTTTACAATGCGCAAATCGCAAAAACAGGCAAATTTTTCAGGAGGACAAAAAATGGCTAAGAAAAGAAATCTAAAAACGTCCCTCGTAATGTCATTATTTCTGCTGGCGATAGTATCAACGGCTGGGGCAGAAATCATCTACGTTGATGCGGATGCTTCGACGGGCGGTGATGGTCAGACGTGGGGGACGGCTTACAAGTATCTGCAGGATGCCCTGGCGGTTGCCTCAAGTGGCGAAATTTGGGTGGCCGCCGGGACCTATAAGCCTGACCCAAGCGGGCCGTCAGAGGACCCACGCGAAGCAACGTTCCAGCTTACTGATGGCGTGGCCATCTTTGGTGGGTTCGCGGGCGGCGAAACCAGCCTCGACGAGCGGGATTGGGAAACGTACGAAACTGTCCTGAGCGGGGACCTGAACGGGAACGATGTCGGTGATCTGTATGACTCATCAAGGAACGAGAACAGCTGGCACGTTGTTACCAGCAGTGGGACAGATGCCACCGCCGTCCTCGACGGCTTCACGGTAACTGCTGGCTATGCTTCTTATTCCGGACCATACCCATTCCATGGCCGCTACGGCGGCGGGATGTATAACGCTGGCGGCAGCCCGACTGTGACCAACTGCACATTCAGCGCGAATATGGCAGGCAGCGGTGGTGGGATGTACAACAGCGAGGGCAACCCGACGGTGACCAACTGCACATTCAGCGCGAATATGGCAGGCAGCGGTGGTGGGATGTACAACAGCGAGGGCAACCCGACGGTGACCAACTGCACATTCAGTGGGAACAATACCCACGGTAGTGGCGGTGGGATGTTCAACAATTACAGCAGCCCGACAGTGACTAACTGCACGTTCACTAACAACAACGAAGGTGACGGATACGGCGGCGGGATGGGTAACTCTAACAGCTACCCGACGGTGACGAACTGCACCTTCAGCGGAAACTCGGCAGGCCTCGGCGGTGGGATGCACAACAGGGACAACAGCAGTCCGACCGTCACCAACTGCACCTTCTCGGACAATACCGCCTGGGAAGGCGGCGGGATGGGCAACGATGAGTATAGCAGCCCGACCGTGACCAACTGCACCTTCAGTAGGAACTCGGCACACTATTACGGCGCTGGGATGTACAACGAAGACTACAGCGACCCGACGCTGACCAACTGTATCCTCTGGGGCAATACCGCTCCGAGTGGGCCGCAGATATACAATGACGGCACGAGTTCGCCAGCGGTTAACTATTGCTGCGTAGAGGACTGGAGCGGTGGCGGTTGGGGCAATATTGACGATGACCCGCTTTTTGTTGACCCTCCGGACAACCTGCGGCTCTCGACCGGTTCACCCTGTATTGACGCGGGCGATAATGCGTCCTTACCGGCGGACAGCGCTGACCTCGACGGGGACGGCGATACGGGTGAGGCGATTCCGTTCGACCTCGCCGGCAACCCTCGTATCTTCAACGATATCGTGGATATGGGCGCTTATGAGTGCCAAGTGGAGCAACCTCCAGAAGTTGATGGTGTCATCGGTTCTGCCGGCGGAACGGTAGAGGATACGGACGGGACGGGAGCCAGCTTTAGCGTGGATTCCGGTGTGCTGCCAGAAGATACCAGCATCAGCATTGAGGTGCTACCCGACCCTGGAGTTGACTCACCGCCCGGTTTTGCCGCCACTGGAACGTACTTTGTGGTCATCACCCTGGACCCGAACCCAAGTCCACTACCGCCCCCGGGGGCGACGATCACCCTACCCCTGGTACCCGTGGCAATTCCGCTGCCTGAGGGAACAACCCTGTCCCTGTTCAAATTCAATCCGGACACTGGCGAATTCATCGACACAGAGATCGTGGGCACGGTCGATCCGGGGAGTACCACCGCCACGTTTACCGGAGTGACCGAGTTTTCGATATTCGCCGGCTTCCAGGATGTAGCTCCGCCCGAGATCATTAGCATCTCTGCCAGTCCTGACGAGCTTTGGCCACCGAACCACAAGATGGTGGAGGTCACTGTGGAGGTGGACGCGGAGGATAACTCCGACCCGGCACCTGTTTGTTGGATTCTTGGGGTCGACAGCAATGAGTTTATCAACGGCCCGGGCGACGGCAACACCGAGCCGGACTGGGACTACACAGACGACCCGCTGGTAGTTCTGTTGCGAGCGGAGCGTGCCGGAGGTGGCACCGGACGGGTGTACACCATCCTTGTGGATTGTAGGGACACTTCGGGCAATATCGCCACCGGGACAGTGGATGTAATCGTACCGCACGACCAAGGCAAAGGAAAGAAGAAAGGAAAGAAGTAGCTAAGATAGGGCTGGTGGGCTTTCGCCTGCCAGCCCTTTTTCCTACCCATGAGGCTCTGCGACCGCCGTGGTCGGTGCGGTCGAGATGATAACGACTAAGATTTTTCTGCGATGTTGCCTGTATACTCAAGAAAGGGCTGCGAGTTGAACGCTTGCAGCCCTTTTTATTGGTACGGGTTTAAGTGGATTTTTTCGCCTGTGTCAGACAAAATGCAGATTTTTTGCGCTTATTTTTCAGGTTATAATCAGACAATAGAGTAGATGCTGGTCAGCGAAATGTGATTTGGAGGTTAACCTTTAGCACGTGCCAGGCAAATTAGACACAATGCTGGTTGAAGCTGCTCTCGGTGGCGACCTCGAGAGTTTCGGCGAACTCTGCAGCGGATATTATGCTTCGATGGTGGCAATCGCCTACTCTGTCCTCGGCGACCATCAGCTTGCCGAAGATGCCGCCCAGGAAACTTTTGCAAGAGCGCTTGGCAATCTGGGAGGCTTAAAGAACAAGACGAAATTTGCTCCCTGGCTTGCTGCCATTTGCAGAAATGTCGCCAAAGATGTGGTCACAAACAGGCTTAGGCGAATCAACGCTGAAGACCTTTGTGAAGTGGCGGATAGCAGTGGTTCTGATGATAGCATTCGGGCCGTTCGGCAGGCCATTGAGCAACTGCCGGTGCCTGCAAAAGAGCTGGTAATCTTGCGGTATTACGACGGCCTCTCGTACGAAGAAATCTCGACTGTGTTGGGAATTTCGAGGGCAGCAATTAATGGCAGGCTGACCAGAGCAAAAAGAAAAATCGCGAAATACTTACAGCGTAATGGCTTTCTGGAGAACCGATTATGAAATCTCACCAATCCAACGAACAGTTAGACGAACTCATCTCGCAGGCTGTCAGCCGCCAGAGGCCAACGTTCGATTTTGATAAATGGAAACGAAAACACAAAGACGAAATTCAAGTTTTCAAACAGCAAACGGCAGGAGAACAGACATTACATTCTCCCCGGCCGTTTAATATATGGAGAACAATTATGAAAAGCAGAATAACAAAACTTGCCGCTGCAGCGCTGATAATAACAGCGGCATTCGTAGGCGTACACTATTCAGGCGGCTCGATCGACCCCGCAACCATCGCCTGGGCTGATGTCACGGAACGCGTTACTGAGGTCGACTACGTACATTTCTATTATTTAAAAAGTCGGAATAACCGTCTTACAAGACAATTTGAGGGTTGGTATGCTCACGGGAAAATGGTTATTCGCGGAGATAGCGGAGACGCGACTTATGATGACGGCCAAACGTTACAAGGATTTGATGGGCACAAAAGGCGAACTGTTAAGAGACCATCGAACTTTGCCGAAGGACAGACTTTTCTTCAATGGTTTATCGGAGGCTTATTGTCAGATGAGAATGAGCAGTTCAGCCAACAGATACCCACCAATGTGGGCGACGACTTTCTCATATACAAATTTGACCCACCTTCGGAAGACAGCGATTGGATAGAAAGCATCTTTGTTACGGTGGGCAAAAATTCTCTTTTGCCTGTTCAGATGAAGGTCTACCATAAGGACCAGGATTACGACCTAGTCATATTTGATTACGAGGCTCCTGAGAAACCAGCGGAATTTTTTGAGCCTCCAATCACCAGTGAGGAGCCACCTCACGGTGCAGGTGAAGTTGTGCTCGATGGCGAAGAGGTAGTGATTGATATTGCAGGTGCCCCCGGTATCAAAACCGCAGTTGTACGGCTTCACAGTAAATCTTCTGACAATTCTGGTGAACCCACTTTTTCGCTGGATGTGGCATTCATTATCGAGGAAGGCTATAGGAGTATCACAAATGACCTTATACGATTGAAGCTGAACGAAGCGAAAAAATGTGGACTGGGCGCCGATAACTGGCCCGATGGGAAATATCGCAATATTAGATTTACACCGTTGCTAAAACCCACTGAAAAAGAGGATACTTGTATCGTCGAAATAAGCTGTTGGCTTAGGACTGAGGAGGATCGATTTTAGCAGTATCTGAATTCGCAGGTTTGAGGCCGGGCTTACTTTAGCTCGGCCTTTTCTTTTCGTTGAAGTGTGGTCAGCTTTTGACAGTCCCTGCATTGATCTTTTCTATTAGTACCGGCAGCTCGGAGAGCTGGTTTATTTTCAACACTCCTTTTGGAATTTTTTTGCCGATATTGGTGTAAGCGGCCTTTAGGACGGCCTGCATGCCTACTTTTGCCGCAGGTTTGACGTCCGTATCGATGCGGTCTCCCACGAACATAATATTTTCCAGCGTCTCGCCAATTCTCTCGGCGGCAATCTTGAAGATTCGAGTGTCCGGCTTGCGAAAATTAAATTCGTAGGAATAAACCTTGGCCGTAAAAAAGTCCAGTATACTTAGCTGTTCCAGATGTTTTTCCAAAGAGCTGCCGTGTACGAATGTGTTGGAAACGATGCCGAGCTTAAGGCCCATTTTTCTTAGTGTCGTTAAAGTCTCTTTCATTTTTGGCTCAATCCGGCTGATTTTGCTCAAGGGCTCATACCAGAGCCACGCAAAGTGCCGCCACTGCTGCCTGTCGAGCTTGATACCTTTTTTTGTGCCGATTCCCCTTAACAGAACCAACGAATTAAAATCATTTTTCGTTATATTGGAAATCCAGCCTCGTATGCGCAGAGCTATCAGGTTACGCCAGCAGTAGTAATTGAACTTGCCGATGGGCTGTCCTGCACTTTTGAGAAAATCGTATGATAATCTAGCGCCTTGCCGAAAGAATCGAGTTGTGTTGATTTTCCCAAAGTCCAACAAGGTTTCGCCGAGGTCGAACAATACCGCTCTTATTTTTCTATCTGACATAATCAGCGCCTAACGCATAAAAAACAGAGGAATATAAAGGCAAAAGGGCGCAAGGATGTAAGATGGCTGAGGCATATGCACTTATTCTCTCAACGGCGGCAAGTCATCGCCAAAGACCTCACATACCCAGTCGAACATTTCCTCATCGGATATTGCCGATACCCTGTCGGCTGCGTACTCAGCGTCTATCTTGTCCTTTATTTTGGCTATGCGCGGGCTATGCTTCGGAATTTCGGTCTGAAATCTTGCCTCTATCCAGTGCTTGATGCCTGCCGCCCCTGCCTTGTCGGTGATTGCAACGTTTATAGGCCGGTTCAGCAATTTGTTCGTGTCGAAGCAGCTGTATATTTCCTCATTCTTCAGCAGGCCGTCGGCGTGGATGCCTGCTCTGGTAACATTGAAATTCCTGCCCACCAGCGGATAGTTGTCCGGAATATTAAAGCCCAGCTCCTTCCCTGCATACTCGGCAAGCTCAGTAATCGCTGCGTAGTTGACGCCTGCAGTTGTGCCTTTTAATTGAGCGTGTTCGACGACCAGCCCTTCAAGAGGCGGATTGCCTGTCCTCTCACCGACGCCGAATATGGAGCCGTTAGCGGCACTGCAACCGTAGAGCCACGCCGTTGCAGCATTTACCTGCACTTTGTGCAAATCGTTGTGGCCGTGCCATTCGAGCCGTTCGGACGGCACGCCGATTTGCCGAAGACCATAGATAAGTTTCGGAACACTCCGCGGCAAGCTTATACTTGGCCACGGCAGGCCGAAACCGAGCGTATCACAAATACGAATTTTGACCGGCTTATTATATTGCTCGGCAAGCTTCATTAACTCACTGGCGAAAGGTAGCACAAAGCCTTCATAATCAGCCCGCGTTATGTCCTCGAAGTGACATCGCGGCGTCACTCCACTATCAAGTGCTGCCTTGGCGACATCAAGATAACTATTCATTGCCTGGGCCCGCGTCTTTCGCAGCTTAAGAAATATGTGATAATCGCTCGCGGAGGTCAGAATACCTGTTTCTTTGAGCTCCATTTGCGAAACTAACTTGAAATCAGCCGGCACCGCCCTAATCCAGCCCGTTATCTCAGGAAACTCATAACTTCGCTCCTTGCACAACTCCACCGCTTTTCTGTCACGCTTTGAATATAAGAAGAACTCACATTGGCGAATCAAACCGGTGCCGCCGTCTATCTGATGCAATAAATCGTAAACCTTTAGGATTTGCTCCGGCGTATAAGGAGGACGAGCCTGCTGACCATCACGGAAGGTAGTATCGGTTATCCATATCTTGTCAGGGATATCGTACTTAACTTTTTGATTGTCGAAGACTACTTTGGGAAAATCCGTATACGGGAACGTCTCACGATACAGATTGGGTTTCTCCACGTCTGCAAGTTCGGGTGTTTTGTCCACCATTATATAGTTATCTCCAATATGTTTTTGTTGTCTGTGATGCGATTCACGAGATACGAACGATAGCCGAGGTGGGATTCGAACCCACACGCCCAGTTACGGGCAGGGGATTTTAAGTCCCCAGCGTCTGCCATTCCGCCACTCGGCCTGACTCAATAGACTAACGCTTTTTGCCCGGTCCTGCAAATCTTTTCCTGACCGTTTTCTCTTACGTGGGTTTACCCGCCTTCGCAGAAAGCCATGGGTTTTACCCGTGGATGAATGCGAAAAAGGTATCCGCCGAAGCTTTAGCGTAGGCGGATGCTTCGGCGGGTTTCGCCGAAGATGGAGGTGCCACGGGCTATGCCCGTGGGGCTCCACCGGATGCCGACTATTTATTTGCAGCAAACCGGCGTGAACTAATCGCAGATATTAGCAGCGTGAAGTGTACAAGAATCAGCAGCGGCACAGATGCCCTTATACTCCGTGGCTTTTGCGAACTTTGTTTGCAAAATCCGAGACAAAACGAGGCGGCAACTGCCGGATAGAATCTACTATACGCTCTCTGATTTTGGCCAGTCGGATTGCGTTCTCGAGCGTCCTTAACTGTCGGTCATCACCAGCCAGGGACCTGGCCTTTTCAATTCGCTCCCTCGCGTCGACTAACCTGCCCATTGCCAAATAAACCACGGCAGAGTCCCTTAATATCCGAACGTCCTTCGGCCTCATATCGAGCGCATGCTCGAAAAACTCGGCAGCGTCATCCAAACACCCTTTTGTGGCCCTGACAAGACCAAGATAATAATAACCGTCTGCACTGGCATAATCTATGTCAACAGCCCGCAGCAGGCAGTGTATCGCATAATCCGGTTCACCAATTGCCAGAAACATCGACCCCATAGAAACCAATATATCCGAATCCTCCGGGTCCATTGCCAACTCGGCCAAGAGGTAATTTCTCGCCTCTTGTTTTTGTCCCTGCGTTAAGGCATACTGCGCCAGTCTGTAATACGGCCCCGGCAGCGTATTGTCTTTTTGCAGCGATTGATTAAACAGTTTTACCGCCTGCGGACAGTCGGCGTTATCAAAGGCAATTTCTCCCAGATAGAACAACGCGGCTCCTGAGTCGGGCTTAAGTTCAAGTATCCTGTTAAACTTTTCTTTCGCCGACTCAATGTCCCCGACCTCAAGCAAAAACAGGCCAAAATCGAGAATGATATCAACATCACCCGGATTATTACGAAGCTCTGCAAGAAAATACTCGTGTGCACGCTCACTGTCACCATCGGACCAGTAAGCCTGAGCGAGTCGGTGGTTTATTTGAGGATGGGTCGGCTCAAGCTCAGCCGTTTTTAACCAGCAGTGAATAGCTTTTTTGTACTCGCCACGTGCAAAAAGACTGTTGCCTATGTTATAGTAGCACAAAGCACAATTCGGTTTTATCTGCTGGGCAAGATAAAACATCTGCTCAGCCAGCTCATGCTGGCCCATCTCGGTGTAGGTAATAATGCGATTGCAATAACACGGTTCAAAGTCAGAGTCAAGCTGCTGGATTTGCTCAAAAGTGTCGATGGCCCGGTCGTATTGGCCTGTGCGGGTATAGTCGACCGCGAGCGAGTTTAATATCTCCAAATCACCGGGGCTCAATTGCAGTGCGATTTCGTATTCGTTTATCGCATCGTCAAATCGATTCACAGTATCCAGTGTAAGGGCCTTATTGAAATGCCACGAGTCGTTGGACGGGTTTATATCGAGAGCCTTTTCGAGCGCGTCAAGAGCCTGCAGCATTTTGCCGTCTTCGTAAAGTCTAAAAGCCGTGCGAGCTTTTCGCTCGGCTTCTGAATAACACCCAAATCCTGCTTCTTCGAAGACCATATAGCAGACCGCCTCTATATCGTGTTGGGTATTATCGTATGCGGTTCGGCGAACAGAGCATCACATACGACGCATATGCCCAAAGGCGTTATCGCCCAGTATGCAGCCTCCGGTTAGCAGTTTTTTGGCCGGCTTTAGCCGCTGTGGCCCGCAGAAAAAAAATGATGGAAATCCCAGCCATAACATCATATAATTGCAGAAGTTAACCTCCGGTGCAGGAGCGGCGTCATTTGAAGTACTTTTGGCGCTGTGCTGTTTTTCTGGAAAGCAGCCTCCGAGGGTCTTATAATGTGTATTCACTGAGAGTGTTGGAAGTACGAACTGCTGCCAGATACAAATGTTGTTTGGAGAAGTAAAACTATGATTAAAGAAACGAAAGGTCAGGTAACAGCCGGCAAGGGCAGTTACGCTGTTGTAGTCAGCAGGTTCAACGAGTTTATAACTGCTAAGCTGCTTGCAGGCGCAATAGATTGTCTTCGGCGTCACGGTGCCGCTGACGAACAGATGAGCGTAGTCTGGGTGCCGGGGGCCTGTGAAATTACGTTAGCTGCAAAGAAACTCGCGCAAAGCGGTAAGTACGCCGCTGTGATATGTCTCGGCGCTGTCATACGCGGTCAAACCTGCCATTACGATTACATCTGTCAGCAGGTAGCCCGTGGTATTGGACAAATCAACTACGATTCCGGCATACCGACGATATTTGGCATCCTGACCTGCGAGACACTTGAGCAGGCTGTTGAGAGGGCCGGCACAAAAATGGGTAATGCAGGCGCCGACGCGGCAATGACAGCTATGGAGACGGCTAACGTGATGGAACAGATTTAGATGCCGGCTTATCCCGTGAATCGTGAATTACCAGAGGTCAGCGACCAAACAAGAAATGCAGGTAGACAGAAGAACAAGGGCCAGAGGACTGGCGATGCAGGCTTTGTATCAGCTTGATGTCCAGGGCCCGGACCTGCTTGAGCTTTTAGGGCAGTTCTTTGTAGAAAACGAGTCTGACGATTCGGTACGCAGGCTCGCGCGGGATTGGACAAAAGGGACGTGGGAAAATCTGGCACAGTGTGATGAGCTGATAGAGGATTCTACAATAAAATGGCAAATATCCCGGCTTTCGCTTGTGGACAAAAGCATTTTGAGATTGTCTGTCTATCAGTTAAGATTTTGTCCCGATGTTCCCCCGCGGGTAGTAATAAATGAGGGCATCGAGCTTGCCAAGAAGTTCAGCTCCGACAAGTCTCCATCGTTTGTCAATGGTGTGCTTGATGCCGTTTTAAGAAAATTAAAGGTGGAAAGATAGATTCTTACCTCGTTAATCGGGTCGCAAGCCACACAAGAAATGAGAACAATAGCGGTACTAAACCAAAAAGGTGGAGTAGGCAAAACCACAACAGTGGTTAATACTGCCGCTGCTCTTGCCGCTACGGGTTTGAAGGTGGTTGTTATTGACCTCGACCCGCAGGCGCATCTGACGATACATCTCGGCCTGGAGCCGGAAACAATCGAGGCCGGCTCCTATGGAGTCCTGACCCAGTCAGCCCAATTAGAGGAAGAAATCTCGCCCGCCCGCCCAAACCTTTGGCTGCTGCCTGCCAACATTAATTTGGTCGGTGCCGAAACCGAGCTGGTAAGTGTAGTCGGAAGGGAGACGATTTTGCGGGAGGCAATTAAACCGATTGAGGACAAATTCGATTATCTGATAATTGACTGCCCCCCTTCGCTTGGGTTGCTTACGCTCAATGCCCTCGCCGCCGTCGAAGAGGTCTTAATCCCGCTGCAACCTCATTTCCTGGCGCTGCAGGGTTTTGGAAAACTGCTGCAAACCGTCGACCTGGTTGGCAAGAGAATTAACCCAAAGCTGAAAGTCAAGTGGGTCTTGCTTTGTTTGTTTGACAGCCGAGCCTCGCTTCCGAGTGAAGTAAAGACCGATATCGAGCAATTCCTCAGCAACGCGCGTGGAACTAACTGTGCCTGGTCACAGGCCCAAATTCTGCCGGTTCATATTCGAACAAACATTAAACTTGCCGAGGCACCGGGCTATGGCAAAACAATTTTTGAATACGAGCAGAATTGTCACGGTGCAGAAGATTACGGCAAAGTGGCCGACTTCATACATACTGAGTCAGAGCCGCTGCCACAGCCGGATGTCGCCGAGCAGAGTACAATCCCTGGGCCCAGGGTCCCGCCACCGATTGAAATCAAATCAACGCCACAGCTCGATTCGCAACCGCCACTTTCGGAATTTACACAGCCGACCCCGGCGGCTCAGGAGCCAAATGCCGCCGAAACCGAATAACTAAAGCGGGAAAATTGCCGCCGCGAGAAATCAGCGTAATCTTCCTGCCAGACAGCTATTATCTCTACAACCGCCGGCAACACTCTGTTGGCTTTTCTCTCAGACCAGCTCTTGCGGGTTTTGCAATTGTTCTTTGGTGAAGTAGAGCAACTGTGACGTATAGGCCTCATTTATGATTCTGTGGCCGCTTTTCAGTGAGCAAATTTTCCTGCCGGGCAATCTCAGCCAGCGATTTTGTGCCATCCCGGACGCCGGCTCAATCTTACCTCAGAGGTGTGGCAAGATATATGTACCCTACTCTCGTTACTTTGTAACCAAAGCGCTGTAAAGCAGGGAAAAGACCGGAATAGTATCCCAATAACAATATTTGGCGACGAGCAGCAATAGCTTCGTTTAGCTTTTTGTGAGCCTCTGATTGCTTCTGCCCGCCTGCAGGACGTCTCAACCCCCTAATGTTAATGCGGTCACAATAGGGCGTATATGATTCCTGGAACAAGTAGTGCTCAAAAAGTATATATTGGCTCCAATGACCTATAAGAAAGTAGTTCGGACCGGTGACGTTACTCACTTCTATCACTGAATTCCGGTATCCATTGTGATATTTATTTAGCTGCGCGATTTTTGAAAATGCGACAAACCCATTGATAGAAACGGCAAAAACCACTGCGCCCACAAGTATAATCTGAGCGCGTATTCTGCGCAACACGGGCAGCATCGCCACAAGCATACACGATACTGCGCACAGTACGCTCGTTATTAAAAACCATTTAGGCAGGAGTCTCGACACCTCTGCTAATGTTCCTGTTGTTTTGATTAGTATCGCAATTACCATTAGCACCGAAAGTAAGGCGGCGGACAGTATTGTGGCATACGGCCTGCCTTTCAAGACTCGCAAGAGCAAATGAACTCCCAATCCGCCGACTAAGCAAAGTAACACATACGTGGGGAGCTGCACAGGCACGTCAGCAAATTTTTCACCAAAGCGCAAATTAACAATCCAGAGGGCCAGCAATGCAATACCAAGCGGACGGAACCTTTTTCGGCCAAAGAGTTCCAACAGTCCGGCCACCACAAATGGTATACAAAAAAACAAGCTGGAGAACACCTCCCCACCTTCTTTGCGCAGGGCACGCCCTATATCTACTGACACATTGGTGGCTTTCAGCAGACCTCTGCCGCCAAAGAAATAATCCCTGTACACGGGAAGTATCGCGGCGACGGCAATGGCTAAGATGACCGCACAGAACAGAAGAAGCGGCCGCAAGCGGGGACGAAGTATGAAAAAAAGGGGCAGGGCGAATATAGTGCTCGGGGTAATAAGCAAAGACAAGGCAAACGACAAACCTGCAATGATGGGCCTGTCCAGCAGCCATAACAAAAGCGCCAGAACCAGGAAGCAGATTTGCGGGGTATATACCTCGGCATATATTGAATTTTCCAAAAAAATGTAGTGTGTGAGAAGGAAAAGGCCCGAAAAAAGAGCTGCAAGGCGCTTGTGGCAAATAATTAAAGTTATGAAATAGACGAGCGCCACAGTCAGAGCGCCAAGAAAACAATTCATCAAATTGACCGCATAGTCGTCAGAGCCGGGAAGGATGCGAATAAAGCCGGCACCGAGCAAATAGTATCCAATGTGTATCGACCTTGCGCCGAGATTCAGGTTTTTCATTTGCTGCACATAGACTGCCGCATCGCCGTTTGACAAAGCTTTTGTACAGACAGAAGCATAACCCGCGAATGCCACCAGGAAAAGCGCTGCCGCAATGATGAAGTCTCTGGCTTTGCACGATTGAAGACTGTTAAGAAATGGGTTGGAAAAGTCAGCTAACTTGCCTTCAAGTTTTCTAAGCTTCAGCTTGGCATAGAGCATTGCAGTCGTTTCTCCTTGAAAGAAAGTCCGGTGACACGAGTATATCTTTTCTGCCTCTCGGTTATAAGGGCCTGGCAGATTTTCGATATATGATATTACTTGCTAACCGTTCGAATGTCAATACTTAAGATAACATGCGATTACCTGTTTTGAAATTCGCCAAATTTTGGTCAAGCATCAAATTCCATACACTGTTTTGCGATGTTTGACGTGAAGGGTACTTTGTATCGTGCAGTATTTTCCGAAACTCTGAACCGGATAATCCACCTTCTCCTGTGAAGAAAATCTGCGACCTGGCTGTCATAAGCTGCTCACCACTGCTCAGATTACCACGTCATAGCTTTCCGTAGATAAAATTATTGGAGCGGTCATCGCGATTCCATTCATCGACAGATAATCCATTTCTGTCCTTATCGGAAATCAGATTTGTAGACGGAACCATGCTATCAAACAGCTTTTTTAAGTTCGCATCACAAAGTTCCCAGTCAATGTCCTCTGCCAAAGGCGAGATGCCAGCCTCACAGCCGGGATTGTACCGGCCCGAGCAAAAATATTCGATAAGAGTATCTTCCGGAAAGAAATTGCCATGTGCAAATCCAGGGGGGACCCAAATCCACTCGTGATAATCGGCTTTGCGAACAGCGGGCATATCATACAGAACAATCTTACCAAATGTCGGAGAACCCTTTCTTATATCTAAAACCATATCAATCATTCTACCCGTTAGAGTACGTACCAGCTTGCCCATATAAGGATTCCACTGAAAGTGCAGACCTCTAACAGTCCGGCTTTTGGAGTAGCTCTCATTACATTGCACAAAATCGACGTCCTTCATAAAGGCCATTTCCTCGGGACCTTTGAAATCACTTTCCCTATAATGTTCGGTGAAATACCCCCGGTGGTCGCGAAAACGAGCGAACCTTATTACCCTTATGGCTTCAATCTGCAAGGCATTTACTTCCAGTATTTTCATATTCACACTCCATCGAATCGATATATGGCGTTCATCATAGCTTCCCTCCCACCTTAGCGGCAGCTTTTCCTTATTTGCTCACTGCCCAAGTAGTATAGAGGCGTCTCTGATGCTTTCAATAATTAAATGAATACAGGGCGCACGTGAGCATACGCACAAATGACTGCCAAATTGGCACATAGACGAAAGGGCGAGGAAGCCGCAAGTGCTTGTTACTACAATAGTTAGAGTTTTAATGTTTTTGGGCACGCCGTTTGCTTTTATCTAATTGAAACTCGCAGTACATCCGATAATTGAGATTCGAAGGGACAAATTATGAAGTTTGACAAATTCACGCTAAAGGCTCAGGAAGCATTGGCGACTGCCCAGCAGATTGCGATGGCCAAATCTCACACCGTCCTGTCGCCTTTGCATCTACTAAGCGCAGTCTGTGGTGATGAGTCCGGCGTTGTAGTTATGATTTTAAAAAAGATAGGCGCAAACGTCTCGCGACTAAGGGACATGATAGAAAGCGAGCTTCAGCGACTTCCGCAAGGCGAAAGCAGTACTCAGACCTTACCTGAGCCGGTCTTTAATCAGATAGTGCTTGACGCCCAAAACCGAGCAGATGCGATGGGTGACGAATACCTAAGCGTGGAGCACTTGTTTATTGCGCTGGCTTCGGTGCAAAGTGACGCCAGGGAAATCCTACGGCTTAACTCGGTCACACCCGAACAGATTGAAAAGGCCCTGAAAGAAATCCGCAGCGGTGAAAAGATAACCGACCAAAACCCGGAAGACAAATACAAGGCGCTCGAGCGTTATGGGATTGACCTTCTGGAGATGGCCCGTAAGGGAAAGCTTGACCCCGTCATCGGTCGTGACGAAGAGATTCGCCGATGTATGCAGGTTCTCAATCGCCGGACGAAAAATAACCCGGTGCTTATCGGCGAGCCGGGTGTAGGTAAGACCGCAATTGTCGAAGGGCTTGCCCAGCGAATAATTGCCGGCGACGTCCCTACGGGCTTGAAGAACAAGAGAATAATTGCCTTGGATATGGGTGCGCTGATAGCGGGAACAAAATTCAGAGGCGAATTTGAGGACAGGCTTAAAGCTGTACTGAAAGAGGTCGTTGGCGCCGAAGGGCAAATAATACTTTTCATCGACGAGCTGCATACCGTTGTAGGTGCCGGCAAAGCTGAGGGCGCGGTCGATGCCGGCAATTTGCTAAAGCCCTCACTTGCAAGGGGTGAGCTGCGCTGCATCGGCGCAACAACGATTGACGACTATCGAAAATATGTCGAGAAGGACGCAGCGCTCGAGAGACGTTTTCAGCCGATTCTAATTGACCCGCCAAGTGTCGAAGAAACAATAGCAATACTTCGAGGCCTGAAAAACCGCTACGATACTCACCATGGCGTTCGGATTACGGATTCTGCCCTTGTTGCAGCCGCTACGCTGTCAAATCGCTACATATCCGACAGGTGGCTTCCGGACAAGGCAATAGATTTGATGGATGAAGCGGCGTCAAAGCTGCGGATTGAGAATGATTCGCTGCCCGCTGAACTCGACAGTATTCGCAGAAAGATTATCCAACTGCAAATCGAACGTGAAGCGCTAAAGAAAGAGAGCGACAACGCAAGTAAAGAACGACTGAAGAAAACTGAAAAAGAGCTGGACAAGTTACAAAAGCAGGACAAAGAGCTGACGGCGCAGTGGGAAAAAGATAAAGGCGACATCGACCAGATAAAACAATTAAAGGAAAAAATCGAAGAGGCCCAAAACCAATTTGAAAACGCCCAGCGCAAAGGCGAACTGGAGACCGCTGCCCGGTTGAAATACGGCACAATAGCGGAGTTGAAAAAGGAGCTTGAGGAAAAAGAGGCCCAACTGGCCGAATTAAACGGAGGCAAAATCATCCGGAACGAAGTGACCCAAGAGCATATCGCCGGTGTTGTTTCCAAGTGGAGCGGCATACCGGTTGCGAGATTATTGAGTGGAGAGCGTGAGCGTCTAATGAAGATGGAAGAGGCGGTTCGCCGACGTATAGTCGGCCAGGATGAAGCGGTTGCAGCTCTTTGCAATGCGGTCCGCAGGAGCCGAGCGGGTCTGGGCGACCCGAATCGGCCGATAGGGACATTTCTGTTTCTTGGGCCGACCGGCGTGGGCAAAACCGAGCTTTCCAAAGCACTTGCTGATTTTCTGTTTAATAACCCGAATGCCATGATTCGGATTGATATGAGTGAGTTTATGGAGCAGCATTCCGTGGCGCGCCTCATCGGCTCGCCGCCAGGCTATGTCGGTTACGAGGAAGGCGGACGACTGACCGAAGCTGTCCGCCGCAAGCCATACTCGGTGATTCTGCTCGATGAGATCGAAAAGGCCCATCCCGATGTTTTCAATGTGATGCTGCAGGTCTTCGACGATGGGCGATTAACGGATGGCAAGGGCCGGACGGTGGACTTCAAGAATACCGTTATCATTATGACCAGCAATATTGCCAGCCAGCAAATTCAGCAGCTCACTGAAGAATCCGGCGCCGACTGGGAAATTGAGGCGCACGTCAAGGATGCGCTCAAGCAACTCTTCAAGCCGGAGTTTTTGAACCGCATTGACGAGGTAATCGTTTTCCATATGCTTACAAAAGACGATTTGAGAAAAATTATCGATATCCAGCTTGGTTACTTAGCTGAGCGCTTGGACGGTCGCAATATAAAAGTTGAGTTTACCGATAATGCCCGCAAGCTGGTTATGGACGAGGGCTACGACCCTGTTTTCGGTGCAAGGCCTTTGAAGCGGACGATTCAGCAGCTCCTGGAGAACCAGCTTGCGGCCCAGCTTCTATCCGGCAAATTCGCCGAGGGCGACGCAGTAAAAATTGACGCCGACCGCCACAAATTCACGTTCGAGAAAATATAGCGTAGATAGAAAAGAGTCGAACTCGACGTGTTTTTTTGGTAACCTCCGTATCGCCTACTCGCAGTATCTGAAGCTGGTAACGTTTGAAAGTAGCCTAATTCTCTACTATGTAAGGACAAAGTAGTATGGGATAAAAAGCGAGCAAAAAGAAAGGCCACAGGCACTCTACACATGTGAGGACATGGATGAAAACACTGACTATGGAGGATATCGATGAGCTACGACGGAGACTGGCAGAAAAGGGACCGCTCTGGCAGGAGTGGCAGTACAAGCTGCACGGCGGTAATATCATCATCTACACCCCTGTAACACCGTGGAATTCAAGAACGAGCAAACCGGACCCCGAGAAGCGATACCTGGCCAAGCACCTGCGTATTGTGCCTTCTTTGCCTGGTCCATGCCAGTTGGAGTATTTCCGGCATACCGGGCAGTGGTGTCCGTTGCCGTGCACGGGAGACATTAAGGAAATTGCCGATAGCATCAAAGCGGACGAGTTTGGCTTGTGTGCCCCCACGGAACCACCAGCGTCTATCCGTAAAATAAATGAAAACTGAAACCGGATCGGCCAGAACTATAATAACTGCTTAAAAAGAAGATTTCTATGTCAAAGGCAAAACGATTGAAACGTAAAAAAGCCCTGCAAAAAAAGGCCAACATCCGTCAGATGGCTCTAAGTAAAAGCTTAAAGGCAACACTGGGGTCTCATAAACCGTTGAAACGGATGACCCAAGACCATCAGGATGTACTCCAAAACATCGAGTTCGTTCTGGTCTCCGGGTATCGCAACGACCACAGTATCGACGACTGTATTGTTGCGGATGTTTTGAAAGCAGCTATCCAAGGCGAGGCACCGGAGGGTGCCCGCGCCATACCGTTGAACGAGGGTCTTGAAGATCTTCGCCAGTTTCGCTCCGACGTTCCGGATGATATATGGCAAGACGGCCTCCGCACCGTTCTACAGTCTGTTCACCGGCATTCCAATCTAAGGCCAGGCTCAAGGGGTTATCTTGATTTTGTTTCCGATTTTATTCTTTGATTACTCTCCAAGAAATTGAAGACAGATGATGGGCAATCACCTATCGCTTCCGAGTCATTCTACAAAAAGGTACCAGCTATTCACTGAAATTGAATTTTTGAGATTTATCCGCCTCCGGCGGATTTATCTTGCAGTTTTTCCCATAAAAGTAAGAATAATCAGCAGCGCACTATCAAGCATGTTTCCGGCTGACAGTGTCAAAAAAACTGTGAATCGTTGACAGTAAAGGAAGGGAATCCAAATGGAAGTCAAAAAGGTGTTAGAGCAGGTAAGAAAAGACGACATAAAATTTATTACCCTGCAGTTTACCGATTTGCTCGGCGTCATAAAAGAGGTCATCATACCAGTTGAACAACTGGAAGGCGCCGCACGCGACGGGGTCTGGTTTGACGGCTCTTCGGTCGAAGGTTTTGCCCGCATACAGGAGAGCGACCTGTTTCTCAAGCCCGATATGGCAACTTATGCTGTCGTTCCCTGGCTGACGGAAAACGGCAAGACGGCAAGATTAATATGTGATATCTATCGCCCGGATGGCAAGCCCTTCGCAGGAGACCCCAGATTTATTCTTAAACAAGCGGTTGAGGAAGCTGCAAAGGAAGGGTTCGAATTCAATCTGGGGCCGGAGCCGGAATTCTATTTGTTTAGAACAGACGCTGAGAAAAGAACCTCGCCGATGGATTACGGCAGCTATTTCGACCTGTCCTCTCACGAAGGATACAAGGTCATAAAGAAAATCGTGGGCGCACTGGAGAATTTTGGAATCAACGTTGAAACGTCGCATCACGAGGTCGGCTTCGGCCAATATGAAATTGACTTCCATTATGGCCCGTGCATTGATATAGCCGACAAGGTGCTTACATTAAAATATTGCGCCAAGAAAATCGCGCAAATGTACAACCTGCACGCTACCTTTATGCCCAAGCCTGTAATGGGTAAGCCAGGCTCCGGAATGCACGTCCATCAGAGTCTTTTTGATACCAAGGCAAAAGCAAACGCCTTTTACGACAAAGACCATAAATACAATCTGTCGAAAGTCGCCTTCGGCTTTATCGCCGGGCAAATCAAACACATCAAAGCAATGTGCGCCATTCTTTGTCCGACGGTGAATTCTTACAAAAGACTGGTTTCCGGTTTTGAGGCGCCTGTATATGTCACCTGGGCTGCGATGAATCGCTCAGCCCTTTTGCGAGTGCCCAAATGGTTCAAAGCCAAGCAGGAAGCCGCCCGAATCGAGCTGAGAAACCCCGACCCTGCCTGCAACCCGTATCTGGCATTTGCCGTTATGCTAAAAGCCGGGCTGGACGGAATCAAAAACGACCTGACTCCACCTGAGGCGGTTGAAGAAAACATATACCAGCTCGACGACGAAAGTTTGGTCCAGAAAAACATTGATACCCTGCCAACCTCATTATGGGAAGCCCTGGGCGAACTGAAAAAGGACAAGCTGCTGCAGGAAACTCTCGGTGAGCATCTGTTTGAAAGATACATCGACGTGAAGACAAAAGAGTGGGACGAGTTCAAAAAGCAGGTCACCACCTGGGAAATCGACACATACTTGGATACCTTTTAAAGCTTTCGGTCTTTCTTTGTCGAGAAAGTGTAGGGCTCTTCTCTAATTGAGCGGGCAAGCAAAGGACTCCACAAGATGCCTAAGATAGCCAACGTCATTTTGTGCACGGTGATGCTACTTTCTTGGGGCTGTGCCCAGCGACAACCAGCACAAGTTGAGACGGCCTTACGACAAGTGAGCGTCGAATGGAGTGACGACGGCGCCGGAGGATGCCTGCCGGAACTGGTACATGAACCGCGAGTTAGAGCACTGCTACAAATGCCTAACGTATCTGAAGAACTAATCGCCCTTCTTGATTCGACTGACTCAACGATGTGCACGGCTCGAATAAGGCGTACGTCGAAACCACAGCGGGTTCCTCTTGGCTACGTTTGTCTGGATATCCTTCTCAAATCCGTCCATGAGGATTATTATTTGACGATTTTCATGGGTAGTGCCGACGACGGTCTGTGGACTAATGTGCGCGAGCCTTACTATTTCGCACCTGATATTCTCAAGCAAGTGTACGGAAAGGCAAAAATGAGAGCTGTTCAAGACGCTTGGCAAAAGCTCTATAGCGAGACGAATGGGAATATATGGGGCACAAGCCGCCACTCTGAGATGTGACGAGTAGATGGGCTGGTAATTAAGCTGTGAAATCACCTATCTCATTTAATTGATATAATCTCGATACTATCACATGGGTAGATTGTTCGGCGATTATAGATTGACGGCGATGCCGCGGTTGGCGAGGTATTCATTCGTATAGGCGGGATTAGCTGTCTTGCTCAGGCGGTTTGGGAATAAGGGGGTCAAGAAGCTTGATAAGTTCCGGAATACGCTCCGAGGCAACACGCCATATTCGTTCTACGAGAATTTCGCCATATTCATGGGCGAGGATATTGCGCTGAGCGATAATTGAACTCCACAGGATTTCGGGGTGACCACCTCTGAGGGTTGAGGAAACATTCTTAGCTGCTTCGCCGATTACCAATAGCTGCCTTTCGACCGCATAACGAAGGACTTTGTTAGATGCAAATTCCTCGTAGCTTACGCCAGCTACGAATTGAGCTATTTCACGAGCCGCCTCCCTCATATCCCACAACAGCGCAGCGTCTCGTTCTTCAGGCTGCATAGATAATCTCCATATCGTTCAATATCGCACGTCTGCGAAAGGGATTTCGCAGGCTTTCCTTTTCCACCAACTCTACTTCATGAGCCAAGATAGCTTTTAACTCGTCCTGCATCTGCGCTAAGTCAAACAGACTGTATCCGCAGTCCGCCGTAAAAGTCACCAATACGTCAATATCGCTGTCCGGACGAAAATCATCCCCCAGCACAGAGCCAAATAGAGCAAATTCGGTAATCTTCCACTGCCGGCAAAAGCCTGCGATTTTTTCTTCCGGAAGGTCAATCTTATGAAATCTCACTATCATTCTCCTGTTTGTATCGGTTTTTGCCTAAGTCTTATTGTGCAATCTATAGCATAGCTGCTCGACGAAGTCAAGCCCAACGTATGGCCCATCGCATACTGCGTGTCATAGATTTACAGATATGCCGCGGCTGGCGAGGTATTCTTTCATTTGTTTTATCGTGTAGTTTCCGAAGTGGGTGATTGAGGCCATAAGAACAGCGTCTGCCCCGCCGTCAACAATGGCGTCATAAAGGTGCTCGAGTTTTCCCGCCCCGCCGGAGGCTATTACGGGGATATTAACCGCATCGCTCACAACTCTGGTCAATTCGATATCGTAGCCTGCTTTGGTACCGTCAGCATCCATACTGGTAAGTAGTATTTCACCTGCGCCCAGCTTCTCGGCTTTGGCAGCCCATTCAACGGCGTCAATTTCGGTCGGCTCGGTGCCGGCCTTGACACAGACCTGCCATTTTCCGGGTTGGTCTTTCGCACGGCGGGCGTCGATGGCAAGGACTATACACTGATTTCCAAAACGCTGGGCGGCTTCGGCAATTATATTCGGATTTTCAACGGCAGCAGTGTTCACCGACACCTTTTCTGCTCCGCTTCGTAAAAGTGTATCTATTTGGTAAACTGTCTGTATGCCGCCGCCCACGGTAAAAGGAATGAAGACATTTTCCGCAACCTTCTCAATCAGTTCAACTATTGTTTTGTGTGAGCGAATAGTGGCGGTGATATCCAAAAATACCAGTTCGTCTGCGCCCTCGTCACTGTACCTTGCACCGAGTTCCACAGGGTCGCCCGCGTCGCGCAGATTCAAAAAATGAACGCCCTTGACCACGCGGCCGTCCTTAACATCGAGACAAGGGATGATCCTTTTCGTGAGCATTACAGAGTTTGACCTTTACAAATTTCATAAAAATTCCGCAGGACCTTCAAGCCTGTTTTGCCGCTCTTTTCCGGGTGAAACTGCGTGCCATAGATATTGCCCTTCTGCACCGCCGCGGGCATGTAGAAGCCATAGTCAGTATGTGCGCTCTTGGCCCGGTTGTCTTTGACCTTGGCATAAAAGGAGTGAGCAAAATAAAAATGCCGCTCTCTTCCGACGCCGGCAAACAGGTCCATATCTTCAGGCAGCTTGACCAGGTTCCATCCCATATGAGGAATTCTCCGGCCGGCAGGCAAAGCCACAACGTTGCCGTGGACTAAGCCGAGGCCATTATGCAGGCCATACTCAGTGCTTTGGTCGAAAAGCATCTGGTAACCGACACAGATACCCAAGAGCGGTTTGCCGCTTAAAGCAGCATTTTTTATCAGCTCGGCCAGAGACCCCAATGTTCTGACAGCATACCCAAATGCTGCGACTCCGGGCAGAACAAGGCCGAGAGCATTTTCAATATCAGCGGCTTCGCAGCTAAGCTTTACGCGACAGCCAATATGGCTAAAGGCGTTGCATACGCTTTTGACGTTCCCCACATTGTAGTCGATAACAACTATCATAAATCAAGTTAAACCGAATAAGAACTGAATCGTCAAATGATAATATCTGATACGATAATTAAGCAGAATTGATTTGTTAAATAGGCAGGTTTCTTCTACAATAGAGAACTAATGTTTGACGCAAACGTAAGGTATATAAATGTGCGGCATAGTAGCTTATCTGGGTAAAAAAGTTGCCCAGCCAATTCTCGTGGAAGGGCTAAAGCGCCTTGAGTACCGCGGATACGACTCGGCAGGTGTGGCAACTCTAAGCGGCAACGCGATAAGAATAAAGAAAACCGGCGGCAGAATCAGCGACCTCGAACGTATCCTGGATAAGCCTGATAGCAAGGAAACACTTGGCCTCGGACATACCCGCTGGGCAACACACGGTGAGCCGAATACTACAAATGCCCATCCGCATCTGGACCATACCGGCAAAATAGCCGTCGTTCATAACGGGATTATCGAAAACTACGCCACACTAAAAACCTGGCTGCAAAACGAAGGAACGAAGTTCGCAAGCGAAACCGACACCGAAGTGATAGCAAACTTAATCGGCTATTTCTATGCCAAAGGCGATGAGGATGAAGGAAGAAAACAAGCGGACGGCCAGAACAAATTCGAATGGGCGGTCCAGCAAGCTCTTCATGAACTGCACGGCACTTACGGACTGGCCATCCTATGCTGCGATTTTCCGGATATGCTCATCGGCGCTAAAAAGGGCAGCCCTTTGATTTTGGGCGCCGGCGATAACGAATACATCCTGGCCTCCGACGCCGCCGCAATCGTAGAGCACACAACCCAGGCGATATACCTTGCCGACAACGAGATGGTTACGGTCAGCTCAGAAGGCTTCCATACCAAGACCATTGATAATGTCACTGTGACCAAAGACCTGCAGGAAATTGAATTCTCACTGGAGCAAATCGAACTGGGCGATTTCAAGCATCACATGCTCAAAGAAATCTTCGAGCAGCCCACGGCCTTGAGCACCTGTCTGGGCGGCCGAATTGACCCTCGGAACAATCGAATTAAACTGGGAGGCATAGACTCTTATCTGCGGGAGCTGGCCCGGGCCAAACGCTTCATCCTGACCGCCTGTGGAACCGCATTTCATGCAGCCCTGGTCGGTGAGTTCCTGCTCGAACATCTGGCGCGTATCCCAACGGAGACCGAATACGCCAGCGAATTTAGATATCGCAACCCAATCATCGAAAACGGCACTATCGTTATATCAATAAGTCAATCCGGTGAAACGGCAGATACTCTGGCCGCAGTGGAGCAGGCCAAAGAACGGGGAGCAACCGTGCTGGGCATTGTTAATGTCGTCGGCTCTTCCATCGCCAGGGCTACCGATGCGGGCATATATCTGCACGTAGGCCCGGAGATAGGTGTTGCCAGTACAAAGGCCTTTACGGCCCAGGTGGCGGTGCTGGCAATGCTGGCGACCGAACTGGGCAGAAGAAGACATATAAGCACTGAACAGACGGGCAAATATATCGATGAGCTTTCTCAGATACCGGATAAAATAAGCCAAATCCTTGAGCAGTCCGACCACATTAAAGAAATAGCTTCGGCAAATATCAACCAGAACAACTGGCTCTTCTTAGGCAGAGGCTTTAATTATCCGGTGGCACTCGAAGGCGCTTTGAAGTTAAAGGAGATAAGCTACATTCACGCCGAGGGCCTTCCTGCCGCGGAGATGAAGCACGGCCCGATTGCCTTAATTGTCGATGGGATGCCTGCAGTCTTTATTGCCACCACCGGGCCGCAATATGACAAAATCATAGGCAACATTGAGGAAGTCAGGGCACGCGGTGGTAAGACCATCATAGTAGCGACCGAGGGCGATGAGAATATCAAGCAGCACGCCGACCACTTAATTACCGTCCCGGATGCGCCAGAGGTGCTACAACCGATGCTTGCTGTTGTGCCGCTGCAGTTGCTGGCCTATCACGCGGCGGTCCTTCGCGGCCACGATGTCGACAAGCCCCGAAACCTCGCAAAAAGCGTCACGGTCGAGTAGCGTCGTCATCCTGCGAATTTATGCTGTTTTAAGCCTAACCGACGCAAGAATCTTTCTGCAGGTGCAATGATTGCCCAGGTGACACAAAGCAAGCTGTGATGCGGCAAATCTTATTGGAAATGGCCCATTCTCTATCTGGCCGTATCCAATTGTTATATGCGGGAAAAAGTTCGCAAAACCGGACTTATCACGGTAATTCTTAATCCACAGCAAAGTGGACTCTCCAATTTCTCCCGAACTATATAACATGTCCCTGGTCACGTCGTGGCTCAGGTACGGGCCAAGCTGCCCCATAACCTCTTCGTGAAGTGATTGAAGTTCCCCCGTTTTTTCCACTTCAAAAACTGACACCTTTTCGCCCACCGAATTTGTTGTTGTCTGGACGCCAATAACCCTCAATTCGAACAGTGTGGTTTTCTCTGCGATTGTCTTCAAAACCTGCCCGACAGAAGTAATGTCCCCTTCATCGACACAACCCATAGCCAAAGAAATGTGCGGCAGGCAATCCTGTTTATTGAGAGCTATTTTCTCGCCGGATTTTTCGACCAGCTCCTTATTCGCTTCGATTGCTTTGTCCGTCATTGCGTCGTCCGGCAAAAGCACAACATCAACTGCTTTTCTGCCCATATTTTTCTCCAACCTTGAAAAAAGTTAAACCAGTATTGAAATTATTCTCCTGTGGCAATTACTTTGGCTACTTCTTCATATTGCCTTAATACCCTTTCGTTTTTCTGTCTGATGAAAGCGTTAACAAGAAAGATCGTCAGACAGTTACAAATAAAGCCGGGAACGATTTCATACATATATGCATCCAATTTGGTCAGCTTCCACACCACGAGCACGACCGTTCCGGTCACCATACCGGCCAGAGCTGCCTGCCAACTGGTTCTGCGGGAGAACAGCCCAAAAAGCACCACAGGCCCAAACGCCGCCCCAAACCCACCCCAGGCATAAGCGACTATCCCCAGGATTGTATCGTTCGGACTCAGTGCCAGAACTAAGGCTATGGCCGAAATTATTATCACGCAGATTCTGCCCACAAGAATAATTTCTTTCTCCGAGGCGTCCTTCTTTATCGCCTTCTGGTAGAAATCCTCTGTCAATGCCGATGAGCTGACGAGGAGCTGTGAATCAACGGTCGACATAATGGCTGATAAAATTGCCGCCAGCATTATCCCTCCTACCCACGGGTTGAACAGTTTGTCTATCATACGGATGAAAACTTTTTCTTCTTCGCCGCCGGTTAAATTATCGAACATACCTATCCCTATGAGTCCGACTGCCACCGCGCCGGCCAGCGAAATGAAAACCCAGATTATCGCTATCGCCATCGATTCAGACAATTTGCCGACTGATTTGATACTCATAAATCTCGTCAAGATATGCGGCTGGCCGAAATACCCCAGTCCCCACGCCATAGCTGAAATAATCAGCAATACCCCGGGCTGCTCTCCTTCCGGTATTATACTTTTCTGTATGTTCGTCATAGCCTGACTTATCTGGTCAATCCCTCCGACACTAAGGTACGCCAAAGCCGGGACAATTACCAAAGCTAAAACCATTAGCGTGCCCTGGAACAAATCAGTCCAGCACACAGCCAAGAAACCTCCCAAAAAGGTGTAGGCAATTATTACACCTCCGCCGATGATTACCGCTTGTTTATATTCGACATTATCAAAAATCGATTCAAATAGTTTCCCTGTTGCCACCAGGCCGGACGAGGCATATATAGTGAAGAATATCAAAATGATTACCGCAGAAACAACCCGCAGCAATCCGGTACGGTCGCCGAAGCGCTGCTCAAAAAAGCTCGGCAGTGTTATTGTATTGGTCTTTTGGGTGTAAACTCTAAGCCGAGCCGATACCAGGGTCCAGTTTAGGACCGTTCCCACAAACAATCCTATCGCAATCCATATCTCTCCCACCCCACCCAGGTAAATCGCACCCGGCAGGGCCATCAGCAGCCAGCCGCTCATATCGCTCGCCTGTGCCGAAAGCGCCGTCACCCACGCCCCCATCCCCCTGCCCCCCAAAAGATAATCTTCTATGCTCACCGACCTGCGATAGAAATAAAACCCGATACCCAACAAAAATATGAAATAAACAACAAACGTTACTAATGTTGGGTCTGACATACTAATCGCCAGCCATTAGACACCGACGGGCCTTAACCTGTTTTTTACGTTTTCTTAGTCAGCTATTTTGTCTCGCTGCCGAACGTCTCCTATATTTTAGTCCGCGTGTAGAGCTTCGTAAAACTCTTTTGAATCGATGTGCATATTTTGCGGGTTGAAATGGGGATTATATGAACGGAAAGCAAACCAAAGAGCGGACAAAACAATTGGAGAGAGAATTACAGGCCACTAACTGAGCGGCCAACTACCGGCTTCTTAAACTTACCTTGATAATACTTAAACTTGCAACAATCGCGGCCTTTAAATACGGCCGAACGTAGTAGCCCCTTGAAAACAAGACACCTTCGCGGCGGCGAATTAACAGCTCGGCTTCTCAGGCGTATCGGCGCTTTCATCCTTTAGCCGTAGAACATAGTCAATGATATCCGGCCTGCTAACGATACCAACCACTTTTCCTTCCTTCGACGTGACCGGCACTCGTCTAAAATAGTTAATCATCATAAAATCACAAATACTTTCCAAAGTGTCATCTTCGCTATAGGAAACGGCAGGTCGCGTCATAAAATCCTTGACCGTCTTGCTCTTCTCATCTTCCTCGGCATAGAACAACCTCAGTACGTCTTTTTCAGTGATAACTCCCACCAGAGTCATATCATCTTCAACGACGGGCATACCTGTGATTTCGTTGTTTCTCAGAATCCTCATGGCCTCATATATAGGAGTATCTGGTCTTGCGCTAACAACCTCTTTTGTCATAATGTCTTTCACTTCGACTTTTGTTTTGAACATGGCCTTCTCCTTCCTCGATAACGGCCTTTATAAATCACACGAGAAAAAGCTGACTAAGCGCCTGTCTTACGCACCTAAGCTACCAAATACGGGAAATTTTACCTTTATTTATTTACAATAAGGAAGAGTGCAATATCCGTCAAACAAAATTCTAAAAATTCACAGCCATATTGCTGTTTAACAGTAACCTGCCATAAAAGCCGACAAGCTCAAACGATTGTAAGGATTCTCGAGAAGCCGCTGTAGCATCGTTTGTTCTTACGTTTCCCTGCCAAATCACAGACATCGGTCCTTCATTTTTACTTTACTGTGTGCAATAGGATATGAAATCGGGGTGACTAGATTCGAACTAGCGACCTCCTGCTCCCAAAGCAGGCGCTCTAGCCAAGCTGAGCTACACCCCGAAAAATAGACAACCTACGCTCGGCAATATTCTACATAAAGCCCGCTGATATTGCAACTAAATCGCCTGTTGGCCGGGAAAGGCACAGCTCAGATACGTAACTCTTCGCTATGTCTCGCTGCGCTGCCCAGGTAAAACACAGCCTGGCGCAGGAAATAACGCTTCAAGAACCACAGCACTTCTGCACGCTGTCAGCAAGAGTAATTTCAGAACTAACAGACCTAAAATGACTGTCTGTCCCCTCAAGGAAGGCTGAGAAAAGGCTTGCTTATTGAACTGTCAGGCGGTTTAACCTTTCGCCGTGGCCTTTTGTTTTTTCTTGGCTTTTTTAGGTTTTTTGGCTTTTTTAAGTTTTTTGGCTTTTGGTTTCTTTTTCGGTTCGCCGCCCCCGCCGGCAAGCATAAATGCCACGCCAATTATTAAAGCTGCGGCCACACCGACTCCGATCATCACATACCAAATTATGTCCTGAATTCTCTCCCGAATCACCGGCATCGCGTTGTTGAAACCTGCCACCGTCACTATGGCTGTATAAACAATGACCAGAAGAGGCAAAAACAGCATAATTCCGAAGGCGTTACTTATAGTGTCCGGCTCCAGCTCGATATATCTTTGGGCCGCAATCGGCGCCCCTGGAGCAGGCTCCGGGGCGGCAAATTCCTCTTCCGGAAGCATTTGTTCTGCCTCAACCGCTACGTCCAATGCCGAACTCTCCCGCGTTTCCTCGCCTTCCCCGCTCTCGGACGTATAGATTTCATCGAGAATACCACCCAATGAAGTGTCATCGGCTTGCAGCGAAAGGTCCAACAAACCCGACCCACTGCCGAAGGTATCCAAATTTACATCTTCCTCAATCTCTTCCAGCGATGCCTCAGCCGTAGAACCTTTGGTCTCCACTTTTTCATCTTCTATTGCCTGGTCACTGTCTGTTTCCCCAAGGACATTAATCCCCTGCTCGGCTATGACAGTATCCGCATCAGCCAACTCGTCACCTGCGGTGGTATCCTCAATTGCCTCCGGCAGGGCTGTATCCGACTCTGCTGTCTCCGGCGCGGTTGCTTCCGGCACTGACGTGTCCAGCGATGCTGTCTCCGGTACCGTTGCTTCCGGCACTAAAGATATCTCATCTTTGTCTGTCTCCTCTTGCGGGGCGGCTGGAGTTGCTTCGGGAGCAGCAGCGCTCGCATCGGGCATCAGCGCTTCGATTTCATCAACCTTAAAAAGTACGTTCGAGCCGTCACGAAACTCACGCAGTTTTCCTTCCTGGGTGAGCTCCTTTAACTGTTCCTCCGTTACATTAAGTTTCGCAATAGCTTCTTCCAACGAATAAAACATGCCAGCCATAATTTGTTATCTCCTATGAACTAATTTCTGCCTTTCCACGTCTTCTCATCTTCTCCAAAATACTTCTAAAACTTCGCTTTTCCTTAGCTGCCAGGAACTCTATCGTTGGGCTCAGCTATCTCCAAAATACTCGCACTTAAATCCTGGAGCCTTTCGGCGCTGCGTTCTTTCGGAGGTTGGCCCAAACTTTCAAGTAACGTCTTCACTTGTTTTGGTGTCGGCTCATCTGTGTTATGTGCCTGCAGCAGCCTATCGTATTGCCAGCTTCGTGCTGCCAACAATCTCAGCCGCTTATGTGCGGGCCCCATAATCTCCCTGATAGTCTGCGTTCACGCCAAAATAGTTCACCAGTGGTATTATATCTAAGTCGTTGAAAATATGCAAGCTATTTATTCCTCACGATGGCCATTTTGAAGCCATTTCGGTTGTAAGCAGCGAGTTTGGGGCAGATTGCGATATTCTCGTATATACCATTGACAGGGCGGGTCGAAGTTTTCCCCCCTTCACGACGAGAAAAAGGTGATAGTCAGGCTCGATGCAGCATCTTTGGTAAGTAGCGGCATAAAGAATGGGCTTTGGACCAGCCTTTTCCGTACAACAGTCAATCAACGGCATCAATACCGACATCAACAAGGCAATTATCGAAATAACTACCAAAAGCTCTATCAGTGTAAATCCTTTTTGTCTGTGCATTAAAGCCCTGCTCCGCTGCCGAAAAGAATCCGGCGCAGCTCATTAAATGTCTGTTCTACCGGTTTATTTTACCATATAACGCTCTGTGACACAAGTGACAAAGACCCGGCGAGAATCTCGACAGCCATAAATGGGTGTGATTATTCGGCCTGTAATATGGCTTTGATTGATTCCAATGTAAGTATACCTACTGTAGCGAGCTTTATCTTGCCTTCAGGGTCGATAAAGAAGCTGCAGGGTATGCCCGCTGTTTTGTAGATTCTGATAACTCCAAATGGAGCGGGCATATCACCCTTCTCAAGAAGAACCGTATAGTTCATTCTATTATCGGCGACAAACTTTTTTATCAACTCAGGGTTCTCGCATGATATGGCCAATATTGCCAATTTGTCCTCACTGACCGTATTGCGCAGCTTTATTAGGTGAGGGATCTCTGGTATGCAATATGTGCACCGGGTTGCCCAGAAGACAAGTATGACATCTTTGCCCCTATAATTACTCAGCTTGTGCTTTTTGCCGGCAAGGTCAGTCAACGTAAAGTCCGGCGCCGTTTTGCCATACCAGGGTGTGTAGGCCGGCCGCCAGGTTCTTGCAGACCTGATTACATCGTTTAGATTTGTCGTGGCGTTGATATTGGGTCTTGTATCCGCTTTTTCAGGCTGCTTCGGCGACTTCTTTTTACACCCTGCCACGATTACTAACGCAGCGACTATAACGGTAAGAATAGAAACTGCCTTCCACACGCGCATTTGTCTATCTTGCTCAGCCATATTCGTAATTCTTCTGGCAAGTTGCTTTTAAGCTACTCGCAATATACATTATTTCTCTAAAGCAGTGAGACCAAAGTTTACTGAATTACCAGGCAACAATCAAGAAAGCCGTCGTCTCTAACCAGCGATTGTATCGGTGACATGAAATGCTGACTTGACAGTTCTTTTTTTTAAATCTCTCAAGCCAGCTTGTAGTTTTACAGGTTCGTGTGGTTTATAATGAGCAAAAGAATCAAATGTGTGGGTCGTATTCTACTTTATCAACTGTTTTTGGGAGATGAAAAAAATGAGTGAGAAGAGAGTCGGTCTCAGTGAGCGAATTGTTTTTGTTGTTTCGCTGGTTTGGGCGCTGCTTTGCGCGACGGAGTGTTTCGCCGATGTTAAACTGCCGGCGGTTATAAGCGACAATATGGTTATTCAACGAGAGATGAAGGTGCCAATCTGGGGCTGGGCCGAGCCGGGCGAGACAGTCGTCATTGGTCTGGGTCCATATAGCATACTCGGCACACTTGATGTTACGGGCGGAGGCGACACAGTCGTCATTTCTCCGGGTCTATTTAGCGAGGCCTGGAGCGCGAAAGCCGACAAAGACGGCAAATGGGTCGCCAAGATAGGCCCCTTCAACGCAGGCGGCCCGTACCAAATGACCATTAAGACCGTCAAAAGTAAACATACGACAACAATTAAAAATATTCTGGTGGGAGAAGTATGGGTTGCGTCCGGCCAGTCGAATATGGAGTGGTCTGTTGCGCGTTCAGTTGATGCGGAGCAGGAGATTGCATCGGCCAATTACTCAAACATTCGGGTTTTTAAGGTTGAGAAAACTTTTGCGGATGCTCCACAAAAAGATTGCAGCGGCAGTTGGTTGATATGTACGCCTGAAACAGTAGCAGGATTTTCAGCCGTGGCCTATTTCTTCGGCAGGGAATTGCATCACGAGCTTAATGTGCCGGTGGGGTTAATACAAACCTGCTGGGGCGGGACCCCGGCCGAGGCGTGGACACGCCACGAAGTGCTGGCTGCCGACACGGAGTCCAGGCCTATCGTAGAGCGATTTGAGCAGGCATGGAGTAACTACTTACAGAAGATGGATGATTATTCGGGGAAGCTGTGTGATTGGTTGTCGGCAGCCAAGCAGGCCCACGTTAAGGGCGGGCATACTCCAGAGGAGCCGAAGAAGCCGGGTTCACCGAGGAGGTCGAAAGCACCGTCGCAACTGTACAACGCTATGATAGCACCGCTGATTTCGTATGGCATTCGCGGTGCGATATGGTATCAGGGTGAATCTAACGTTAGCAGGGCCTACCAGTATCGCAAACTGTTCCCGGCGATGATTGGGAACTGGCGAAATGACTGGGGACAGGGTGATTTCCCGTTTTACTACGTACAGATAGCGCCTTTCAGATACGGCGAGGAGTTTGCAGGGGCGGAACTGCGCGAGGCGCAATTGATGGCGTTGTCACTGCCGAATACGGGCATGGCTGTTACAATGGACGTCGGTGACGTAGGTGATATTCATCCCAAAAATAAACAGGACGTCGGCAGGAGGCTGGCCCTTTGGGCGCTGGCGAAGACTTATGGGCGCGAAGGGATTGTGTATTCGGGTCCAATTTATCGCTCAATGAGAATCGAAGGCGATAAGATTCGTCTATTCTTCGACCACGTTGGCGGCGGGCTTGTTGCGAAAGGCGGACCTTTAACTCATTTCACGATTGCCGGGAAAGATAGAAATTTCGTTGAGGTAAAGGCGGAGATTGATGGGGACACTATTTTAGTCTCGAGTGATAAAATAAAGAAACCTGTTGCCGTGCGGTTTGCGTGGAGCAACACAGCGGTGCCGAACCTTTTCAACAGAGCAGGGTTGCCGGCCTCATCGTTTAGAACAGATGACTGGCCTGGTGTTACGGTCAACGAAAAGTAGGTGCGCTGAAGGGTTTTTTGTTTCTTATTTCTCTTCTGATAATAGTTGATGGAGAACATCCTGACTTTTTGCCTTGTCGGGTAGGCGGAAATCGTTTGACAAAATGGATTCTAAGGTTAGCATAAAGCTTTTTAGATAAGCAGGGACAAGTGTTTTGTTTATGTGTTTTTTCCTGCTAAGGTAGTCTTGGCTTTTTCTTGTTTTGTGAAGTATGGCAGTGATTAAACTATTGGAAACCATTTTAGCACGGGGCGGAGATACTAACCTTATCCTGTTGATGGGTGTAGCCATATTTTTTGGAACAGCAGGGGCAAGGATATTCCAAAGACTTCGCATACCGCAGGTTGTTGGCTGTATAATCGTCGGGATACTTCTGGGCGATATACTCAATTTGATAACACCTGAAACTATTAAGGCGCTTACGCCCTTTACGATGTTTGCGCTGGGCGTCATAGGGTTTATGATAGGAGCGGAACTGCGCGCGGATGTTTTTAAAAAGTACGGCAAACAATTTTTCATCATTCTTTTCTCTCAGGGGATAGGGGCTTTTTTGCTGGTAGCGGTTGGTGCCTCCGTAGCGATGTGGCTCATTAAGGGGGACCTGTTCATTTCGATTGCAGTGGGACTTGTGCTTGGTGCTATTGCCTCTGCTACGGCACCGGCGGCAACGGTGAATGTCTTATGGGAGTATAAGACAAGAGGGCCTTTAACAGCGGCGGTGCTGGCTATTGTTGCACTCGATGATGCTCTGGCACTATTGCTCTATCGCGGCGCAGCTACAGCAGCAAGTGCGCTTACGGGTACAGGCTACAATTCCGTCTTCACTACTGCTCTTGTACTGCTTGGGGAGATTGTTGGTGCAATACTGTTGGGATTCTTGGTGGGGCTGGTGCTGTATTTTCTCTTAAAATTCGTCAGGTCTGACGATAAGATTCTGACATTTTCGATTAGCTGTCTTTTGCTTGTTGTTGGCGTCTCAATAATATTGGACATCGGTCCGATTCTGCCGGCTATGACGCTGGGTGTAACGATTGCCAATCTGGCGCCGCGCGAGAGCAAGAGCATTTTTGGGCTTGTCAAGAGATTTTCGCCGCCTATCTACATTTCGTTTTTTGTTCTTGCCGGGGCGCATCTGCAGTTTGACAAGATAGCTCTGTGGATAGTGGCTATAATGATAGTATTTACTGCCTGCAGGGTCGTGGGCAAGGTAGCGGGTTCGTGGTTTGGCGCCAGGTACTCAGGGGCGCCGGCTGCCGTTCGTAAATACCTGGGGATTTGTCTTTTGCCTCAGGCTGGCGTGGCCATCGGCCTTGCCATTTTGGCCGGCCAGCAGTTTAACGCAGACCTCGGCCATACCATTATTATGGTCGTTATGACAGCCACATTTTTTACGGAGATACTTGGACCGATGCTGGTTAAGGTTGGTGTTACAAAAGCAGGGGAAGTGGGAATAAATGTTACTGAGGAGGACCTGATAGAGGCATACATAGTTAAGGACGTTATGGATAGCAAGCCCACAAGCATTGCGCAGGATTTGCCGTTGCATAAGATTCTTGAGGTGTTCGGCACTTCTGAAAGTGTGTACTATCCGGTTATTGACAATCAATCCCGAATTGTCGGGATAATTACCATTGCCGACATCAAAGAGATGTTTGCCAATCAGGACGTTGGCGGCTGGCTGCTGGCCTGCGATGTTGCCGAACCTGTACTGGACAAAACCACACCAAACAAGCCCCTTGGAGAGGCGATGGAGCGGATGAGACGCTATGATTTGCAAAATATGGCCGTAGTGGCCAGCGAGGATAGTGACAAACTCGTCGGGGTTTTAGATTATTCGAAAGCGATGCGCAAAATAAGCACCGAAGTGCTGCGTAGGCGGAAGACGGTTGACGAAATGGCTATGGCGGCAGGTTAATTGAGTCCATAGTTATGAGTTTATAGTTCATAGACTTCAAAAGATATGAAGCGCTTTTCTTTTCCTAAGACAAAGAGACTTGTCAGTAACAGGCAGTTCCAGGCTGTATTAGCTCGTAATCTGCGCGTCAGCAACGGCCTGCTTACATTATATATGGCCCAAAACGATTGTGGGTACCCCCGATTGGGAGTTTCTGTCGGCAAGTCCTGCGGCAAAGCGATTGTGCGTAATCGGCTGAAAAGGCTGTTGAGAGAGGCGTTTCGGCGAAGCCAGGACCGGATTCCGGCGGGCTTTGATTATTTGCTGATGATTTCGCCGCAATGGCTAAAGCAATCAGGTAACTCGGCGAGTCGCAAAGAAGCTGCAAAACAACTGGCTTTTGAGCGGGTAAAGGACTCATTTGAAGCTTTGGTTGGTGCTGTGCTTAAGAAAATCGGATGAAAATGGAATCGTCAATTGGCAAGGTGGGCCTTGAGTAAGAAAAGCAAATTAATGGCGATAGGTGCGGCCGCAAAAAAGGCTGGCATTTCGCGGCAATCTCTGCAATATTATCTAATGGTCGGTTTGCTTGAGCCCACAAAGGTCACGCCGACCGGCCGGCGGATGTTTAACGAAAAGAGTGTCAAGCGAATTAAACTGATAAGAAAACTCAGTGACAGCGGTTATCCCCTGCGGGCCATAAGGGAATTGTTTCTGGAAGGTCGGACTGGTTTGAAAGGAAGCAAAAAGTGAGTGATTACGAAACTGCCCAGCGAAAGCGCGACATTATCGTAGGCATCTTTGTGGTAGTAGCTGTTTGTGCGCTTATATGGTTGATATTTAAGTTCGGCGATTTGCCGACGGTAGTCAGCAAAATCGGCTCTTTTAGTGTGTTCGTTCAATTCCGGACAGCACCGGGGATACAGAAGGACACTCCCGTTAACTTTTGTGGCTATCAAGTCGGAAGAGTGATAGGTATTATGGCTCCCCATATGCTGCGAGATTTGAATACGGGGCAGGTATATCATCAGACCAAGCTGGTTCTCAGTATTGATAAGAAATACAAAAACATTCCCTCTAATGTTGAGGTGAAATTGATGAGGCGTGGGCTGGGCAGCAGCTTTATCGAATTAACTGTTGACCCGTGCTCTTTGCCGGCGCCCCCGCGTGACCCGAATCGGCCGGAGGAAACAAGGTTTTTGATCGAGGGGATGCTGCTGCAGGGCTCAACCGGTATAACCAGTGAGTTTTTCCCCAAGGAAAGCCAGGAAAAATTGGAAGCGCTGGTTGACGGTCTGACCCGGCTTATAAGAAACGCCAATGATATTGTCGGCGACCCCAACAATAAAGAATACTTCAGTGCCACTTTGGCTAATCTGCCTGAAGCGACAAAGCAGGCCAAGCAGACACTGAAAGAATTTCAGGAACTTGCTACCATCGCTGCCGCGACTTTGAAAAGTGCTGATGCCAAAGCAGAAAGGCTGGTTACTGCTATGATTGATACGAGCGAGGAATTGAGCAGTACTATGTCACAGTTGCGGGTGATTTTGGAGAAGGTCAACACTGGGGACGGCACCGCTGCGAGAGTCTTGAATGATGGAAAGCTGTACGAAAACATGCTTGAGAATGCCCAGCAGATGAAAAGGCTAATGGAAGATATAAGGTCGCTCGTAACCGAGTTGGAAGCCTTCGTGGCTAAAGCTCGTAAGAAGGGCTTGAAAATCAAGTGGTAGTGAGATTGTTTGGTTTCATTTGCCGTCGTCTTTTGTTTTTATCAGCCACACTTCCCCAACCCCGACACCGCGCCGAAGATTCATAAGTTGCCACTCCAGATTCAGACTGCCATCGGCCGTGGCAGATTCGGTGATATCGAATTCGAGCGGTCTTATAGGCTCCGGTTGTTCCAGTGGGCCATGAACTTCATATTGGTCATCGGCCACCAGCCTTATGACGGGGGAGAATGGGCCGGAGTAAACTATGCGAATGCGATATCTCGCTTTTGGGTCCAAACCTTCGTACCGCATCCGGAGCGGTGTGTCGTATCGGGTCAATGCAACAACCAGCCAGGACTGCCGGTCTGTCGAGTCGGCCTCGTGCCTGTTGTGCTCTACGGGCGAATGGACATAGCCCGGGTCATCGCGCCACGGTTTTTGTCTGACTAAGTGTGGCTGCTTGCCCTCGACACCGAGGTTATCGTAGAATCCGCCTAGGCCGGGGTCTTCCCAGTTGATAATTCTATCAATGCGGGCCAATTGAGCGGTCTTGTCCTCCATCGCGAGAATCTTTTCGAACTCTGCCTCAAGCCATTGGCGGTCGTTCAAAGCATAATACAGGTTGTCCAGAACTTCGGCGAGTTCTTTATCTTCGTATTCGCCGAGCCCCCACGATTGCAGTTCCTGCCTTATCTCTTCTTTTGTTCGGAATTCCGTATCAATCCGAGCGAGGGCTGCGCGTGCCGCACCGATAGTCGATTCAACACCATCCTTTTCCGCTCGGCGGAGTGTCTCATAGGCCTGTTCCTGGTATTGCATTTCGAGAGTGTACTTGCGCTTGGTATAGGCATCGATGAAGGCCTTATAAAGAAAAAGCTCCAGTCGCCAGCCCCGCCTCTCCGAGGGGCGGGGCCAGTTGCTTGATATGTCACCGCATCGGCGAGCAATATCCTTCCAGTGCTCAAGAGTTTTTTCAATTCCGTCGTTGTCGGCAATGGGCCCGGTCCAGTTATCTTCCAGCATCAACAGGCCCTTGGCGACATCATCGGCGAACTCATCTCCGAAGAACACTTTGCCGTATTCACGCAGCATTTGGTTAAGGTCGGTATTTGGGTCCCAGGCCATTGTGCTGAAAACAAACTTATCGATGTCGTTATTACAGCCGGTGTGGTTATAAGCGATGAAACCCTCGGTCAACGGAGCAGTTACATTGTGAATGCGTGCGGCCATTCTTGGCATTGCCCTGATACCGTTGCGGCTCCAGACACGGGCGAATGCGCGGTCCCACTTGGGAATGGGATACTGGCACCGGCGGTTATGGCAGATGTCCGGATAGTGTCGGACCTTATACTGTTCGGGAGTGCGTTCACGCAGCCCGGGTATGTCCCAGTGGGCCCACGGCCCGTAAACCGTGCCTTCAAGCCAGTCAGGCCGGACATCCTGGATATAACCAAAGAGGTACTCGTTATCGTTTTCTGCGTGGTACTGTTGGTTCTGATGCGAAAGCCAAATTCTCGCATTCGGGTGGACCTGCTTGAGAAGCGGCGCAAAGTGTTCGATTGCGGGAATCATTACCTTGGTCGGCTCAACACCGCTGGTGTCCCCCAAGGGTATGAACACGTGGTCGAGACCTTTTAGTTCTCCAAACTTCTCCTTTACATCTTCGAGGCTGTTCATATCAACGACATTACCGTGCCCAAAAAAGACCCACAGGTCAAGGCCATAGGAATCGAGTATATCAGCGACATATGCGTGCCAGTCGGTCAGTTCGAAACTATTGGTCCCAAAGATGACCAGGTCACGGATATATTGCTCGTAACCCGCGGCATCCCATTCAATGAACTTGCCGCCCTCGATAAGCATGTGGCCGCGTAAGGTATATTTGGGTGCGGTAGCTATTCGCACGTTTGTCGCGATACTGGTGTTTGCTTCGCTCATTTGCGCCAGGCGAATCAGCCGGCCCACAGCAAACAGAGCGCCTCGGTCGTCGCGGCCGACCAAATAGACTATGGGCATCTTTTGCTTTTTTGCCTCGACCCATATTACGTACCCTTCCGCTTTGGATGGGACCTTCGGCCCACTCCGCAACGAATGTGTGCCGCGAAGACTTTCGACCGTGCCCAAAACAATCGCAGGGACGCCGCCCTTTGGCATTGATTCAGTAACTGTGAGACGAATGCCCGTGCGTTTTTCGAGCTCCTCTTGAAGCATTTGTGCGGCTTTTGTGTGCCTGGGGTTGGATGCGGAAACTACAATAACAGCTTCTGCAAGAACGATTCTCCTCAATGGTGGCTTGTTGCCAATGTATCGAGCACAACCACCAAATACTAAGGTAGAGAAAGCCAGGATTGTGAGCATTGCCAGAGATTTTAAGTAGTCCAAAATATCACCCATTACTAAAACTTGTGGTCATACGGAACCGGACTTACCCTGTGAGGAGCAGGAAGCGCTTAAACCCGCCCCGGTTAGCATCGGATTTTATGTATGAGTCGTTGTTTGTCAAGGATAGTAGCGGCAAAAAGCCATCTATTATTTGCAGCGGACCGATGGTGTGCGTGATTTGCGAAAAGTGGTTTTAAGGCCCAGCGGTTGGAAATAGCTCCCAAAAATTCCCCTGCAATCTTTGGGACAGTAATAATGTCAAAAACAAATTGACACAGCCTCCGCTTACTTCTAACATGAAATTTTCTCATTATTTGTGGCAGAGGACAAGCGAATGCCAAGCCATAATTTGGCACATATCAAGATAGATGAGCTGGAAATCATCGGTTATTCTATCGCGGCTGAAGAGACCGTGGTTGCAATACCGCAGTTGGATGTCTGCTTCGATATCGGCAAGGCGCCGGACCAGGTTATTCCAATAAATAATGTTTTGCTTACACACGGACATATGGACCACGCCGCCGGCATTGCATATTATCTGTCGCATCGCAACTTCTGCGGCCAATCTCCAGGGACCATACTGGCACCGGACAATTTGCTGGGCCCAATACGGGATGTCATCGACGCCTGGTCGCGGCTGGATGGAAATAAAATCCCGGCTAATCTCGTCGGGGTAAAGGCCGGCGACGAGCACAAAATAAAGCCGAATTTGTTTACGAGGGTATTCCCGACAAAACACAGCAAAGGCTCTGTCGGCTACAGCGTAATCGAGAAGCGAAAAAAGCTAAAACCCGAATACGCCGAGCTTACAGGACCGCAAATCGTCGAGTTGAAAAAACAGGGAACCGAAATTGATTACCCGCTGGAGATTCCAATTGTTACCTACCTTGGCGATACGCAGTATGTTGATTTTTCACAACTGAAATATATCGTCGAAAGCAAAATATTGATTGCTGAGTGTACATTTTACGAGACAGAGCACTCCGGAAGGGCTGAAGCCGGCAGGCACATGCACATCAAGAAATTTGCGACACTAATCGAAAAGCTGCAAAACGAACATATTATCGTCACACATACAACGCAGCGAACGCCTATGCGCGATATTCGCAAGATGTTAAAAGAAGTTCTATCACCGGAAAAATACGGAAAAGTCACTCTGTTTATGGACAAAAGGCGGAGATAGCTAATCCGATATTGGGTTGAGCAGCGATTAAAATTGTTCGGTCGATGGTATCAAAACTTTTTGTCGGTTCTCACACCGGTGGTCGTGAGTTTGTCAGGCAAAGCTGGACAAGCTCGTCAATAGCGGCTGTCCCGGCGCACATTACCTTGTCGGCGCCGCCCCAATAGAGCTTTAGTGTCCCGTCGTCTTCAGGCACGGCACCGCAGGTAAAGACTACGTTGTGCACGTAGCCAACAATTTCCCACGGGTCTTCGGGCTGCAAAATCCAGCAGTCGCTGACCCCAAGCACCTGCGCGGGGTCGTCAAGTTTGTGCAGAGCAGCTCCAAGCCGATAGACACAGCCGTCCATCGTTTGGGCAGCGCCATGATAAATGTTTAGCCAGCCTTTATCAGTGCGAATGGGCGGGGCACCGGGACCGATTTTCATCTGGTCCCAGTGATAAGCGACTGGTTTGATGACAATTCTCGAGTCGCCCCAGTGACACAGGTCCGGCGAGAAACTAATCCAGATTGACCAGGGGCTGGTGTCGGTATGCGGTCTATCCAACCTCGCGTATTGCCCGTTGATTTTTTCCGGGAACAGCACGATATTTCGGTGGTCAGCTTGAGTTATAAACGCAATTCTTTCAACCGACTCAAAATCCAGCGTCTTGGCCAGTCCGATGCGGACCCCGTGCCGCGAATAGGCACTGTATGTAATATAATATGCCCCCTCCAAAGACGTAATGCGGGGGTCTTCGAGCCCGTACTCTTCGTATTCATAAAACGCCGGCTCTTTGCTCGGCACCATAAAAGGTTCGGGGCGGGCCTTGAAATTAAAACCGCCTTCACTCTCTGCTAACCCGATTATGGACCGACCGGTATCAAGGTGTGAGCGAAACAGCATTATATATCGGTTGTTAAATTTCGTAACACCGGCATTGTGCACCGTCTCAACCGGGTATGAAATATCGTCCTTTGTTAAAATCGGATTGCCTTCGTAGCGCGTGACAAGTTTTTTAGCCATCTATTTTCTCCCTGCGGCAGCTATATTTTTCCGGGCTTCGCGCCGAAAGATTTCTTCGTACACCTTTTCGTAGTGCGATACCATACAGTCGATTGTAAAGTTCTCTTCCACATGCTGTCGGCACTTCTTGCGGTCTATGCGGTCGATTTTACTTACAGCCTCTACCGCGTCGGCTACATTGTTAACCAGATAGCCGGTTTGACCATCTGCTATGACTTCACGACACGAGCCCAAATCCATTGCGATTACCGGTACGCCCGCAGCCATCGATTCGGCCAAAACCAAACCAAACCTCTCCGGGATAGTATTAAGATGAACGACCGTATAAGCCTCTTTTAGGAGCGCGTCGCGCTGCACCGGATTAACGGGGCCGATATATTGAATGGACGAATTATTAATGTGCGGTTTCAGCAGACTGTCGAAGTATTTCTGGTCCTGAATAATACCTGCTATAATCAGGTCCTTGCCGCACTCTTTTGCAAGCTCAATGGCCAAATGTGTCCCCTTATCGGGATGTATGCGTCCGTAATGGACAAGTTTGTGGCCGGGCGTTTCTCTGAAGGTGAGGTTGGAAAGGTCGATACCGTTGTAAACGGTAGCAAGGTAGGGCAGTTCCTTGTCTCTGTCCGCATCACTAATGGAAACATAGTTAGTGTCTTTGTGGCGGCGGTAAACCCGCAGTATGTCCGGGTCGGAGAAACCGTGGATAGTAGTGAGCATAGGCGTTTTTATGAACGGAAGGTAAGTGAGCGGAAGATAATCGAAATTGTTATGAATCAGGTCAAACTCACCTGCCCGTTCCATACAATAGGAAATATGCAGACACTCGGAGACCTTCGGGATTTGTGTTTTGTCTTCTTCGTAACCTCTTTCGATGATAGCTTCAAGTTTGGCCCTTGTTATAGATTCTTTGGTAGCGAATAGAGTTACGTTCTTCCAGCCACGTGCTACCAGTCCCTCCGTAATATTACTGGCGACGGTTTCCCAGGCGCCATAGGCCCGTGGCGGAGTCCGCCAGGCTACAGGAGATAGAACAGCGATTCTTTTGCTTTTGATATCCGAATTACTCATCTTGATAGAGCATATCCTGCTGCTTTTACTTTCTGCTTTTTTCCCCAACTTGCTCCTTTATTCGCTGGACATGTCCTCTGCCCAAAGCTTTAACTTCGCAGCCAAGCTCGAAATACCGGCGGATTTTCTCGTCGCTTAGTATGCCGAAGCAGTCGATAACCGCCAGCGGGGAGCCTGCCCACTCAACTACTTTATCGGGGCCAAGGCTTAAGTAAGGTTCGTGCGGCACAGCCAATATAATTGCCTGGGCACCCTTTAGTGCAACAGCGAGCTCGTGTTGAACACGAGTGTTAATAAGGTCATCCTGATTGCGGAAAAACCTCGCCAGTGAGCGTCCCGGTGCCGGGTACTTATCCTGCTTTTCCAGCTCATACCAGTGCTCGACATAGGGGTCGTGGACCTTTATCTTGGCCCCCATCTCCGTTAGTTTTCGAACTATTATCTCCGAACCGCTGTAGCGCGTATCGCCGACATCCTGACGATAACTGGCGCCACAAAGCAGTATAGGTGTGCCGGCTACTTGCCTGTCCATATTCTGCAGAGCGTCTTTTGTCAGTGTCGCCACGTGCAGGCTGCGCGTGTCGTTGATGTCAATCGCCATTGTCGTTATCTTGAAGATATCGTCATCGAAGCCAAGAATGTGCTTGTATGCCCAGTATCCGAGGCCGCCGTCCTTGGGCAGGCAGTATCCGCCGATGCCAGGGCCGGGGAAAATGATGTTACTGTGAGTCGGGCGAACCTTGATTGCTTTGGTTACCTTAATCAGGTCCACGCCGTTGCGCTCCGCGAACAAACTCCACTCGTCGAGGAACGCCAGTATATTGGCACGGAACGAATTCTCCACGATTTTGGTAGTTTCGGATTCAATCGGGCGGTCCATAACTGTCAGCGGAAATTCCTCGGTGTTCAGCACTTCGTGCAGGAATTTCTCCACACGTTTTCTTGCTTCGGCGTTGCAGCCCGAGCAGACCCGCCAAAAATCTCGTATCGATGAGACATAGTTTCTGCCTGGCATAACCCGCTCGAAACTATGTGCCAGCAGAGGCTCAGTGTCTATGCCACGTGCTGCGAAAGCTTTCTTCATAATTGGCCAGGCGACGAACTCTGTTGTTCCGGGTGCGACCGTCGTCTCAATAAGTGTCAGGCATTTCTGTGGGACTTTTTCAGCGATTATTTTTATCGTTGCTTCCAGTGCGCTCATTTCCACTTTGCCTGTCCGCATATTTCCGAGGTCGTTTTTTGTATAATCGCATTGAACGTCGACGACTACGCAGTCGGCCAGCTTCAAGCAATCGTTGTTGTAGGTTGCGACAAGGGTCTTCTTCTCAAGTACACAGCGGGCAATCATCGGCTCAACCTCCGGGTCTTCTGCCTTTACCGGCGACTCGCCTCGGTTGAGCAGTGGAATCTTCCAATAGCTTCGAGTGCTTGGCCGCTGACACCCGACGACGAACTTGCCGGCCTTACCCGTTTTCTTATCAACGGTGTCAGCGATAATTGCAGCCATAACCGCACCGACAAAACCAACGCCCATCACAACGACGATTTCCTTGCCTTCGCTCCGCGCCGCCTCCACCAGCGACTCAATACGCTTAAACTCTGCAGCGTACTCGCCTTCTTGCGGGATAGGAAACTTCTCACCTGCCGGACTTATTGAATAATCGGTCATTCTTGACAGCCCTTACTATGGTTCCTATTAGCGTTTACTTTCTTATTTACTATTTTGACCGTGTTAATATTTTTCGAATTTCCGCCGAAAGTCTACCAATACTGTTGTCCATATCAAGGCTTTTTTTAGTTCCCATTGCGCGAGTTATTGGAGCGGACCCTTTTATATTTATAAGGTTCGGCTGGCCGGGTGCGGTTCTTATTCTGGACCCCATTTCTGACACTACGGTTTGCGCTTACGAAAAAAATTATGACAGGTCTGCTTCTGGCACGGCAAAATTGATTTATATTGATAGCTGGGAAAAACAGGGCGACTGCATTTTTCTCATACCTTTGAAGTTGTCCTGGATTTCCCAAATAACCGCCTACAATATCAGTTGCCGCCCTTGTGCCGGAGCATGGTCCCGCACTCACAGAGAGTGCTCAAGATTGGCCTATGCCCATAGTTCCTGCTTCACAGATGTTTGAGCAGCATCTCGCGGACGATAATCTTCATCGGGCCGAACGCGTCTCCAGCGTGAACCTGAAACCCGATGTGACCTGAGTCACTCGTGTCATCGTGTACGTCGGCAACCTGGTGGCCGTTAAGCCATATCTGAATGTGGTCGCCCTCGGCACGGACCGATATCGTGTTCCAGCCGTCGCGGTCTACCAGAGCCTTGTCTGTATTCATACTAAGGAACATCTTGCCGGGGCAGTATAGCGTACCCGAATAGCACTCGGGTTTCTTATATTCGAGAATGTCCGCCTGGTACGCCTTCGAAGCTGACTGGTAGCGGAACCAGATACCGCTGTTACAAGGCCATTCCACTCGGTACGTAACAGTCAGCAGAAAATCCTTGTACGCTTCTTCCGTTAACAAGTCACCAGGGGCGTTGTTCTCACCCTGGGTTCCCACAACGGTTCCGTCTTCGACCGTCCATTTGGCGCCACCGGTCGCCTTCCAGCCTGTCAGGTCCTTGCCATTGAAGATGCGTACTAATCCTGCCTTGTTTGGGTCCACAGCCGCTTTGCCGTTTTCAGCGGCCTTTTTACAACCGCTCGACAATATAAATATGACCATACATGTGATGGTGAAGAACTTGCGCAGCATAATTTTCTCCTTTCGCCTTGTTCCGGAACTGAACTGATACTTGCCAAACAATCAGCTCCAGAACACAACTGGGCTCCCCTAACTACAATTTGACATTAAATCACGAGCACTTAATCCCTATAAACTGTCGACCTTTTCCACTGATTTGCTCAGCCGTTGGACGAGCACTTCGCGCACGCACAGTTCCGAGCTTTTCGATTCAGAGTACTTCTCGATGTGCAATCCGATTCGCCCTTTCTCTGGTCCCGGAATATGGACTACTCCGACTTCTTCCCCGTTCAGCCAGACCTGAAACCGATAGCCTCGGGCCTCAACGGAGATAGTATTCCAGCCTTGGCGGTCCACGAGGTCCTCACGCAGGTTTACCAGGGCCGGTCCCTTGCCGGATACCCAGACGCTCCCTGTAAAGGTTGGGGGCTTGCTCCTGTTGAGTATCTCAATCCTCGGGCCGTCGTCTGAGTCTGTGCTGCGCAGCCAGATTCCAGCGTGGATGGGCCATTCAGCGCGGAACGTTACAGCCAGCAGGTAGTCCTCGTAAAGTGCCTCGGTCCAAAGGTCGCCGCCTTTGCCTTTCGGCCCGATGGCTGCAATGATTCGGCCGCGATTGACGGTCCAGGAAGCGCCGCCCGACGGTCGCCAGCCCGTAAGGTCGCGGCCGTTGAAGACCGCAATCCACTCGCCAGGCTGCTTCTGCTTGGACTCAATTCCTATCTTCGTGACGATGTTGTGTGTGCCGTGACAGTCTGTACAGATAGATTTCGACGTGATAACCCGCCCGTTTGGGCGGATGCGGCCCAGCCATTTCTTGTAAAAGGCCTTTACTGCTTCCGTATCTACGTGGTCTTCGAAACCATAAACATAGCGCTCTCCGCCGGGCTTGTGGCACGTCGGGTTCGAGCACATCTTATCAACCTCCAAGCGGCCGAAGAGAAGGTCGGGCTTGGTCATTAACATCTCATCTTCCAGATGCGCGACCGACGGCCCGTGGCATTCATCGCAGGTGACGCCCGCTTCCAAGTGGGCCGTCGAAATCTCCTCCGTCTTAAGGTCGGGATGGCAGACGTAACACTTGGTGTTCTCATTTGGTTTTTCGGCTTGCGATTCGCCTAAAGATACAGCAAGCACACAGACAAAGCCCAGGCAGATAAGCATCGCCGCCGCAAGACATAGATTAGTTAGCCTATTCGAATGCACTGTTTTCTCCTTTGTGCTGAACCACTTTAGACCACAGGCGCACGGCGCCGCTTGCCCATGTAAACCTTGCATTAGCAGGCGAAAGTCGCCCGTCAGAATGCTGACCGGCGGTCAAGTTGTTAAACGACTTCCCAGTCACGCAGCCAGGCGTATTCCTGCGGCAGCGCGGCCCAGCGCTCATCCGTAATGCGCATAAGCCAATCCTTCTCCGCGGATGTCGGCCCAAGCGAACGCGTGTACGAGGCCCTGGCGGCGTTGTCCACCTCGTAGATAGTTGACAGCCCCGGCACGACGGCAGTAATTGCCTCGTTCGTGAGAATGCACTGAAGCGTCAGCCGGGCCAGGTCATTCTCTACCTTGCTGCCCGAGCCCATCACGGGAAATCTGACTTTGCCGTCGCTGTCCTTGAAGAGACTGCCGCCAAAGTAGGGCTTAATCGTTACGACCCCGATATCGCGCTTCTTGACCGACTCGAAGATGCTTTGTGTCTGGTCGGCTCCGTGGCCCGGATTTACTTCTTCGACGTTGTCCTTCGTCAGGGGCTTGCCCTTCTGCTTGGTCTCTGCACTGCAGGGGAATATCAACATCTCAAACTCCGGGAAGGTCTCGATGACATGCTCGAACCAAGGTCGCGAATGAGAAGACATGCCGAGATGCAGCACTTTCCCAGCCTTGTGCAGCTTTTGGAAAGTCTCGATTAAGGCTACCACGTCTGCATCCGTATTGGTCCCGTTCGTTTTGGCTTGAGGTCGCCAGATGTCAAGGTAATCAGTCTGGAGCAGACGCAGGCATTCTTCAACGTTATGGGTTTGGGACTTGACGTTGCAGAAGTCAGGATTCCGCGGGCCGAGGGTGTGGATATCCGCGCCAACGTACATCTTATCGCGCCGTCCCTTCAGGGCCTCCCCATAGCACAGACACTCAGCCGATGTGGTGATGTCCAGGTAGTTGATGCCCGCATCGATGCAGGTGCTGACAACCTCGGTGCGGTTCTTCTCAACGTCACCGGGCACTTCTTCGTTGGCGAACTTGTCCCAGTATCGGCCGGCGTTGCGGTTTTTCCAATGACCGCCCAGGCTTACTTCTGAGACCATCAGATTCGTCTTACCCAGCCGACGGTAGCCCATCTTCGGGTTGTAATTGAGTATCTTCGATGTATCACCTCGCTTGGCGAGCCTGCCGGAGGTACATCCCTTTCCGGCCAATGTACCGGCAATTGCTCCTGCTGCTGTCAGGGTAGTGTTGCGAATGAATGTCCTTCGGGAAAGTTTATCGTTCTTCATACGTTCTCTCCTTTTCAATTCGAGTGGTTGTGAAATTGCCCGTCATATCAAATCAAAAGTTTCCCACGCAGCAACCTCCGCAGTTTGCACATCACGACATTATACTATGATAACTCAATCCCAGGGAAATTGCCAAGACCATTTCCACTGTTTTTTTCACCGTGGGCAGTTTTCATTTGGCAGTTGATGGTTTGCTAGGAAAAAATGTGGGCATTTTTGCAAAACCAGCAATGCTAATTATCGCACGTTGAAACGTTCAGTGTTTGCGTCTACAAGTTTGGCGACCGCAATAGAGGGTCCTTTTTTTGCGTTCAAATCGCAATAGTCCGGGCTCAAGATAGGTCAGCTTTGAGTTGACTATTAAAGGCAGGCTTATTTTATAGGCTGGGGCTGCTTTTACTCTTTCCGGGTTCCGCAACACTCTTTGTTACGTTTGTGCTCCTCTTTAGACGGCTCAAGCGCCTGTGGCTCGGCTACTTTACGGTAACCTAACGCCTTTATTACCTCAAGTACTTCCGTCCACGTCGGAAAGGGCCTTGCATTTCTTTTTTTATACTCATCAATGGCCATGAGAAATTCAAATTGCTCATCTGTCAGTTGGCCTTCTTCGGCAGATTTTCGGTCATCGCTTCTGCGTTTGCCGGGACCGCGCCGGCGGTCAAGTTCCAAACGCCTGTCGAGAACACTCTGCCTGCGACCCTTGCCGCTCCGACGCTCTGCAAAATGCTGTTTCTCCATTTATATGTTCCCCAGTTTTTTGTCCCGTGAGCTTGAGAATAATTACTGCACCGTAAAACAGCCCGGCACAATCGGGCCGAGCTGTTCAGCTACTAAGTGTTCACACGAAACAAGGCCGGCAATCGCTTGCAATTCGCGGAACGCCTCTCACCGGCGAACGCGAGCATACTAAAAGTCATCCTCGAAAACGTCGCTGTCGAAATCAGCCTCCTCTTCGTCTTCCAATGCCAAATCATAAAAGTCATCGTAGGCATCTTGCGACTCGATTACTACGTGTGCTTCGTCAAGAAACTCTTCGGGGACCATTATGGCAATACCCTTAGCATCTGGCGACCCCTCGTCTTGCTGCCTGACAATAGCGGGGATATCATTGTTTCTCAGCAGCGCTTCGCGTTCCTTGGCCTGTTCCAAATCTTCGGCAAAAGTAACTATGACAAAGTCCTGTAGTTTAGCTTGTGATTTTTGAGTTTTTTTGGGACGTCTTGCCATTTTCTTAATCTCCGGAACAAATCCGTCCTTTCTTCTTGGCTAATCGGTTTCAAAAATACATTCGTTTACATATTTTCGTCAAAATGTTCGCCCTAAATTATTCAAATTCTCAAAAATTAGGGGCTTGCAGCGAAAAGAGCCATTTGCCTATGGGGCTATCAGCACTTTTTCGCCTACAGACGGTATACTTGCAGAAATTTAGCGGTTGAGCCTATTTTTTTATTGCAAATTCTGTGTGCCGTGTGTAATAAAATACGGACTGACGATGTGCCGGCTCCAGGGATTTGATGCCGGACTAATAAAATTTAACTTTTTGACAGGGAGAATTAAGAGAATGGCAAAGCAAAAAGAGTCTCTCGTTGTGGTCAGCAAGGTCAAGGCCTATATCAAGAGCAAAAAGATGATGACCTCATCTGAAGCGCTCGGAGCAATCAATGATGCTCTTTATGGTATGCTTGATGCTGCTGCTGTCCGGGCCAAGGCCAATCGTCGAAGCACCATCAAGGCCCAGGATATCTAAAACTGTCATTCCCCAGCAAAGTGGGAACAAACTATGTGCTAACATCTTCTGGTTACGCACCTTACGTCTACGGCAACGTTGTTTGACTTGAGCCGTTTCGTTTCTTCTCGGAGCGAAACGGCTCTTTGCTCGGGGATTGCCCACACTTTTGAACCTCACCCGCTTATTGTCAGTTACTCATTCCAGGTTGCGTCTTCGCTCAAACGAATCCAGCAGCATTACTGGACTCGTCGGCAAATGGTCGTTATTTTATTTTTTGCACTTTTTACTTCAGCCTTCGACCCATAAAATCCAGCTTATCAGTATAAGAATAGGTATTTTTGGCGAAATTTGTTGGATTTATCTGAACGAAAATCCCGATTTATATAGTAGATAGCAGGCTGGACGCGGCGTTTTTTATTCGCGCTCGGTTAAGATTGTATAATTTCTTGCCGATAAGGTGCTTAACGGCAAAGCAAAGTCCGGGTGCGTAACCGGGCAGTTTGCGGACTGGGGCAGTTGCTGTTTCGAATTTCAGAAAGGAATTGATTATAAGTCCCTATTCACTTGGGAGTTACGTAAATAACATAGGGGGCGCGATATGAAGGTTTTGATGTTGGGATGGGAGTTTCCCCCGTTTATCAGCGGGGGACTGGGTACGGCCTGCTACGGACTTACCAGGGCAATGGACCAGCTGGGCATAGAAATAACCTTTGTGTTGCCGACCATGATAGAGAGCAAATATACCACCCATGTGAAACTGCTAAGCCCCGGTTGCCAGACATCTGCAGCCACTTTTAAGTTCGGCCCTCTAAAAAATGTAAAATTTCGAACAATCCAGTCACCACTGCAGCCCTATTCCACCCCGGACGCTTACCAGCGGCGAATCGAAGAAGCTTTGAGACAAAAACAAAAGATGCACGGCAGCGGAATCAGCTCTATTGGCGGAACAGACTACAGCGGCGATATGTACGCTGAGGTCCACCGATATGCCGTAGCCGCTGTTGAATTAGCTGAAAATGAGCAATTTGACGTTATCCACGCTCATGACTGGATGACTTACCCCGCGGCAATTGCGGTGGCGACAATGAGCAGAAAGCCCCTGATTGTGCACGTGCACTCCACCGAGTTCGACCGCAGCGGCGAGCATGTCAACCAGACGATTTATGACATTGAGCGAAAAGGCATGCATACGGCGGATAAGGTAATCGCCGTCAGCCATTATACACGCAATATTATAATCAGTCGATACGGCGTTAGCGGAGAAAAGGTTGAAGTTGTCTATAATGGTGTGGAGCACAACGGCAATTGGCCTCTGGACAAAACCGGTATCAGAAAAGATGAAAAAATCGTCTTGTTCTTAGGCCGAATCACAATGCAGAAAGGTCCGGAGTATTTCCTCGCAGCCGCAAAAAGGGTCCTTGAAGTTATGGATAACGTCAAGTTCGTTATGGCTGGCTCCGGCGATATGATGCATCGTGCGGTCGAGATGGCTGCAGGGCTCGGAATCGGGCACAAGGTCCTGTTCACTGGCTTTCTGCGAGGCGAAGATGTCCGGAAGATATATAGAATGGCTGACCTGTATGTAATGCCTTCGGTATCAGAGCCATTTGGCATCGCGCCACTTGAGGCATTGGGCAACGATGTGCCTGTCATAATAAGCAAACAAAGTGGTGTCTCGGAGGTATTAATGCATGCGCTCAAGGTGGACTTCTGGGACGTTAACGAAATTGCCAACAAAATCATTGCCGTTCTAAAGTATCCGCCCTTGGAGGCCACGTTGAGAAACCACGGTAATTTTGAGATAAGAAAGCTACGCTGGAAAGATAGTGCACAAAGGTGCGCGAAAATTTACGAGGAACTAATGGTCCCGGTTTGACAAGTATATCACGCTAATCGTGACACAAAGTACAAAATAGGAGATTGGAATACAAGATATGGCTTCCGTGTGCTTTTATTTTCAAGTGCATCAGCCCCTGCGATTGAGACACTACACGGTATTTGATAAGAATGACCGCTATTTTGACGATTATAAAAACGCTTCCATTTGTAGGAAGGTGGCAAACAAATGTTATCTCCCGGCCAATCGATTAATTCTCGACACTATACGAAGATACGACGGCAGATTCAGGGTGGCATACTGCATAACGGGGGTATTGCTGGAGCAGCTCCAACAGTATTCGCCGGAAGTATTGAGCACATTTGACGCCCTGGCGGAAACCGGCTGCGTGGAGTTCTTGGCTGAGACGTATTACCACAGTTTGAGCTTTCTATATTCTCGTGATGAATTCATAGAGCAGGTGAATAAACAGTCTGAAACGATTCACTCTCTTTTTGGTCAAAGGCCGCGGGTATTTAGAAATACAGAATTGATATACAACAATGATTTGGCTGCTCTTATCGAGTCACTGGGACAGTTCGACGCAATAATGACCGAGGGAGCGGACCATATCCTCGGCTTTAGAAGTCCGAATTTCGTCTATCGGCCAAAAGGTTGCAGCAAGCTGAAGCTGCTTTTGAAAAATTATGCGCTCAGCGATGACATTGCCTTTAGGTTTTCAAACCGGGATTGGTCGGAATGGCCTTTGACGGCCGGTAAGTTCGCCCGATGGATAAGTGACGTTAATGGAAACGGATATGTCGTCAATCTGTTTATGGATTACGAAACATTCGGCGAGCATCAATGGGAAGATACGGGCATATTCGATTTTATGCGGCACCTGCCGGAACAGATTCTCAAGCATCCGGACAACGATTTCAAAACTCCAAGCGAGGTAATTGAATGTTATGAGCCTGTCGGCACAATCGATACGCCGCATTTGATAAGCTGGGCAGATACGGAAAGAGACCTCTCGGCCTGGCTCGGAAACGCAATGCAATCAAATGCCATTCACGAGCTTTACCAGCTCGAAAAAAAAATCAAGAAGGCCGGCGACGAGAAAATCATCGCAGACTGGCGCAAATTGCAGGCGTCGGACCATTTTTACTATATGTGCACGAAATACTTCGCCGACGGTGACGTGCATAAATACTTCAATCCCTATAATTCGCCGTACGACTCCTATATCAATTTTATGAACGTGCTGGACAATCTGCATAGCCGCTGTTCTAAGGGGGTAACAGGGACTGAGTTTCGCAATCTTATGCAGAACAAAAACCCGCCCGATTTACAACTGGTAAGTTGAGCGTCCCCGATTCGCTTTTCGCTATTTTACACAACTCTGGTCTTTATATTTTACGCGAAAACTTTTTTAGGAATAAAATGGTGTTAACGCTGCAAAAAGCCGACAGTGCCAAAATCATCTCTGTACCAATGAATGAAAGGCCCATTGATGACTCACTGACCAAAGAATGGCTGCTGACTAATGAGCGTGGTGGCTACGCATCATCAACGATTGTCGGCTGCAATACCCGAAGATATCACGGGCTGCTCATCGGCTCGGTCAACCCACTGGCCGGCAGAATAATGGCGTTCGCTAACTGCCTGGAGATGGTGATATTTGATGGGAAGGTATTTAGCCTTTCAACCTTTGAATTTAACGAGAAATTTGCGCCGCAGGGCTTTAAGTACATAAAGCAGTTCAGTCGAGATACCGGTGTGCATTTCGATTATCGATTGGACAAGCTCGAACTGACCAAATCCGTATATCTTCTCCGCAACATAGATATGGTTGCGCTTGTGTACGATTTTACAAATATTGAAAAGCCCGCGGAATTTGTTTTACGTCCTTTTATTGGCTTGCGGGACTTCCACGCACTGCAAAAATCCTACGCGCCGTTGTGCTCAACCTGGGTTGAGGACGGCTTGTCAATTCGCCATAACGCACCGGATAGCTGCGAGCTGTTTTTGAAATGTCCTTCTATGAACTTCAGAAAGGACCGGCAGTGGTGGTTTAATTTCATATATCGCAGTGATAGAGAAAGAGGCCAGGAGTTTGTAGAAGATTTGTGGTCACCTGGTTTTTTTAAGTGCCGTGTGGATTCGCCGGTCAAAATTGTTCTTTGGGCAAATCTCAGCGACCACTGCAAGCCGGAGTTGGCGGCAGGCCCGGTACAGGCCGATATCGCTAAACAACAGAAAGAGACCTCGTCATCACCGGACCTCGAAGCGGTTTGTGAGGATTTGCATAAATACCAAAGCAGAATTATTACTTGTGCGAAAACCAGAGACGAAAAACTCAGAACGCTTTGTTTAGCAGCCGACCAATTCATTGCAAAACGTGCAATGGGCCCGGGAACCCGTGACACACATCATGTGCCGCGAACTACAATTTTAGCCGGCTTCCCTTGGTTTGCCGACTGGGGCAGAGATGCTTTCATATCTTTGCCCGGTCTGCTGCTCTCAACCGGCAGAGCCGATGACGCAAAGTCGGTCTTGACTACCTTTGCCGCAGCTGTCGATGAGGGTATGATTCCAAATCGCTTTGACGACTACAGCGATACAGCCTACTTCAATAGTGTCGATGCTTCCCTTTGGTTCATCAACGCGGCTTTCCAATATCTATATGCTGCCGGCGATTCCCAGACCTTCGCGCAACATCTTCTTCCGACAATCCGTTGGATTGTGGATTCTTATCACAAAGGCACACGGTTTGGCATCTGTGCTGATGCTGATGGGCTTATAACCGCAGGCAGCGAGGAAACTCAGTTGACCTGGATGGATGCCAAGTATGACGGCCTTGCTATGACGGCTCGCTATGGAAAAGCGGTAGAGATAAACGCCCTGTGGTATAACGCTCTTTGCTGGCTCGCTGAGTATTATACTAAGCGACGAGATACAAAGACCACAAAACACTACCGCACTATGGCAGACAAAGCTAAAAACGGCTTTTGCAAATTATTTTGGAACGAGGCTGCTGGCTGCTTAAACGATAGCATTCTGCCTGATGGCTCGGCTGACGCCACCCTTAGGCCAAACCAGATATTTGCTGTGTCACTTCCTTTTTCCGCCCTGACTCGCCGCGAGCAGGTTCTGGTGGTCGAGGCAGTCCAAAAGAATCTGCTCACACCTTACGGCCTGCGAACATTGTGCGCTGCGGACAGTCGGTACAAAGGTCAATATACAGGCCCACAGCAACAGCGAGACGAGGCTTATCATCAGGGCACGGTATGGCCCTATCTAATTGGGCCGTTTGTGGAAGCATATTTGAAGGTCAATGACTTCAGCCGAAAGAGCAAAAGAAAAGCGGCTGAGTTTATCGAGCCGCTGATGCAGCATCTAACCGAAGATGGCTGCCTCGGACAGGTCTGTGAGATTTTCGACGGCGATAACCCCCGCAAACCAAGGGGTTGCATTGCTCAGGCCTGGAGCGTAGCCGAACTGATAAGAGCGTATCGGCTAATAAACAGCTAAGCGACTAATATTTCACAAAAAACCGCAAAGTGGTATATCTCCCTTGACGATGAAGCCACGCTTGTGGTCGTTCTCACCCTCGCCCATCCGGGATGGGCGGGGCTCACCCTAATCGCATCGGCCCAGTACCGATTAGACAAACAGTTTACGTCGGCAAGTCCTGAGGCAGCCAATATTTTTGCTGTTCCTGTGGCTTGGCCAAAAATCTGGTATAATTCTTATGTAGTGGTTGCAAAGGAGCAAAATATTTTGGGAGGTTAGAACCATGAAAAACGTAGTCATCATAATCACAGGAACGTTCGCTTTACTTATTGCCTGCAGAAGTTTTTCAAACGCGTACGCGCAAACAAGCCCGGACGCAGCGACGCGTAAAACAGAGCAGTTGGTCCCCGAAATTACCCGAAGAACTGCAAGGCCCAGAACCAGTTTCGTTAGAACGGTCAACTTTTACCTGAGAGACGAAAAGCTCGTGTTTGGAAAGCTAATCTCGGAAGATAAAAATAAAATTACCCTCGAACGCCTGGACGGAAGCAGGATTATCGTGGCTACCTACAGCAAGAGAGAAATCGACACCAGGACTCTGCGCTTCAAGAATATACCTGAGGCCAAATATTATCTGGACCTTGCTGAATATTTTTCCGGAAGGACCTGGGATTTCAGGGACGACCCGGATGATTTTATACAGGCAATTCGCTGCTGCGAAAAAGCCAAACGGTCAATAGAACAAACTCAAGGCCCGGACTCCGAGAGAACCGTCGAAATAAGCGAGAAGATAAAAAAGTTGCAGGCAGACAGGAAGATTTGGGTCAGAGAAGTGGAGTCTCGGGCCAAACTGAAGAAACTTGAGTTTGAGGCGACGATTGAAGCGCGGCTCAAGGAGCTTGAGGATAAGGCCACTAAAAGCAGTCTGCAGATCGATAAGACTGTGGCTAATACGAAAGATAACCAGCAAAAACTTGAAAGAGCTATTTCTGGGATGGATAGACTTTTGTCCGGACGATTGGAAATACTGGAGAATGAAGTCGAAACCAACAGTAGGATAATTGACCGCATCGGTCGTACCTTGAACTATTACCCCCGGTATTATTATCCGTAGCATAGAAGCGATTAAACGGTCCGTCCCCGGACAAAAAGCGAAAACCGAGAGCACAACAGAAAAGACGCAGGACACAAGACGCAAGACAAAAGACTCAACTTCAGTCCTGGGTCTTGAGTCTTGGGTCTTGAGTCTTGCCTAATTGGTGTGGGCTGAAATTGCGTCTTTGATTTCGGCCAAAAATGTTGAAACTTCAGAAAGCATTTTTTCTCTGTTGGCCAGATTTTCCTCAATCAGGCTCACTATTTTTGAGCCGATTATTACGCCGTCGGCTCCTGCTTCGGCAATTGCTGCCGCGTGTTCGGGTTTGCTGATTCCAAAACCTACGCAAACGGGTACATTGGTTAGTTTCTTTAATTTACCTACCAGCTCTTCGACCGTATCAGAGAGTTTCTCACGGGTGCCTGTAACGCCCAGCAGCGAGACGGTATAAATAAAGCCCGTAGTCTTGGAGGCGATCAGCTTCATCCTCTCCGGGTCGGTGTTCGGCGTCACCATAAATACGGTGTCAAGACCCGCCGACTTGGCTGGTTCGATAATTTCATCGGCATCATCAATACTCAAATCCGCAACTAAAACACTGTTACCGCCGGCCTTGTGAAAGTCGCTGAAAAATTTCTCCGTCCCATACTGATAAACGAGGTTGTAGTACATCAGCAGTCCAATTGGAATGTCCCTGTAATTCTTGACCTCCTGAATAAACTCCAGCGCCTTTTGGACACTCATACCGGCATTGAGCGAGCGAATATCAGCCTTTTGGATTGTCGGGCCGTCTGCTATCGGGTCCGAGAATGGTATGCCCAGTTCCAAAACATCAGCTCCGGCATCGATAGCCGTCTTTACAATCGCAAGACTCGTTTCGAAATCCGGGTCACCAATCACAAAGAACGGTATCAATGCCGCTCTATCCAGCTCAGAAAAAAGCTGCTTATATGTTTTCATCCCTTGCACGCCTTAATCAATTATCAATCTGACATTTCCCATTTCACCCCGTTAGAGGCTTACAATAAAACATTTTTTGTTTCCTCAAATCAACATATATTTATAAACCATTTCAACTTCACCCCGTTAGAAAATTCTGGTCTTTGTATCGTATTACTGCTCGTTATAGAATTTCTAACGGGGTTCACGCAAATACAATGAGCCTCTAATGGGGTAAACGGTTACAGAACATAATTTTCTCCGTACGACATCCCACAGCAAAAAGTTGAAGCAGGCGTAGAGGCGATGGGATTGAAATTGGGTTTGATTGGGTTTGTTTTCCCCGAGTCTGCGAAGGCGTTCATTTTCATAATCCTTTGTTAATACTTTATTTACGTTCATTTGGGCATTCAGTAAATTGGGTTTGTTTTGCATAATTGATGTCATAATTGGTTGGCAAGCTGGGCTGGATAGGCGGTTTGTTCGGGGGGCGGTGGATTTTGGGGCGTTACGACGATTGGCGCGGTTTTGGGCTTCGGTAGGCATTGCAAGTTCTCCGAATTTATGATTCACTTTTTTTCAGGGCGGTTTGAAAAAAACACGCCCCCCATAATTAGGCGAACTTGCGCATTTGGTTGAAAAAAATGAGTTTTTTACAATTCAAAAAAACGCAAGTGATTGTGCCATAAGGAGATAAAAATTTTCAAAAAATTTGATTTTTACTCTTACCCCCCTGCGCATTTGGTCGATTTTTGGGGGTTAGGTCGGAACGATTAGGCAATATGGGCAAGAAAAAAGTGTCCCAAAGTGACCAAAAATGCACGAAAAGTAACCGAAATTTGCCAAAATTGACCAAAATGTGAACCTTTGTTCAATTCTGTTCGGCACAACAATTGCTCTCTGGTTTGGGGGGGGAGGAAAAAAATTGCAAATTACCTATTTTAACTTGCGCTTTTTCTAAGGGTGTGCTTAAATCGCCCACATGGAAAAGAAA